>Ga0181561_10002878_pt1 | contig 15192 bp, 10 predicted proteins | sample 011ome_19_FD_133760 | JGI IMG/M metagenome (GOLD analysis project Ga0181561, IMG submission 133760) | Coastal salt marsh microbial communities from the Groves Creek Marsh, Skidaway Island, Georgia - 011510BT metaG (megahit assembly) | ecosystem: Environmental > Aquatic > Marine > Intertidal...
GATAAAACGATAAAAAGGGTTCGTGGATATGTTCAGGATTTCAGTAGGCGGTAATCACTATTTGACAGAATAAAACATTAAAGCTCTCGACAAACCCGGACGGCTTGCCCTTTATCGTTTTATCCCTTTATCGTTTTATCGTCCCTTTCCCGCGCCACAGCGCGGTAACCAATATCCCCCCGATAATACATCCCCTCCCAGGACACCTGGCTGACCAGCTCATATGCCCGGGCCTGCGCCTGCGTAACGTCATCTCCCAAAGCCGTTGCGCAAAGTACGCGACCGCCATTGGTGACAATCGTATCACCCTCTGTGCGTGTGCCGGCGTGGAAGATTTTGCTGTGGGGTGAGTTTGAATCGCTTTCCAGGCCGCTGATGACTTTGCCTTTGTCGTAGGCTTCCGGGTAACCACCTGCGGCCAGGACAACGCCCAGGCAGGCGCGGGCATCGAATTCGATGGTGGTGTTATCCAGGGTGCCTGCCAGGGCGGCCTGGCAGAGTTCAACCAGGTCGGATTGCAGGCGCATCATGATGGGCTGGGCTTCCGGGTCGCCAAAACGGCAGTTGTATTCCACCACGCGTGGTGAACCATTCGGGGCAATCATCAGCCCGGCATACAGGAAGCCGACATAGGTATTGCCCTCGGCAGCCATGCCATTGACGGTCGGCATGATGACTTCTTTCATGACGCGGTCATGGATCTCCTGGCTCACTACCGGAGCCGGGGAATAGGCACCCATGCCACCGGTGTTGGGTCCCTTGTCGCCGTCGTCGCGGGCCTTGTGGTCCTGGGATGTGGCAAAGGGCAGGGCATGACTGCCGTCCACCAGGGCAATGAAGCTGGCTTCTTCACCCTGCATGAATTCTTCAATGACGACACGATGGCCGGCATCACCAAAACTGTTGCCCGAGAGCATGTCGCGAATGGTGGCCTCGGCTTCTTCCTGGGTCTGGGCAATGATGACGCCCTTTCCCGCCGCCAGGCCGTCAGCCTTGATGACGATGGGCGTGCCCTGTGACCTGGCATAGGCGATTGCCGCATCTGCATCGGTAAAGTTTTCATAGGCCGCGGTGGGAATATTGTGCCTGGCCAGGAAATCCTTGGTGAATGCCTTGGAGCCTTCCAGTTGGGCGGCACCCTGCGAGGGACCAAAGCAGGCCAGGTCCTGCGCCTGGAAAAAATTCACGATGCCATCGACCAATGGTGCTTCGGGCCCAATGATGGTCAGGCCGACGTGATTGGTTTTGGCGAAGTCAGCCAGTGCGTCAAAGTCGCTGATGTCCAGGTTGATGTTCCTGATACCGGGTTCACCGGCTGTTCCGGCATTACCGGGTACCACGAAGACCTGGTCTACCTGTGGTGACTGTGCACTTTTCCAGGCCAGGGCATGTTCACGTCCGCCACTGCCGATAATCAATACGTTCATAACTCACCTGTTTTCAGGGACATGGAACAAGGGGCAAAGGGACAAGACGGCTTCGATTGCCCCCTTGTCCCCTGTCTCTTGTTCCTTGCACCTATTAATTAATGCCTGAAATGGCGCATTCCGGTAAACACCATCGCCATCCCTGCTTCATCGGCTGCCTTGATGACATCCTCGTCACGCATGGCACCACCGGGCTGGATGACAGCTGTAATACCCACCGAGGCAGCCGCTTCGATGCCGTCCGGAAAGGGGAAGAAGGCATCGGAGGCCATGACAGAGCCTGTCACCTGCAGGCCTTCGTCAGCCGCCTTGATATTGGCAATCTTCGCACTGTAAACGCGGCTCATCTGGCCGGCGCCAATGCCGATGGTCTGGTTGTCCTTGACGTAAACGATGGCGTTGGACTTGACGAATTTCACGACCTTCCAGGCAAACAGGAGGTCACGGATTTCATCTGCCGAGGGCTGGCGTGCACTGACTATTTTCAGGTCGGATTCGACAATCACGCCCTGGTCGGTATTCTGCACCAGCAGGCCGCCGTTGACCCGTTTCATGTCCAGCGATGGTGCGGGTTCATCAGGCCACTGGCCGCATACCAGCAGGCGCAGGTTTTCCTTGCTGGCCAATACCTGGGCCGATTCTTTCGATGCTGCTGGAGCAATCACCACTTCAGCGAACTGGCGTTCGACAATGGCCTTGGCCGTGTCGGCATCCAGGTTCCGGTTAAAGGCAATGATGCCGCCAAAGGCTGAGGTGGGATCAGTCTGGTAGGCCTTCTCGTAGGCTTCCAGGATAGTGGCCCCGCTGGCTACACCACAGGGATTAGCATGCTTGACGATGACACAGGCTGGCTCATCATAACTTTTCACACATTCAAGAGCCGCGTCAGTGTCATTGATATTGTTGAAAGACAGCTCTTTGCCCTGCAACTGTGTAGCAGTAGAGATGGAGTTTTCCTTCGCGCCGGTCTCGACATAAAATGCCGCCTGCTGATGGGGGTTTTCACCGTAGCGCATGCCCTGTTTCTTCATGAACTGGGTATTGAAGGTGCGTGGAAATTCCTCGGCGACGCCTTCGTTGTTTCGGCTTCCCAGGTAGTTGGCAATGGCGCCGTCGTACCGGGCGGTATGTTCAAAAGTTGACACGGCAAGGTCGTAACGCGTAGTGGCACTGATTTGGCCGTCGTTGGCTTTCAGCTCATCAATCACACGCCCGTAGTCACCGGGGTTGACCACAACGGTTACCCAGGCATGGTTCTTGGCGGCTGCACGCAGCATGGTGGGTCCGCCGATATCGATGTTTTCGATAGCCGTGGGCAGGTCACAATCGGGTTTGGCGACAGTGGCCTGGAAGGGGTAGAGATTCACCACCACCATGTCGATGGGCGGAATATCATGCTCTTTCATGACCGCATCATCCTGGCCGCGGCGGGCAAGAATGCCGCCATGGACTTTCGGGTGCAGGGTTTTTACCCGGCCATCCATCATTTCGGGAAAGCCGGTATAGGCTGATATTTCAGTTACGGGAATACCGGCCTCACTGATCTGGCGGAAGGTGCCGCCGGTGGATAACAGCTCTACGCCGAGCTCAAAGAGGTCCCTGGCAAAATCGGTAATGCCGGTTTTGTCAGAGACGGAGATGAGCGCCCTGCTGACAGGAGTTGGGTTCTGCGCATTCATTGCAGTGTGTTTCCGCTTAAGTGTTTATGGACAGGAAGGAGGACAGGCTAGTTGAGCATGCCGTACTTCTTCAGTTTTTTACGCAGTGTACCGCGATTCAGTCCCAGCATGGCCGAGGCCTTGCTCTGGTTACTGCGGGTATGTTGCATGACTGTCTGCAACAGTGGTGCCTCGACTTCCGATAGCACGAGGTCGTACAGGTCGCTTATATTTTCATGGTCGACCTTGTCGAAATACTCGGTGAGGGAGGAAGCGACACATTGTCGCAATGTCTGTTTCTGGGTTGTGGCCCCGGGCTGTACTTCATTGTCTGTGGCATCAGCTTTGCTAGGTTGAAAATTTACCGACTCATTCAGGAAATTACTCATGCTGCCAGTTCCTTTAACATTTGTTTTTGTTGTTTTTCAGTCAGGTGGTTGAACACGCGATCGAGCGCGTGAATTTGGGCTTCGCAGTCTTCCAGGGCGTTGAAGTCCTTGCGCCAGGCAGGCAACTGTTCGGCCAAATCCGGTTGCAGGCGGCCCGCCAGTTTGCCCAGGTACCAGGCGGTGTGTTTACGGGCAAAGAAGACTCCTTTGACACTGCCATAAAAGTCATGGATGTCGCAAAGATGGTTACGCACAATGTGGTGAAGTTCATCCAGGGACAGGGCAGGCGCACGGGTGCCGTGTTCCAGGTAGTGATTGATCTCATGGAACAGCCAGGGACTGCCCTGGGCACCCCGGCCAATCATGAGGCCGTCGGCACCGGTGTAATCGAGAATTTCCCTGGCCCGGGAGGCGCTGGTGATATCGCCATTGGCAAATACCGGTATGGTCACAGCCTGCTTGATGGCGGCAATGGTGTCGTATTCCACCTCCCCGCGAAAAGCGCAGGCACGAGTGCGGCCATGCACTGCCAGTGACTGGATGCCACAGGCTTCGGCCAGCCTGGCAATCTCAACCCCGTTGCGGTTCTCGGGGTCCCAGCCGGTACGAATTTTCAGGGTTACAGGAATATCCACTGCTGCGACCACAGACTCCAGGATTTCCCTGACCAGTTTGGGGTACTGCAGCAAAGCCGAGCCAGCAGAACGCTTGAGCACTTTCTTGGCCGGGCAACCCATATTGATGTCGATGACCTGGGCGCCTTCATCCGCATTGAGCTGCGCAGCCTGGGCCATCATCAAGGGATCGGCACCGGCAATCTGGACGACCCGGGGCTGTTCCTCATTGTCATGGCAGCGGCGCAGGCGGGATTTGTCCCGGGACCATAACTTCACATTGGAAGTCACCATTTCCGAGGGGGTGAGGGCGGCGCCGAATTGCCGGCAAAGTTTACGAAAGGGTTGGTCAGTCACTCCCGCCATGGGGGCGAGGGCCAAACGCGAATCCAGTGTGTAAGGACCGATTTGTATCACTGACATGGCTACTCTGTTGATTTTTTTTAGGGGGCTAATGGTACAAGATTTTGGCGTGGTTTCTAAGGGGGTGAGGCAGCTTTTGAGCTGATTTTCAGCTCAGTTGATGCAGGACATCAGGGATTGCGAAAAACCAGGGAGTAGCCCGTGGCCTCGCTGCCCGGATCGACCAGGTCCAGGCTGACCTGGATGGAGGAGTGGGCGGGCATGTGGGTGAACAACTGCATCTCGCCGGGCATGTATTCATCCGAGGTAAAGACGCGATTGGCCACGATCTGCCCGTCAATGTCGGTGAAATTAAGCTCTACCAGCGGAAAGGGTTGTTCGCGGTTGCGATCATTGCGAAAGATGAAATTCACCTGCAGGGCATCGGCGACATCCGGGTGGCTGCGTACCACCAGCTCCTCGGTGACCAGAGAGGACAGGTCGATAAGCTGGGTATCCGGGCAGGTGGTCAACCTGCACAGCACACCGGTAAGGCCTGTGAAGCGGCGCTCAAGTACCAGGGTGTCGAGATTGAACCAGGCATACTGCAGGCCAAAGGCCAGGATCAGCAGCCCGGAGGCCGCCAGCATGCCGGCACTGCGCATGTTCTGCCACTGCTGGCGAATGTAGGGCAGCTCCACCGGATCCTCATCCAGCACATCCAGGGCTTCGCTGGTTACCGGCTCCAGTGAGTCTTCGTTCCGAAGGTTGGTCAGGTGACTGCGTATTTCCGCCTTCTCGTCGGTACCGGCATAGTTCTCGTCCTGCGCGGTGTTGTCAGTGAAGGATTTGCGGAAAGACTGGAACCAGGCCATGGTCTGGGCGCCAAGCCCTGCTGCCGGAATGTCTTCGCTGGCCAACACGTCGGGTACCAGGGTGGGAATGCTGCCGGATTTTTCCGGTACGATCACCGCCGTCCTGGGAGCAGCGGGTTGCACCGGAAACTGTTCCCCTTCGGGAATGGCATCCGGCGGTAATGCCTCGTCATCTTCGTCGGCTTCCAGTTCAGCCGTGTCCAGGTCATCCTCAACGGGGGTGACAGGTTCATCCCAGAGGGCGGGGTCGTTTTCCAGGGCTTCGTCTACCGCAGATTGTTTCGGCAGGACATGATCTACGGAAAAACTGGTAATAGAGTAGCCCGTGGGATTGAGCAGTCCGCCGTAGGCCGGCTTTTCATCGGGTGAATCAGGCTCCCAATCATCGGCAACCTCCTCTTCCTCTGCCAGTGCCGTATCTGGCTCATCCAACCCGGGTTCCGGCATCCCGGGCTCAGTCTCAGGTGGTACGCTGTCTGCGCGGAAGGCCTCTTCTGCTTCCCAGGAGGAAAAGGCAGCCTCCTGTGCCGTCCCCTGATCGTGAGCTGCGCCACGGTCATCGTGCTGGAAGGCTTCCTCGTCATCAGAAGCTTCATCCAGGCTTTCATCCAGGGCTTCATGGTTGTTCCAGTCGTCCTGTTCTGTCAGTGCTTCATCAAAGTCGCCAGGTTCATCCTCGCTATCGTTCTCGTCCACCAGGCCATCGCCCCATGCCGGTTCGCTGTCATCAAACTCATCGTCATCGTACGTATCGGTAGTGTCGGGCAGCGAGGCTTCTTCGTCATTGATTTCCCAGCCAGGCGCATGGGCTTCGCTCAAGGGTTCGGTATGGGCAGCCGAGGAGGGAAAGTCGGCACTATATTCGGGAGCGGATTGCTGACGCGAGGCAGGCGTGGGCCTGTCCTTGAGAATGACCCGGTGCTGGGTGGCCAGGAAGACTTCCATGCAGGAGCCGCACCTGACCACGCCACTGGCAATCTGCAACTGGGCGTCACTGACCTTGAAGGTGGTCTGGCAGAAAGGGCACTGGGTAAGCAGTTGTGACATGGATAATCAGGACTCGGGTTTGCGGTTCATTCTACCCTGATTGCGGGTTTTTTCAGTGCTGCGAATCACGCTTGCCTTCCAGGCGCGTCCAGTCTCCCTGGTAAACCGGTTCAGCCAGGTCAAACCAGGGAGCATAGGCCGCCATGACTTCCTCGGCCTGTTCCCGCAATATGCCGGACAGCAGGATGGTGCCTTGTGGGCGAACCATGGCCGCCAGGTAAGGGGCCAGTGACACCAGTGGTCCGGCCAGGATATTGGCCAGCACGATATCGGCGGCGGCCTGGCTGCCGTCAGCCAGGGCATTGGCAAAATCCTTTGGCAGGTATACCGGGAAACGCTCGTGCGCCAGTGTGTTCTTGTCACAGTTATCGTGAGTGGCGGTCAGGGCCTGGGGATCATTGTCCACGCCGCTGACACTGTCTGCTCCCAGCAACAGGGCGGTAATACCCAGGATGCCGGAGCCGCAGCCATAGTCGATCACGTGCCTGCCAGCCAGGTCGGCCGTGGCTAGCCATTCCAGGCACATGGCTGTCGTGGGATGTGTGCCGGTGCCAAAGGCCAGTCCCGGGTCCAGTTCCATGATGACTTGCCTGCCCGAGCCTTCGCCAGTGTTGATTTGCATGCCGCTGGGGCAGACCCAGAGGGTGTCGCCGAAACACATGGGCTTGTAATCATCGAGCCAGGCGCGTTCCCAGTCCTGGTCTTCAAGACGAGACAAGAGGCAAGAGGCAAGAGGCAAGTCGGGCAGGTTTTCGGCCAGTAGCTGTTTTAAATTTTCTTCTGACGTATCGGCAGAAAAAAGGCCGACCACTGTGACCAGGTTCCAGATCGGGGTTTCGCCGGGGCCGGGTTCGAAGATGGGTTGGTCTTCAGAGTCGGTGAGAGTGACAGAAAGGGCGCCGGCGGCCAGCAGGACGTTCTCTACGGTCTCGGCCTGGTCAGCATTGACGGGAATCTGTACTTGCAGCCAGGCGATGACGAAGTCTCCTTGTAACCAGGAACGCCGGTTAATGCTTCTTGAGCATTTTTTCCAGGTAGTGAATGTTGGCGCCGCCTTTCCTGAAGCCGTCGTCTTTCATGATGCGGCTTTGCAGGGGGATATTGGTGACGATGCCATCGACCAGCATTTCTTCCAGGGCGTTTTGCATGCGCCCGATGGCAACCTGGCGGTTGGGTCCGAAGCTGATCAGCTTGGCGATCAGCGAATCATAATGGGGTGGCACGGTGTAGCCGCTGTAGATATGGGAGTCAACGCGAATACCGTTGCCGCCGGGTGAATGGTACAGGTTGACCTTGCCCGGGCTTGGCATGAAGGTTTCCGGATGCTCGGCATTGATGCGGCACTCGATGGCATGGCCGATGATCTCGATGTCTTCCTGTTTCACCGACAGGCCCAGGCCGGCAGCAATGCGCAACTGCTCGCGCACGATATCGATGCCGGTTACGCGTTCGGTGACCGGGTGCTCCACCTGCAGGCGTGTATTCATTTCAATGAAATAGAATTCGCCGTCTTCATAGAGAAATTCCAGTGTGCCCGCACCGCGGTATTTCATGTCCTGGCAGGCCTTGATGCAGGAATCCATGATGGCCTGGCGTGCTTCCGGCTTGATGCCGGGCGCCGGGGCTTCTTCCACCACCTTCTGGTGGCGGCGCTGCATGGAGCAGTCGCGGTCGCCCAGGCAGATGGCGTTGCCCTGGCCGTCACCGATGACCTGGATTTCCACGTGGCGCGGATTGCCCAGGAATTTTTCCAGGTAGACCACGTCGCTGCCGAAATAGGATTTGGCTTCCTGCTGCGTCACCTGGATGGATTTGATCAGTTCTCCGGCATTGGGTACCACGCGCATGCCGCGTCCACCACCACCGGCAGCGGCCTTGATCATCACCGGGTAACCGATTTTCTCCGCCAGCGCGAGGATTTCCTTTTCGTCGGAGCCAAGCGGGCCGTCAGAGCCAGGCACAGTTGGCACACCTGCCTTGCGCATGACTTCAATGGCAGACACCTTGTCGCCCATGGAGCGAATAGTTTCAGGTGTCGGGCCGATAAAAATAAAACCGCATTGTTCCACCTGTTCGGCAAAGTCGGCGTTTTCCGACAGGAAACCGTAACCGGGATGCACGGCATCGGCGTTGGTCAGTTCCATGGCACTGATCAGGGCAGGCACATTCAGGTAACTGTCGGTGGAAGAGGGTGGGCCGATACACACGGATTCGTCCGACAGCCTGACATGCATCAGATCGCGGTCAGCGGTGGAGTGAACGGCAACGGTCTTGATGCCCATTTCGCGGCAGGCCCGCAGGACACGCAGGGCAATTTCACCACGGTTTGCTATGAGTACTTTTTCCAGCATTGATTTACCAGTTGTAACGCGTAACGTTGTGAGCCATTGGCATCAAGGGTGATGCCGTGACTACAGGATTCGACAGCTGTTTTTCATGCAACTTTTCATGCAACAGTTATCAGGAAATAACGACCAGCGGCTGGTCAAATTCAACGGGTTCACCGTCTTCCACCAGTATGGCTTCGATGGTCCCGGCCTTGCCGGCCTCGATCTGGTTCATCATTTTCATGGCCTCAATGATGCAGATGACATCACCGGCCTTCACCTGCTGGCCGACTTCCACGAAAGGCTTGGAGGTGGGCGAAGGGGAACGGTAAAAGGTGCCTACCATGGGCGATTTAACCGCATCACCCTTGAAGCTGTCGCCACCGGCAGTATTGTCCGCGGCTTCGGCTGCCGGCGCGGCAGGCGCAGGGGCGGCTGCAGGCGCAGGGGCTGCCATGTATTGCGGCATCACGGGAGCGCTGGTGGAGGCGCGGCTGATCCTGACGGCTTCCTCGCCTTCCTTGATTTCTATTTCAGCCACATCGGAAGCTTCAAGCAGTTCAATAAGTTTTTTTACTTTTCTGATATCCATGATGAATGGTCTTACCTGGTTCGATGAAAATTGATTGGGATGTTGTTCATTACACGTTCATACGTTACAACGCACAATTGGTCCGGCATGACAGGACCTGTCACTGGTTCGGTCTTTTATTCAATCCGGGCAATGGCTGCAGCAAGGGCCAGTTCATAGCCTTGCGGTCCCATGCCAACAATACTGCCGACCGCGACATCGCTGAGAAAGGAGTGCTTTCGAAACTCCTCTCTGGCATGTACATTCGACAGGTGGATTTCAATAAAGGGAATCTCTACAGCCAGCAGTGCATCTCTCAAGGCCACACTGGTATGCGTGAACGCTGCAGGGTTAATGAGAATAAAACTGACCCCTTCCTTTCTGGCTTCATGGATTCGGTCGATAATCTCCGCTTCCGCATTGCTTTGCAGGAACCCGATAGTGTGCCCGGCAGCCTCGCACTGCGTTGTCAGCCTGGCATTGATATCCTCCAGGGTGAGGTAGCCGTAGATTTCCGGTTCCCTGCTGCCGAGCAGGTTCAGGTTGGGGCCATTGATTACCAGTATGGAAGCCATGATCTTGAAACTTGTGTCACCGTATAAGGAGAACGTATTGTAGCTGATATTGACACGTTATTGGGAGGGTAAATTCACACTTTCCTCGTTTAAACGACATTTGCTGCATTTTTCGCAGACGATAGCCTCAATTTCAGAACACTTTTTTGTCCCGGGCAGAGCAAAAACAGGGACTAACAAGCACGCTTCTTCACGTTAGCGTCACTTTTATCGAATATATAGAAATTTAACGACATCTTAGCGAATTTTAACGTATTTTGTGATTAATAGAATCCTTTCACTTCTACCCGCCAGCTTGTTGCTAGCCGAGAGTCTCGCCAGCGCACAGACCAGCACGCCAGTGATCGAGATTGTCGGGGCAGATGACCAGCTGGCCGACAATATCCGCAATCACCTGCGCATTGGTCGTGAAGCGTGCGATACGCCCCTGGCACGCCTGGAGCGATTACGTTCACAGGTGACTGCCAACGTGGTGCGTGCAGGCCAGGCCCTGGGCTATTACCGGCTTTCGGAAAGCACCCGCTTTGAACAGGGCGAAGGCTGCTGGCAATTACAGATCACAGTGACGCCCGGAGACCGCATGATGGTTTCTGAAGTAAGTATCGACTTACCTGAAAGGGCAGGCATACAGGAAGTATTCGGTGACGTGGTGGCCGATTTGCCGGAACTGGCAGATGCGCCCTTGCACCACGGCCGCTATGAGTCCGTCAAGAATGCCCTGAGCGCGGCAGCCGTGGAAAATGGCTTCTTTGGGGCCAGCTTTGAGCGCGCGGAAATCCGGGTTGACATGGATGCTTACACCGCGGCCATTGATATCGCTTTTGAGCCGGGGACACGCTACAACTTTGGCGAGATATGCGTGCAACCAGTGCCCGGCTTTTCGGCGGCTTTTATCGACAGCCTCATTCTGCTGGCACCCGGACAGCCCTACAGCAGCAGTGATCTGCTGGAACAGCGAGCGCAACTGGACGACACCCAGTATTTTCGGCAGATAACCATCACGCCGCAGCTGTCCTCGGCAACGAACCAGTCTGTCCCTGTCGATGTCATCCTGGTGCCCCGCTTGCGCCATGCCTATTCCACGGGCATTGGCTTTACCACGGATACCGGCCCTCGTGTTCGGGCGGCCTATGAAAACCGTTACATCAATACCCGCGGGCATCGTTTTGACAGTGACCTGGCGCTATCCAGCGTGCGCTCGCAGGCCAACATGGGCTATACCATTCCGCTGAATGAACCGTTGACCACCAATCTGAAATTCAATACCGGTTACATCACTGAAAATACCGACACCTACGACAGTGACCGTTTCAAGTTGGAGGCCGCCTACCTGCGGGAATCATCCTCGGGCTGGCTGGAAACCTGGTCGGTGGACTACCTGCGTGATGATTATGTGCTGGATGCGCAGGAAGACACGTCAACACTGGCCATGCCGGGTTACAGCCTGGCCAAGACCGCGACCGATGATTTCATCAATCCCAGCAAGGGCTGGCGCCTGTTCGGCCAGATTCGCGGTGCCACGGACAGCGTTATTTCCACGACCAGCTTTGTGCAGTTGTATGCCAGCGGCAAGGGGATCATTTCCATTGGGCCCGGCCGCTTCCTCACCCGCTTTGAGGCAGGCACCACCTGGATCGATGATGCCCAGGAACTGCCTGCGTCCCTGCGTTACTTTGCCGGTGGTGACCAGAGTATTCGCGGCTACAAGTACCAGTCCCTGGGTCCGCGCAATGACAACGAGGAAGTCATCGGTGGCAAGCATTTGCTGGTGGGCAGTGTCGAGTACGATTTTCCGGTGAGCAACAACTGGCGTGCCGCCATGTTCTATGATGGTGGTAATGCCTTTTCTTCGGAAGAGTTTGACTGGAAACAAAGCGTGGGCATCGGCGTGCGCTGGATGTCGCCCATTGGCCCAATTCGCGCTGACCTGGCCCATGCTCTCAGTGATGAAGGGGGTTTTCGCCTGCATATCACCATGGGGCCTGACCTGTAATGTTGCCACTGCTGCGCAAAATTTTATTCAGGTCGCTGTACAGCCTGCTTTTTCTGGCCGGGTTGGTGTTGTTTGCAGCACTGGTGCTGACGGGGACAGAAGGCGGAACGGCCTTTGTCCTGCGAGCAGCGCTGGACAGGGCGCAGCAGGGAAGCTCCCTGCGCATCGATGCCGGCGAAATCAACGGGACCTTCCTGGGTGATCTTGAATTGCAGCAACTCAATGTGCGCGATACTGCCACAGGCTTGCGTGTCAATGCAGAATCCCTGGCGCTGTCGCTGGTGGTTGCTGACCTGTTCAGCAGCAAGGTACACCTGAATTATCTGCAGGTCAGGGGTCTGGCCATTACGCCACCGACCAGTGGTTCCGATGAGCCGGCCGATACGGCAGCCTTGCTCAATACTCTTTTTACCCTGCCGGTGACTGTGGCTGTTGATGACATCAATATCGCGCCATTCACGCTGTCAGGCGAACAGGGACAAACCCTACAAGCCATAACGGGCACGCTGCAACTGGACAGCAACAGGGCCCTGGTCAATGCGCGACTTGTCCGCGATGAGGCAAACTGGATTGCACCGCAGTTCAGCCTGGCGGCCAATGACTTTACCCTGGATGGCACTGTCTCCTGGGCAGCCCTTGCCGGTGAGCAGCAGGCCAGCGGTACACTGGTTATCAATGGTGACCTGGAGCAGCTGGAAGTGCGCCATGAACTGACTGCACCGGTTGCCATAACGACAACTGGTTCTGTAACGACCGGTTTGCTTAACGGAGAGCAGCCGGGTTTCGACCTGACCCATAGCGCCACTGATATCGGGGGCACGCCCTTTGGCTTTCCTGAACTGGAGGATTTCGCCGGGACGTTTACCACAGCAGGCACTACTGACCGGATCAGGCTTTCCGCCGATGCGGCCCTGCGTATGAGCACATTGGGCAATACCGGCATCAACCTGTCTGCGCTGTATGCAGATAACACGCTCGCTATCAATTCCGTAGCCCTGCGTAACAGCGCCTTCGAGTTTGATGCCAACGGTAATGCCGATTTCGATGGCGGCCTGACATTGAACCTGGCCTGGCAATTGCGCAACTTCACTGACGGTGACCTGCTGCCACAGGTGGTACTGGAGAACGTCAATGGTAATGGTGCTGTCACGATTAGTACCGCGGGTAGTACCGCGGGCAACCAGACAGCGATCGAACTCAGTCTCGCCACGCTGACTGGACGCCTCAACGGTTACCCGTTGAGCGGCAATGGCGAGGTCGCCATTACCGATGGGGCGGTCAATAACGTGGCGCTGGAGCTGGTCTCGGATGTGAATTCCCTGCTGCTTGAAGGCAGTGTGACTCCCCAGCTGGACCTGTTATGGGAGCTGCAGGCACCTCAGTTGTCCCAATTGCTGACAGGCTTGTCCGGTGAAGTTATCGGCAATGGCACATTGACGGGAACCCCCGAAGCTCCCCGGGTCACCGGTTCGCTGAGCACCATGGGATTTTCCTACAACAATGCTGACACCCACCTGAGCGTGGGCACGCTGGATGCCCGGGCGAGTTACAGCGGCAATGACAATGCCGTGAGCCTGGATTTTTCGGGCTTGAAGGGCAGCGTCGGTGAGCGTGAACTGGTGCAGGACCAGGGCATGCTGGAAATCAGCGGAACTCCTGCCACCCATGCCTTCAGCCTGTCCACGCAGGGCCCGGAACTGGCCTTGTCACTTTCAGGGGAGGGCAGTTTCAACGATCCCGCCTGGCAGGGTGTGGTTGATGCACTGGAACTGGAATCTCCCTTTGGCGACTGGCTGCTCCAGGACAGCCTGTCTCTGTCACTGTCCGCTACTGCCGCCGATATCGGCAACCATTGCTGGCTTATGCGCTCGATCATGGTGTGTGGCCAGGCCTTGTGGAATGAAGCAGCAGGCCTGAGCGGAGAGGTGGCCGTGGACAATATCCCCCTGGCATGGCTTGACGATAACCTGGATGAGAATGTGCCCGGCACCCGGGCCATCCATGAACAGCTTGCTGACCGCCCACAGGGCCTGGTTGACCTGATGCATGCCTTTGCCATTGCCATGCCAGCCAGTGGTTTTCTTGAGGGCATGCTGGACCTGTCGGCAACCTTTGACGGCATCACTGCCGGCATGGAGCAGGCAACATTGTCAGCGGAACTGGTGCCGCGGGATGTCAGTCTCGGCCTGATCAGGGCACAGGCCAGTGATGCTGAAACCGATAATATCGAGGTTGAACGCTATGGCATCGATGAAGTGCAGGTCAGCGTCCAGTACGGGGCAGGGGGCTGGCAGATCGACAACAGCTTTGGCCTGTACCTGGCCGAATCCGGCGGGCTGGACTTCCAGGGCAATTTTGCCAGCGTGGTCGAGCTCGATGATGAGGAAAACCTTGGTGGCAATTTTGAACTCACATTCAACAACATTGCCTGGGTGGAAGCACTGGTACCGAACCTTAGCCAGGTCAGCGGTGAGCTGGGTGCCAGTGGTACCCTTGCCGGTACCCTGGAACGCCCCCTGTTGAACATGGATGCCAGGCTGGATAACGGCAGTTTCCTGCTGCCGGAATATGGCCTGGCCCTGGAACAGGTGAGCCTGGATTTTCGCAGTGCCAATAATAATGAAATTACGGTGACCGGTTCGGCAGGCTCCGGCCCGGGGACCGTGACACTCGACAGTTTACTGACCATGCCGTTGCTGGATTCGCGCACACTGCACGTGGAAGTCAGTGGAGACAATTTCCAGCTGCTCAATACCGAAGAATTCGAGATGCTGATCGATCCGGATATTGTGCTGGATTACCGCAACCAGGTACTCAATGTCACAGGCAGTGTTGATGTCCCGCTGATGCACGTGGATTTTACTGACAGGCAGGCATTGGTTGGTGGTTCGGTGGATGTCTCCCGTGACGTGGTCATTGTCTCCGACCGGAACAATACAATTGATAATTCTTCAGAGTTGCTGGGCCGCATCCCAGTGGCTGCCGATATTCGGCTGGGCATGGGTGATGAGGTGACCTTCACCGGTTACGGCCTGAACCTGGAGCTTACCGGTAACCTGGAACTGGAGCAGACTGTCGACAGGCCGCTGCTGGCCAATGGTGAGTTATCCATACCAGTGGGTAGTTACGAGTTGTACGGGCAGCGCCTGGAAATCGATAACGGCAAGTTGCTGTTCCTGGGCAACTCGCTGAACCCGGCCCTGGATATTCGGGCAGTACGCGAGACACGCGTGGCAGAAGTTGGTTTGTACATGAACGGCACCGTGCGCAATATCCAGGCGCAGCTGTTTTCAACACCGGCCTTGCCGGAAAGTGAAATCCTGTCCCTGCTGGTGACTGGTAACTCCTTTGAAAGCGGTGGAAATTTTGCCGAA
>Ga0181561_10002901_pt1 | contig 15120 bp, 13 predicted proteins | sample 011ome_19_FD_133760 | JGI IMG/M metagenome (GOLD analysis project Ga0181561, IMG submission 133760) | Coastal salt marsh microbial communities from the Groves Creek Marsh, Skidaway Island, Georgia - 011510BT metaG (megahit assembly) | ecosystem: Environmental > Aquatic > Marine > Intertidal...
ATCATATAGTTTACTGTAATATGCTTACCGGTATCTCTAATAAAGTCAATAAGATTTACATTTTGATACCAATCATTATTATTACAAAGCTCAGCAGAATTGTTATCATCAGAATCAAAATCTAAAAACTTTGATAGCTGCTTGTAAATTCCTTCAATATTTTTATTGAGTTCTTCTTTTGTAAGTAAATTTCTTTCATTGGATTTTCCAGACGGATCTCCAATCATCCCAGTTGCACCACCAATAAGAACAATTGGTTTATGCCCAAATCTTTGAAAATGCATTAAGATTAATATTTGAACTAAACTACCTATATGTAATGAGTCTGATGTAGGATCAAATCCAATATAACCGGAACAAGACTTTTCTTTTAATATGTCTTCACAACCAGGGATATAATCATGAAGCATCCCTCTCCATTTTAATTCTTTTATAAAGTTTGACACAAAATTAAGTTTTAACAAATATATATCTCTTGAGTGTAAGAAAAAAGTAAAGTAAAAAATAGTACTTTCGCTTTATGATATTAGTTACTGGAGGAACCGGACTTGTTGGGTGTCATTTACTTTACAATCTAATTTTAAATGGTAAAAAGGTAAAGGCCTTACACAGAAAAAACAGCAATATTGAGGTTGTAAAAAAAGTATTTTCATATTACTCTGAAAACTCAAACAATTTGTTTAACAAAATAGATTGGGTTGAGGGTAACATTAATGACATTACAAGCTTAGATAATGCGTTCAAAAATGTAGATGAAGTCTATCATTGCGCTGCTTTTATTTCTTTTAATAATCAGGATTTAAATGCCATGAAAAAAATAAATATTGATGGCACGGCGAATATGATAAATTTTGCTTTAGAAAAAAAGGTTGATAAATTTTGTTATGTCAGCACAATCGCAGCTGTTGGTGAAAAAAAAGATTCTTTAATAGATGAAGAATGTGAATGGAAAGAAAATAACAATCCCTACTCCGAAACTAAACATTATGCTGAACTTGAAGTTTGGAGAGGAATTTCAGAGGGATTAAATGCAGTTATTGTTAACCCAGGTGTTATTGTTGGTAGTGGATTTTGGAGAAGGGGGAGTGGAGCCTTTATCACTACAGTGAGTAGAGGAATGAATTATTACCCAACTGGAAAAACTGGTTTTATTTGCGTTAAAGATGTTGTTAGTATAATGATAAAATTAATGGACAAAAATGTTTTTTCTGAAAGATTTATTTTAGTTGCTGAAAATTGGTCTCAAAAAGATTTTATAAATAGTATTTGTAAAAATTTAAATATTAAACCTCCAAAAAATAAAGCAACAAAAAGCATTATGTATTTAGGACTTTACTTAGATTTTTTTAGAAGTTTTTTTCTAAACAAAAAAAGAAGATTAAGTAAAGCTATCATTAAATCTGGGCAATCTAAAAATGAATATTGTAATAAAAAAATTAAAAATTCTCTAAATCATAATTTTATTAAAGTCGAAGATTCAATAATTGAGACTTGTAAAAACTTTAAAATTAATCTACATCGATAGGTTTGTTCTCTTGGAAATTTGATTTGCTTTTTAGTTCTAACTCAATTGAATCCCTAACACTTATCATTTTTTTTTGCAGACTTGAATATATCTTTAAATATAACTTAGGATTTGTAGAATAATAAAAATTGCTCTCAGCAAATTGCAAACTATCAATATTATGAATCTTGTAAAGAAGAGTGTCTTTAATGTTGTAATAATTTAAATCAGAAATATTTCTAAATGACCTACTTGAATTAATTATGTTAACATCAAAAAGAAAATCAACCATTTGCTGCTCAGTCATCAAATTATCAGGCTTTGAATTTTCTGAACATGAAAAAATAATTAATATTATTATTAAAAACCTTTTCATCTATTAAATGTTATTTTTTGCCCAACTAATATATCACTAAAATTACCCCTATCATAAACCAAATTCCCATTTACAAAAGTGTGAGTTACTTTAGATTTAAACTTTTCTCCTTCAAACGGAGACCAGTTACATTTATAAAGAATATTTTCTCTTTTGACGATCCAAGGTTGATCTAAATCAATTAAAACTAAATCAGCATAATACCCCTCTCGTATAAATCCTCTTCTGTTAATTTGAAAAAGGATAGCAGGGTTATGACACATTTTAGTAACTATATTTTCAAGGGAGATTTTATTATTAAAATAATGTTCAATCATAGAAACCAAACCATGTTGAACTAAAGGTCCTCCTGATGGACATTCTAAATATGAGTTAGATTTTTCTTCAATGGTGTGTGGCGCATGATCTGTCGCAATAACATCAATTCTATCATCTAATAAAGACCTCCAAATTCCATCTCTGTCTTTTGATGTTTTAATTGCTGGATTCCATTTAATTAGACTTTGTTTTTTTTTGTAATCATCTGCTGAAAACCATAAATGATGAACACAAACTTCTGATGTAATTTTTTTTTCTTTTAAAGGAACACTATTATCAAATAATAACGATTCACTATGCGTTGAAAGATGAAATACATGTAATCTAGCATTTGTCTCTTTTGCTAATTGAATTATGTTTGTTGTTGATTTTAAACAAGCTTCTTCCGATCTAATTTCTGGATGACATTCAAATGGAATGTTTTTCCCATATTTAAGTTTATATTTCTCTAAGTTTTCTTTTATAATTTTCTCATCCTCGCTATGTACTACAATGATTAAATCAGTGCTGAGAAAAATTTCTCTTAAAATATCTTGGTCATCTACTAACATATTTCCAGTTGATGAGCCTAAAAAGATTTTTAAAGCTGCAACTTCGTTTTTATCAAGTTTTTTTATTTCATCTAAATTTGAGTTTGTTGCTCCAAACATAAATGAATAGTTAGCATATGAACTCTGACTAGCTATTTCAAATTTATTCTCAAGTTCCTTTAAGGTAGTTGTTTGAGGAACTGTATTTGGCATTTCAATAAATGAGGTTATTCCACCTGCTACTGCTGCTCGTGATTCAGTTTTTATAGTTGCTTTATGAGTTAACCCTGGTTCTCTAAAATGAACTTGATCATCTATTAGTCCTGGAATTAAAATCTTACCAGTTGCATCTATAATTTGAAAATCATCTTCTATCTCAATATTATCCTGAATTTTATTTATAAAATCATCAACTATTAGTAAATCAGAATTAAAAATTTTTTCTTCATTTACAATTGATGCGTTTCTAATTAATACTTTTCTATTCATTAATTTTTATAGTTTGAATAAACTTTTTAATCTCATGGAAATTAAACCAAAAACAGCTTCAAAAATAATACTACTATTCATTTTTGAAACTCCGTATAATCTATCCTTAAAAATAATAGGAATCTCTAATATCTTAAATTTATTTTTGAAAGATTTAAACTTTAATTCAATTTGAAAAGCATATCCATTAAACACTAACGATTCTACATCTATGGATTTTAATACTTCAGATCTGTAACCTACAAAGCCAGATGTAGCATCTTTAACTGGCATTCCCGTAATTATTCTAGAGTAGAGAGAAGCAGAATAGGATAAAATAATTCTACTTAAGGGCCAATTTACAACGTTAATTCCGTTAATATACCTTGATCCAATAACAACATCATATTTTTCTAAATTATCATAAATTCTAACTAAATCCTCAGGGTCATGTGAAAAATCTGCATCCATTTCAAATACATATTTATAGTTATGGTTCAAAGCCCAATTAAAACCTTCCTTATATGCTTTGCCCAATCCTTCTTTTTTTAATCTACTTATAATAAATACTTTGTTTTGTTGTTTTTTTATAAATCCATTTACGAGTTTAGACGTTCCATCTGGTGAATTATCATCAACAATTAATATATCAAATTGTACGGATAATGATAATATGTGATTTATAATATTAACTATATTCTCTGCTTCGTTATAGGTAGGTACGATTACTAAAGAATTATTCATATTAATTAACAAAAGTACTGATTTAGAATAGAAGAACGAATAAGGTCTAAAATATTATTAATTTTGAATAATGAACGAGCTTGAACTCATTGATATTCATATAAAAAATTGGATTAAAATCGTCTTTATAATTTCTACAATACATGTCCTTATAGCAAGAATTAAACTAGGCCATAGGTTTCAATATTTCTTAGCATTTTGGAATATTCACAGATATTTTTATTTCATTTCTGGAAAGAGGATTAGCTCTCCAATTAATATCAATTTTGTTAGTTTGCGAGTTATAACGACTTCTTTTTTAATACATTACTTTTTTGATCCAGACACTTTTTTTGATGATAATGAATTAGTAAATTTTTTATATTGGAATTTAACAATAGTTACTTTAATTTTTCTTAAATTTTTTATAGAAAAATTACTTTCATACATACTTAATTATAAAAAACGTTTTAACGAAATAAATGAATACAGAATTGGAATAAAAAATTTATTTTCAATTCATCTGTTTTTTTTTCTGTTTTTAATTTTTTTAAGTAATATATCTATTGAAATTCTAAGACATATTTTTATATTTTTCTTTTTTATTTATCAGCTGTTATTCTACAGATTCATCTTTAAAAAGAATATGGTTAGAACAATTAAAGGACTTGTTTATTTTATTTTATATCTTTGCACGTTCGAAATTGTACCAATAATAGGTATTTTGAGTCTATTAAAATAAAAAAGCAATATGAAAGTTAAATCAATTTTAGTTTCACAGCCTGCTCCAACAATTGAAAATTCACCTTACATAACTTTAAAGAAAAAAAGAAAAGTAAAAATTGACTTTATTCCTTTTATTCATGTTGAAGGTTTAACAGCAAGGGAGGTTCGAAGACAAAAAATTGATCTATCTAAATTCTCAGCTATCATTCTTACCAGTAGAAATGCTGTAGATCATTTTTTCAGAGTTGCAGAAGAAATGAGATTTCCTATACCAAATGCATTAAAATACTTTTGCCTTTCAGAAGCTGTTGCATTTTATTTGCAGAAATATGTTGTTTATCGAAAAAGAAAAATTTATGTTGGTGGCAGAACATTCAATGACTTAACTGAACAAATCTCAAAGTATAATGAAGAAAATTTCCTGATACCATGTGCCAACGTTTTATCTCCTGCTATTCCAAAAAAATTAGATGAACTTGGTGTAAGATGGACTCAGGGTACTTTTTATAAAACAGAAATTAGTGATTTATCTCACCTTAAGGAAGTATTCTATGATATTCTTGTTTTTTTCAGTCCATCTGGGATTGAATCATTAATACATAATTTTCCTGATTTTAAACAAAATAATACTAGAATTGCCGTATTTGGTAAAACAACTGTAAAAGCTGCAGAAAAAGCTGGTTTAAGAATTGACATCTCAGCCCCAACTCCAAAGGTCCCTTCAATGTCTAAGGCACTTGATATTTACATCGAGAAGGTCAATAAAAAATAATCAACCCTTGACTTGACTTTGAAAATTTTTCATAAAATTATCAAAATCATCTTGAGTTTTAAGCGTTTTGTAAGTATCGTCTTTAAATAAAGTTAAATAAATCTCAATTTGTTTAGGATTAAGATATCCTCTAATAGGAGATATATAATTCATGGACGAATCAAAAAAAAGTGTTGACGGATATGCATTTACTCCTAAATATCTAGTTAATTCGTGGGATGAATTTCTTTTTTGGGATCTTGAGCTATCATAATTAGGATTTGTAAATGTTCTGTCCAGAAATTTTACAATCTCGTTTCCTTCACCATTAAATTTAACTGCATGATAATTTTCATTTATAATTCTGATAATATCAGCATTTCCAAAAGTATTTTTCTCCATTAATTTGCATGGACCACACCAGTTTGTATAAATATCAATCAAAACATTTTTGGGGTTGTTTTTTTGAACTTTTTCAAGTTCATTAAAACTAATCCAATTGATTTGTTGCGAACTTCCTTTTAAAAAAATAAAAAGAAAGAAAAAACAGATAAAAATTTTAATGTTATTCTGCATTATGCACTAATCTTTTAAGTGGCTTGATTACCAATATCACTAGAATACCAAAAATCGTGCAAAATATTGTTATTCCAGTAAATGTTTCAAAATCTCCAACGTCAGAGGCATTTTCACCAATTAAACCTGCAACTTTATTTCCCAATCCTGTTGCAGCAAAGTAAGCACCCATCATAAAAGCTCCCCAACGAGCTGGTGCGAGTTTGGTTATAAAAGATAAAGCAACAGGTGAAGCACATAGCTCTCCAATAGTATGGAAAAGGTAAGCAAGTAGTAACCAATACATTGCAGATTTTTGAGTGATATTTCCGCTTGCATCATAGGTAACTTCGTTTGCAGCCATTGACATAAAGGCAAATCCAAATCCCATTATTATAACTCCAATTGCCATTTTAAAAAGAGATGAATGTTCATAACCCTTACTTTTCCACCAAATCCAAAATGAACCAATTAATGTTGCAAAAATCAATATATAGATGGCATTAGCTGATTGAAACCAGCTTGCAGGTACCATAAAAGATCCCAATGCTAAGTCGGTTTTTTGAGAAGCATACAAGTTCATTAAACCTCCTGCTTGTTCAAAAGCACCCCAAAAGACAATAACAATTAAAAAAGCTAAATATGTTACTAAAATTCTATCTTTTTCTATTTTGTCTCCGTCATTGTAAACAACTATTGCAAATCCTACAGCAAATGCTATTCCCACTATTAAAAGTCCATAGTTCCAATCTCCGGAATAACCTACATATAATCCTAAAATTGCCGTAAGTAAAAAGCCAATTAAAGAGTTTGTCTTTTTAAAAATTTGAAGAAATAAGTTTTCTTTTTTGTCAAGATTATCTTCTTTTTGAGGAACTAAATTACCTACATGGGTTAAATACTTTTGGCCTTTCCAATATCCAAATTGACCAATTGCCATTCCTATTCCAGCTAAACCAAACCCATAGTGCCAATTATAAACTTCTCCTACATAACCAACTAATAGTGCAGAAATTGCAGCACCAAGATTAATTCCCATGTAAAAAATATAGAATCCCATATCACGTTTGTTATGATCATTTTTTTCATATAACCCCCCCACCATGGTAGAAATATTTCCTTTTAAACATCCAACTCCTAAAACAATAAAAGCTAGACCAGTGTAAAAAGCCCAAAGTGCTTCAACTGCCAAAATACCATGACCAAAACAGAGTAACAAACCTCCAAGCATTACTGATTTTCTCTGACCCAAGTACCTGTCAGCTAAAATTCCACCTGGAATAGTAGCTAAGTAAACAAACATGGTATACCAACCATAAAGAGCAATTGCAGAACTATCAGTCCAACCCATACCAGGATTATCACCAGAAGTTTCAGAAACTAGATACAATACTAAAATTGCCCTCATTCCATAATAACTAAACCTTTCCCATAATTCAGTAAAAAATAATACAAATAAACCTACAGGATGTCCTAAAAAAGTTTTTTGACTTAGTTGTGTGTTGCTTTCCATAATATTAAAATTTTATAATTTTTTTTCCGTGATAAAATTTACCGTTTAATTTAGAATGAATGTTTTTAAAATTTTCATGAGTTATTCCTCCAGCACTTATTACTTCAAAATTATCAGGAGCTAAATCTAACATTTTTTTTAGATATTTAAATCCATCCAGTGCAAATTGCTTACCACCGGATGACAAAACCCCATTTATATTTGGATTAAGAATAATTTTTTCAAATGATTTAATAACTGAATTTGAGTGATCGATTGCTTTATGAACTATAAACTTTAAAGGCTTGGCGAGTGCAGCTAAATCTGAAATTTGATCAATATCCAATTCATTATTTATATCCAAACAACCTGATACTATTCCATCCACTTTTAATGATTTACAAAACTTTATATACTCATACATTTCATTAATATCATTTTTATTATAAATAAAACCATTTGAATGAGGTCTTATCATGATACGAACTGGAATATGTATTTTACTTAAAACATTTTGGATTAATGACTTTGATGGAGTTAAACCATCTAAGTCTAATCTACTGCATAATTCTATCCTATTAGCACCATTTTTTTCTGCTTCTACAGCATCAAATAATGAATCTACGCATACTTCTTTTATTATTTGCATGCAGAAAGTTACCTAAAAATGATATCTTTTAAAAGTTTCAATGGCAGTGTAATCAGACATTCCAATGTCTCTAAACTTTTTTGCAATTTCTCTGTTTCTATCTTCAGCTCTTACCCAAAACTCTCTATTATCATCTCCCTGAAACATAACATTGTCCTTTTGTGTTTGGTGATAAAAGATTGCTTTTCTTTTTCTAAGCACTTGATTTGGGCTCATTGGAACTGCCATATCAATTTCGTGAATTGGCCATTCATGCCAAGCACCTCTGTATAACCAAACCCAACAATCTTTCATAAATGATTTATTTTTTAAAACAGCCAAACAATCAAAAAGAATATCAAGACAAACTTTATGTGTGCCGTGAGGATCAGCCAGGTCTCCAGCTGCATAGATTTGGTGTGGTTTAATTTCGTTTATGATATCTAAAATAATTTTTTTATCAGCTTTTGATGTTTGGTTTTTTTTCACGGCTCCAGTCTCGTAAAATGGTAATTTTAAAAAGTGTACATTTTTATCTTCTAGTCCAATAAATCTTGTCGCAGCTAAAGATTCTTTCTCTCTGATTGAAGTTGCTATTTCTCTTACTCTAGTATTATTTATTATTTCTGTGTTGTCTTTTAATAAATCAATAATATCATTATTATCCTTTACACAATCAGGAAAAATTGAGTTCATAACTTCTAAAAACTTGAGAACATCTGAATTGCTTACTGCAATATTTCCAGATGTTTGATAAGCAACATGAACTTCATGCCCCTGTGAAACTAATCTATCAAAAGTTCCTCCCATTGAAATTACATCATCATCAGGATGAGGGCTAAAAATTAGAACTCTTTTTCTTGGTGGTTCTGATCTCTCTGGTCTAACTTTATCATCTGAATCTGGCTTCCCACCGGGCCATCCAGTGATTGATCTATGAATTTTTTTGTAGAAATCTAAATTTAAATCATAATAGGAACTTTCAATTAAAAGTTCTGATAAATTGTTTTCATTATAATCAGATTCAGTAAGATTAAGAATTGATTTGTTAGTAATCTCGCAAAGCCATGCAACTGCTTTTCCTTTCAATTGATCATTCCAATCTGAATATCCTGTTTTCCAAGGAGTCCTTATTCTAGTTAAATTTTCTGAAGCTGCATTATCCAATACAAAAGTTACATTTTTATGATTTTGAAGATAACTAGCTGATATGTTGGAATCAATTTCATCCTCGATAGCTTTTTGAACAACAGAGGATTTATTATTTCCCCAAGCCATCAAAACAATTCTTTTAGATTTTCTAATGGTTCTAATTCCCATAGTTATTGCAGTTGTAGGGACATTTTCTATTCCAAAAAATGACTTTCTAGCATCATTTCTCGTCAAATAATCTAAGTGAACTAACCTTGTTATTGAATTATAATTTGAACCTGGTTCATTAAATCCTATATGACCCGTTCTTCCAATGCCAAGTAATTGAAAATCAATTCCACCACATTTTTTTATTTTATTTTCATACTCATTACAATAATCATTGATTTTTTCACTTGGTACCGATCCATCAGGAATATTAATATTTTCTTTTAAAATATCAATATGATCAAATAGATGAATATTCATAAAATGATTATAACTATTAATATCATCTTTTGACATGGGATAATATTCATCCAAATTAAAAGTTATAACATTTTTAAAACTAAGGCCTTCTTGTTTATGTAATCTTACCAATTCTTGGTAAACTGAAATTGGAGATGAGCCAGTAGCTAAGCCAAGCACACAACTCTTTTTTTGTTTCTGTTTTTCTTTTATCAGATCCGAAATTTCTTTAGCTATCATTAATGAAGCCTTTTTAGAATCATCAAAAATTACACTATGAATTTTCTCAAACCTTGTTTGTTCTAAATCTCCAGGTGATTTGTAACTAATATTCATTTATCTTAATTTTTTTAATTTATTCCAATTATGTTTTAAACCAAAAGAAAAAACTATTCCAATTATTAAAAAAGACAAACCATTATTTATTTCTCCATATATAAAGTATCCTGTCGAAAACAATAAAGAATATATAGCAAAAGATCCACACAACATACATATTATTCCAAGAGGAACTGACCATTTTTTGTCTTCATATTTTTTGTCAAAAAATATGTTTTGAAGCTCTGCTTCTCTTCTAATTTTTTCCCATCCAGGACCTCCAGGATTAGTTTTTTTACAAAAATTAATCAATGATTCTGTGTTATCAGGTTTCGTCAAAAAAGTAACCAACAACCATATAAACGTGGTAACCAAAACAACTGCTGGAAACTCATAGTAGCTTTTAAATACGCCATTATCGGAAAATAAATAATCTCCAATGTATGTATACTTTAAAATAATTGTAATAAATCCTGAAACTAACATGGCCGAAATTTCACTCCATGCATTAATCCTCCACCAAAACCATCTCAAAATAAAAATCAAACCTGTTCCAGCTCCAAACATTAAAATAATTTGAAATAATTCAAGAGCATTAGTCAATAACAAAGCAAACAAGGAACTTAAAACAAATAGAGAAACTGTAGAAAGTCTCCCTACATTAACTAATTCTTTTTCAGAGGCGTTTTTATTAATTTGTTGTTTATAAAAGTCATATACTATATATGATGAACCCCAATTCAAATGAGTTGAAATTGTTGACATAAATGCTGCACCTAAAGAAGCAACTACAATTCCAAGTAGTCCTGACGGAAGTTTAGTAAGCATAGCTGGGTAGGCTAAATCTTGACCTAATTTATCAGTTGAAATGTTAGGAAATGCTTCTTGAATACTCTGTAAATCAGGAAAAACAACTAGTGAAGCTAGTGCTACTACAATCCATGGCCAAGGTCTTAATGCATAATGCATAATATTATAGAAAAAGGTCGCGCCGATTGCATGATTTTCATTTTTAGCAGCCAACATTCTCTGTGCAATGTAACCTCCTCCACCTGGCTCAGATCCGGGATACCATGAACTCCACCATTGAACAGCCAAAGGGATAATGAGTAAAGGAATGTAAAAATTTGGATCATCAAAACTAGGTAGGATTGAAAGTTTATTTGAAATATTTTCATTTGTTATCAAGCTGGTCATTCCCCCAACTTCAGGTAAATTAACAAGATAATATGCAGCTCCTATAGATCCAGCCATTGCTGCAAAAAAGAGAACAAAATCTGTGTAAACAACTCCTCTAAAACCTCCAACTGTACTAAAAATAACTGTAATTGTACCAGCATATAAAATGGTCTCTAAAGGAGCTAAACCTAGCATTATTTCTCCAATTTTAATGGCAGCTAAAATTACTCCTGCCATTGCCATTACGTTAAAAATAACACCTAAGTAAATTGCTCTAAACCCCCTTAAAAATTTTCCTCCCCATCCACTATACCTTAACTCATAAAATTCCATATCAGTGGAAACTTCTGATCTTCTCCATAGCTTGGCATAAACAAATACAGTTAAAAGCCCAGTAAAAAGAAAAGCCCACCACACCCAATTTCCAGAAACACCATCGTTTCTAACAATATCTGTAACTAGATTTGGAGTATCCGTTGAAAAAGTAGTTGCAACCATTGAAATTCCTAGTAACCACCAAGGCATATTTCTTCCAGAAAGAAAATATTCATTAGAACTTGAAGAGGATTTTTTAGAAACATAAAATCCAATAAATAGAATTATGGAAAAAAACCCTGTAATGATTACAATATCAAGGAGTGAAAGATCAATCATAATATTAGTTGTTGTCTTAAAATTAATTATTTAAAATTTATTAAAATCTTTAAATAGATAAAAGCAAGTAATTTATAGACTAAGTATACCTGATGACTCATTAGCTTTTATAATCTCATTGACACCTATTTTTGAGAGCTCATTAATAATTTTTTTGTGGTGTAATTTCTCTGATAATATTAAAATAGAACCGCCACCACCAGATCCTATAATTTTTGTGCCATATGCACCATGTTTTCTTGCTGTTTCAATCATGTAATCAATCTTAGGAACAGTAATAGAAAGTTTATTTTTCAAAATATCGTGATGCTCATTCATCAATTTTCCAAGTTTAAGTAAATCAGGGTTTGTTTTTTTTAATTCTTTATATGCAAGTAAAGTTATATGATGATTTAGAACAGCTGCTTCAAAATAAGTGAAAGAAGATTTTTCTAAAATTTCACTGTAATAATCTAATTCAGAGATTTTAACTTTACTTATATCAAATAACGGATTAAAACCCCTTAATTTATTAATTGAATTTAAGGTTTTAGCTTTTAAATTCTTTAATAAAAAATCAGTTTGTTTTTTAACACTTGAATTGGCAACAATAAAATTATTAAATGGGGATTTTAATCTATCGAACGAATAATTTTCTCCTGTTTGTAAAAAAATTGTTTTTCCCAAACTAATAGAATATTGATCCATTCTACCTCCTGAACCACCCTGTTCTATAACTTCGCTTTGGTAAGCTAGTTCTGCCAAGTCAACATTAGAGATTTTTCTATTACTAAATGTCTCACAAAAAAATTTCAATAAAGCAACTGTTAAAGCTGAAGAGCTAGAAATGCCAGCATTAATAAAAATTTCGCTATATATTTTTATGTCGTAACCCTTATTTATATTATAACTATTTTTTTTAAGAGTTTTAATTACATATCTAATATGATCCCCTTTCTTAATATTATTTAATTCGTCATTTAAATCAACCGAAAATTCCTTTTTTAAATCCAACAAAAAAAAGTTTAAAAAATTAGAGCAATTAGGTTTACCCTCAACAGTAATGTATTTATCAATTGCACAAGCGATTACAGGAAGCTCCAAATAATCTTGATGATCTCCAAACAAACAAATTCTTGCCGGTGCTTTTACAATCATAAACTATAGTTCTAGATTGGGAATTATAAACTCTTTTAAAATTGGTGTTGAATGAGATTGTTTAAACTTAACTTCAAATTCTTTAATTAATTCAGGGTGGTTTTTAGAAATATCATTTAATTCTTTTTCATCAACAGATAAATCGTAGAGTTCAATTTTAGAAACCTTTTCAAATAAATTTTTTCTAATTGCTTTCCATTTACCCATTCTAATTGCTTGAAGACCACCACTTGCAGGGTATTCCCAATAAAGATAATTGTGTTTAATTTGATCTTTACCAATAATTTCATTGTAAAAACTTATACCATCAGTTTTTTGTGTGTTTTCAATTCCAGCAACATCACAAGCTGTCTCAAAAAAGTCATAAAATGATGAAATATGATTAGATTTAGAGCCTGGTTTAATTTTATTTGGCCATGAAACTATCATTGGAATTCTTATTCCTCCCTCACTAAGACTACCCTTCATTGTTCTTCTTGAGTTTGTAAATTTTCCAGTACTATTAAAAAAATTATAATCTACATGATCGACCCAAGTTGGACCATTGTCACTGGAAAATATTATTAAAGTATTTTCATAAATTCCAATTTCTTTTAACTTAGAAACTATATCTCCAACTTGTTCATCTAAATAAGAAATCATTGCTGCATAAGTTGCCCTTGGAGTTCTATTTGGATAATAAGACTTTCCAATGTACGGGCTTTCTTTGCCAAATTTTTTTTCATAATAACTTACCCAATTTTTTGGAGCTTGCAAAGGTAAATGTGGTATTGGGGAAGCATAATATAAAAAGAATGGTGAGTTTTTGTTTCTAGAAACAAAATCAACTGCTTCTTTATGCATTAATGTAGGAGCATAATCGTTCTGATTATATTTGTTATATGAAAATGGATCATTGGGATCATTGTCACCTATCCCTTCTTGTTTTGTTACAATAAAATTATCTAAAATATGTCTTGTCTCATTTTTCCATAAATGAGTTGGGTAAAAAGTATGTGCTTGTCTTTGACAATTGTAACCGTAAAAAAAATCAAAACCCTTTTTATTAGGAATACTATTTGTTGTCGGACCACCAAGTCCCCATTTACCCACCATCCCTGTTCTGTAACCATTTTTTTGTAAAACTTGAGAAATGGTAATGATTGAATCTGCAAGAGGTTTTTGCCCTTCTAAATGAGGATCGTCAAACATGGCCTTAAAACTCCATACATCACCTCTTTCCGACCACTCACTATTTCCTCTTATGTAATTATTGCCCGAATGCTTTCCTGTCAAAAGAACACTCCTTGCAGGAGCACATACTGGAGCACCTGTATAATGATTATTAAATATCATACCACTTTTTGCAAGTTTATCAATATTTGGAGTTTCTATATATTTTTGCCCATAAACTCCAAGCTCTCCGTAACCCAAATCATCCGCTAAGATGTAAATAATGTTTGGCTTTTCGGTGTTAAGTAATTTATCTGAGTTACATCCAATTAAAACCAATAAACAAATAGATAAACAAAAAAAATATTGAATTTTTCTTTTCATTGATTAAGAGCTGAAGTTATTACTAATTTATAAAAATTGGAAGAACTACATTAATACAATGATTATCTTTGAAACATGGATAAAAAAAGTTTCAAGAACAAAGTCGAAGGTTTTTCGAAATTTAGTAAAGAAGAAAAAATAAATTGGATTGAAAAAAATTACTTTGAAAATTTAACCAATCCTATTTTAAAAAAATATTGGAATAATGATATTTCTTTGCAAAAAATTCATGATGAATTTACTGAAAATACAATATCTAATTTTTATTTACCACTTGGTGTTGCTCCAAACTTTTTAATTGATAAAAAAGATTACACAATTCCAATGGTCATCGAAGAAAGCTCAGTAATTGCTGCTGCCTGTAAAGCTGCCAAATTTTGGAGGACAAAGGGGGGATTTAAAACATCAATAAAAAGCTTTAAAAAAACTGGTCAAGTTCATTTTATATATTCTGGAAATAAAACTGACTTAATGGATTTTTTTAAAATAAATAAATCCAAGTTTTTTGAAGATTGTAATTCAATCACATCAAACATGGTAAAAAGAGGAGGTGGTATTATTGATATAGAATTATTAGACAAAACAAATGATATTGAAAATTACTTCCAACTAAACGCAATATTTGA
>Ga0181561_10002902_pt1 | contig 15117 bp, 6 predicted proteins | sample 011ome_19_FD_133760 | JGI IMG/M metagenome (GOLD analysis project Ga0181561, IMG submission 133760) | Coastal salt marsh microbial communities from the Groves Creek Marsh, Skidaway Island, Georgia - 011510BT metaG (megahit assembly) | ecosystem: Environmental > Aquatic > Marine > Intertidal zone...
CGCGGCGACGTGGAGGGGGATGCCACAGGCGTGCGGCGAGCGCGGAATCGAACGAGCTCACCGGGCTCGCCTCGCGGTTACGCGAGTTTCTGCTCGCGCGGTGTCCGGATGCGGGACTCGAACACTCCATAGCCAATCGCGCCGCCGCGTAGACTTCTGGGGGGCTTCTCGCCGAAAACACCGGGCCGCGAGTACCGGTACCGCTCGAACGCTTAGATACGCGCGTTTAGACGCGTTTAGATATCGAACACAGCCACGAAGTGCGCGTACCCCGAGACGCCGAGTCGTTTAGATAAACACGCGCGCATTTCGCGGCCCCTACGCGATCTCCTCTAACAGGGCGCGGCGTCTGCGTCGGTACCCGGCGGCGGACTCGAGCGCCTCCGCCTCGGCGCCCGCCGCGATCGCGGCGGACCCCGCGTCGACGCGCGCCTCCGCGTCTCGCATGTCTTCGAGCAGGCGCTGCGCGCGGACACGCACGGCCGCGACGGCGACGTCCGGGTCTCCGGAGAGGATCTCGAACAAGCGGAGCAGACGTTCGTCCACCGCCGCGTCCGCGGCGACGCGAAGCGCCGCCGCCTCTTCCGCCTCGGCGTCCGTCGACGACCAGCCCGTCTCGCCTTCGCCGGGTGTCTCCTTGCCGGGTGTCTCCGTCTCCGCGCGCACGGTCGCCACCGCCTCGCGCCGCGCAGTCGCCCACGCCCCCCTGGTCTCTTCCCCGTCGCCGCACAGCGCCTCGTACCACGCCGCCGCCTCCTCCAGCCCGCGGAACAGCGCGACGCCGTTGTGCGGGTTGGGCTCGGGTAAGAAGCCGAAGAAGAGGAAGAAGTGTCGGTCGTCCCTCTCTCCGTAGCTCGTGACGAGCTCCTCGCCCTGCCGGACGTCCCGCGTGGTTTTGACCACGAAGTCCCCGCCGCCCCCGCCCAGATCCCACACGCACGACCACTCGCACTGCACCTCGGTCTCCCTGCTGTCGTGGTTCAGGAGGTCGACGTACGGGACCATCAAGCGTCGAGTCGCGCCGAGCGTTTTTTTCGCGTCGCCGCTCGGCGCGGGCTCCTCGACGCGGAACGTTCGCGAGTGCGCCAGGCTCATCGCCCAACGCCAGTCCTCGAACGCGTGATGCTTCTGCACGGCCGCCGCGGAGCCCCGCAGCAGAAAATCGTACCGCTCGAGCTCATCGAACGCCGCGTCGTCCGCGAGGAGGTCCGCGGCGCCCTCGCGCGACGCGAAGCTCGAGTTTGCGAACCCGATCGTCTCGGAAGGGAGGCTCCGCACGTACCGAGACAGACGCGCGTCGTCGCCCTTCGCGCGCTCGCGGAGCAGCTCCGCGGCGAGCACGACGCTCCACGGCGCGCCGGGATACGGCGGGTGGGCTCGGCCGTCGTTCAGCGCGGAGCCGATGGGCACGCGAAGCACGACCTCGCCCGCCTCGAGGTCCCTCGACGCGAACAGACCCCGTCCTCGTTCGCCCACACCCGCGATCGTCGCGCTCACGTCTCCGCCCTGGTCCGTCACCCACGCCGCGAGCGACTCCACATCCGCGGTGACGCTCGCATTGGTCGACGAGACTCGCGTGGACGCCGCGCGCCGATCGCGGTGCGCGCCGCGGAGGGCGACGCGCGTGGGAGCCGCGAGCGTCGCGGTGGCGCGAGGCATCGGAGTGGTGCCCTCCCGTGGCATTTTTCGCTTTTTCGCGTCTGAAGGTGACTCAACCCGCTCCGGAGGAGCGCGAGGGTACCTACGTACACGCGGCGCGGGTGTACTCGACCATGGCACAGTTACGAGAGCGACTCGAGTGATTCAAACGCTACGCGCTACGCGCTGTCGCGCTGTCGCGCTGTCGTGTCATCCAAACGAGACTCAAAACTCCGTGAAGGACACGGCGAGGAGGTCGGCGTCGTCGTCGTCGGCTCCGTCCGCGCGCGCGACGCGCAGCTTTTCGCCCGGGTTCACGGTTCGCATCACGCCGCATCCGCCGCCGAAATCCAGAGTGGTCACCTCCCCTTTCTCGTCCTTCAGGAGCACATCGAAGCACGAGGAGTTCTTAACCATCGTCACGCACGTCCCGAACCGCGTCTCACCGGGCCGCGCGTCCCACCGCGTCTCCCCGTTGAACATCACGGTGACGAGCCGCGAAGGGACGGTCCCCGCCGCGAGCGCGGCGTCAAACGCGGCGGCGTCCAGATTTTTCACCGTGCGCTTCATCTGCGGCGCGCAGTACTTCGTCATCTCCGCGCCCTCCGCGGCGCCCATGGGGACCTCAATCGCGCTCGATGCCAGCTCGCTGAACGCGCCGCGCAACTCCTCGTGCTGCTCATCCGTCACATGCGGGTTGGGCTGGTACGTCGCGGGGAGAGTGTACGCGTCGTCGCCGCGCTCCGTCGCGTCGAAGCTCCGCACGAAGCAGTCTCGGTCCCCGGGGACCATGATCGTGCTCATCGGGTCGTCCGAGTCGTACTCGACGCCGGAGGGGGTGACCAGGTACGCCACGGTATCCTTCGGGCCCTCGTGTGTCTCGTCGGCGTCCCCGTCCTCGGTCCAACCCCGGCCCCAGCCCGCGTAAGGGACGCGGCATTCCCGCACCACGCCGCGGTGCCACTCGTCGGGGCCGACTTGGCACTCCACCGAATCGCCGGGCTTGAACCGAGTGGGCGCGTCGTTCGCGTACTTCGGATCCACGCCTCGGATGAAATCGGGGTCATCGAAGTGCGCGGGGGCGTGCCCCGCGCCGTCGTGCAGCCTCACGAGGTAGGCGAAGCCCATGTCCGGCGGGAGCCCTTCGAGGTACGACCGAGGCAAAAGCGCTCGGACGTGGTCATCGTCAGCCGAGCACTGCTTGAAGAGGATCACACCGCGTTTCCACCCTTTGTCGTACGGGGGTTTAACCGACTCGCCGTCGATGGCGACGTCCACTTCTTCTCCGACGTCGAAGCGCTGGGGAGGCTCGTGCGACGGAGCGGAGGGACCGAGCACCATGGCGCGCGTCCGACCGGTTTGATCGTTGTTACCGTGTGCCGATTAAAAATATCCTCTTGATGCTGTATCATAAAGTGTTCCCGAAAACGCGCGCGCCGCGCGCCGACGGAATCCGCAAACGGCGCGCGCGCGCGTTCGAGCCTCCGCGGACGAAGAAACCGGCGCGCGCGTCGTGACGTTGACGTGTACAGTATTCAATACAACATACCAACTCTGTCGCCTTCGCGCCGCTCTCACAGCCGCGGCGTCCTGGGAAAAGACGCGCGTCGTCGGCGGCGAGACTCGCGCCGCCGTTCACTTGGTCATGGCGTCGTTGAGACCGGGGAAAATCTGCGGCTTGACGCCGCGCATGAGCTTGCGGATGCTGTGCTCGCGCCACTGCGTGCCCTCCTTCACGCGCGACTTGCCCTCGTGGACGCCCTCGGCGCGGCCGTCCTTGTACACGCTGCGTCGCGCGGAGAGGAGCGAGCAGAGCCGTGGAAAGGGGAACGCGCGGCGAGAGGATGGGGAGAGGAGGTCAGTCTCGCGGCCCGACCATGTTCGCTCGTGGAACGCGCGCGTGGCTCAAACGCGCATCGCGCGCGGTGCCGCGCGGGGTGCGCGCGACGGCGTGGCGCGCGTGCGGCGACGAGCGGACGCGGCGGAATATCTGCCCAGCGAGGAGACTGCGGGGCGCTGACGCTGGGACGCTACGCACCGGAAGCCGGGGGAGGTGGTGATCTGCCTGGTGCAGAAGAACGCGGACAGCGAGACGGCGCCGCCGAGGGCCGCCCAGATGGGGTACACCTGCGCGCGAAGGGACGGACGAGGTACGGTCAGAGCGGGCGAGCGCGGACGCGGGCGCCCGGTTGGCGTGAGTCGGATTCGCGCAGAGCAGGAAACAATTTAGGGTTCGTCGCGTGCGGTCGGAGCCGGCCACGAACGACGCGCGTCGCGAAGGGCATCGAGCGCGCGAGGAACGCACCTCGGGGCGAATCCAGATCTCTCTCCAGGCTTTAGAGGACGCCATCGTGAGCGGTGAGACGTGCGAGAATGACGAGCGCGCGCACAACCCGTTGGCACGAAAACGAAGGGGGTTGGTTCTCTCGAGCGCGAATCTCGCGTCTCTGTGCGAATCTCGTGTGCATAAACAGTCTAAAATATGTGCGTCTGACTATTTGCGCGTACGTGTACGCGTCTCGAAACGTGAAGCAGTCATTTTCCGCGCGAACGTCACGGCGAAAACGGCCGCTCGTCGCGCTCGGCGCGACTCTCGTCGCGCTCGGCGCGCGCGTCGGAACGCGCGTCGTTCGCGCTCGCGAACCCGGGAACGAGGTCGCGCCGGGTCAGAACCCCGACGACCCGGTTGTGCGAGTCCACCACCGGAAGGTGTCTCAGTCCGGCGTTGATGAAGTACCCGGCGGCGCGCCACGCCGAGCACTCCGCGTGCACGGCGAGCGGCGCGATTTTCATGTAGTCGCGCAGGTCCACCCGCTCGCGCGTTTCCCGGCGCGACAAGCCGAGCCGCTCGACCGCCGCCGCCGAGCACGACACGCCGCGGTCGCCGAAAAGGTGGCGGTGGTGGAACGTGCGCATCGCGGCGTCCGTCGCCTCGGCGCGCGACTCGGACGCGTCGTTCGACGCGTCCGAGTCGAGCGCCGAGGCGACGGATGAGCCGATGAAAGCGCGCCGCGCCAGGAGCGTCATGAGCTGCGAGCGCAGGATGAACCCGACGAGCCTTCCCGACGAGCCGTCGGCGGCGGCGGTCGGAGCGAGCTCGTCCTCCTCGCGCGCGATATTCCTTCCAGGAACGCCCCGATGGGTGGACGACGCCGGGTTCGTCACGGCTTCGTCTCCGCGCGTCGTCTCCGGGTCGCGCGCGACGACGGGGAAGCCGTTGTGGGTCGAGCGCGACAGCGCTTGGACGATTTCCGAAACGAGCGGCGTCGGCTCCAAGCAAAGCGGTGGCTTCGCGACGAGCGACGCGACGACGCGTCGCGCGCCGTGCGTCGATAATACACGCGTTTCAGTCTCCCCTTCCGTGGGCGCGAGCGCGTGGTCGTGCCTCAGGAACGGCACGCCCTTCGCGCGGAGCTGCGCGTCGTAGAACGACTCGCCGTGCACGCGCGGCCCGACGAGGTTGGCGACGGCGACGCCGACGATGAGCGGCGTGAGCGCGCCGACGCGGCCCGTGCCCTCGACCACGATCACCACGAGCGAGATGGACGAGCGGAACATGCCCGCCAGCGCCGACGCCGCGCCGACGGCGGCGTACGCGCCGGGGGACACCGCCGCCGCGACGGCGTCTCCGGCGGCGAGACGCGCGAGCGCGCGCGCGCCGGCGCCCGCGAGCGACCCGAGGCACGCGCCCCACATCACGGTGGGCATGAACAGCCCCGCCGGGAACGCGCAGTCGCACGCGAGCGGCGTGGTGGCCAACAGCACGGCGAGCGCGACGGCGACGGACGCGGGCGCGAAGGCGCTCGACGACGACAGAAGCTCGGAGATGATATCGTCGCGCAAACCGAGGAGGAGCGTCCCGACTTGGTTCGCGCCGCCGCGCGGACATCCGAGACGGAACGCGGCGTCGGCGGCGCGGAGACGGTCCGCGGAACCCCCCGCCGCGCCCGCGCCGGTTTCGGGCCGCGACGAGCACGCGCCGAGCGCGGCGGCCGCGAGCACCGCGATCGCCGCGCACACCCCCGCGACGAGAGAGGCCTCGAGGACGCGCGCCCACGGCTGTTTCGGCCGATGCGGCGCGATGGCGCCGGAGACGCGCGTGAGCGTCGCGCCGATCGCCGCCGCGACGGCGGCGAGCGCGGCGAACAGAGGCAGTTCCCACAGGAAATACGCGAACGCGTCGTCGTCCCCCGCCGCGGCGGCGGCGGCGTCGAGGCTCGATTCCGAGTCGATCGGAATCACGCCGGTCGACCCCGAGAGGGACAAGAGCGACGCCGAGTCTTTCCCCGCCCACGCGCCCTCGCGCGGCGTCGCCGCGCGCGCCACCGCGGAGACGAACACCGCGAGCGCCGCGCACAGCAGGCTCCGCCACGTCGCGGCGTGCGACCAGTGCGTGCTCGCTTCCTCGAGCGAGAAAAGCACGCCGCCCACCGGCGCGCCGAACGCCGCCGCGAGGCCGGCGGCCACCCCCGCGCTGAGGAAGTCCCGCCCGTCCGCGTCGTTGTGGAACGCGTCGAGCCAGCCGCCGTGCGCGAAAACAGTCATCTGCCGCGTACACAGGCTCGCGACGCCCGCGCCCACGTGCACCAGCGGGCCCTCCGGGCCCGCCGGCGCGCCCGACGCGACGGCGAGCGCCGCGCCCACCGCCTTCACCGCCACCGCTTCGAAGCCGAGCAGATCGGGGACGTGCACCCCGTTCAGGCTGGCCATCACCAGCGCGACGCCCGCGCCGGCGGCGGCGGGCGCGACGAACACCACCAGCGCGGAGGCGGCCGCCGCGAGCGCGGAGCCGGAGACCACCGCCGCCGCCAGCGCCGAGGCGGCGGCGGCGGTGGTCTCCGGAGCCTCCGGCGCGACGGCGAGAGCCGCGCGCGAGATGAAAGTCAATCGAGCCCGAACGAGCACCGTGATCGAGTGCTCCATGGCGAACGCGAGGAGCCCGGTGACCGTGCCGATGACCAGGGTGATGACCCACTTCTTGACGTTCGCCGTGTGCCGGCCGGCGCGTCGAAAGCTTCGCGCGCGCGCGCGGAGGGAAAAACGCGAGTTACGTTGTGAGTTCAGTTTTTCGTCGTCTATCGTCGTTCTCGGTGTCGACTGGTCTTGACCGTGAAAGAGGGAGAGTGCTTGTTTCGCGTCGGGTGCTCCGAGACGCGCTCGCGTGCTGTGCGTCCTGGAGGGTTCGGGGATGGCGTATCGCGTCGTTACCATCTGTTATCGATGACCTCGTAGTCGAGGCTTTCGAGGTTCCTGAGCTTTTCGTTCCAGTCCTTGCGCCGGCGAAGCGCGGCGTACGCCTCGCCGTCGCCGCTGCGTGTTTTGCGAGACGAGATCTGGCGTGTCAACAACAATGTGCGGAAGGAAAGACGCGACCGGAGCGGCAGACGGGTATCGGCGGTGCGCGCACCGGTATATCGAGCGAGACCGCGCGACCGCGTCGTCGTCGCGCGGCGCGCGCATGAGCGGTTCGTCCAGCATCCGCGCGGCTCTGAGTGCGCCTCGCTCCGATTCGGTTTCGTTCAACCTCCTTTTCGACAGCTCCGCGGTGACGAAAATACGAACGCCGCGCGAGAGTTCTCGGAAACGACGACGTCGATGAATGACCTCGTATCGGCGTGCCGCACCCGCCTCGGGCCAGAAGGCAGCGGCGCGGGGGGGGAAGTGACCGGCGTTGCCTTATCGAGAACGATCGCACGGTGCCCGTCCCGCGAGTCCGCGGAGAGCTTCTGGACGAAACGGTGCCTCGCTTCGTCGTTCGGGGTGCCAGGATTACCCGTTCGTTCGGTTTCCCGAACGCGACATGTCCCTCCCGACGAATCCGTCGCACCAGGCGCCCGCGTCCGCGGTGGCCTCGGCGGTGCCCACGCGCCTCACCGGAAACAAGTACGCGCTCGCCCTCGGAACGTCGTTCTCCCCACAATCGTGAGCGAGGCTTCGCGCGACGCTTCAACGCTTCGTCTCTCGCCGAAGGAATCGTGGCACCCGAGCGCGCCACCGAATCTGCGCACCCGATCTGACACGCGCTCTCCCCTCTTCCTTCGCAGGCGCAAATCATCTGCGGGCGAGGACCGCGACCCCTTACAGACGTGCTTGGGCCTCGTTCCCGGGAACTCCGTCGCCGAGCGCACGCCCGCCGCGCCCAGCGCTGGGTTTTCCGCGTCGCCGGCGTCGGGTGATTTCGGCAGCTGGGAAAAAGCCTGCCTCGACGCTGAGAGGACGTTTCTCCGGTCACGCGCGCTGGAGGCGCGGGAGGCGGCCGAAGTGACCTCTCCAGACAAGAGCGTCCAGACGACCGCAGACGGCAGCGCGGCACGAAGCGCGGCGGAATCGAACGGCGGTGTCCCGATGATGGAAAAGCGGAAGTCGTCGCTCGCGCCGCGGACCATCTCGTTCGCCGGCGAGCGCGGGGAGACGGAACGCGGCTCCAAGCGCGCCGCCGCCGTGAAACCCGCGCCCTCCGCGTCCGCGCACTCCAACGCGATCGGAGGGTCGGCTCGGAACTGTGATTCCGGTGCGCTTTCGGCGCAGGGTCCGGTCGACCGTTCGCGCGGAAACCACCACGCGCGGCTCCCGCGCGTCGCGCCGTCCGCCGCGCCGCCGCGAGTCGCCGCGCCGGATGACGACTCGATCGCGAGCGTCGGGTTGCCGGACGCGACGGTTCGGTACTTTCGCGAGGTCAAACGCGTGGAGCGTCTGTACCCGTGGCAACGCGCGTGTCTCGGTCTGGACGGCGTGTTCGATCACACGTCCAACTTGGTGTACTGCGCGCCGACGAGCGGCGGGAAATCGCTCGTCTCGGACACCTTGCTGATCCGGCGCCTGCACTCCGTCCCGGGCTCGATCGGGATCGTGGTCCTGCCGTTCGTCAGCTTGTGCCGCGAACGCGCGGATGAGCTGGAACGCATGCTCGGCGCGGAATCTAGAATATCGGTGCGCCGCTTCTTCGGCGGCGGCGGCGGGAGGCTCCCACCCCCCGACGCCGGCGGCGGGCTGCTGGTGTGCACGCCCGAGAAGTTCAACGACGTCATGACGCGCCTCATCGAGGAGGAACGCGTGCGCGAGCTGAGCTCGGTGGTGGTGGACGAGCTGCACATGGTGCAGGACCCCAGCCGAGGCGGGACGCTGGAGCTGGCGCTGACCAAGCTGCTGTTCGCGGCGCGCAAGACCGTCGAGGGCCACGCCGCGATCGACAACCTGGACGCGGCGATCGATCGCGAGGAGATGCACGACCATCTCGTGCCGCTCACCGAGCCCTCCGGTTTCAGCGGCGACTTTTCCGACGCCGACGCGTCAAAACCGCAGATCATCGGCATGAGCGCGACGTTGGCGGACGTCGACGGGCTGGCGCGCTGGTTCGACGCGAAGCTGTTCGAGACGGACTTCAGGCCGGTGCCGCTGCGCACGCACATCGTGACCGGCGGGCGGGTGTTTTCCCTGCGCAGTGACGGCGGTGACGGACGCGAGGACGAGGACGGGATCCACCGAGATTCGAACGAAAACGTTCCGTCGCTGGACCCGCGCCGCGCGCGCGCGTTGCCCCCCGCGGCGGTCACGGAGACGGACCACGCGGTGGAGCTCGTGCGCGAGGGTTTCGCGGACGAGGACGAGACGACGCACGTCACGCGACGCGGCGGCGTGATCGTGTTCTGCGCCGCCAAGTTCCAGTGCGAGGCCACGGCGAACGCGCTCGTCACGAAACTGGCCAACGACGCCGGGCTGGCAGACGCGGACGCGGATGGGGGCCCGGGCCCGGGCCCGGGCCCCGACGCGAGCGCCCCCGGTCCGACGCGCGCGTCGCGCGCCGCGCTCGTGGACGAGCTCCGGCGGCTTCAGCCGCACGCGCCGGACATTGAGACGGAGAAGAAACGCTCGCTCGCCACCTGCGCGTCGCGTGGGGTGGTGTGGCACCACTCCGCGCTGCGCGCGGAGGAGAAGTCCGTCGTCGAGAGGGGCTTCCGCGAGGGCGCGTTCCGCGTGGTGTGCTGCACCACGACGATGGCCACCGGCGTGAACCTCCCCGCGAAGCGCGTGGTGATCGCCAACCCGTACGTGTACCGCAAGAAGCCGGCGCTGCACGAGGTGCTGAGAGCGCGCGACCTGCAGCAGATGGTCGGCCGCGCCGGGCGCGCGGGGTTCGGCGCGGACGTGGGCGACGCGTTCGTTGTGTGCCCGCGCGCGGCAGAGGTGCGGTGGACGCGGCGCGGCGCCGAGGCGACATCGAGTCGCGCGACTCCGCGGGACGCCGACGCGCTGGCGCTGGAGATCGCCGAGCGCCTCTCCTCGGACGGCGAGGCGCTCAGCTCGACCATCGCGCAGGCGGGCATGCGCCGCGTGATGCTCGAGGCGGCGGCGTGCGGGCTGGCGAGAGACCCGGGTGACATCAAGCGGTACATCCAGTGCACGCTGCTCAACGCCCTGAACGACTTCCAAGACGTCGTCGCCGCTGGCGCGACGCGCGCGCTGCGGTGGCTGGCGGAGCGTTCGTTCCTCAGCTGGGACGCTGAGTCGCAGAAGTGGAACCCGACGCCGCTCGGCCGCGCCGCCGCCGCCGCGCACCTCGACCCCGACCGCGCGGTCGCCGTCGTGGCGGACGTGCGGAAGGCGCGGCGGTGCCTGATCCTGGAGACGGACCTGCACCTGCTGTTCCTGTGCGTCCCGCCCGACCCGCCGGCGGCGGCGGACGTCGAGGACGGGGCGGACCCGTCGTCCGCCGCGGCGGCTTCGCGGCCCGGACCGCGACCCGGCCGCGGCGGCCCGCCCGCGGCGGACGACGAGTGCTGGTTGAACCGCGCGGTGTTCGTGAAGATATACGGCCGCCTGAACGAGCACGAGCGCGTGGTGGCGGAGACGGTGGGGATCACCGAGGCGTACTACGGCCGGCTGGTGCGCGGCGCGAGCGACCGCGCCGCGGAGCACCGCGCGTCGGCTCGGATTTGCCACCGGTTTCTTAAAGCTTTGGCGCTGCACGACGTGGTATGCGAGCGCGACGTCTTCGAAACCGCCGAGGCGTTCGGGATGTCCCCGGGGCTCCTGGCGCAGACGCAGGAGGCCGCGGCGAGGCACGCCGGGCAGGTGGCGGCGGTGTGCGGCCCGATGGGCTTCGGGGACATCGAGGCGCTAGTCACGCGGCTGCAGGACCGAATCGCCGCCGGCGCCAAGGAGGAGCTCCTGGGGCTCACGAGCATCCCGGGCATCGGCGCGTCCCGGGCGCGCGCGCTGTACGCGGCGGGGTACAGAACCCCGGAGGCGGTCCTCGCCATGTCCGCCAAGCAGCTGATGGCGCTCCTTCAGCCCGGCGCCAAGGGAGGCGCGGGCGCCGGCCGCGCCGTCGCGCAGATGATCCTGCGCGGCGCGCGGCGCCTGTGCGCGGAGCAGCGGAGTGCGGCGCGCGAGGCGTCCGAGGCGAAACTCCGCGAGCTCCAGAGACTCGCGCCCATCGCGAAGCCCGCGCTCGTCGGGGACGAGACCGCGTTCGGGTTCCGGGACGACGAGGAGATCGAGCCTTTGTCGGACAGAGACAAGGACGCGTCCGGTCCGTCGCCGGAGAGGGCGCGGCAGCCTCCGTTCGACCCCGCCGCCGCGCGAGGCGCCGTGGCGGTGCGTCTCCCCGAACACCTCGAGCGGCTCGAGGCGTTTTGGCGCGCCGCGCCGTCGTACGCGTTCGTGTTTCGTCCGGGGACGCGCGCGGTCGCGGGTTTGGGCACCGGGCCGACCGCCGCACCTCCCGTGGCGATCGCGCTGGCGTTCGCGTCGAACCCCGAAGCGACCTTCTACGCGCCCGTCGTCGTCGGCCCAGCGCGGCGCGGCGACGACGACGACGCCGACGCCGACGACGCGGGCCCCTGCCCCGGCCCCGGCCCCGCCCGTCGCGGGCTCGCGTGGGAGACCGTGCGGTCCATCCTGGCGACGCCCGGCGCGCGGAAAAGCACCGTGGACCTGAAACCGCAGCTCCGCGCGATGGGCGCGGCGGACGCCGTCGTCGGACGGCTCGACCCCGAAGGTGGCTGGTCCATCGGGCGCGTGGCGCCTCCGTATTCCGACGCGCGGGTCGCGGGGTGGCTGTTACGACCGGAGGCGACGGAGCTCGCGTGCGGCGTCGGCGCGGGGTGGGTTCGTCTGGTGGACGGCGGCGGCGCGGGAGGCGCCTCCGAAGCGCTCGCCCGCGCGTTCGCCGGCGACATCGACCATGAGGCGACGCGGCGCGCGTCGGCGTGGCCCGGCCGGTTCGCCGAGGTGGCGGGCGCCGTCGAGACGAGCCGCGCGCGCCGCAACCGCGCGGCGGCGGCGGCGACGACGCGCGCCGCCGCGACGATTTTGGCCGTGGAGGCGGCGATCCAGAGACGTTTTTCATCCTCCGGCGGCGCGTTGGACGCCGTTCGCGTCGCGCTGGAGCGCGTGGAGATGCCGCTCGTGCCCGTGCTCGCGTCCATGGAGGCGGAGGGCGTGCCCTTCGCGCCCGCCGCGCTCGAGTCGCAGACGGCGCGCGCCAACGCGCGTCTGCTGGAGATTGAAGCCGAGGCGGAGGCGACGCTCCGAGCCGCCGGCGCGGCGCCCGCGTCGCTGGCGTCCTCCGCGGACGTCGCGCGCGTGCTCTTCGAGGACCTCGCGCTTCCCCCGCCGCCGTGCGCGGTGATGGATGCGGGCGCGAGCGCGGGCGCGAGGCGTCGGCGCCAGAGGTTCCGGACGGACGGCGAGACCCTCCGGGCGCTCGAGTCGCAGCACGCTTTCCCCGCGCTCGTGCTCGAGCACAGGACGCTGTCGAAGTGCGCGGGCGCCGCCGAGGAGCTGGTGGACCTGGCGCGCGGCGCGGGTCACGTCTCCGGCGAGTCGCGCGACGTGTGCGTGCGTCTGCGCGGCACCATCCACCAGACGAACGCCGAGACCGGACGCCTCGCGATGGAGGAGCCCAACCTGCAGACCCTCCCGCACCCGCGCGCGATTCCCGGATTCGCCGCCGCCGGCTCGACGCGCCTCTCGAGCCCGTCCGGCGATTCGTCGAGCCGTCTGGCCATTCGCGGCGCGTTCCGCGCGCCCGCCGGCCGAGTGCTGCTCTCCGCGGACTACAAGCAGCTCGAGCTGCGCGTCGCCGCGCACTTCTCGAAGGACGAGGCGCTGCTCGCGGCGTTCGCGAACGAACAACACGACCCGTTCGACGCGCTGGCGTCGCGTTTGCGCGGCGGCGGAGGTTTCGGCGACGCCGCCGCGCGCCCGAGCGAAAAAGACCGCGCGGCGGCGAAGCGGCTGGCGTACGCCGCGCTCTTCGGCGGCGGCGTCTCGAAGTTCGCGGCGGAGACGGGGTGCGACGAGGCCACCGCGGTCGTTCTCGCGGACACGTTCAAGGCGTCCATACCCGGGGTGGAGAGGTGGCGCGCGGCCGTCGTCGCGGAGGCGGCGGCGCGGACGCCGCCGCACGTCGTCACGCTGGGCGGCCGGCGGCGGCATCTGCCCGGGCTGGCGGGACGCTCGAGCGGCGCGGCTTTCGCCGCCGAGGCGCGCAAGGCGGTGAACACGACGTGCCAAGGTTCGGCGGCGGACATCGTGAAGCGCGCGATGCTGGACGTGTTCGAGAAGCTGACGGTGCCGGATGATCGTCACGGCGCGCCGTCGCGGCGGACGGACGCGTCGGACGACGACGCCGACGCGGAGACGTGGCGCGCGCTGCGTCGGAACCGGTGTCGGCTGGTGCTCCAGGTGCACGACGAGCTGGTTTTCGAGCTGGACGAGGCGGATGCGGTTTCGGCGGTGAGAGCGATCCGGGGGGTCATGGAACGCGCGTCCCGCGCGTTTTCCCTGCGCGTCGCGTTACCGGTGAAGGTGAGCGTCGGGTGGGACTACGGGGAGATGACCGTGGCGGAGTATTGACGAGCCGCGCGTTCCGTTTGTGACTGTCTTCGATTCGTTTTTTGTACCTTCATCAGGTGAAGGTAGTACGTAGCTATTATCAGCTTCTTGTATAAGCCCGAGAGGGACACCGCGTTCCGACGTCACTCGATTTGTTTGATTTTCACCTCCTTGAGCAGCGGGAACTTGCCCTTGAGCGAGCTCGCGATGCTTTGCCCCAGCGCCAGCGGCCCCTTGAACTCCAGCACGCATACCCCGTCCTCCACCTCGGTGACCGCCGCGGACCCGCCGTAGTTGTGAATCGCGCCCGACAACTTCTCCAGGTGCTCGGACACCGCCTCCCGCGAGAGCGACATGGCGCCTCCCCCGCCGGCGTCGTCGAGGTTCACGACTTGCGTCACCGCGTCGCCGAACACCTTCACGAGCGTCTTCTCGATCCCCCCCTTGAGAGTCGCCGTAGAGCTGGAGCACGACCCGCACGCGCCCTGCATCCGCACGGCCACGATGCCGTCTTCGATGCCCACCACCTCCACGTCCCCGCCGTCCGCCTGCAGGTACGGCCGCACCTCGTTCAGCGCCTCGTCCACGTTGGCCACCGTCAGCTCCTTCAGCTCGCGGTTCGGGTCCAGCGGCTCTTCCTCCTCCTCCGCGCTCCCGACCGCGTCCCCGCCCGCGGCGTAGGGGCTCACGACGTTGCCCGTGCTCGGGTCCACGGTGGGCGTCCCGGCGGCGCCCGCGCCGGCCACCGCCGCCGCGCCTTCGTTCGGCCACGACTCGGGCGCGAGCGTCCAGTCGGCGGCGTTGACGGCGAGGTTGCCCTTCGGGATGCGCGCCTCCTCCCCCCCGTTCGCCTCGACCCACTCGCCGATCCAGCGGTCGGACTCGGCGCGCAGATTCGCACGCGTGGCCATCTGCTTATTCGCGAACGCGGCGACGCGCACGCCCGTCGCGTCCGCGCCGTTCCGCTCCACGTGCGCGCGCACGGCGGCGAGGACGTCCCGCCTGTACCCGACGAACGTCATCGTCTCGTCCTCGTCGTACGTCGCGTACACGCCCGCGACGGGCGCGTCCGACGCGCGCGCCTCGAGCCACGCCTTGGCGCTCACGACGCCCTCGCCGTCGTCGCGCGCGCTCTGGATGGCGTACACGTCCGCGGGGTCCACTTCCGTCGCCGACGCGGACGCGCGCGCGCGTCCGCGCCGGGGACGCATCGCGGCGGCGGAGGGACGCGCGGCGGGCGCGCCGCGGGCGCGCGAGCGGTCGGCAAAGCCGGAGGACACGGCCGCCGAGAGTGCCACCGAGCACGAGGTCGTCGCGAGGAACGACATGTTCGTGGACGGCTGAGACCGCGACCGGACGGCGCGGCTCCCTGACGTCCCGGGATGTGGAAGCCACCAGTGACCTCAGCGCGTGTTTATCCAAGAAGTTTCGTTCTTCCAGGGCAGGGCAGTTCAACTGTTGAGAAGAACTGCGGCCAGTTGTCAGTTGACCGTCGTCATCTGTTGTTCGCCTTTAAGGCAGGCGTCAGCGCCGCCGGTCGCCCCACGACCTTCATTCGACGCCGCGCCGCAGTCGCCGGGCGTGATCTCGAACGCGGCACACGCGACCGCGCGGTCGGCGGCACGCCCTCGCTCAGCG
>Ga0181561_10002908_pt1 | contig 15103 bp, 16 predicted proteins | sample 011ome_19_FD_133760 | JGI IMG/M metagenome (GOLD analysis project Ga0181561, IMG submission 133760) | Coastal salt marsh microbial communities from the Groves Creek Marsh, Skidaway Island, Georgia - 011510BT metaG (megahit assembly) | ecosystem: Environmental > Aquatic > Marine > Intertidal...
AAACGATTCGTCGCTCTCACCGCGCCGCGCTTCGTCGAGCGTCGCTTTCAACCGCACGATCGACTTCTCGACCGTGTCCGGCGCGACGCGGTTGAGGATCGCGCGCGTCTCGCGCGCGACCCACGCGACGCTTCCGACCTGGGGCGGCGGCGGCGGCGCGACGGTCGACGTTTCGTCTTCTCCCGTTTTCCGCCGCGCGCGCCAGCCCGCGCGCGAGTAATCTCTCGCGTCGGCGTCCGCCGCCGCGACGGTCGTCGTCGACGTTCCATCTTCCGCGACAACGTTTGGTGGAGAAGACGAAACGTCAACGTCGACCGCCGCGTCTTCTTCTCGCACGATCGCCACCCGCCGCACCCCGCGCGCCTTGCTCACGCCCGCCCTCGACGGGTCCTTGAACCCTTCGTACGACAGCAGCGCGCATCGATCGAAACTCGCCTTGGCGGACTCGCTCGCCGTCTTGAAAGGGTTGAAAGGGTGAAAGCGCGGACGGGAAGGATCGATCGGAGACGCGTCGGTCAGTCGAAGAACGTCTCGCCGGTCGGGCGGGATCGAAAGGGACCCTGCGTGAAGGGAACCCGAGGGAAAGAAGTCCTGTCCTTAAGGAACGGCGTTCACCGCGCCGACGCGGTCGTATGGGAACCAGTCTCTCACCTTCACCCGCACCGGCAGCCCCTGCGCGGTGAACCCGTCGCACGCGCGGAGCAGCGCCTCTTTCACGCCGTACTCAGCGCCGCGAAAGGACGGCGGGACGCAGAGGCGGTCGATCTGCGCGGCGACGGTGGGTCTGCCGATACCAGTGCCGGCGACGGAGAAGAGCGGCTCCGCGCGCGTCGCCGCGTCGTCCGCGCCGTACGGACTGAGGGTCGTTTGATTGGTGGGTGATGTGGCGGGAAGTGATGTGATTGGTTAGTTATTTGATGACGTGGATGTTTTATTGGACGAGAGCGACGGAGAGACACGCCGGGCAAAGTCCTTAAGGATCGGCGTTCACCACGCGAACGCGGTCGTATGGGGACCAGTGCGATACTAGAACGCGCCTGACGGCGATGTAACCGACGCGCGCGCGCCGCCGTCTCGACGCGTTCGGGACCCCCTCGCCGCCTAAACCGCCGCCGATCGCCATCGACGCCTCGTAGCACAGCCCGTGCGGCTGCGGGGGTTCGGGGACGTAGTGGTGCGCCGCGTACCCGCCCGTGATCCAACGCGCCGGGGTGCTTCTCACGAGAAGTATCGAGGACGCGTTTTTCTCGTCGTCGTCGTCGTCGCCGTCGTCGTCGTCGTCGCGCGCCGTCCCCGCGCGGACGAGACGCGCGTGCGCGATACCGCACACGAGCGCCATCTGGTCGGTCACGGAGAGGACGACCGGACCGAACGGCGACGTCGTCCGATCGAAACGCGGCGCGCGGCGCGCGCCGTCGCTCGCCGCCGCGACGAGCGTCGTCGCGTCGTCGTCGTCGTCGTCGTCGTCTGAGGGCCGTTCCATACGAGCGAACGTCGGGGTGGAGTTGAAAGGCGTCAGTTGAAGTTGAAAGGCGCCGAGGGCGGGTATTGAAAGCGAGGTGTGGGCACAGAAATGACGACGGGAAAAGTCCTTAAGGATCGGCGTTCACCACGCCGACGCGGTCGTATGGGGACCAGTGTATAGAACGCGCCTGGTCGTCGGACGACGAACGTCTCTTCGACGCCGTCGCGCGTCGTCAGCCCGCGCCGCACGTGCGCCGCGAACGCCCTCCTCGTGCCGCGCGCCGCGTCCTCCTCCTTTCTCTGACCGCCGCCGTCGTCGTCGTCGTCGTTCAAGTTCAAACGCGACAGCGACAGCTCGCGCGCGGAGAAGAGATGACTCTCCCCCGCGCGGTACGCGACTTTCCCGCGCGCGCCCGCGACGAGGTCCGGCGGCTCCCCCACCGCCATCGCGAGCATCGCGCGCGCGGAATCTGAAACGTCAACCGTCGCGTGGAAGAGCTGCGCGAGGCGCAGCGCGTCGAGCCCGTCCGCGCGCGCGCAGACGAACGCGACGCCGCGCGCGGCGTCGTCGTCGGCTTTCGTTGAGAGGGCGTTCGCGAGCGCGTCGCGGAGCGATCGGAGATGCGACGCGTTTCGGAGGTTCCCGCGCCATCGCGAGACGGGCGCCGCGCGCGGGTGCGACGCCGCGAACGCGTCCACGTGCGACGTCGGCACCTCGTCGGCGAAGTTCTTCTTCTTCTCCTTCTTCATCGTATCGTTCGTCTTCATCTCCTTCTTCGCGTCCGACGACGGCCAACGCGCGTCCACGAGGACGACCTCGCGGACGAGCCATCTCGGAAGCGCCGACGCGAGGACGAGGCCGAGGGCGTGCCCGCGTGACGACGACGGCGCGCACGCCTCGACGACGACTATCCCGCCGCGGTCGCCGCGGTGTTCTTCGTCGTCTTCCTCTTCTGTCGCGCGCGCCGCGAAGTGGCGCTCGATGGCGAGCGCAAACGGCGCGGCGTCGCGCGCCGCGCGCGACGTCGCGGCGCGAAGCCTCGCGTCGTCGTCGTCGTCGTCTCGCGCGTCGTCGTCCCTCGTCGTCGGCCGCGACGCCCCGACCGCGGCGGCGACGCCGTCGTCGCCGAACGCGTCCCGCCACGCGCGCGTTGCGTCGACGCACCGCGCCGTGGCCGCGGCGAGCTTGTCCGCTTCGCTCGCGGTCGCCATCCCCGCCCCGCCCCGGCCGCGCCGCGCCGCGCGCAGTGGCGGTCGTCGAGATGATGACTTTTTCGCCGTTGAAAGTCATCGCCGTCGATGCGATGTCGGCACCTTCTCCCGTTCGTTCTCGCCGCACTCCTCGGCGCGCGCGACGGCGTCGCGTCATGACGTCCGCGTTCCCCGCGCGCGGGCCGACAGTGGGCGTGCCGTCGAAGAAGTTCAGCCTCTCCCTCGGCGGCGGCGGCGGCGGCGGCGGCGGCGGCGGCGACGACGGCGGCGAGGACGGGCCTCGGATGGGCCGCCTCGACCTCAGCAAGATCTCGTTCGCCGCGATGGGAGGCAGCGCGGAGCCGCTCCACCTCCCCGAGAACGACGACGCGTACGACGTCGACAGCAGCGACGAGGATCTCGACGGGATGGAGGCGGCCGTCGCGCGGTTCGAAGCGCGCGCGAGGCAACGGAGAGAGCTCCGCGACGTCGCCGCCGCGTCCGAGGACGTCGCGCGCGAGATGGCGAGGGAGCGCGACGAGATGCGCGCCGCGGTGGACGAGCTCCGCGCGCAGCGGAGGAAATTCGAGGAGGCCACGGGCGGCGGCGAGTACGGCGGCGCGGTGGGGGGCGCGGCGGCGAGAGCGGAGGGCGACGGCGGCGCGGAGACGCGGGGACGGCGGCGCGACGACGACGACGACGACGACGACGACGACGACGACGACGACGACGACGACGACGACGGAGTGGACGCCGCGCTCGACGACTTGCGGCGGCGGCGCGAACGCGTCGACGCGCGGCTCGCGTCGCTCGCGCTCGAGTGGTCGGTCGAGGGCGTAGGCGGCGGCGGCGGCGACCGTTCGCGTCCCTGCCGAGACGACGGTTCGTATCGTCATCTCGTCGGCGAGGAAGCGCGCGCGGCGGCGGAGGCGGAGGTCGCGAGGACGTACAGAGGCACGCCGGAGTGGAAACGACGGAAAGAACGCCGCGCGCGCGCGCTGGAGGAGGACGCGCGATCGCGATCGGCCGCCGCGGAAGAGGACGACGACGCGCCGGTCCCGGAGTGGAAGCGACGCCGCGACGCGAGACGCGCGGCGGAGGCGGTGGCGGCGGCGGCGGGAATCGAAAACCAAAACGCCGCCGCCACCGCCGACGAGAACGCGTCCGTCGTGTTCGCCGCGGCCGCCGCTCTCCGCGACGGCGACGACGCCGCCTTCGCGTCGCTCCTCCGCGGGCCTCGCCGCGGCCTCCTCCTCGCCGCGCGCGACGAGCGCGGCGACGCGTTACTCTCGCTCGCGTGCCTTCTCGGCCGGACGAGGGCGGTCAAGGCACGTTCTATCTTCACACTGGTCCCCATACGACCCCGTTCGCGTGGAGAACGCCGATCCTTAAGGATTTTTCCCGGCGCATCTCTCCGTCCACACCTCGCTTTCAATACCCGCCCTCGACGCCTTTCAACTCCGCCTCTGACGCCTTTCAACTCCGCTTCTGACGCCTTTCAACTCCACCCGCGGTCAAGGCGCTCGCGAGAGCCGGGTGCGAGCTCAACGCGAAGAACGTCGACGGCTTGAACGCGATCGACCACGCGGTGAACGAGGGACGGTTCGAGCTCGCGGACTACTTGGTTCGATGGGCGACGAAGCACGGGATCGCAATCGGGGACGAGTAGCGATTTGATATCTAGCGTTTACCTCAGACCTGGTAGGGTTAGTTACGAAAGTCTGGTAGTAGGCACCTCCGAGAGAGGAAGATCGATCGACTTCATCCCGTCGCACTCGCCCGCCCCTCGTCACTTCTCCCCGCGCGCGGGGGTGGTCGTCCGCTCGTCGTCGTCGTCGTGTTCATGTCGTCGCGGCGTCCTCCCGCGCCGAGCGGCCCCGCCGGCGTTCGCAACGCGTACGCGTCGCACGTCGACGGCGCGGCCGGGCACTATCGCGACGCGGGCGCGTCGTACGCTAATCCGCACGAGCCCGGCGTGCGCGAGATGCTCCGCGCGGCGGTGGAGGCGTGGCCGACGCTGTGGGCGCCGCGCGGCGGCGGCGACGACGACGCTCTCGCTGCGGATGATGGGGAAAGTAACGCCGAAACCGCGAGCGTTTCCGTTTCGTCCGACAGGATCCTGGACCTCTCCTGCGGCAGCGGCGAGGTCACCCTCGCGCTCCGCGACGCCGGCGTCTCGGGTGCGTTCTGCTACATTTTGCGAAAGAACGTACTGTATTTCACCCATCGCCCGGTTTCAACACTTGATCGCGTCCCCTTTCAACTGACCGATGATGAACACTTGACCAGTCCACCGCGTCGACGCGTGCGACCCGTACACGTCCGAGGCTTTCGCGCGCCGCGTCGGCGCCGCCGTTCCGTTCTACCCGTGGGGTTTCGAAGACATCGCGTGCGGGGGCGTCCTGGAGGGGAGGCGGTGGCGCGTCGTCGTGTGCAGCTTCGCGATGCATCTGTGTCCGCCGTCGTACTTGCGGCTGCTGTGCGCCGCGCTCGCGGCGGCGACGGACGGTGAGCGCGTCCCCGTTGTTATCACACTGGTCCCCACACGACCGCGTTCGCGTCGTGAACGCCGATCCTTAAGGAGTTTTGATTCGAGATTCGATACGTCATCGATGCACTGACCGATCGTTCGTCCGCGCGCGTCCACGTCGCAGAGCTGATCGTGCTGACGCCGCACAAGAACCCGCACATTCCGCCCGAGTTCGGTTGGACGCTCGCGAGAGAGGCGAAGGCGCGTTCTATACACTGGTCCCCATACGACCGCGTTCGCGTGGTGAACGCCGTTTCTTAAGGACTTTCCCCGGCGCATCTCTTCGCCCACCCCTCGCTTTCAATCCCCGCCATCGACGCCTTTCAATTCCGCTTCTGACGCCTTTGAACTCCACCCCGACGTTCGCTCGTATGGAACGGCCCTAAGGATCCTACCACCAGGGTGAGGATGCGGCGGTACACCGCGAGCGCCGCGACGGCGACGGAGGAGGAGGAGAAGAAGAAGAAGAAGACGATAGAGGTCCGCGGCGGCGGCGGCGTCGGCGGCGGCGGCGGCGACCGTAGATAGATAGCGAACGATAGTGTGGACGCATAAAAAGTTTAGGCGCTCGCTGCTCGCGCGCGCGAGCCGCCGACCGGTCGAAAAAAAGATCGATCGATAAAACCCTGCCCTTTTCGCGATCGGCTCGCCGCCGTCATCGCATCACACCGCGCCGTCCGCACACCGATCGGCGGCGCCCAGGCGCGCGCGCTCGCTCGCGGCTCAACCGGAGAGGAAGAGAGGAAGAAGACGTCCGGGACGCGCGACTGACCCGGCGCGATGCCGACCGTCAACCTGAAGCGCGATCAGCTCTTCGCCGCGCTCGGCAAGACGTACACCGAGGCGGAGTTCGACGAGCTGTGCTTCGAGTTCGGGATCGAGCTCGACGAGGTGACGTCCGAGAAGCAGATGGCGTCCAAGTTCTTTGGCGCGGGGGAGGGCGGCGGCGGAATAGGCGGCGACAGCGGCGGGGATCGAACCGGCGGCGGGAGTGGCGGCGCGCCGGAGGACGACGAGGTCATCTACAAGATCGACATCCCCGCCAACCGGTACGACCTCCTCTGCCTCGAGGGCATCGCGCGCGCGCTCAACGTCTTCCGCGGCGTGACCCCGAGCCCGGTGTTCCGCCTCGTGGAGCCGCCGAACGGCGCGCCGAGGCAGAAGATGATCCAGCGACCGGAGACGATGCTCGTGAGGCCGTTCGTCGTCTGCGCGGTGCTGCGAGGCGTGAAGTTCGACAAGGCGCGCTACGACTCGTTCATCGACCTCCAGGACAAACTGCATCAAAACATCTGCCGGAGGCGCACGCTCGTCGCGATCGGGACGCACGACCTCGCGACGATCCGCGGGCCGTTCACGTACGAGGCGCTCCCGCCGGAAGACATCGCGTTCACGCCGCTGAAGCAGACGCGAGAGTTCCGCGCGGACGAGCTGATGGAGCACTACGAGTCGGACAACAAGCTGAAACACTTCCTTCACATTCTCGACGGCTCCGTCGTGTTCCCGGTGATCTACGACGCGGACCGGACCGTGCTGTCGCTCCCGCCGATCATCAACGGCGCGAAGAGCGCGATCACGCTGGACACGCGCGACGTCTTCATCGAGTGCACGGCGACGGATCTGAACAAGGCGAAGATTGTCCTCAACACTGTCGTCGCGATGTTCAGCGAGTGCGTTCTATACACTGGTCCCCATACGACCGCGTTGGCGTGGTGAACGCCGATCCTTAAGGACTTTTGCCGTCATCTCTCTCCGCCCACCCCTCGCTTTCAATCCCCGCCCACGACGCCTTTCAACTCCATCTGACGCCTTTGAACTCCATCCCGACATCGCTTTGTATGGCGCGAAAGACACTCCTCCACGCCGTTCGCCGTGGAGCCCGTGGACGTCGTCGACGCGCTCGGATCGGAGAAGACGTACCCGGACTTCATGACGCGGTTCGTGGAGGTTGACCCGAAGTACGTTAATCAGCGCATCGGCGTGGATATCGACGCGAAGACGATGGCGGCGCTGCTGTGCCGGATGCAGTTGGCGACCAAGGTAAGCGACGACGGCGAGACGCTTCGCGTGGAGGTGCCGCCGACGCGGTCGGACGTGTTGCATCCGTGCGACATCGCGGAGGACGTCGCGATCGCGTACGGGTACAACAACATCAAGCGGACGATTCCGAAGATGGCGACGGTCGGCGCGCAGCAGCCGCTGAACCACTTCAGCGACTTGATTCGAAACGAAGTCGCGGCGATGGGATTCAGCGAGGCGTTGACGTGGATTCTGTGCTCGCACGACGACAACTACGCGAACGTGATGCGCGAGGACGACGGGAAGTCGGGCGCGATCGTCGCGAACCCGTCCAGCACGGACGTCCAGGTCGTGCGCTCGTCGCTGCTGCCCGGGGTGTTGAAAGCCATGGGGGCGAACAAGGACGCGCCGCTGCCGGCGAAGCTGTTCGAAGTGGGCGACGTGGTGCTCCTCGACGACTCCGAAGACGTCGGCGCGCGAAACTCCAGACGGCTGCTCGTGCTGTACTCGAACGCGAAGGCTGGTTTCGAGGTGGTTCACGGCGTGCTCGACCGCGTGCTGTTGATCGCGGGCGCGTCGAGAAGCGTCGATCAACCCGGGTACAGCGTGAAGGAGAGCGATGAGGCGACGTACTTTCCGGGGAGACAGGCGAAGGTGGTGGTCGGTGGGAAGGAGGTCGGGATCTTCGGGATCGTGCACCCGGACGTGCTTAGCAAGTTTGACATCGTGAACCCGTGCTCGGTGCTGGAGTTGGACTTGGAGCCACTGCTGGGGGGTGTGGACGGGAGGCTAGAGCTGTGAAAGCTGTGACGGACGGGGGGTTTGGTCGCGCGCGAGCGGTCCAGCGTGGAATGGAAACGACAAACGTAAACGTTAAACGCGAAACGCGAAATGCCCGCCTCGGTCCGCACGTCGTGCGATTCGCCGGCCCGTGGTCGTCTTCTCGTCTCAGTCCACGCCGTGCGCGAGCTGATCCGCGAGCGTCGCCGCCTCGACCGCCGCCTCGGACGCCTCCTCGACCTCTCCCTCCTCCTCCTTCTCCGAGAAGAAGGACTTCGATGATTTTTCATCGGACGCCGAAGTTGAAAGGCGTCAGTTGGAGTTGAAAGGCATCGAGGGCGGGGATTGAAAGCGAGGTGTGGGCGGAGAGATGCGCCGGGAAAAGTCCTTAAGGATCGGCGTTCACCACGCCAACGCGGTCGTATGGGAACCAGTGTGAGGAGAACGCACCGCGCCGGCGGCGGAGAGCTCGGCGTCCGCCGCCGCCGCCGCCTCCAGCAGCCTCCGGTCCCCGTCTTCGTCCACGGCGGCGTCGTCGTCGACGTCGTCGATGTCGATCGTCACGACGTTATTTGTACTCTTCTTCTTCTTCTTCTTCGTCCCGCCCCGCGGCGGCAGCGGGCACTCTCTCGCGTACCACTGCACGAACTCCTCGAGCGATATCTCGCCGCCGCCGTCGCCGTCGATCATCTCCATCGCCGTCTTCACCCCTTCCGGGGTGGCGTAGACCGAAGGGTAATCGATCAGCGGCTTGAACATCTCCGCCTCGAACGTCTCCGCGCTGTCCTCCTCGATGATCCGCGTCGCGCTCGCGTGTCGCGCCGTCCCGAACTCGTCCAGGAGGCGCTCGAGCTCGTCGCGGTTTATCACGCCGTCGCCGTCGGCGTCGAACCTGGCGGGCGGGCTCGTCGAAAGGGAGGCGCCGTCGGTCAGTCGCGCGTCGTACCGGTCAAAGGTAACGTGCGTTGAAAGGGAGGCGCGGGTGAAGCGCGAAACGACCGACGGGAAAATGGTCGTATGGGAAGCAGTCCGGCGTAGTCTCACCGTCCAAACTCCGCGGCGATTCGCAGCGCCGCGTCGTCGTCGAGGCCGTACTTTTCCGGGTCGAACCCCGCCTCGCTCGCGCGCGTGAGCTCGAACAGCCCCGCGAGCTTCTTCGCCATGGTGAGATCTCCTCCTAGCTCCGCGTCGCCGAGCGTCATCCTCTCCTCCGCGATGAGGTCGCGGATCTTCATGAGCTCGCCGACGACTTCGAACGCGCTCGCGGCGTCGGAGACGGATCCGAAGCGGCCGTGCGCGAACGCGTCGCCCTTTTTGGATCGCGACAGGTGCCGCATGGCGTCCACGAACGAGTTTAAGTTGGTCGTCCTGCGCGTGCGTCCGCGGTGATGACAACAGAGATGCGTGCGGTGCGGTCGTTTATTAACACGATCAAACGATTTGAAAGCGGCGTTAAACCATAAATCAAATAAACGGTCACACGTGGTGCGTTATCGTGAGCGCCCGAAGAACGCACCCGAAGAACGCCGCGGACGCGACGAAGGACCCCAGGACCAAAAACCGAGCGAAGCTCTCCACCGCGAACACCGAGAAAACGAGCGCGAACGACGCCTCCGCCGCGATCGTCGCCACTACGTTCGACGCGGGAAAGAACGCGCCCGCGTCCGCGAGGAGAAAGCACTGCAGCGCGCCGAACGCCGCGACGCCGTTCACGAGCAGCGCGATACACTCGAGCGCGATGATCCCGAAGGAACGCGACAGAATCAGCTTTCTGAGCTTCGCGGGTGTGTCCACGCCGATGTCTTCGAAGCCGCGCGCGATGACGCGCGCGGCCGCGGGGGACATGCGCGCGCGCATGACGTCCTCGAGGACCGCGATTGCTTCGTCGTCGGACATGGAGTCGTCCGGGGAGGGAGGCGGCGACGCGAGCGACGACGACGACGACTGGGGAGCTTCTTCGAGGTCGTCCTCTTCCTCCTCCGCCTCCGCGTCGGCGGTCGTCGCCTCTTTTTCCTTGGTCGTCGTCGTCGTCGAGGCGCCGCCGCCGCCGCCGCCGCCGCCGTCGTCGTCGTCCTCGTCGATGGACAGCGAGAAGAAGCCCTTCCACGCGGCGCGGCGCGACGCCGCGACGCGGCGGGCGGCGGCGGAGGAGGAGGAGGAGGGGGGGCGCGGCGCGCCGGGGGAAGCGTCGTTCCGTCCGAGGGAAGCCGCTCGGACGACGCGCGCGCGCGGAAGACGCGCGCGGGGGCGTATCGGCGCCGCGCGCGACGCGAGCGACGCGGCGAGCAGCATCGGGGAGCGGATGAAGGGGGGGATGGGGGCGAGAGAACGATGCGACGGCGCGGGGGCGCGGCGCGGTGTGAGAGCGGAGGGGGAGGTCGGCCGCGGTGAAAGTTTTGGTTTCTTCGTCGTGGCTTTCCGTCGTGGCTTTTTCTCCGCGGCGAGGGTCGCACTCTTCCCCGCGCGCGCGCGCTCTCGACGGCGGCGATCATGGGGCGCCCGAAAAGCTCAGGAAAGTCGTTCGTCGAGTGGTGCAATGAGAACGGGCAGCGCGGGGCGAGGCTCCTTCTCGAGTGCAGGGAGAAGGACCCGAGCAAGCTCACGAAGGCGTCACACGACAAGGCGCTGTGGAAGTGCGCGGAGGAGAAGTGCCGGCACAAGTGGCGGGCGCAGGTGAGCGACCGCACGAAGAGCGTCAAACCCAGGGGATGCCCGAAGTGCGCGAATAGAATGCCGCACAGCAAGACCAACAACTTCCTCACGTGGTGCGACGCCAACGGTGAGCGCGGGAAGAGACTCCTCGAGGAGTTTTGCGATACGGAGAAAAAGCCCGAGGAGCTTACGAAGTCGTCGGACTACAAGGCGCTGTGGAAGTGTCTACATAAGAGGTGCAAGCACGAGTGGAGTGCGACGGTGGCGAGCCGCACGAGAAGCGTCAGACCCGCCGGGTGCCCTGGGTGCGACCGTCTACGTAAGAAGGGCGCGCCCGACGCGTGAAGAGACGCGGCTTTCAGCCCCGCTGCGATACCAAATCTAAAACGCTACGATCACCACCCCCCCTCCTCCGCCGATCCCCCTCACCCCGTGTACGCGCTGCACGCGGGGTTGCTCGGACAGTTCGCCTCCTCGAACGCCTCCAACCCGCTCCACGCCTCCACGTCCGCGCACGCGCTCGCGCAGCTCCCGAACACGTACCTCCGTATCGTCCCCGCAGACTTCATCGCGTTGTCGTCGTACGCGTCCCTCACCCACACCCCGTCCCCCGCGTCCGAATCCGCGCACCGCAGCGCGGCGTCGTTCAGCGCCGCGTCGTACGTGCTCGCCACGCTCTCCCCGCCGTCGTACCCGCCCTCGCCGTGCGTCTTCCACGCCGCGGGGTCCGCGTCGCTTTCGCGCCCGTACGACACCGCGAACGTGTACTTGCGATCCCCCCACTCGGACGCCTTGATCCGCGTCCGCGCCTCCCACACCCCCGGCTCGTCCGCGCGCTCCGTCATCGCGACGACCGGCTTGCCGTGCGGCGAGAGCGACGCGCGCTTGACGACGTCCTTCGTGCCGTCGTACGCGCCGCGCTGGTACATGAGGTACTTGACGCGCGTCGGGATGCACGTCGTGTCGAGCTGAGGGCCGTTCCATACGAAGCGACGGCGGGGTGGAGTTGAAAGGCGTCAGTTGGCGTTGAAAGGCGTCGAGGTGTGTCGGGATTGAAAGCGAGGTGTGGGCGGAGAGAGACGACGGCAAAACTCCTTAAGGATCGGCGTTCACCACGCCGACGCGGTCGTATGGGAACCAGTGTATAGAACGAACGCACCTGAAACGTGTACACCTCCTCGGCGCGCTCGATCACCGCGACGATGCCGCCCGCGAGCGCGCCGAGGAGCGCGACCGCGATCAGGAGGCCAACGCACGGCACCGCGCCGATTCCCCTCCCGGCGCCACGCTTGAACCCGCCGGCGTCGCGCCGCCGCGGAGCGAGGCGATGGCCCGCCTCGAGCGCGCCGTAGTCGGGCTCGTCGACGCGCGCCGCGTCGCGATTCGTCGCGATTCGCGCGGTTCGCGCCATCGATCGCGTAAGTCGTCCCCGGGAGCGGTGACAGGATGGGGGGCGATCGCCGATCGCCGGCCGGCTCGCGCGACGCGCGGTCGCGCGCCTTCGCGTCGAGACGCCGCCCTCGCCGCGGTCGCGCGGTCGGCGCCCGCGCCGCGGTCGCGTCGCGGCGTGCGCGCGCCCCTCAGCAATGCCGGCGTCGCAACGATCCAAAAAAATGTGTAACCGCAAGGGGCGCAGCAGCAGCAGCAGGCAGTGCCTGGCACTCGCGAATAATTTCTCAGTGAAGGTGTTTCATTCATCACTCGGTCGACGCGTTCGGCCGCTCGCGTCAGTCTACGCCCGCCGCGAAGCGCTCACTAACAAGACGAATCAATCCAAGCGCACATCACACGCACAGCTTCGCGAGCGCGTTGTCCGTCCGCGTCATCGCCCCGCCGCCGCCCGCGCCGCCGCCGACGGCGTCGTCCCCCGCCGCGGCTTCGCCGTCGCCGCCGCCGCCGCCGCCGCCGCGGTCCGGATGCGCCGCCGCCGGGTGCTTCCGTCGCATCGCCACCAGGCACCGTTCGCAGTCCTCGCGCTTCGGGAACCCCAACGGGTTCCACGCGATCATCTTCGCGAAGATGGTCCGGTTGGACGCGACCGCGCCGTCGCTGTTCCCCGCGCCGAGGCCGCTCCTGAGGGTCGTTCCGTACGAGCGAACGTCGGGGCGGAGTTCAATGGCGTCAGAAGCGGAGTTGAAAGGCGTCGAGGTGTGTCGGGATTGAAAGCGAGGGACCCTGGGAGGAGAGAGACGACGGCAAAAGTCCTTAAGGATCGGCGTTCACCACGCCGACGGGGTCGTATGGGAACCAGTGTAAAGGAGAACGCACCTGAAGTGGTCGACGGCTCGCATGCGAGCGTACCACCGCTCCGCGGCGCCGCCGGGTCGCGCGGTGATGCCGGACGCGGCGAGGAACTTCGCGCCCGCGTCGTCGAAGAGCAAGAAGACGTCCGCCGCGCAGTAGAAATCTAGCTGCCCGGGTTTATCGCCGCACAGGAACAGCCGCGAGGAGGAGGAGGAGGAGGAGGACGCGTCGTCCGAGGCGTCCGCCGCCGCCGCCGACGACGGCGGCGACGAGACGAGGCGTTCGAGCGTCGCGAACATCTTGGCGATCTTCGCGTTCGCGAGGACGCGCACCGTCGGAAGGCCGTCCCCGGCGGACGGCGGCGGTTTAGGCGGCGGCGAAGGCGCCTCGTCCTCGAGCTCGACGTCCTCGGCGGCGGCGGCGGCGGCGCCCGCCTTTTCTTCCTTTTCTTCCTCTCCCCCCGCGTCCGCGTCCGCCCTCGCCTTCGCCTTCGCCGCCGCCTCCTCCTCCGCCCTCTTCTTCGCGCGCTCCGCCTCCTCCTTCTCCACCTCCACCTCGCGCTTGATCGCCGCCATCACGTCCGCGTCCACGAGCGCCGCCTCTCCCAAACACCACGCGACGATCCCCCCCGCGGCGACCGCTTCCTTCAAGCTCGTCTCCGGCCCGCAGCAACACCCCGCGATCCACACGTAGATCACGCTCTTCAGGAGCTTCTCGTCCGCCGCCGTGACGTCCGCGCGCTTCCGACGCATCACCTCCGCGAAGCCGTCGTCCGCGTCTCGCAGCGCGTCGATGATGGCGTCCGTCCCCGCTATCCACTCGACTCTCCCGGGGAGACGCGCCGCGGGGGTCTCCTTCTTCGGGTTAACCTTCTCGAGCCACTCGGGCTTGGGGTCGCCTGGTTTGGTTTGGGGAGTTGAAAGGCGTCAGACGGAGTCGAAAGGCGAGGGGTGGGGCGAGAGAAACGCCGAGCGAAGTCCTTAAGGAACGGCGTGCACCACGCGAACGCGGTCGTATGGGGACCGGTGTAATACTAGCTAGGACGCGCCCAAGGAGATGTTCGCGATGTGCGGCGTGTACTCGATCCCCGCCTCGCCCACCAGCAACGCGAGCTTATAACAGTACGCGCACGTCTGCTCCATCGCGGTGATTTGGCCTAGCCCCGGGAACGTCTCGTCCGCGTCGCCGTAGGACGCGCGGCCGCCGCCGAAGACGATCTCGAGCCTTCGCGGCGCCTTGGTCAGGTCCGGCGACGCCCAGCTCCCGCCCTCCGCCTGGTTTGAAGTTTTGAAGTCGAAACGCGTCAGACGGAGGAGTCGAAAGGCGTCGAGGCGTGTCGGGATGGATTGAAACCGAGGCGTGGGCGGAGAGAGACGAACGCGCGCGGGGAGAGAAAGTCCTCGAGGAATGAAGTTCACGACGCGGACGCGGTCGCACGGGGACCAGTGTGATATTCGAACGCGCCTTGAACACCTTTCGAAGCACGGGCTCGACGTCGTGGATCTTGTCGAAATTCACGACGCCGACGCCCCTGTCGTCCGTGGTCATCACTCCCGCGTACGTGGCGTCGATCGCGAAGTCCTCCGCGGTGTACACCTTCACCGCGCACACGTCCGAGTCGTATATGGGGTCGTACGCGGTCACGACCACCTGGAGGAGCAAGTCCGCGAGCTCCTCCGGGGTCTTTCCGCCGCCGTATAGGTCCTCGAACACCGCGCCGGGCCCGGAGCGTTCCACCTTGTGCGCCACCGTCGCGACCGCGGTGAGCGTCCGCGGCTGCTCGAACACTTTCAGCGAGACGCGATCGAGAAAGCTCTCGCCCTCCGCGGTGCGCTTCCGCCGAAGCAGCGTCATCGTGACCTCGCCCTTGTGCAGCGTGTTGCACCGCAGGTTGCCGACGCGTACGAGGACGAACAGCTCGCCGCCTCTCGTGCACACGCACGCTTTCTCCGCGAGGACGACGTGCGCGAGCGGCCTCTGGAATTTGGTGATGACGAACGTGAACATGAAGACGTTGAGGAGGACGCCGAGGAAGCACTGCGACACCGCGAGCGCGTACGACGCGTCGCTCTGCGGCGACACCGTGCCGAATCCCATCTGGGTGGGTGAAGCGATCGGTCAGTCGAACGTCTTACCGGTCAAACGTACGTTGAAAGGGAAGCGCGGGTGAAGAGTGACGACGGGAAAAGTCCTTAAGGAACGGCGTGCACCACGCGAACGGGG
>Ga0181561_10002912_pt1 | contig 15100 bp, 13 predicted proteins | sample 011ome_19_FD_133760 | JGI IMG/M metagenome (GOLD analysis project Ga0181561, IMG submission 133760) | Coastal salt marsh microbial communities from the Groves Creek Marsh, Skidaway Island, Georgia - 011510BT metaG (megahit assembly) | ecosystem: Environmental > Aquatic > Marine > Intertidal...
GAGCACGACCCGCTGAAGCGCCGCGATCGGCTGGTCCTGAGGCAGCATGATCCGCTGTCCGCGCTCGAGAACCAGATCCCAGCGCCGGTCGCCCATCCGCACAAGGCCGCGCAAGTGCTCGGAGATCGGTCGGGCCGCGGCCATGATCGACATCGCCTCACCCAGCGCCTCTTTGGCGCCATCGCCCGCAACAAGAAGAAGATCGGGCCGGTCGGCGCGGGTCGCGACAACGCCCATATCGGTCCCTTCGCGATCGATCAGATGCAGACCATCGTCTTGCCGCCAGAGAGCCACCGGCACGCGCGGCGTGACGTTAACCTCAAGAATACCGCCAGATTTCACGCGCACTGTTGCATCGGCCACAGCCCCAACCTTGAGCACCGACTCGCGCAGCGCATCGAGATCGAGATCGAAGGACGTCATCGGGAAATCGAGCGGTAGAACCTCGCGGATCGCGACAGCAACCTCGGGGCTGGCACCGTCAATCGCCATGGCGGTCACGGTAAACTCTGGGCGGGTTTCGATCGAGTTGCGGACCTCAGCCACGCCGGCAAAGAACATCTCGCGACGTTGATCGTCGGCGAACCAGACGGTGCCAATCACCCCGATCAAGACAAGCGGCCCGCCAATGCGCAGCGCCTGACGCACGCCGGGCGTCAGCATCCACCGCTGCCAACGATAGCTCCAGCGGCTTGGCGAGGGATCGCGATGTGATGAGAAGCCTATCGATGACATGAGGCATCCTCCACCAGCCAGCGGCAGAGCTCGGGAAAGCTGATCCCGACATGGGCCGCCTGTTCGGGCGCGAGCGAGGTCGGGGTCATACCGGGCTGGGTGTTCGTCTCAAGCAGCACGAGACCTTCAAGCCCCTTTGCCTCGTCCCAGCGGAAATCAGTGCGCGAGAGCCCCCGACAGCCCAGCGCCTGATGGGCACGCAGGGCATAGTCGAGGCAGGCATCGGCGATCTCGTCAGGAATCTCGGCGGGGATCACATGGCGCGAGCCGCCCATCGCGTATTTGGCGTGATAGTCATACCAGCCGCTCGTCAGGATATCCGTGACAGCCAAGGCGCGGTCGCCCATCACGGTAACGGTCAACTCACGGCCCGGCGCATAGGCTTCAACCATCACCGTATGGGGCATCGAGTCATCAAGCTGCGGCGGCGTGTTGGCGGCGTCTTGCACAATATAGACGCCGACCGAAGACCCTTCGCTGTTGGGCTTGACCACATAGGGCGGCGGCATGACGTGGCGCTGGCGCACTTCGTCGCGCGGGGCCAGAAGGCTCGGGACGACCGGAAGACCAGCGGCGCGGTACACGGCCTTGGTCCGCTCCTTGTCCATCGCAAGGGCCGAGGCAAGAAGGCCGGAATGGGTATAGGGCAAACCCAGCCACTCAAGGATGCCTTGCACGCAGCCATCCTCGCCCCAACGGCCATGCAGCGCGTTGAACACGACATCGGGTGCCGCGGCCTTGAGTTGGTCGACGATCTCTTTGCCAGCGTCGATGGCGGCGACGGTGAAACCGGCAGCCTCAAGGGCACGAACGCACTCACGCCCCGAGCTGAGGGAAACCTCACGCTCGGCCGATGGTCCACCCATCAACACAGCCACTTTGGGAGCCGTAACGCCCGACATTCCCACTGCCTCACACGCAGGCCTTTGCGGCCCGTCATTTGCTAAATTCGACCCTTGCCCGGGGTCAGGCCGTTCGGCCCTCTTTTTGGTTTAGTCTTCGCTCGTCTCAGGGGCCGGTTCGCCGACCCTCATGATTTCCCACTCTAGCGTGATACCGCTTGAATCGTAAACCTTTTTTCGCACCTCTTCCCCCAAACCTTCGAGGTCAGCGGCGGTGGCGCCACCTGCGTTGGTCAGGAAATTGGCGTGTTTTTCATTCATCACCGCCCCGCCCTTTCGCGCCCCGCGCATTCCGGCGTCTTCGATCACCTTCCACGCCTTCAGCTCGTGTGTGTCGTCCGCCTGCCCGGTCGAGGAATAGCCCGCCGGATTGCGGAACGTGCTGCCGGCGGTGCGGTCTTTGGTGGGCTGAGTTTCGTCGCGCTTGGCGAGCTGGGCGGCCATGCGGGCAGCCAGCTCCTCCGGCTCGCCTTCCGGAGCGGCAAAGCGGGCGGAGATAATCACCGCGCCTTCGGGGATCGTGCTCTGGCGGTAGCGCAGATCGAGGGCCGAAGCGGGCAAATCCTCGGTCCGGCCATCGCGGTGAATGACCTGCACCGAAACCAAAACATCGGCCACATAGAAGCCGTAGCAGCCCGCATTCATCCGCACCGCACCGCCAATCGTTCCGGGGATGGTCCGCAGGAAAGTCAGATCACGCCCTGCCTCGGCGGCCTTGCGGGCCACATGGGCGTCAAGCGCGGCGGCCCCTGCGATCACGCAATCGCCCTCGATCTCGATCCCGTTGAAGCCACGGCCGAGCCGGACCACGACCCCGCGAATACCGCCATCGCGGACGATCAGGTTGGAGCCAACTCCCATCACGAAAACCGGCACCGAGGGATCAAGTTGGGCGAGGAACTCAGCCAAATCTTCGGCATCGGCAGGTTGAAACAGCCAATCCGCCGGTCCACCGACACGCATCCACGTCAGATCCGCGAGCGGGCGGTTCTCAGTCAATGTGCCGCGCGGCGTTGGCAGTGAAATTGGCATGAAACAGGGCCTTCCGGTTCCGGTTGCTTGGCGCCGCTTGGCGGCAGCACTCTTGCGGCCTTACTTAGTGCGTCTCGCCCTTGCCTGCCAGTCTTGGATCGGCGCGCCGCCGCAACTAGCCGCGGAACAAGCGGATCAACGCCTTTCCAGCCGCCCCGAGCAAAAGACCAAAGAACAGCGACCCGGCAAGAAAGAGCGCGATGGACAGAAAGAAGTAGCCGTCCCAATCGTCGGCGCCCACCATTTTCGAAACTGACCACCAAAGAACGAGGCCGCCCACAAACCCAAACGCGCCGAGAAGCCGATAGCGCCGCGCGGCGGTCAGCCACCAGCCAAGAGCTGCGCCAGCGACAAAAACGCTCAGCACAAAGAAATCTAGCGGCGTCATGCGCGGCCGCCTCCGATTTGCCTCCGGACCCAGCGCAGCAGATAGCGCACCGGCCAGCGCAGGACAGACGCCGCCGACGCCAGGACGAGAAGCGCGACGACAAGTCCGTTTTGCATCAAGACCCAAACCCAAAGCGGAAGGCCGATGGCGATCAGGATATAGGCGCGCCGCCAGTGATCGTCGTTCGAGGGGATCATCGCCAGAACGTTGGCAGCGATCATCCAGACGAAAGCGAGAATGAGAGAGGTGGTCATAGGCCCTGCCCGCTTGTCAAAATAAGTGCGCCAAGCGCAAGGATCACGCCCGAGACCGGCACCGCCATCGGCACACGGAACGGCGCTTCGGGCAGGCGCAATTTAAGAAGGATCAGGGCGACGTTGACAAGAAAGAACACCGCCAGAAGAACCGCCGCCGTAGCCTCGGCCAAGGTCGCGACCGGCAGGGCAAGCGCCCCGGCAATAACAACAGCCCCGACTAGGCCGGTTCCAAGAAGCGGCGTGCCGGTTCGGCCGCTCACCTCGGAGAAGGGCGCAAGAAGCTGCGAACGCCGCCCCAGCCCAAGAAGAACGCGCGAGGCCATGACGATCTGCGCCAAAACGCCGTTGATCGCCGCCACGACCGCAATCGCCGAGAGGAAACCGGCGCTGCGTCCGGTCGCGATTTCCCAGACAAGCGCCAAAGGTTGTTCGCTCTGACCCAGCAGAACAGGCGAGACAGTTCGCACCGCCGCGAAAGAGACAATTGCGTAGAGCGCCGCCGTGATCGCCAGGGCCAGAAGGATCGCACGCGGCAGGGTGCGCGTCGGATCGCGGACCTCTTCGGCCATGTTCTCAAGGTCTTCAAAGCCGATGAAGGCAAAGAAACACAAGGCCACCGCTCCCAGAACCCCGCCCCAATGCGGCGCGGCACCGACCGACCATTCCGCGCTTGGCTCGGCCGAAAGCCCTGCCCAGCTTACCGCAAGCAGACCCAGAACCTCGACCACTGTGATCGCGGCGGCCACGCTGAGGCTCTCCAGAACGCCGATACCTGCGATCAACGTGAGCGCCAGACCAGCCAGAACGATCACAGCCCAATCGGCCACGGGAACCAGCGTCACAAAATATCCAACCCCGCCGCGCAAGACAGCCGCGGCCGAGATCATCCCGCCGACCACAATCGCAAACCCGACGATCATGCCGAGCCAGCGTTTTTGGAATCCTTGTTCTACAAAGGCGATTTCGCCCCCAGCCTCGGGCATCCGCGATGTCAATTCGGCATAGGAAAGCGCCGACGGCAAAGCCACGATCCCCGCGAGGAGAAAGGCCAAGGGCGACCAGATCCCTGCCTCGCCCGCCACGATCCCGACCAGCACATAGATCCCCGCACCGACCATGATCCCGACGCCATAGGCAGTCAGAAGGCCAAGTCCGATGCGGCGTCTGAGGGCTTCGGTCATGCGGGTTTGTCGAGCCTTTCTGGAAGGCCATGCGCCCAAGTGCTGATGGTGCCAGCCCCAAGGCAGACGACGATATCGCCCGGTTTCGCCTCGGCCCGCACCAGCGCCTCGAGGCCGTTTTCATCGATCACCGCGACAGCGTGTCGGTGCCCGTGCGCCGAGATTCCCGCCACCAGATCCTCGCGGGTCGCACCGGGGATCGGGTCTTCACCGGCGGCATAGACCTCGGCGATGCCAATCACGTCCGCATCGTTGAAGCAGGAGCAAAAGTCCTCAAACAGATTGGATAGGCGGGTAAAGCGGTGCGGCTGGTGCACAGCGATCACGCGGCCCTCGGACGCCTGCCGCGCGGCTTTCAGAACCGCTGCGATTTCAACCGGATGGTGGCCGTAATCGTCGATGATCGTGACGCCGTTCACCTCTCCCACCTTGGTAAAGCGGCGGTTTACCCCGCCAAAGGCAGCTAGCGCGGCGCGGATCTCGTCTTTCTTCATGCAAAGGTGCCGGGCGACGGCGACAGCGGCCAGCGCGTTCGACACATTGTGATCGCCCGGCATCGGCAGCGTGCAGCCGTCGATCACCTGATCCTCGGCCTGAAGGGCTATGTCAAAATGCGCGACACCTTTGGCGTAATGCAGATTCACCGCCCGCACATCAGCCTGCGCGTTAAAGCCGAAAGTCACCACGCGGCGGTCGGTGATCTTGGCGACAAGCGACTGGACCTCGGGGTGATCGGTGCAGCACACGGCGACCCCGTAGAAGGGGATGTTGGAAACGAAGTCGTAGAAACCTTTGCGCAGGTTCTCGATCGTCCCCCAGTGCTCCATATGCTCGGGGTCGATATTCGTCACGATGGCGATGGTCGCCGGCAAGCGGTTGAAGGTGCCATCGCTCTCGTCGGCCTCGACCACCATCCATTCGCCCTGCCCTACGCGGGCGTTCGAGCCATAGGCATGAATGATGCCGCCGTTGACCACGGTCGGATCGAAATGGCCCGCGTCGAGAAGCGCGGCCACCATCGTCGTCGTTGTCGTCTTCCCGTGGGTGCCGGCCACCGCAACGTTGGACTTCAGGCGCATAAGCTCGGCCAGCATCTCGGCGCGGCGCACCACCGGCAGCTTGCGCCGGCGGGCCTCGTCAAGCTCGGGGTTGCCCTTCTTGATGGCAGAGGAAATCACGACGACGGCAGCGTTCTCGAGGTTCTCGGCCCGCTGGCCTTCGAAAATCTGCGCACCCATCTTTGCGAGGCGGTCGGTGATCTTGGTGGCCTTCAGGTCCGAGCCTTGCACCGAAAAGCCGTGGTTGATCAGAACCTCCGCAATGCCCGACATCCCGATCCCGCCGATTCCGACGAAATGGATCGGGCCGACATCTAGGGGAAGTTTTGTCGCGGCAGCGTTCATGCCTGGCTCCTTTGTCCGGCGAGCTCTTCGACGAGGGCTGCGAGCCGGTCTGTTGCGTCGGGTCGGCCACAGCCTAGCGCGGCTTTGGCCATAGCGGCGGCTTTGTCAGGGGCGCCGAGGATCGCGGCTATCTGCGCGCTGAGGCCGGGGATATCAAGGGCGGATTCGGGGATGAGCACGGCTCCGCCGGATTCCACCAAGGCGCGGGCGTTGGCGGTCTGCTCGTCGCGGATCGCGGCGGCGAGGGGGATGAAGATCGCGGGCCGCCCGATGATCGAAACATCCGCAACAGTCGAGGCGCCCGAGCGGGCGATGACAAGCTGCGCCTCGGCGATGCGGCGCGGCATATCGGTGAAGAAGCTCAAGACCTCGGCAGAAATGCCCGCCTCGGCATAGGCGGCAGTCACTCGGTCGATGTCTTCGGGCCGCGCTTGATGAAAGACGCGCACATGACGGCGTAGGGCGTCAGGAAGCGCCGCGAGCGCGGGCGGGACCATATCCGACAAAAGCCGCGCCGCTTGGCTGCCACCGGTGACGAGGATGGTCATCGGATAATCGCCGGGCGGGATATAACCCGCGCCCGCACGATCTAGGATCGCGGCTCGAACGGGATTGCCGGTGTGGATGCCTTCAATGCCGTTGGGCAGAGCGGTCGGCCATGTGCCACAGGCGACCTTATCGACCCGCCGCGCAAAGACCTGATTGACCCGCCCCAGAACCCCGTTCTGCTCGTGGATCATGCGCGGCACTCGCAGCGCCCAAGCGGCCGCCATCGCCGGAATTGCGGGATAGCCGCCGAAGCCCACGACCGCAGCGGGCCGATCTCTCAGCATCCGCCATTTCGCGGCGCCAATCCCGGCAATGATGCGGAATGGGACGAGAAGCTTTGCTGCCATGCCGCCCCGCGCGAAGGTCGCACTGGCGACCTGGGTGACCTCAACCGCCTCGGGGAACCCGCCCGCAAAGCGCGCGCCGCGGGCGTCAGTCGATAGCTTCACCCGCCAGCCACGCTTCAACATTTCTTCGGCCAGAGCCTGCGCAGGAAACATATGCCCGCCGGTGCCTCCGGCGGCAATGACGAGAAGCGGCGCAGCCATCAGTGACTCCGGCGCGAGAGGATATCGCCCATCTTGCCCTGCGGACGTGAGCGGGTGAAGGCAAGGAGCATCCCGACCAGCACACCGCCAGCAATCAACGAGGAGCCGCCATAAGATACAAACGGCAGCGTCATGCCCTTGGCCGGCAGCAGGCGCACAGCCACGCCCATATTGATCATCGCCTGAACGCCAAAGGCGCAGGCAAGCCCGGTTCCGGCGATGCGGATGAAGGGATCACGTTCGCCCATCAGCCGCGCCAAAGAGCGGGTCACGATCACCATATAAAGTACGATGATCGCAAGGACACAGACAAGGCCGTATTCCTCGGCGGCGACAGCGATGATGAAATCGGTATGGGCGTCCGGCAGCGACCATTTCACTTGGCCCTCGCCCACACCTACGCCAAAGAACCCGCCCTCGCGGATCGCATTGGCGGCATAGCCAAGCTGGGTGCGGGGATCGACATCGGGGCTGAGAAAGCCATCAATACGGCGGGCGAAATGTTCCGAACTGTTATAGGCGAAAACGCCCGAGCCGATCACAAGGCCTGTCACCCCAAAGATCAAAATCATCGGCGCACCGGCGACGAAATACATCACCCCCCAAGCGAAAACGATCAAGGCCGCCTGCCCGAAATCGGGCTGGAGCGCCAGCATCAGGCAAATCGCCACCGTGAGCGCGAAGGAATAGGTCTTGCCCGGCGGCCCGCCGATTTCATAGCTCGCCGCCATGAGCCAAGCGGCCACGACGATGAACACCGGCTTGAGAAATTCGGACGGCTGCACCGAGGCAAAGCCCAGCGAATACCAGCGCACCGCGCCCTTGCCGAAATCGGTGCCAAGGAAGGGCAGAAGCGCCAGCGCCACGAAAGCCCCAATAAACCCGAGAACAGCGAGCCGCCGCACAAGGCGCGGAGACATCATCGAGGTGATGATCATCACCGTGATCGCCATGCCGCCGAAAGCTGCCTGACGCGTCACATAGTAGAAAGGCGCAAGGCCGTTACGCTCGGCCAGCGGTGGCGAAGCGGCGAGGCCTAGAAGAAGGCCGATCCCGAAGAGGATCAGGATGCAGGACATAGTCCAGCGGTCGATTGTCCGCCACCAACGGGGGATGATGGGATCGCCGGTCTGCGCCGGCACGGTGCCATAGACCATTTCAGTCATGGATGGGTCCGCCTGCTGCCTCTTTTGCCCGTTTACCGGGTCTCGCGGCCAGACTAGCCGCTCGTGCCCGCGATTTCCAGCGAAATAGGCCCAATCAGCGGCCTTGCGCCGAGCGCCGATTCACGGCAGGCGGGAGGGATGGAAATCGAAACGCTCATCCTTGGCGCCGGTGCGGCCGGTATGTTCTGCGCGGCGAATGCCGGGCCGGGGACGCTCGTGGTCGATCACGCCCGCGCGCCGGGGGAAAAGATCCGCATTTCCGGCGGCGGGCGGTGCAATTTCACCAACCGCGACCTGACCTTCGCAAACTTTCTCTCTGCCAACCGACATTTCCACAAATCCGCTCTCTCGCGCTATACGCCGCAAAATTTCATCGCCCTCGTCGATCGCCACAAAATCGCTTGGCACGAAAAGACCCTTGGCCAGTTGTTCTGTGATGGCTCTGCCAAAGAGATCATCGCCATGCTCCGCGCGGAAATGACCAAGACGGGTGCCGATCTCTGGCTCGAAACCGAAATCGGCGACATCGCCCATGACGGCAGCGCCTTCCGCGTCACCCTTCGCCGCGATGGCCGCGAACACCGGATCACCGCCCGCAATCTCGTGGTCGCGACGGGAGGCAAGTCGATCCCCAAGATGGGTGCCACCGGCCTTGCCTATCGCATCGCCGCTGACTTTGGCCTGCGCCTGACCGAAACCCGCCCCGGCCTTGTCCCTTTCACCTTCGAAGGCGAGCGCTTTCGTCCTCTCGCTGGGGTCGCCCTGCCGGTCCGAATGTCGCCCGCCAAGGGGCCGGCCTTTGAGGAGGCGATGCTTTTCACGCACCGCGGCCTGTCTGGACCGGCGACCTTGCAAGTCTCGTCCTATTGGCGCGAGGGCGAGGAAATCGTCGTCGACCTCACTCCAACCGCCCACCTCGCCGAGCGCCTCACAACCGCCCGCAGCGAGGCCCCGCGCAAGAACATGACAACGATCCTCGCCCAATCCTTGCCCGCCCGCTTTGTCGATTATCTCGCGGGCGAAATGGACGTATCTGGCAATGCCGCTGAATGGTCGGACAAACGGATCGCGGGTCTTGCCGATGCCCTCCGTCACTGGCGGCTGCGCCTCTCTGGAACCGAAGGCTACCGCACCGCCGAAGTTACCGTCGGCGGCATCGACACCCGCGATCTCGGCTCGGCCACCATGATGGCCCGCACCGTTCCCGACCTTTATTTCATTGGCGAATGCGTGGATGTGACCGGGTGGCTCGGCGGCTACAATTTTCAGTGGGCCTGGTCCTCGGCCTTCGCCGCCGGCGCCGCGATCCGCGCAAGGGCCTAGTCTAGATCGGGACTAGCCGAGCGCCGCCCGAACCCGCGCCGCGAAATCCTCGCCGCGCTGCTCGAAATTGTCATATTGGTCAAAGCTGGCGCAGGCCGGCGCGAGAAGCACAACCTCCCCCGCCTGCGCCTCGGCAATCGCCTTGGCGACAGCCGTCTCCATCGTGCCGCAAACCTCCGCCTCGATCCCCGGCAATTGCCGCGCGAAATCGGCGGCTTCGCGGCCAATCACATAGGCTTTGGTCACATGGCCCAGCTGCGGGATCAGCCCGCACAGCCCGCCTTCTTTCTGCAAACCCCCGCAAATCCAGCGGATCTTGTCAAAGGCCGCTAGCGCCTTCGCCGCGCTATCGACATTGGTGGCCTTGCTATCGTTCACATATCGCACCCCGCCGGCTTCGGCGATGAGCTGGCTGCGATGCGGCAGGCCCGGAAAGCTGGCAAAAGCGGTTTCGATGGCCTTGGGCCCGATCCCAAGCGTCCGGCAGGCGGCATAGGCCGCGCAGGCGTTCTGGTGGTTATGCGCGCCCGGCAGGCCAGCGACGGATCGAAGGTCGATCGAGGCCACCTGCCGCCCCTTGCGCGTCTCGGCAAGAAACCCTTTGCGGGCAGAGACATTCCAGCCCTCACCGCCCAGCTTCTGCCCTGATGAGATGCGGATCACCCGATCATCGCCCAGTCCTTCGGCCATCTGGTTCGCGAGGAAACGGCCCTCGTTCTCGTCAACGCCGATCACCGCCCGATCCGGCCCGCCCTCAGCGAAAAGCCGGCGCTTGGCGGCGAAATAGCCCCCCAATCCGCTGTGCCTGTCCAAATGATCGGGCGAGATATTGGTCAAAACCGCCACATCCGGCGTGAGCGACCGCGCCAGATCGGTCTGGTAGGACGAGAGCTCCAGCACCACCACCTCGCCATCCCGCGCAGGCGCCAGATCGAGAACCCCCCGCCCGATATTGCCCGCCAGCTGCGTCGGCCGCCCCGCCTCGGTCAGAATGTGATGAATAAGCGCCGAGGTCGTCGATTTTCCGTTCGAGCCGGTGACTGCGATCACCCGCGGCGTCCCCTCGAAATCATCCCACTCATACCCGCCGAAGGAGCGAAAGAAGAGGCCGATATCATTGTCTACCGGCACCCCCGCCTCCCAGGCGGCAGCGATCGCCGCGTGCGGCGCAGGGTAAAGATGCGGGATGCCAGGCGATGTTATCAGAGCCGCAACACCCCCAAGCGCCCCGCGCCGCGACAGATCCCTCAGCGTGATCCCTGCCGCCTCGGCCGCCGCGCGCGCCTGCACTCCATCGTCCCAGGCAATAACCTCAGCCCCGCCCGCTTCCAAAGCAGCCACCGTCGCCTTGCCCGAACGCCCAAGGCCCAGCACCGTGACTGTCCGATTTTCATACCCTTTGACCGGAATCATCCGCGCCTCCGCATTCGCTGCGATCCTGCCGCGCCCCGCCCCGATAGGACAAGGCCCATTTCTTTTGGCTTCAAATACTCCGGGGAGCGCGAGGGGCTAGCCCCTCGCCTAGCGGACTTTCAGCGTCGCGAGACCGATCATCGCGAGGATCAGCGAAATGATCCAGAAGCGGATCACAATCTGCGGCTCCGACCATCCCTTCTTCTCATAATGGTGATGAATCGGCGCCATGAGGAACACGCGCTTGCCAGTGCGTTTGAAGTACAGGACCTGAATGATCACGCTCAAAGCCTCGACCACAAATAGGCCGCCGACGATCGCCAGAACGATCTCGTGTTTGGTCGCCACGGCAATCGCCCCAAGGGCGCCGCCAAGCGCAAGGCTACCCGTGTCGCCCATAAAGACCGCCGCGGGCGGTGCGTTATACCACAGGAACCCGAGGCCCCCACCAATCAGGGCGGCGCAAAAGATCAGGATTTCACCGGTATCAGGCACATAATGCACGTCGAGATATTCGGTAAAGTCGACACGGCCCACCGCATAGGCAATCACCCCGAAGGTGCCAGCCGCGATCATCACCGGCATGATCGCCAGCCCGTCCAGCCCGTCGGTCAGGTTCACGGCGTTGGCTGCGCCGACGATCACGATGACAGCGAAGGGCACGAACAGAACCCCGAGATTGACTAGCGTGTCTTTGAAGATCGGCAGCGCCAACTGGTTGGTCAACGCCTCGGGATGCAGGCTCGCGCCCCAATAGCCCGCGACCGCTGCAACAGCTAGGCCCAGTAGCATCCGCACGCGCCCCGAAACACCTGCGGTGGTCTGTTTTGAGACCTTGGCGTAATCGTCAGCAAAGCCGATTGCGGCGAAGGACAGGGTCACAAAGAGCACCATCCAGACATACTGGTTGTCGAGTCGTGCCCACAAAAGCGTGGCGACGGTCAGAGCGGCGATGATCAAGAGGCCGCCCATCGTCGGCGTACCGGCTTTCACAAAATGTCCCTCGGGGCCATCAGTCCGGATCGGCTGGCCCTTGCCCTGCTTGCGACGCAAAACGTTGATCAGCGGCTTTCCAAACATGAAGCCGAACAGAAGCGCCGTCAGAAACGACCCTCCCGCCCGAAAGGTGATGTAGCGAAAGAGGTTGAAGACGTCGCCGCCATCGGAGAGGGCTGTAAGCCAGTAAAGCATCGGATCAGGTCTCGGTATCAGGGTTGGGTCTGCGTTGCCCCAATTTGCGCAGAACGTCAACGACAAGTCTGACCTTGCTGCCTTTGGAGCCTTTCACCAGAACCACATCGCCCGCATCAACGCAGCGGTGCACCTCGGGAAGAATATCCTGCACAGTCTCGACCCAGCGGCCCCGAGCAGCCTCGGGCAGCGCCTCATAGAGCGCCCGCATCCGTGGGCCAACGCAATGCACCACTGTCACGGCGGGCATCGAGGGATCGCCTGCGAGGGCGGCATGAAGCTCTGACTCGGTCGGCCCAAGCTCGAGCATATCGCCAAGGATCGCGATGCGGCGGCCTTTGACGAGGCGGCCAACGCCATCGCGCGGTTTGCTGGCGGCAAGGACTTCGAGCGCGGCTGTCATCGAGGTCGGATTGGCGTTGAAGGCATCGTCGATCAGCTCGAGATATTCCCCCGCACGGGCCGGATCGAGGGTGATCTCTTCGCGGGTGCCGCGTCCTGCGGGAGGCTCCCAAGCTCCAAGATCGAGAAGTGCCTGCGCCAGATCGAGGCCGAGCGCCTCGACAACCGCTAGAACCCCCATCGCATTCGTCGCAAAATGCCGCCCTTCGGAGGCGACTTTGAGAAGCACCGGCTGGCCGCCCGCGCTGCCCCGCGCCACGGTGACACCGGGATGGATCGCGAGATCGCTGATCCGATAGTCCGCGCCCTCGCTCTGGCCGAAGGTGGCAATCCGCGCCGATTGCGCCTCGGCAGCGGCGCGCAGGATCGGCGTGACCTTGAGATCGACGTTGATGACAGCCGTGCCGCCCGGCTCCAGCCCTTCAAAGATCGACGCCTTCTCGTGGGCGATCCCCTCGATCGACTCGAAGGCCTCCAGATGCGCAGCGGCGACAGTGGTGACCATCGCCACATGGGGCCGCGCGATGCGCGAAAGCGGCGCGATCTCGCCGGGGTGGTTCATGCCGATTTCGATCACAGCAAACTCGGCATCTGCGGGCATCCGCGCCAGCGTCAGCGGCACGCCCCAGTGGTTGTTATAGCTCGCCTCGGCGGCATGGGTGCGCCCCTGCCCCGAAAGAACGGCGCGCAGCATCTCCTTGGTCGAGGTCTTGCCGACCGAGCCCGTCACGCCCACGACCTTGGCCGCTGAGCGCGCACGGGCGGCGCGGCCCAAAGCCTCGAGCGCGGCCTGCACATCCTCCACGATCAAGAGCGGCGCGGCTTCGCTCACGCCTTCTGGCACGCGCGAGACAAGCGCGGCAGCTGCGCCCTTCTCGAGCGCCTGCGCCGCAAAGTCATGCCCGTCTCGAGCGGCGCTGAGGGCGACAAACAGATCGCCGGGCGCGATTGTGCGGGTGTCGATCGAGACGCCATTGGCCGACCATTCGGTGGTGCTACGTCCGCCAGTCGCGGCTGCGGCCTCGGTGGAGGTCCAAAGCACCATCAGATCGTCCCCTCGAGCGCGGCAACGGCGATGCTCGCCTGTTCGGCATCGTCGAAAGGCAGGGTCTGATCGCCGACGATCTGGCCGCTCTCGTGGCCCTTGCCACATATGAGCAGCGCATCCCCCGGCCCCAGCGCATCGACACCGATGAGGATCGCCTTGGCGCGGTCGCCGACCTCTTCGATCCGCGCCTCGCCGCCCGCCTCGCGCGCGCCAGCGATAACGGCGGCACGGATCGAGGCAGGGTCTTCGCTGCGGGGGTTGTCGTCGGTGACGATCACATGGTCGGCACATCGCGCCGCCGCGGCCCCCATGAGCGGGCGCTTGCCGCGGTCGCGATCTCCGCCCGCGCCGACAATGGCGATGATCCGGCCCAGAACATGCGGTCGGATCGCCTTGAGCGCGGTTTCCACCGCATCGGGGGTATGGGCATAATCGACATAGACCGCCGCTCCATTCTTGCGCGTTGCGGCCAGCTGCATCCGTCCGCGCACGGTGGAGAGCCGCGCCAGCGCGTGAAAGACCTCATCGGGATCGCTCCCTGCGCCAATGGTGAGGGCGGCAGCAACGGCCACGTTCGAGGCCTGAAACCCGCCAACAAGATGCAGGCGGATCACCCAAGGCTTGCCTTCATAGACAAGGCGTAGAGTCTGGCCGGTTGCGTCGAAGTGCTGGCCCGCAAGGCAGAGGTTGGCCGTCTCATCATGGCCGACCGTGATCACCGGATGGCCCGCCGCGCGGGCGATTTCGGCCACCTCAGCGCCACGCGGGTCATCGATATTGACGACCGCCGCCCCTTCGGGCGGCAGAACGCGGGTGAAAAGCCCCATTTTCGCGGCGAAATACGCCTCGAACGTTTCGTGATAGTCGAGGTGGTCTTGGGTGAAGTTGGTAAAAGCTGCGGCAGCCAGCTGCACACCATCAAGGCGGCGCTGGTCGAGGCCGTGGCTCGAGGCCTCCATCGCCATATGGGTCACGCCCGCCTTCGCCGCCTCGGCCATGACCCGATGCAGGGTGATTGGCTCGGGCGTTGTGTGCCGCAAGGGATAGGTCCAGCCCCCCTCAACGCCGGTTGTGCCGATGTTGACGGCCTTCTCGCCCATATCCTCCCAGATCTGGCGGCAGAAGGTGGCGACCGAGGTCTTGCCGTTGGTGCCGGTCACGGCCACGGCAGTTGCGGGCTGGACGCCGAACCAAAGAGCGGCCGCATTGGCAAGGGTCTGGCGCGGGTCTTCGGCAACGACGAGGGCGATGTTTGCATCCTGCAGAGCGGCCCGCAGACGGCTCGCGCCTACTGCATCGGTCAGGATTGCGGCCGCGCCCCGCTCGACTGCGGCCTCAGCAAACTCGGCCCCGTGGACCTTGCTTCCGGGCAATGCAGCAAAGAGAAAACCGGGGCCAACCTCGCGGCTGTCGACGGCAAGCCCCGTCACGACCGCCTTCTGCCCGCCTTCGGCCCGCAGCCCAAGATCGCCCAAAGACGCCCGCTTTTCCGCCGGACTTGCCTTGCCTGCCATAATGCCCCCGCCGCTTTAGTTGGAGGTGAGTGTTACACCCGTCAGATC
>Ga0181561_10002913_pt1 | contig 15097 bp, 7 predicted proteins | sample 011ome_19_FD_133760 | JGI IMG/M metagenome (GOLD analysis project Ga0181561, IMG submission 133760) | Coastal salt marsh microbial communities from the Groves Creek Marsh, Skidaway Island, Georgia - 011510BT metaG (megahit assembly) | ecosystem: Environmental > Aquatic > Marine > Intertidal zone...
CTTCAGCCTGCCATGCGAACACCGCTTCTTCCCCATCGCTCGCGGTCGATGGCGTGGCCACCTTCCCTCCACACGTGCGCCTCCTCCGCGCGCCGCGACGTGCGCTCGCGCACGCGGAGTGAGAGAGAGGAAGTCGTGGCTTTTCAGCACGTCGTGGCTTTTTCGTCTCAACCCGAGAAAACTACAAGTAAAGTGTTATGATGAAGAGGGCGTTTTTAGCGCTTCACTAAAAAAAATCAAAACCGTATCGACGCCTCGTCCTCGGACGACGACGCCTCGTGCGTCCACTCCACCACCTTGGGCTTCGCCACGGAGACGCCGCGGCTCCGCCGCGGCGGGAACGTCTCCTCCGGGTTCGCGGATGAACCCCCGCCCGATGCCTTGAAGAGCGCGGCACCCAGCGAGCCCCGCCGCGCGGCGGGCCCCGGCCCCGCGCGGCGTGGTCCGCCCCCCGCGGGCCGCGGCGGAAACGTGTCTCCGGGCGAGCCCCCCCCGTTTGTAGGTACCTCGCGCGGCGGGAAGGTGTCGCCCCCCGTGTCCCTGCCGCGCGCGCCGAAGACGTTTCCCAGGCTCGCGCGCGGGCTGGCGACGCCCGCGCGGAACGCCGCGTCGCCGGCGATGGCGGAGCCCGCCAGCGCCGCCGCCTCCGCCGCGACGGCTTTGGCGCGCGCGTCCAGCGAGCGCCGCCGCGGCGCGAAGATGTCGCGCTTGATGTCCCGCGCGAGGATATGCGCGGTCGTGCGGTCCAGCGAGCTGGTGTAGATGTCGGAGCCCTCGCTCGTGGCCGGCGGCGAAAAACCCGAAAGCACGCGGTTCCGCGCGTCGCCCACCTCCGAGTCGGCGCGCGTCGCCACCCCGTCGTCCCCGCGGGACGCCGCGGTCGTTTCGTTCGCCTCGAAACCGCTCCGGGTTGAGCCTTTGTTTCCCGCGCGTGTATCCGAGAGGAACCGCGAGAACTCGGCGTCTGGGTCGCGGCCATCCTCGCGCGCGCGCGCGCGCGCGGCGCCGAGCGACCCGACGTTGACCGAGAGGCGGCGGCTTTGGGGGCTTTGGGTTCGGGCCGCGGCGTCGCCGTACTCGTCGCGCAGAGCCGCCGCTCGGCTCAACAGGAGCGGGTTCTTGCCAAACTTGCCCCAGCCGCTCCCCTCGAGGCCGGGCAGGTAGCTGGTCACCTTCGGCGGGGAGGAGATGTTCCCGCCCGAAAGCGAGGAGGAACCGCGGAAGGAGGAACCGCCGAGACCTCCGGGCCCGGCTCCGGTCGGCCCGTTTTCAGTCTCCGCCCCGCGCGTCAACGGCGCGCGCAGAATCGTCGCGCGCTCGTTCACCCGCAACGCGCCACCGCGCGCCGCCATATGCTCTTCGCCGCCGAAGCCTCCCGCGGACAAGTTTGCCGCGAACACGGACGTGCCGCGCATCACCGCGCCCCCGTCCGTGATTTTTTTATCGGGCCCCGCGCGCGCGGCGGCGCCCTGCGAGGACATGCCCATGCGCGCCGCGAGCTTCCCGAAGGCGGCGGCGCGGGCGGGGTCCGCGCCGAAGAGGCGCGACGCCGCCGCCGCCGCGTCCCGCGGCGCGAGGACGCACGGCCCCACCAGCGCGCCCTCGGTCTCGTCGTACACCTCTCCGGCGAGGAGCACGACCAGCTCGCGCTGCGAGTCGTACGGCCCGACGCGCGCGCCGACTTCCTTTCGGGAAATCGCGCCGCGCGTCGCCGCCTGGCGCGTGGCGCGCGCCGGCACCGCCGCCGCCGCCAAATCGTCGCGGAGCACGGTCGCCGCCAGGAGCCCGAACGCCGCGCGCCACAGCGCCTCCGCGGTGCCGTTCAGGCGCGTCGTGTCGCGCGCTTCTTTTTCTTTTTCGTTCAGCACGACCGACGTGTCGAAGGAAACACGGGACGGAGCGTTCAGCATCGAACGCACCAAATCCGGAGGCAACGCGAACGCCGTCACCGTAGACACCGCTCGCGCTTTAAACCTCGCCGCGCCCGGCGCGAGCGTATCCGCCGCGCCCAACGCCCAGCCGTACGACGTGGAGGACGCGCCGACGCGGAGTGGCGCGTCACTCCCGCCGCCGCCGCCCTCGCCGATGGGCTTCGACCACTCGACGTCCACCACGCCGCGCGCCAAAAGGAGCAAGCCCCCGGGCGGGACGCCGAGCGCGGTGGGGTCCACCAAATCCCCGGGGAACCGCCGGACGAGCGCGCCGGGCGCGTCGCGAATCAGGCGCTCGACGAGCTCGGGATCCCGCACGCGCGCGGCGTGCGTCGGGTCCAGTAGGGGCGACATGCGCATCAAATCGCGCGGGTCTCGCGTGATGGGCTCGGGAGGGTCCAGCCGCAGACGTCTTTGCGCGCGCGAGACTAACGAAAGCAACTCCGCAGCCTCCGCCTCAGTCAGCAAGCCGGATTGCACGTACCCGCGCGCGCTGCGCTCTGCCGTCGCCAGAAGCCGCCGCGCCGTCTCCTCCGACTTCACAGCCGCCGCCAGCTCGGGCTCGTTCGTGCGCGCCGCTCTCAGGTAGGCTTTCGCCGCGTCCGCGTCCTTCTCTGCCTCCGCGCGCACGCGGCGCGCGGCGACAAACGCGGGGTCGCGCGCGTCGGCGTCGTTCGGCCCGTCGTTCGGCGTCTCTACGCCGTCGTACGGCAAAGAGACGACGTGGACATCCGCGACGGACGTAGACGAGGACGTCGCTCCCACATCACTCTGCTGCTCGTTCTCCTTATCGTGACTGACTCTCATCGCGACGTCGCGCGAGCTTACGCCGGCGTCGCCGTCGAGGTGCCCGAAGATGGCGTGCGCGGCTTCGCGGCGCGCGTCGTGGAACAGCGCGGCGGCGACGAGCGCGCGACGCCTCGACCCGCCCGCGCCCACCGCGCCCGAGTGCAGCACCCACTGGCGCGTCCACTTCACCGCGAACTTCAGAAAGGAGGGGAGGTTTCGGTAGGCGCGCTTCAAAGGCGAGCTCCCCTTCTGCGCCTTCCCGAGCACGCGCGAGCGCAGCGCGGTCCAGTCGCACAGCGGCGCGTCCAGCTCGTCCAGCGCGATGTCCGCGCACTCCACGAGCGTCTCCACAACCTCCTTCGTCGCGCGGCCCTCCTCCAGGGACTCCCAGTACAGCACCTTGAGGTGCGCCAGGAAGCGCCCGCGCACGTCCCGCTGCCAAATCGCGACGGCGTCTTCGAAGTCGCGGCGCACCGCCAGCGTCACGGCGGCGGCCAGGTCGGGAGGCGGCGCGTTGATCTCGCCGAGCGCGTTTTTGGAAACGGCGGGAATCTCCGCCACGGGCGCCAGGTTATTCGAAAGCCCCTTCGCCTTCTCGGCAGCCTCCGCCGCCTCCGCGAACGCGGCGAGGTTGGCGATGGACGACGCGGGGGTCATCGCGCCGGCGATCGTTCCGGCGTCCGAGCCCCGCCGCCGGTGGCGCGACAGGGTCAGCCCGCCCGCGCCGCCGGGCCCGCCGCGTTCGAACGATCGCCGGACGCCGTCCAGCGCCGACGCGTCTTCGGCGTCTTTGGACCCAGAATCGTCTTTGAACCCCGACGCGGCGCCGCCTAGATTCCGTCGACGCGTCGCCGCGGAGGCGTCCTCGTCGGGAGGCGCTCCAGCTGAAGCAGTCCCGGAGGCGCCCTCGAAGCAGTCACCGCAGGCGCGCGCGCACGGCAGGCACCCGCGCGCGACCGAGGCCTCGGCGGCGCGCCCCGCCGCGGCGTGCGCGTTCGTCGTCTCCGCCTCCTCCTCTTTCGGGTCCTCATCCTCGTCCAGGAAGGGCACGAGCTCGGAGACGGCGCGGAAATCCGCCGTGCCCATGACGTCGTCGCTCGTGGTGAGGTGCTCGTGGTACACGGACATGCACTGGCGCCGGATGTGCCGTCGCGCCTTGCGCACCGCCACCTGCACGCTCACCTCCGGCCGCGTCAGGCCGAGCCTCTGCAGCAAGAAGCCGGTGGTCGTGCCGTTCACCGCCAGCGTCAGCACCACCACCACGCCCGTGCACAGCAGCGCCATCGGCCCCACCTTTCGGTCCGCGTACAATGCGTCGCCCTCGTTGACCGCGAGCGCCAGCGCCAGGCCAACGGCGCCCCTGAGCCCGCCCCACCAGCACACCGCGGCGTCGGCGAAGGTGAGCCCGTACCCGCGCCTGGTTAAGATTGGGAATAATAAGACAATCACCGCCGCGCGCGCGAAGAGCACTTCGAAGTACACGATCAGACTGTACCCCAAGTCGGACGCGTTCAGCGTCCCCTTGAGCGTGCTTTCGTTGGTGGTCTTGGCGATGATCACGCCGGTTAAGATGAACAGAACGGTGTTCGCCACGAACGTCAGCATCTCCCAGAAGTGGTGCAGCGAGCGTTCGGTTTCGCCGGTGAAGAACCCGCGGCCGAAGGCGCCGATGGAGACGCCCAGCACGACCACCGCGAGGACGCCCGAGGCTTCGCTCTGGAACTCCGCGACGAGGAAGCACAGGTAGCACGCGAACAGCGTGACGGAAATCTGCACGACGTGGTCCCCCGCGACCGCGCCGAGGCCGAGCCACGCGTGGCACCCGATCGCGACGCCGACGCCGACCGCGACGCTTCCGAACGGTACCCACAGGAAAAACGTCGCGACTTCGCCGGCGCTCTTCTCCGCGCCCTTCGCGATCTCGTTCAGAAGCGAGAAGACCACGATCGCGGTGCCGTCGTTCACCAGCGACTCGCCCTCGATGATGTGCCCCAAACGTTTGCTGGCGCCCACCTCCTTGAGCAGCGCCACCACCGCCACCGGGTCGGTGGCGCTCAGGATGCTCCCCAGCATCAGGCTGGAGCCCCAGCCCCAGTCGTACGGGAGCGTCGCCTTGAGCAGCGCGCCGATGAGCGCGGTGCCCATCAGGACGCCCGGCCCCGCGAGCCACAGCACCTGCGTGGCGCACCGCCGGAAGGTGTGCCATTCCAGCGAGAACGCGCTCTCGAAGACCAGCGCGGGGAGGAACACCGCCAGCATCGTGTGCGGGCCGATGTCCACCCAGATGTCCAGCGAGTCCCCGAGCGCGCCCAGGTCCACGTACGAGTGCAGGAACCCGAGCGCGAGGCCGACGAACAGGAGCGCGACGGTGTACGGCAGGCGCGAGTGTCGCGTGGCGCCGCGCGCCAGCGCGCCGAGCACCAGGCTGAGGAACAGGAAGTAAAGCGCGTAGTACCCCACGTCGTGGTGACCCGCGCTCGCGTGCGCCACATCTTCGGCGTGCGCCGCGTCGGCCGTGGCGCTCGTCTCCTCCGCCGCGGTCGCCATCGCGGCGTCCGAAGGCCGATAGGCTCTCCCGAAAGCTCCCTGGGCGTACCCTACGCCACCGGCGCGCGGCGCGAGAGCGCGCTCGCGGCGTGGCGGGTCAGCCCTAGACGCGCGTCTCGACTGCCATGAAACGCGCTCGACGCCGCGCTTTCCGAGAAAGCGACGCGTGGCGATCTGGGCGAAAGCATCGGTGCGAAAAAAGGAGAACACGGCACAGGCGAAGCAGTATCAAAAACCCGGAAACGATGAGTCAGATAACGGTTCGAACAGAAAGGCGAAGCCCCCCGCGACGGCACCACGGCAGTCACGGCACGGGCGCCGTCGGCGCCGACTAACAACAAACGAAAAAGGACGTCTGCTCTCTAGCACCGCACCCGGAGCAGCGCGCCGGCGTCCTCGCCCCCGGCCCTTCGTCGCGACGCGTTTCGGGCGGGACGGAGATCATGGCCGCGGTGACCTCGAGACGCGCGTTGACGCGCCTGTCCGCCGCGGCGCGACCGCGCGGCGGCGCGCCCTTCGCGACGCGTCGAGACGCGCCGCTTCGGTGGGTCTCGAGCTCCGCGAAGGACTCCCCCGCGCGGGATCCCCGGCTGTTCTGCGTGGTCGGCAGCGGCCCCGCGGGCATGTACGCGGCGGACCGGCTGCTGACGCACTACGGCGCCGCCGCGCGCGTCGACATCCTGGACAAGAGCCCCGTGCCTTTCGGCTTGGTCCGCTCGGGAGTGGCCCCCGACCACGCGTCGACGAAATCGGTCACCAACCGGTTCGAGAAGGTGCTGAACGATCCCCGCGCGCGCTTCTTCGGGAACGCCGCGCTGGGACGCGACGTGTCCGTGGACGACCTCGCGCCGCGGTACCACGCCGTCGTGCTGGCGTACGGCGCGGCCGGGGATCGAACCCTGGACGTCCCGGGGGAAGACACGCTTCTCGGCGCGCTCTCGGCGCGGCGGTTCGTGGGCTGGTTCAACGGCGACCCCGAGGCGCACGGCGACGACCCGAGCGACCCGAGCGACGCGCGCCGCGGAGACGAAGAAGGCGCGCCTTCGTTGCACGACGAGATCGCGCGATGTCTGACCAACACCGAAACGAAAACGATGGATGTTTCGAAACATGGTCCGCGCCGCTCGGCTGTGATCTTCGGGCTCGGGAACGTCGCGTTGGATTGCGCGCGGATTCTGCTTCGGGACCCGAAGGATCTGCGGGCGACGGACATCTGCGCCGCCGCTCTGGCGACGCTCGAGCGCTCCGCCGTCGAGCACGTCGCGCTCGTCGGCCGGCGCGGCGTCGCGCAGGCGGCGTTCTCGCCGAAAGAGCTGCGCGAGCTGCTGGACCTGCCCGACGTCGACGTGCGCGTGTACGACGACGCGGTGGCGGAGGCGGACGCGGCGGACCTGGAGGCGAGCCGCCCGCGCCGCCGCGCGCGCGAGGCGATCGAGAAGAGGAAGGCCCGCGGGAAGGGTTTAAGAGAGAGTGTGCGGTCGCGAAAGGAGCTCTCCGTGCGGTTCCTGCGCTCGCCGAAAGCGCTGGTCGCGCGCGACGACGACGCGACGCGCCTCGGGTCTGTCGTGCTGGAGGTGAACGAGCTCGCCGGTCCGCCCGGATCGCGCCGAGCGCGAGGCACGGGCGCGACGGAGACCATTCGCGACGTCGCGCTCGCGCTTCGTTCCGTCGGGTACAAAGCGAAGCCGCTGGAGGAAGCGTCGAGAGATACGCGCGATACTTCCGTGACACTAAAGCAGCAGCGCGTGCCTTTCGACGCGACGCGCGGTATCGTGCCGAACGCGTTCGGGCGCGTGACGGGCGCCGGGAATCGGCGAGTCCCCGGTTTGTACGTCGCGGGGTGGCTCAAGCGCGGCCCGAAAGGCATCATCGGCGATAACTTGATCGACGCGGAGGAAACGATCGGGGCGCTCATCGAGGACGACGCACAGGGACTGCTGCGGAAACCGGATGCCGTGTTCGAGAACAGCGGCGTCGCGCCCGTGTTGGCGGCGAGAGACACGCGCGTCGTCTCGAAAGAGGGCTGGGCCCGCATCGACGCCGAGGAGAGGCGAAGGGGCGCCGAGGCGGGGAAACCGCGCGAGAAGCTCACGAGTGTTTCGGAGATGCTCCGCGTCGCGAACGAGCGGGGATAGGTGGGTGGTCGGGGAGGCTCGGGGAGGCACCAGTGAAAACGCACGTGGCGATCATCTTCGGATAGGTACGACGGATATGGGCGCGACGGGTCTTTAGATAGTGTACGGTAGCTAGACTACTTTCAAAGTAATACTCGTAGTCACGAAGAATTGACGGGAATCGTCGTTTGCGTCGGACGACGTCGCGCTTCGTCGCGCGCGACGTCACTCTTTCTTCGCGACTCGCCCGCCACGCCCGCCGCGCCCGCCTCGCCCCCCCTTCGCCTCCTCGCCGTCCCTCGCCGCCTTCCTCGCCGTCGCGTAGGCGATCTTCATCGGCCGGCCCAGCACGCTCGCGCCGTTCAGCGCCACCGCGCGCTCCAAGTCCTCGTCCGTCGCAAACTCGACGTGCGCGAAGCCCCTGAAGTGCCCCGTCTGCTTGTCCACGCCCATGCGCACATCCGTCACCGCGCACCCCGCCAGATGACTAAAAACCGCGCGCAGCGTCTCCTCGGTCACGTCCCAGCTCAGGTTGCACGCGAACGCCAGCCGCTGGCCCTCAGTTTTCGGCACCGCGCCGAGGTCGCTTCGCGGCGCGCCGCCGCCGCCGCCGCCGCCGCCGTCCGCGCCGCCGCTCGCCGCGTCCTCCCGCTTCTCTTTGGGCGCGTACTTCTTGACGGTGAGGAACGTGCCGTCCCACTCCTCGCCGTTCCACGCCAGCGCGCCCTTCGCCGCCTCGCGCGTCGCGAAGGTCAGGATGGCGATGCCGCGGAACCGGCCGCTGTCCGGGAACGTCATGCAGTCCACCGCCTCCACCGGCAGGCTCTCCTCCTCGAACGCCGCGCGAATCTCATCCTCGGTTTTGTGAAACGGGACCCCGCCCAGATAGATCTGGCGCTTACGAAGCTGCGCCTCGGCGGCTTTTTTCGTGTCGTCCGAGAGCGCGCGCTCGTCGAAGGACATCGCGGGTCGGTCGTTCCCGTCATCGTCGCCGTCGTCGTCGTCGTCGCGCGCGACGTCTTGAGACGTCTTTCCGAAAGACCTCTCGGCGGACGGATCCGAATCGGATTCCGAATCCGATCCGCCGCCGCCGCCGCGCGCGTCGGGGTCGAACCGCGCGACGGCGCCGAAATCGATCGCGTTCGATCGTACTTCGGTCAGCGGCGTCACGTGCGTTTTCTTTTCTTGCTTTTCTCGCTGCGTATCGAAGTCCGAGCTTCGGATCGCGGCCGTGTCTAAGACCGCGGAAGCGTCTGTCTCTTTCGTTTTCTTTAACGCCCGCGCCTCCTCCTCCTCGCGTTTGCGTTTCTCCTTGCGCTCGGCGCGCACCTCCTTGGCCGACTTCCGCAGCGACGTCGCGTCGTGGTCCTCGCCGCGCGCCGCGCGCGACGAGCAGCAGGGCTCGCACGCGGACCTACCCTTGCGCAGCTGCGCGGGAGAGAACGAAGTGAGAGGGAGGGCCTGCGTCGTGATCGCGGGCCGCGGGTGGTGAGCGGCGAGCGGCGAAAGATGCGCCGCGAAAAGAAGGAGGAGAGAAAAAAAAGCGCGGCGGCGGCGGCGGGTTCTGCGGTCGACCACGATGCGCCCCCGAGACGTACCTTCGCGCAGATCTTGCAAGGGCGCGTGCCGCCCTCGCTCAGCAAGCTCTCGCCCTTCGCCTTCCTCGCCTCCTTCGCGGCCTTCTTCCGGGCGGAGCGCTCCTGTGACGGATACGGATGGGCGTGGAGTCACGAGCGTGTCAGAGCGGTGTCGAAGCGGGTGCCGAGAAAAGTCATGTCGGCGCCGGCGCCGCGCGCGTCTCCACCAGACGCACCTCCGCGGTTTCTTTGGGCTCGGCATCGGGGTTTCCATCCTCGTCCTTCTTCTTGCCGGTCTTGCGCTTGCGCAGGTCCGGCTTGGGGGTCTTGCCCTTCCCCGGAGGCTTCCTCGCGGCGGGAGGCGCCATGACGACTGCCGCAATCTCGTTGAAAGGACCGTCCGTAAGACAGAGCGGGACCGGAACGTCTTGACGTTTTACGGACATACGGACACCTGGCGGTTTCGGAACAATTTCTTCGTAATCGCGGTAATCCGCGGCGTCACATCCCCGCGCGCGCGCAGGAGACTTCTTCGAAAGGGTCCAGACCGCAACACGCCGATGGGTTGTTTCGCATCCACCCCCGAGCCCCCGAGGTACGTCATGCCCGCGCGTGCGGTGCAGGCGGGCCGCGCCATGCCTCAGCCCGGCGCGTACTCGAATTACTACGCCCAGGCGGAAGCGGCGTTCCGCGCGGGGGACGTCAACGGCGACGGCGTCCTGGACGCGCAGGAACTGTACATGGTGCTCGTGCGCCTCGGCTTCTTCAACGGTGTCCCGCCGCAGAATGTGCAGGCGATGATGGAGGAGCAGATGGCGCGCGCGGACTCGAGCGTGCGCGACCGGAAGGTCACGTTCGACGAGTTCGTGCCGTATTTCGAGTACCTCATGCACCAACTCGCGCAGCGCGGGATCGTGCAGCAGCCCGCCGCGCCCACGCAGTTCTACGGGCAGCCGCAGTACGGCGCGTCATCGCCGCAGTACGGCGCGCCAGCGCCGCAGTACGGCGCGCCCGCCGGGGGCGCCGCGAGTGCGAAATACGGAGCGCCGCCGGGAGCGCAGTTCGGGGCGCCCCAACACCGCGGCGCCGGCGCCGGCGGAGGAGGTAATGGCGGCAAAGCCGGGGGCGTCGGCGCGGGAGGGATCGCCGCTGCCGTCGTCGGCGGCGCGGTCGTCGGGAGCGTCCTGACCGATGGCGGCGGGGGGATCGCGAGCGCCGCGGGATCTGCGGGTGGTGCCATCGCCTCCGGCGCCGGCGCCGCGGGTGGTGCCATCGCCTCCGGCGCCGGCGCCGTAGCGGACTGGGCGCCCGGTGCGGTGAGCTCCGCGGGTGGTGCCATTTCCTCCGGCGCCGGCGCCGTCGCGGACTGGGCTCCCGGTGCGGTGGACTCGGTGGGCGGGTTCGCGAGCAACGCCGGCGGCGCCGTCGCGGACTGGGCGCCCGGTGCGATGGGCTCGGTTGGCGGGTTCGCGAGCGACGCCGGCGGCGCCATCGGTGGATTCGCCGGCGACGCCGTTGGCGAGGTGGGCGACTTCGCCGGCGACGCCATCTCGGCCATCTCCGATTTCTTCGGGTAAACACCGCGCGACGGGCACGGCAGTGTGCGGAAGCAGTCTAGCGAGATCGATGGAGGATATTGTCGGTATCTATATCATATTGTAGGGCTCATGTCTCCCGGCGCCGCGCGCGTCGGCGCGCGTACACGGGTTCTCGGAATCCGTCGCGACTCGCGAGTGAGCCCATGAAAAGCACTGAGGATACCTTCTACGTATACGTGAAAGTACGAAAAACGCTCTCGTCGGATGTTAGTTCTCGACGCGCGAGCACGCGATGTCGACGCTCGCGCGCCACGGCTGCGCGGCCCGTCCTGCCGCGCGATATCGCGGCGGGAGGAACCGCGGCGCGCGCGCGGTGGAAGTCCGCGCGTCCTCCTCGGTCCTCCCCGAGACGCTGGGCGCCCGGCAGAAAACGCAATTGGGGGCTTTCGGGTTCCGGAGAGGCACTCTCAACGCGTCTGGGCCTCGGTCCTCGAACGACAACGTCCCGGTTCCGTATCGCCGAGAGCTCGGTGGGGGCGACGAGATTCCCCCCGATTTGAACCAGAAGGCGACGATTTCGTCCACCCCGAGCGTGACGCGCCGGCCGTACACCACCCTGGCGGAGCGCCTCGCGAACACCGATTCGCTGCGTCGCAACTTCACCATCGGTTTAAAGTGGTGGACGCCTCTGTCGCCCATCGACGGGTTCGAGGGCGTCGCCGAGGCGTGCTCGCGTCTGTGGGAGAACACCGTTCTTCTCTCCGCTTTGATCACCTCGTTCGCGATGTTCGCGGTGACGTTCCCGATCGCGGAGATCATCCACGCCGAGGGTCACGTGCCGCAGCTGTACGCGGTGTGCTGGACGTGCGCGTTTTGCTTCTGCGCCACCGCCGGCTTCGGCGCCACCATCTTGCTGAACAAAATTTGTAAGTGCGCGCCGCAGAACTACTCCATATGGTTCACCAAGTTCGGGGGGTTCGTGGAGCTCCCGCAGCTTTTTCTGTACGTCGGCGGGTGGTGCGCGTTTGCCGGGTGCTTAGTGTCGCTCACGCCCATCTATAAGAGCGGCGCGGTGACGCTCGCCATGACGATCGTCTTTTTCACGTGCGCGTCGCTCGTCACCGCCATGTACTCGCAGACGACGGATTTCGAAAAGGCGTGCGCCAAGGAGGGGCAGAGGCGCTACGTGGGGGGCTCGGACGAGCGGAAGATCCTGGACGCCTTCGAGGACGAGGTGATGCGCGGGTGATGCGCGGGCGGTGATCGAAAAGAATATCGAAAAGTTGGGCCGCCGAAGTGTCTTCGGCGGCGACGAGAGGTTTCCGTCGTTTAGATGCATAACTACTATTGCGTTAGTATCGCGACGACGCGACGCGGCGTCGGTGTACGTATTGTAAAAGTATAACGCGATCCGCTCGTCTAGCGGTTGCCGAAACTCACCCTTTGAGGCTCTCGCCTTCTCTCTGCGACTCAGTCCCCGACTCAGTCCGTCTTCGCCTCGGACATGGCCTGCGCGGTGGCGGCGGCGATCTCCTGGTCCGTGCCGTTGGGCAAGTAGTAGTACTTGCCGCACGCCTTCTGCGCGAGTTTCTCCGCCATGCCCGACGACACAAACTTGTTCTCGGTGTCGATCACCAGCAACGACATGCCCGCGCCGTAGATGCGCGCCGCCATATCGTTCACCTCCTCCGTCAGCTCCTCGTTCGTGGGCTTGATCGCATCCGGGCCGATGTATTCGGGGTCGCCGGTGGACTTGTTGATGGAGATGTTCGCTCTGCCGTCCGTGAGGCACACCACCATCACGCGCCCGACGTCGCCGGAGGAGAGCTGGTTGATGCCGACGCGCGCGGCGAGGCTCAGGCCGTGCGCCAGCGGCGAGCCGCCGCCGCACGGCATGGTGTCCAGGCGGTTGCGCGCCATGGCGATGGAGCGGCTGGGCGGCAGCAGCACCTCCGCCTCGTCGCCACGGAAGGGAATGATCGAGACCATGTCGCGGCTCTGGTACGCGTTCTCCAGGAGACTCAACGCCGCGCCCTTGGCGGCGTTCATGCGGTTCAGCGCCATCGACCCCGAGGCGTCCACGAGGAAGATGATGAGCGCGCCGGACTTGCGCGCCAGCTTCTTGGCGCGCATGTCCCCCTTCTCGACGTACACCTTCTTGGGCACCTCGCCGTTGGCGATGGCGCGATCACGGCGCGCCTTCTGGTAGGGCGCGGCGGTGCGCAGCGTCGCGTCCACGGCCAGGCGCATCACGTTCCCCTTGGGCATCACCGGCTTGATGTACCGCCCGCGGTCGTTGCTGAAGATGATGTTCTTCGAGCGCCCCGAGCGCCCGCCTCGGCGGTTCACGCTCTGCGCGAATTGCATCACGTCCTTGTCCTGCAGCCCGCCCTCGGCGTCGAACATGAACTCCTCCGGCAAGTCGGGGACCTCGTCGTCCTCCTCCTCCTCCTGCTCTTCCTCGTTCTCGTCCTGGTCGTCCTCCTGGTCGTCCTCCATGTTGTCCTCCGGCGGCGGCGGCGGCGGCGGCGGCTGCTCCTCCTGGTCATCCTCGGGGGGGGGCACGTCCATGTCCGCCTTGGCGCGCGGAATAATCACCAGCTTCACCGCCTCCTTGAGGTCGTCGGCGTTCACCTTGGCTCTGCCGTCCAGCGCGGCGAGCGCCTTCGCCGCCTTGACGGCGAAGAGCTCGGCTCTGTGTCCCTGCACAACCCCGCGCATGCACTCCATGACGAGGTAGTCGATCTGCTCCTCGGAAATCTCGCACTCCTTGAGCCACTCGCGCGCCAGGAGAATCTGCGTCCTGGCGCCCTCCGTGGCCTCCTCGGCGTCCGCCGCGGCTTTCTCCGCGGAGTTCTGGAAGTTCATCGCCTGGTCCACCGCGTTGACCCGGTCGTCGAACGACAAAACCTGGTCCGCGGAGAGGGTCACGGCGATGCGGTCGAGCAAGTGCTCGCGAAGCGCGCCCTCTTCGGGGTTGAACGTCGCGATGAGCAGAGGCTTGCAGGGGTGCCTCAACGTGATGCCCTCGCGCTCCACCACGTTCTCGCCCTCGGCGAGCACGGTGAGCAACAGGTTGGACACGGACTCGTCCAGCAAGTTGATCTCGTCCACGTACAAGATGCCGCGGTGCGCCTCGGCGAGAAGCCCGGGCTGGAACACCGTCTTGCCCTCCTTCATGGAAGCTTCGATGTCCACGGTGCCCACCAGACGGTCCTCGGTGACGCCCAGAGGAACCTGCACGAAAGGCGCCTCGCGGATGCGCGTCATCACGTCGCCCGCGCTGTCGCGCGTCACCTTCTCCAGCAGGCCGTCCTCCCAGCTGCCGGGCTCCTCGGGGTCGGAGTTGCAGATGGAGCCGTCCACCACCTCGATCGGGGGGAGCAGCGCGTGCAGCCCGCGCGCCATGATGGACTTGGCCGTGCCTCTGCGGCCGGAGATGGCGATGCCGCCGAGCGCGGGGTCGATGGCGCCCAGCAACAGCGCGGACTTGATGTTCTCCTGGCCCACCACAGCCGCGAGCGGGAACGTCTGGCGCATGCCCGAGCTCTCCACCTCGCGGTTTCCGTCCGCCTCCATCGCCGCCGCTTCCGCGGCGCGCGCCGCGATGACGTCGGGGTCGGCGACGGAGGCGCGAGGAGAGACGACGAATCGGGATCGCGGCGCCGCCTTAGCGCGCGACGCGAACGCGCGGGAGCCGCGGCCGGAGACCGGCGAGCGGCGGGCTGCGGGTTCGGGTTCGGGTTCGTTTCGGGTTCGACGCGTCAGTACTGACGCGGCGAGACGGAGGGAGGCGCGTCGCGGGACGTCGCGAAAACGGCGAAAGAGAGATGACGATCGTCGTCGATGCGCGGTCCCCGTCCGCCGCGGTCTCGGCGGTCTCGACGCGCGGACGCGAGGGTCGTCGGGGTGCGACGCGGGAGAGACGCGCGCGCGCGCGCCCGACGAGCGAGCGCGTCCGCGCGCTCCTCCGAGGGAGGGATCGATTCGATCCCACCCCGTGTTCAGATGTCGGAGTCGTTCGCGAGAAAGATGGACGCGCGGCGACGACGCGCGCGGCGGGCGGGAGACGCACCGGCGTAGGACGCCGCGGGGGGCGACACCGCGGACGACATCGCAGCCGCGTGCATCGTTCTCTCTCACTGTGTTCGCCTACGTGCGAGCGTGAGTGGAGACGCGGAGACGCGCCGATGCCGCTTCACTCCTATCTCGGACGTGAAGATCTCGAATTTGATCGTCCGAAACACGGAAGCTGATTGGCTGAGCGTCTTCCCGGAAAAGTTTTCGGAAAGTGCGTATGATAAATCAGTCGCACAAAAATAATCGAAATGTCCAGCACAGCAGACCGAGATTTCACAAAAATCGTTCCTTCACGAGCGACGGCACGAGGGACGGGCTGTCGATTTCGTTCCTCGGCTGAGCCGCGGGAAGCGCGGAAAAAGAATGCCGACTCTGAGGTGGCCTCCAGACGTGGGGCGCGCGGCGGTGCGCGCGAGGAGCGCTTCCGGATCGGCATGGCCCGCCCGCGGCTCGTCTCGCTGTGTCTCGCGCTGGCTCTCCTGGCGCTTGGAGACGCGCGCGTCATCCGCAAGGAGCCGGAC
>Ga0181561_10002916_pt1 | contig 15090 bp, 8 predicted proteins | sample 011ome_19_FD_133760 | JGI IMG/M metagenome (GOLD analysis project Ga0181561, IMG submission 133760) | Coastal salt marsh microbial communities from the Groves Creek Marsh, Skidaway Island, Georgia - 011510BT metaG (megahit assembly) | ecosystem: Environmental > Aquatic > Marine > Intertidal zone...
CGCGGACGCGGCCGCGCGGCGGGCACTTCGCGCGTTTCTGATGCAGAGGCGGTGGTACGCGCGCGACGCGGTCGGGGGCAAGGTTGAAGGCGCGCGGCTCGACCTCGTGCGATCGCTGCCCATCTTCGAGACGCGCGGAGAGAACGAAAAGACGAACGAGATCTCGGCGTCGGCCGCGTCCGCGTCCGCGTCCGCGTCTTCGTCATCCGTCGTCGCGACGGCGTTCGCGCGCTTGGACGCGACGCCGCCGCCGCTCCTCGCGCCTGCCGGCGCGAACGTCTCGCTGCTCACTTCGAGTTTCCTCAAGGTGGACGACGACGCCGCCGCGGATCTCTTGGAGACGTCGCTCGGCGCGCCGCGCGCGACGGTCGCGACGACGTTCGCGGAGCACGTCCTCCCCGCGCTCGCGTTGCGCCGTCTCCCTCCCTCGCTCGCGCGCGACGCCCTCGACGCCGCGCTCGACGCGCTCGCGCGTTCGAAGGCGTCGTGGACCGGCGGCGGCGACGCGGACGCGCTCGTTCGCGCGCTGCGCTCGTGCGCGTGCGTCCCCACGCGGAGCGGCGCGTTGGCGAAACCGGGCGCGCTCTTCGACGCGGAAAACTCGCCGTCGCTTCTCGCGCTGCTCGACCCCGCCGCGCACTTCGCGGCGCCGCCGTTCGACTCCGGCGAGCGCGCGGCGGCGCTCAGGGCGCTCGGCGTGCGCGCCAGTCTCGGCGCGGAAGGGTTGGTGCACAGCGCGAGGTCCGTGGAGCGACTGGCGGCGACCGCGGCGACGACGCCGGCGGCGATCGCGCGCGGCGCCGCGCTCCTCGCGCACCTGAACGCGCTCGCGAGGGCGACCGCGGCGGGCGGGACGGACCTTCCCCCGGCCGGGGCGATGCTGGAGTCCGAGTCAGGGTCCGACGGGTCCGCGACCCCCGCGCGGTCGTTGTGGAGGGAGCTCGGGTCGATATCGTGGTGCGTCGTGATGACGTCGCCGCCGCACCCGTCGCTGCCGTGGCCGAACCGAGACGACGGAGGGAAAAAAGCGATGCGCGCGCTGGCGCCGCCGCGCGCGACGCGGCCGCCGGATGACGCGTGGCTCGCGTCGTCGTGCATGCGCATCTTGGACCTCTCGCTCGCGCTCGGAGTTGAGGACGACGAGGACGTCGTCGTCGAAGAGGCGACGGAGGCGGCGGCGGCGCCGCCGACGCCGACGCCGGCGGGTCTCACGCTCGCAGTGTCGCCGGAGGAGTCCTTCTCGAGAACCGACGATGGACGCGCGACCGCCGGGAGCGCGCGGGAAGGCGTCTCATCAGTCTCGCCGCCGACGCCGACGCTCGAGCCGCTGCTCGTCGATCTCCTCGGGTGGAACGCGCTCAGCGCGACCGTCGTCGCGGCGCAGCTCCTGGAGCTCGGAAAGGCGCACGCGATCGTCGACCGCGACTCGGAGCTCGCGAGAGAGTTCAACGCGCGGCTGCCGCGCGCGTACGCCCAGCTCGCCGCCGCCGCCGGCGTCGGCTCGGAATCTTCGTCCTCCGAGCTCGAGGCCGCGGCGACGATCCTCGACAGCGCGCGGTGGCTCTGGCACGGCGGCGGGTTCGCGGCGTCGGTCGACGTCGCGATCGACTGCCCCGGCGACTTCCGGCCGTACCTCCACGGCGTCCCGTACGAGCTCTCCTCGCACGTTGGGTTGTTGAGAGCGCTCGGCGTCCGCGGGAGATTCGACGCGGCGGATTACGCGCGCGCGGCCAGGGCGGTCGCGGACGACGCGAACGGCGCCGCGCTGAGCGAAGAGCGCGTCGCGCTCGCCGTCGCGCTCGCGGAAGCCGCCGCGGAGTCGCTTCTCGCGCCGCCGGACGACGCGGAGGGCGACGGCGGGGATGGAGATCCGTACCCTTCGCCCCCCGACGTCGCGGCGGCGGCGAAGGCGAAGGCGAAGACGATGCCCTCCTCCGCGGTGGTGGGAACGTTCATGCTCCCGGACGGCGCGGGGGTGATGGCCCCGGCGAGCGCGCTCGTGCACAACGACGCGGAGTGGCTCCTCGGCGGCGGCGACGCCGCCGACGACGACGACGACGACGACGCGAAGACTCGCGCGTCCTCCGGCGGCGTGGACGTCTCCGCGTTGCGTCTGACGCACCCCTCCGTCCCGTGCGCGATCGCGGAGGCGCTCGGCGCGCGGTCGCTGCGCGCGCTCTACGCCGTGGATAAGTCCTCGACGGACCGGCTCCCGTGCCCTTCCGCGGCGACGCTCAGGAGGCTCCTTCCCGCGTACGACGACCGCGCGCACGCGTTCAGCGACGTCGCGGAGGTGGCGGACGTCGTCTGCGCGCGCGGGTTGGAAATTTCGCTCGATCTGAAGACGTACAAATCGCGGTCGTTGCTCTTGCCGCAGCTCGCGCAGTTCCAAGGCCCCGCGGTGACGATTCGTCTCCCCGGCGTGAGCCTCGCCGCGGACGAGATCGCGACGCTGTTGACCGCGGCCGCGCCGTTCAAGCTCAGGAAGCGCGCGATTCGGTTCGGGAACGGGTTCGTCTCGTGCGCGCACTTTTCCGACGTGTTCACCGCGGCGACCGCGGGACAGCTGTGCGTGTTCGACCCGACCGGCGTCGCGCTCGGCGGCGGCGGCGGGGGATCGTCGGGGGCGAAGAGAGACGAGCGCGCCGCCGGCGGCAGCGCGAAGGCGTACTCCTACGGCGCGAACGGCGAGCTCGCGACGCGGTTCGCGGATCAGTTCGCGCCTTTCGTCGCCGCGGGCTTGGACCCGAGTCGCGGCTCCGGGCTCGCCGCGGACTCGATCGGGACCGTGATTCGTGTGCCGCTGCGGACGAGGGCGCAGGCGGCGCGCGCGTCCGCGCTGAGCTCGAGGGCGTTCGACGTCGACGACGCGTGGGAGGTGCGATCGATGCTCGAGACGTTCGCCGCGAGCGCGCACAAGGTGCTGCTCTTCGCCGCGTCGTTATCGCACGTCAGAGTCACCGTGCGGAACGCCCCGAGGGAGGACGACGCGGCGAGGGCGACGACGCGCGACCTCGACGGCGCGATGAAAAACGCCGACGCGAACGAAGACGTGCTCGTGCACGCGAGCCTCTCCACGACGACGCCGTTCAAGCGCGCGTCGTCGACGTCGTCGTCGAGCGTCTCGGCGAACGCCGCGGGAGGGTTCTCTCAGAGCGGCGAGCGCGCGACGACGCCGAGGAACATCGTGGACGACAAAGAGTGGCGCCGAGCGACGCTCACGACGCTCTTCGGCGGCGGGAACGCGACGCGAACGGCGCACGCGGTGGTCGTGAAGGAAATCGCGGGGGACTCCCCGCTCGTGACGGACACCTGGGTCGTCGGCGCGGCCATGGGCGTGGGACGCGCGCGCGACATGGCGCTCGACAGGAAACACGCGCACATGATGTTTCTTCCTCTCGCGGCCGTCGCCGCGCACGTCCGGAGGGACGGCGCGGACGTCGACCCGTCGGCGCCGCCGCCGCCGCCGTCGGCGGCGCGGCTGGCCGCGTCAGCCGCGCGATGCCGCGCGGACGGTCGGCGCGAGCCCGTCGTCCCGCGCGTCGGCGGCGGGTTGTGCGCGCCGTTCCCGATGGAGGAACGGCGCGGGGGTGACGGCGACGGCGACGGCGACGCGATGGAGCGCGCGCTGCGGCGAGCGCCCGCGGTGATCGCCGCGCGGTTCGCGCTCGAACGCGGCGGCGGGCGATCGCTCGCGCGCTTCACGGAAAAAACTCCGCGCGCGCCGTCCTCCCCCTCCTCCCCCGGGACGCATTACGCGTCCACGACGGGGTCGTCCGAGCACGTGCGAAGAGAGTGGAACCGCGCGATGTGCCAGTGCGTCGTCGCCGCGTACGCGACGATGGTGCAGCACGCGCGGACCGCGTCGCCGACGCTCCCGGCGAAGACGTTTTACGGCTTGTGGCCGCGCGCGGAGAGCATGGGTCTCCCGGCGCCGCCGGCGCTGAGATCGGACGGGCGGCCGATTCAAACCGCGGCGGCGGCGCGCGGGAACCAAACAAAAACCCACCCCGCGCTCGAGCTCGTCGTGTACCCGCTGTACCGCGAGCTCGCGGACGTCGCGCTGTTCCGCAGTTTAGGGAGCGCCGCGCTCGTCAAGCCCGCGGACGGGTATTTTCTCCCAGCCGGATTCGCGCCCGCGGTGGACGGCGACGCGTCCGCGTCCGCGTCGACGTGGTCGGGCGGGTTCGGCGACGGCGTCGCGCGGCCGCTCGCGGCGTCGTTCATCGCGCGGCATTTCCCCGTGTTGGACGCGCCAGCGTCGTTGCGGCCGGAGCTCGCCGCGGCGGGCGCGTGCGCGGCGGCGAAGGAGCTCACCGCGTCGTCGCTCCGAAAGTTGCTCAAGTCGAAACCGCCGCCGGACACGTCAACCGGGGGCGCCAACCTGGAAGCGCTGCGGACGCACGTCGAGCTCATCGAGTGCGCGACGTCGGACGTCGTCGTCGCGGACGGCGCGGGAACCTCGGGGACCCCGGAAGACGGCGACGCCGGGGGCGCGCGAGTCCACGTCCAACAAGACAGCCTCTCCGGCGTGCTCTCCGCGATGTCCTCCGCGGGGTTCCCTCTGAACGAGTGGCTCGACGCCGCGGGGCTCGGCGGCTCGGGAGGCGGCTCGGGAGGCGGCTCGCGCGCCGACGCCCGCGCGCCGCCGTCGGTCGCGGTCCTGAACCTCGCCGCGGTGCGCGATCTGTCCGGCGTCCCCGTTCCCGTCGCGGGCGGCGGCGCGTCGTCGCTCGGGACGTCGCCGCTGTGGCTCGGCTCCGAGGACGTCGTCTCGCTCGTCCCGCGCCTCGCCCCCAAGTTCGTCTCCCCGACGCTGTCGGGAGGCTCGCGCGCGCTCGCGGCGCTGTTCTCGCACCCGCAGTTCAGGCGCGTTCTATACACTGGTTCCAATACGACCGCGTCGGCGTGGTGAACGCCGATCCTTAAGGACTTTTGCCGGCGCATCTCTCCGCCCACCCCTCGCTTTCAATCCCCGACCTCGACGCATTTCAACTCCAACTGACGCCTATGAACTCCACCCCGACATCGCTTCGTATGGAACGACCCTCAGCGCGGAGCTGCGCGTGACGCGTTTCACCGCGCATCAACTCGCGGCGGAGCTCCCGAACGCGTTGCCGCCGCGTCTGTCGCCCGCCGCGTGCGCGCGACAACCGCTCGTGACGTGGCCGTCCTCGTCCGTCGGCGCTCCCGCCGGGGCTGGCGCCGGCGCCGGGAGAGACGCGCTCGCGGGGGATGAGATGCAGCCGAGCGCGAGATGGATGCGCGCGTTCTGGCGGGAGGTGGCGCGCATGGACGAGGAGAACCCCGGCGCGATCGACGCGTTCGCGTCGTGGCCGCTCGTCCCCGTGCTCGGCGGCGAGCTCGTGCGAGTAGGGCACAGAGCCGCGGTCGTCGCGCCACCCGCGGGGGCGGTGGGGGCGCCGAGTCTGCGTCGAGCGCGAGCGCGCGCGGACGATGCGGCGCTCGGGTTGACGTCGCCGCAGTTCCCAGCGCACCCGCTGTCCGACGACGACGACGACGCCGACGACGACGACGCCGACGACGACGACGCGCGTCGACCGGGCACGTTCGCGTCGCTCTTAATCGCGGACGCTGCGAGAGAGAGGCGGGCGCGGTTAGGCCCGGGCGGCGCGAGCGCCGCCGCGCCGCAACCGCTCCTGGAGCAGTGGGACTGGCTCGCGCCGCTTCTGCGCGACATCGGCGCGCCGACGCTGGACGTCGCCGCCGCGGGCGAGGCTGCCGCGAGAGCCGTCGACGCCGCGCGCCCCGCCGCGCCCACCGCGGCGCTGCGCACCGCCGCCGACGTCGTCGCGTTTAAGGCGCAGCAAATCAAATCGTGCCTCGGCGGCGGGCGACCGTGGTTCGCGTCCGTGACGGACGCGCAGCGCGAGCGCTTATTCCAACTCTTCGCGTCGCAGCACGCGTCCTCCGGGTTTGCCGCGTCCGGCGAGGGTCTGGAGACGATGCGTTCGCTGCCGATGTTCACCGCGGCAAACGGCGAAAAGGTTGACGTCGCGTCCGGGGAGTACGTCACGTGCCCGCCGGGCGTCGCGTTCGCGGAGACCCTGTCGCGGTTCGGCGGCGTGCTCGAACACAGAGCGTCGTCTCGGGATCTGTACGCCGCGCTCGGGGTTCCCGAGCTGTCGGACGCGGACGTCCTCGCGCGGTTCGTCGCGCCGTCGTTGCGAGACATGGCCCCGGAGGCGCGTCGAGACGCGCTGGCGTACGTCCGGAAGCACTGGCATCGGCTGAGGGACGACGACCCGCTGTGTCGCGCGTTGGGCGCCGCGAAGTTCGTGGACGTCCTCCGCGACGACGGTGGCGAAGGCGACGACGACGGCGGCGACGACGACGACGGCGTCGAGCTGAAATCGCCCGGGGAGCTGTACGACCCGGAGGTTGAGCTTCTCGCCGCGGTGTTCCGCGGGCAGAGCGGGTGCTTCCCGTCGCGGAAGTGGTCGACGCGCGCGTGGCTGCCGATGCTTCGCGACGTCGGTCTGCGGTCCGCGGTGGACGCGACGCTGTTCCAGCTGTGCGCGACGCGCGTCGCCGCGCGGGCGATAAGCCTCGGGATCGCGCACCCGCGGTCGCGGCACGGCGACGGCGACGGCGAGCTCGGTCCGGGAAGACGGAAGCGTTTCGTTCCGCCGCCGCCGCCGCCGCCGCCGCCGCCGCCGCCGCCGGAGCTCGCCGCCGCGGTCGACCCGCCGTCCTCCGCGGACGCCCCCTCGCCGCTCGTCACGACGATCGACGATGACGAAGAGCTCGAAGACGCGCGCGCGAGCTCCGAGAGAGAAGCCGGCCTCGTCATCGCCGCGGGCGCGATGCTCGCGTCGCATCTCTCGAAGCACGCGGCGGACCTGTACAACGCGCCAAACGGCTGCGAGGTGCGTTCTATACACTGGTCCCCATACGACCGCGTTGGCGTGGTGAACGCCGTTTCTTAAGGACTTTTCCCGGCGTGTCTCTCCGCCCATCCATCGCTTTCAACGCCCGCCCTCGGCGCCTTTCAACGCCATCTGACGCCTTTCAACTCCACCCCGATATTCGCTCGTATGGAACGACCCTGAGGCGCTCATCGACGTCCCGTTCGTCCCCGCGCGCCTCGGCTACCCCGGCGCCCCGGGCCCCGGCGCGGCCGGGTGCAACGTCCTGTGCGCGTACAACGACGCGACGCCGCCGGACGCGTGGCGGCTGTCGTTCGCGTGCCGGCCGACGATCCCCGACGCGTTCGCGCCGCCGTCGTACGCGATGCATAAGTTACGCATGAAATCCCGGCCGGGCGTCGCCGTCGTCGTCGAGCACTTGCTCGCGCTGGGCGCGGCCCCGCGCGACGGCGGCGGCGCCGCGGCGTTCACGACGCGGTGGACGGCGTGCGCGGGCGAGGGGCCCGCGGAGGTCGTCTCCGTCGCGATCGAGGAGCTCGCGCGGCACTTCGACGCGCTCGAGTCCAGGGACGTCGCGGCGTTGAGACGCGCGGCGTTCATACCCGTCGGCGGCGGCGTCGCCGCGGAGTCGCCGTGCCGCGTGTTTCTTCGCTCGAACGCCGCGCTCGCGCCGCTCGCGCACGAGCTTCCGGCGACGCTCGCGCAACACGCGGGGGTGTTGCGGAAACTCGGGATCAGAGAGCAGCTCTCTCGCGCGGACGCGCGAGGGGTGTTGCGAGACGCCGCCGCGAACGCGCGAGGACGCGCGTTGGGGCCGAACGAACTCCGCGCCGCCGTCGCCGCGCTTCGTCTCGCGACCGGCGCCGGGGACGACGACGACGACGACGACGACGATCGCGCGGGTCGAACGACCCTGTGCCCACCCCCCGCGGACGATCTTCCCACCCCGGACGCGTTCGGCGTGCTCGCGCCGGCGTCTTCGCTGCTGCACGCGTGGCGCGCGGATCGCGCGACGCTCTCGAGGGTGGATCGAACGAAAGTGCGTCTATCGCATCCGCTCGTTCCCGCGTCCGTGTGCGTCGCCGCGGGCATACGCGCCGCCGCGGACGCGGTGTGCGAGGTGCGGTACCTCACCGCGGACGAGTTGAGGGAGCTCAGACGCGCGGAGGCGTTGGCCGCGCTCGAGCGCGACGTCGGCGGCGGCGGCGGCGGCGGCGGCGGCGGCGGCGAGGAAAACGACGACGACGACGACGCCGGCGGCGCGGCGACGACGCGCGGGGGATACCACGCCGTCGACGCCGGCGCGGACGTCCCGGACGAGTCCCTCCTCCCGAACCCGCCGCTGCCTCCCCCTCCCGCGCCCGCGGCGCCGAGCGCGTCGTGGCCGGCCGCGTCGATCGCGGCGAAACGTCTGTCGTCCCCCGAGTTCGCCCCCGCGCTCGCGCGCGTCCTCACGCGATCCTCCTCCTCCTCCTCCTCTTCGACGCGTCCTCCGCCGTCGCTCGACGACCTCGCGTCGCGCCTTCGCGCCGCGAGCGACGCGCTGACGATCGTCCCGTCGCTCCGCACGATCCTCGTCGTGAAGTCCGCGTCCGGTGTAGCGTCCGACGACGCGGACGTGACCCGCGGCGGTCCCACGACGCGGTGCGCGTTTTACGACGTCGCGTCGCGGACGCTGTTCGCGTCGCCGCCGAGGGATCCCGGCGTGCAGTGCGCGCCGCTGCTCGCGCCCGCGGTGACGCGCGCGCTCGGGTTAGAGGACGCGACGGCGACGCCGGCGATCGCCGCGCTGTTGGCCGCCGCGGACGGGAAGGTGAGCGCGACGGCGGCGGCGTTGACCGGCGGCGGCGACGACGACGGCGGCGACGACGGCGACGACGACGGCGGCGGCGGCGGCGACGACGGCGGCGACGACGCGAACGCGAAGAAGAGGAACGACGCGTCGAGGGCGCGCGCCGCGGACGCCGCGCCGTGCGACGCGAGCGCGCGCGGCGAGCCCGGGGCGATCGTCACCGCGAGCGACGCGGAGCTCCTTCGCGCGCGCCCGACGCGGCCGCTGCTCGCGGGGGAGATTTGCGCCGTGCGCGTCGCGCGGTCGCCGGCGGACGCGGCGGCGGCCGCGGCGACCGCGCGCGCGGCGCGCGGCGGCGCGGCGCGAGCGAACATGACGGATGATTTCAGGTACGCGCGAGTGCGCGCGGACGCGAAGCCCGCGCCCGGGGAGGCGCTCGCGCGCGTCGCCGTGGAGACGTCCCCCGGGGTTGTGCGCGAGCTGTTATCCTCGGAGGTGTTCACGTTCGGTCTGTCGTCCGAGGGCGGCGCCGGGGACGGGGACGGGGACGAGGACGAGGACGCGCGCGCGCCGCCGCCGCCGCCGCCGAACGAGATCGCCTCCGACGCCGACGGCGACTCCGACGACGCCGACGGCGACTCGAACGACGCCGCGAGCGCCGCGAACGCCGCGGGCGTCACCGCGGACGAGCTCATCGGCGCCGTGCGCGACATGCTCCAGGCCGCGGGCGCGCCGCCGACCCTGGAGCAGACGACGCTCCTCGCGTCGCAGTTGAAGATGAAAGCCGACCTCGCCGCCGCCGCCGAGGCGGCGGCGACGGCGAGGCGGGAGACCGCCGCCGTCGCGGCCGCCGCGGAGACCGCGGCGAAGGCGTTCCACTGCCCGATCACGCAGTCCGTGATGAGAGACCCGGTGATCGCCGTGGACGGGCACACGTACGAGAGACGCGCGATCGAGGAGTGGTTCTCGCGCGGGCGCTCGACGTCGCCGGTGACGAATTTGCGCGTCTCGAGCACGACGCTCATCGCGAACCACGCGCTGCGGGGGGTCATCGCCGCGTACGAGGCGCGCGGGTTGACGCTCGACGCGTGAAGAACGGTTACTTACGCCTTATGCGTTACCATACGCCAACCAACCAGCCAAACGCTATAGCCACTTAGACTTTACGAAAGTACTTTCGTACTATACTACTCGTCGGACGCTAGCTCACCTACAGTACTCGTGAATAGAAGCCTCCAGGTCTCTGATCATCGCGTCGATGCGGCGCAGCTGAGAGACGCGCTCGGCGATCTCCGCTTTGACGGAGTGCTCGTGCTTCCGTCCCGCGCCCGCGGCTCGCATCTCGTTCATGAACACCTCGCGCTCCTCGATCTCGTTCGCGACGTCGTCGAACATCGCTCGCAGCGTTTCGATCTGCTGAACCTCCGTCTCCGTCTCGCCCGTTCGTCTCCGCGGCGGCGGCGGCGGCGGGGCGCGCGCGGCGGCGGCGGCGGCGGCGGCGGCGGCGGCGTCAGCCTTCTCCAACCCCGGCGGCGGGACGTACCCTCGCCTCTCTCCCTCCTCCTCCGGCGGCCGTCCGTCGAACTCCACCATGCGCTGATGCCTCAGCTTCCCCTCTTCGCCTATCAACCGCCTCGAAGGCCGCGGCGGCGGTCTCTCCCACGGCTTGTCCTTCTCCATCTTCGCGCGGATCTCCGCTTCGGTCTTTCGACACACGGTCGCGCGCTTCGCCGCCTCGAACTTGAACGCCTCCTCCTCCTCCTCCGTCATCGCGCGCCTCCCCGTCGGCGTCGGGACGTTCACGCGCTGGTTCGCGCGCTTCGACGACGCGACGCGCGCCTCGCGCTTCAGCGTCTCCTCGACGTGGGGCGGCGCGCGTCGCTTCGAAGGATCTGAAGCGTGCCTCACCTGCAGCTTCGCGACGTTGTAGTCGCTCATCAGGCGGCCGTACCTCTTCCCGGTGACGTCGCCGGGGGCGTACAGGTTGAAGACCGCCCGCCCCGCGGCGGTGCCGCGGCCGAGGACGTCCCACATCGTCTCCGCGTCGTCGTCGTCGTCGTCGTCGCGGCGCGGCATCGTCGCGCCCGCGCTCGAACGAGTGAGCACCTCTTTTTCCGTTCGCCCGTTGACTCGTCTTCTGGCTGGGAGCGCGGCGTCGTCTATCGCCGGTCGGACCTGCCGGTCGGTTCGATTCGAAAAACCGGAGGCGCGCGCGGCCGCGTCGCGCGCCGGCGTCACTTCACGCGGCGACGACGGACGCGCGCCCACGCGCACGCCTTCGCATTCGCGACCGCGCTCTGTTCGGTCGTCGCACGCGGCACGGTCATCGCGCGCCGAGCGCTCGGTTCGACGCGTATCGGACGAGGGCGAAAAGCCACCACCGTCGGTCGAGTACTACGGACGCGCGAGCGAAGGGCGCGCGGTGACACGTCGTCGTCGTCATCATGGGACGCGTGGAGGACATCACGCTGCCGACGCGGTTCATCTTGACCGCGGCGCACCTCATAGCGACGCTCACGATCGTCTACGACTCGGTGCGTCGACGCGCGAGGCGCGGGCCATCGCGCGCCGCAGCCCGCGCGCGGATCCGCCCGCCCGCCGCTCGAGCGGAGATTCAAACGGCTCCGCGCGTTTCCGTCCTGTCCCTCTTCTCGCGTCAACAACGAACGCCCGCCCGCCCTCCCGCCCGTCCGCCTGACGCGCTTCCCTCCGTCCCGACAGGACATGACCGTGTATCGCGCGACGGGGACGTCCACCGGGGTGAGCGACGATAAGATGCAGCTCGAGGCGCTCGCGTGGACCTCCATCGCGTGCTTCATCGTCGAGTTCCTCGGCATGTTCAGCGGCGTGTCGCTCTTCGTGCACAGCGCGAACGTGACGTACATCTTTCTTCACTTTTTCGGCACCGTCTACGTCGCGCTGTTTTGCTTCCTTCACTGGGACCTGGACGTGTTCCCGTGGCTCGCGGCGTTGTTTTCGTTCCTCCCGGCGACGATCGAGGTGGGGGTCGCGTTCGCGGTGTACAAGCTCGGCGTCATGCAGTACAAGTGATGAAAGCGAAACGACCGACGTCGGCCGACGGACGAAGAGGGCGGCGGCGGCGGCGGCGGCGGGCGCGGGGCGCCCGCGTAGGCTGTATAAAGAGCGCGAGCGAGCGAGCGAGGAGATGGTTTAAATACTCAACACGTCGCGGTTAATAAAAACAACAAAACAAACAACACGTCTCTAATTGACGACGTCCCTCCCACGCGTCATTCGTCGTCGTCGCGTTCGAATCGCCCCAAAATTTAATCCGTCGATAGATGTTCAGTCACATCCGTCACCCCATCGCGCGCACGACGGCGACGAACTTTTCCTGCACCTCCGCGCTCCACGCGTCTCTGTTCCCTTTCTTCACCGAGAACCCCAACCCCGGGAACGAGTCCTTGTCCAGCTCGCCCGCGCACGGCAGCAGCGCGTCCAGCGCCTCGCTCAGCGCCTCCGCGTCCTTCGCGCGCTTGAACGCGTCCACCTTGCCGACGACTGAGGGCCGTTCCATCATTCAAAGCGATGTCGGGGTGGAGTTGAAAGGCGTCAGAAGCGGAGTTGAAAGGCGTCGAGGTGTGTCGGGATTGAAAGCGAGGGGTGGGCGGAGAGAAACGCCGGGAAAAGTCCTTAAGGATCGGCGTTCACCACGCCGACGCGGTCGTATGGGGACCAGTGTGAGATAGAACGCGCCGGAGCCGCGATCCATCTCTCCCTCCAGCCCGTGCTTCGCCGCGTGCCCGGCGTCGTTCCTCGCGTCCGGATCCGCGCCCGCGCGTAAAAGCAGCTTCGTACAGTCCGCGATGTCGTACGAGACGGTCATGTGCATCGGCGTCTGCCCCTGCGCGTTCGCCGCGGAGGGATCCGCGCCGAGGTCGAGGAGGCGTCTCACGAGCTCCGAGTGTCCGTTTTGCGCGGCGACGTGGAGGCATCGGTTCCCGTTGTTCGGGTCCGTCGCGTTCGCGTCCTCGGCGTCGACGACGATGGCTCGGACGACGTCGATCTTGTTCCATCGGATCGCGCTGTGCGCTTCTTTGTAGTCCACGACGCCGCCTGCGGAGGAGGGGACGGGCGATCGATTGTCGGAAAATGATTAGTCTACTGACGCGAGAGGAGAGGATACCGCTTGCAGAGCCGCGGCGACGACCGCGCGACGCCGACGCCGGGCGGCGAGGGATGCGCGCGCGTCGCGACGCGCCTTGCTTCGGCGTGTTCCTCACGCGCGGAGATTCGCCCGCCGGCGTGGACGTCGTCCCGCCCTGAGACGTCGTGCAGCCCATCTCCGAGGGCGCGGGGCGATGTGAGTGACCGCGTCGCTGATGTTCGTGAACGGGCCGCGATTCACGGCCACGGTGCTGCTGCTGACTCATCGGACGGTCCCGCGAGCGCGCGCGCCTCGCGTCGCGTCACTCCCCGCGCGCGCGACGCGGACGTCGCGGACATCGTCATGCGCGCGGCCGCCGCCGCCGCCGCCGCGGCCGCGGCGGCGACGGCGTCGCCGCGCGCGGTCGCGCGACGACACCGTCCTCGAGGAGGACATAACCGTCGCCGCGGCGTCGTCGCGCCCTCCGCATCCGCGTCGGATCTCTCCTTCGCGCTCGTCCTGAGCCCGGAGGCGCGCGATTACTACCGCGACGTCCTCGGCGGCTCCCAAGGAGACGACGACGACGCCAAGTACCTCGACGCCGCGCCGTGCGACTTCTTCGAGCTCCTCGGCGTCGACCTCGACGCGACGTCGGACGACGTCAAGACCGCCTTTCGAGCGCTCCAACGCGTCGCGCACCCGGACGTCGCGGGCGAGCTCGCCGCGCCGCTCGCGGTCCTTCTCAACGCCGCCTGCGCGACGCTGACGGACGACGCGACGCGCGACGCGTACCGCGCCGCGGTCGAGCGCGCGAGGAAGAGCGCCACGGGAGGGAGCGCGTTCGACGGGCGGCCGGTGAGCGCGTGGGCGGGGGACGCGCTCGAGACGCGCGCCGTCTTCGTCGACGAGTCGGGCGCGTTCTATCTCACACTGGTCCCCGTACGACCGCGTCGGCGTGGTGAACGCCGATCCTTAAGGACTTTCTCTCCCGGCGGTCGTTTCTCTCCGCCCAGGGTCCCTCGCTTTCGATCCCGACACACCTCGTCGCCTTTCAACTCCGCTTCTGACGCCCCTGAACTCCGCCCCGACGTTCTGTTCGCTCGTACGGACCCTCGACCCTCAGCGTGCATCGGTTGCAAGAGTTGCGTCCTGCACGCCCCGGACACGTTCGCGATGGTCGAGGACTTCAACGCGGGCAGGGCGCGGTGCCACACGCAGTGGGGCGACGACGAGGAGACGACACAGGTGGCGATCGAGCTGTGTCCGGTGGAGTGCATCTATTGGGTGAAGCGATCGCAGCTTCCCGTGCTGGAGTACGCGATGAAAGGGTGCAAGCGGGAGGACATCGCGATCATGGCGCGGCGGCGGAGCGGGAACATGGGGTCGCCGCCGAGCGGGCAGAACCCGTTCGCGGCCGCGGAGCAGATGCTGCGGCTGAGGCGGGAAGGGAAGGCGTTCGCGGACGCGGCGGCGGCCGAGTCGGGGCGCGGGGGGGGCGCCTCCTACCGCGGGCACGACGAGAAGCTGTCGGGCGCGATCGCGGCGGCGTGGTTGGGGTTGCCGGGGGACGTGAGGAAGCGCGGGTGGCCGGGATGGGGGGAGGACGGCGGCGGCGGCGAGAGCGGCGTCTGCGCGGAGAGGTCGCTCGCGCGGTGACGACGAGACGACGACGACTGACGAAAAGAAACGCGCGTCGACGAACCGTTTTTTGAGAAGATCAAGTCGCCGCCGCGCGCCGTCCGAACGCGCTCGCGTCACGCGAACTTCCACGCGCCCCACGCGGGGACGCCGAACTCCCCGTCCGTGAACCGCGCTTGCCCGCGCGTCAGACGCGCGTCGCCGCCTTCGCCTTCGCCTTCGCGACTCCCCGCGCCGAACGCCGGGTCCCACTCCTGGAACGGCGCGGCGTACCGCGCCCACGCGACGCTCGTCGCGCGTCGCGGCCGCACGATACACGACTTGATCGCGTCGAAGACGGCGTTTGGCTTTTGGCACAGGCGCCAAAACTGCACGCGGTGGAACTCCCCGAGCTTCCCGTGCCCCTCGTCCTCCATGTCCCTCGCGTGCGCTTCCATGACCTCCGCGCTCGGGAGGCCGAGCGCGCCCGCGAACGTCATCGCGATCCACCGCGCTTGGAGCTCCGCGACTTGGGGTTTAGGGTCGTTCCATACGAGCGAACGTCGGGGTGGAGTTGAAAGGCGTCAGTTGGAGATGAAAGGCGTCGAGGCCGGGGATCGAAACCGAGGGGTGGGAGGAGAGAGACGCCGGGAAAAGTCCTTAAGGATCGGCGTTCACCACGC
>Ga0181561_10002917_pt1 | contig 15087 bp, 14 predicted proteins | sample 011ome_19_FD_133760 | JGI IMG/M metagenome (GOLD analysis project Ga0181561, IMG submission 133760) | Coastal salt marsh microbial communities from the Groves Creek Marsh, Skidaway Island, Georgia - 011510BT metaG (megahit assembly) | ecosystem: Environmental > Aquatic > Marine > Intertidal...
GACCCTCAGGCTGTCGGAGTCGAAATCAAATCTCGTGTGTCTCCACGCGAGAGGGGGCGTCGGGTGCGGCGCCGCGCGCATGCTGCGTTTCGTCGCCGCGTCGTATCTGTGCTACGCCGGCGTGCACGACGACGTCGTGGACGCGTTCGACGCGCTCGCGTCGCCGCCGCCGTCGCGCGCGTGGGCGTGGTCGAGTCTCGGCGGCGGCGGCGGAGCCGGCGGTGTTCCGCGTTCTTCGCCGCGAGAGGCGGACGGCGGGAGCGCGCCCGGGACGCCGACGGGAGGCGGCGGGGATCGAACCGGCGGCGGGCGCGAGTTGTTCTTCTCCGCGGAAGACCGAGCGATGGCGGCGGCGGCGACGAACGCGCCGCCGTCGCACGGAGGGTACGGCCTCACGCGCGGCGGCGGCGGCGGCGGCGGCGGCGCGGCGTCGTCGGCGTCGGCGGCGAATATCAGGAATAACGGCCGCGCGTCGAGAGTTACTCACGCGGCGTATCAACCGCCGCCGAGCGGCAGCGCGACGTCCACGTGCGCGCAGCGTCGATACGCGCACTGGCTGTTGATGACCTCGCGCGGCGCGTTCGGTCCGGCGGCGCGCGCAGGTCGAGGGAAAGCGATGACGCTCAGGTGCGCGGGCGTTTCCGCATGTTTTTCACCCACCGCCGTCCGGTTTCTTCAACATTTGATCGCGCCGCCTTTCATCAGCTGACCGATGAACGTTTTTCGTCCCCCGGAATCGCCCGCGTTCAAAACAGAGCCGTCGTCGCGTCGGCGGCGCCGCCGCTCGACGGTCGAGGCGGATGCCGGTTGTACGCGCTCGTGCACGCGCGCGGGGAGCTGATCGGCGTCGGCGGCGTCGGCGTCGGCGGCCTCGCGCCGAGGCGCCGCGCTGCGGGAGGCGGGTCGATCGAGTTGACGCTCCGAGACGTCTCCGGCGGCGGCGGCGGCGGCGACTCCGAAGGCGTCGACGCCGGCGTCGCCGTCCGAGGCGACGTCGCGGTGTCGCTGTGCCACTGGACCGGCGTCCGCGCGAAGGACGCGCGCGAGCCGGTCGCGGTCTTCGCGTTTCACACCGGGTTCGTCGAGCCCGGCGAGCACCGCGCGACGTTGAGGCAGTTGGACGTCTCCGACGCGCAGCGGAGGAAAATTCCGGAAAACTTTTACGTCGACGTGCGCCTCGAGCTCGACGCCGACGCGCCGCTCGAGCTCGGCGACCAGCCCGGCGACGGCGACGGGGTCGGGGGCATTGGGATCGACGACGCGTTCGGATGCGAATCGTCGCTTGCGTTTGGACGCGAACCGTCGTCGTCGCCGCCGGGACTGCGAGGCGTGTGCTGGGACGTGACGCCCCCCGAGAGGGCGAGGCGAGGGACGTGGTGGACCGACGTCGACGGCGCGTTCGGCGCCGGCGGCGTGTCGCTGCCGCCGCACCAGGAGGACGCGCTGCGGGAGGCGTTCGCGGCGTCTCCGAAACGGCTTGTCTCGCGGCCGTTACTTCGACTCGCGAAGACGACGACGAGGCGAGCGACGGAAGCCGCGGCGGCGCCTCGCCCGCCGCCCGCGTCCCCCCCCCCGCGGCCTTCGTTCGTGTCGCTCGCGCGCGAGACGATCGTCGTCGCGGTGACGCGCAAACTCCGCGTCGACGTCGCCGCCGCCGCGACCGCGGTCGCGATCGGCGACCCGGAGCGCTCGCTGTCCTTGGACGAGCTCCGCGCGCTCCTTCGCGCGGCGCCGACGGAGGACGAGTCTGCCGCCGTCGCCGCCGCTGAATTCGTCAACGACGCCGCGTTCTTCCACGCCATGACGCCCGCGGAGCGCGCGCTTCAGACGCTCGCCGCGGTCCCGCGTCTGAAACCCAAGCTCCGGACGCTGTGTTTCGCGCGGTACTACTTCGAGCGCGCGGTCGAGGACGTGGAGCTCGCACTGCGCGACGTCGCGGCGGCGTGCGAGTGCGTGAGGAGGAGCGCGGCGGCGAAGAACGGCGCGTTGCGCGTCGTCCTCGCCACCGCGCTCGCGTGCGGGAACGCACTGAACGAGGGCAACGCGCGCGGGGGCGCGACCGGCTTTTCCTTGGACTCGCTCCACAAGCTCGCGGACGTCAAGGCGAAGACGCCGCGAGCGGGAGGGGGAAGAAGCGAGACGCTGTTAGATTTCGTCGTCGCCGCGGCGGACGAGCGCGTCGTCGGCGAAGGCGAGGCGGACGTCGAGGCCGTCGCCGCGCTCGCGCCGTCGCTGACGCGCGACCTCGCGGCGTGCGAGCGCGGGGGCGCGTGCCCCACGTTCGACGACATCGCGGACGCGCTGGGGCGGATCGAGGGAGGGATCGCGATGGCGACGCGAGAGGCGGACGCGGCGGCGGCGGCGGCGGCGGCGGCGGGGGGCGGCGGAAACGGCGGCGGCGGCGGCGAGTTGGCGTACGCGGGAGCGCTGCGCGCGTTCGTCGCGCGCGCGTCGCCGCGCGTCGCCGCGCTGCGAGACGACGCGGTTCGCGCGGACGCGGCGTACAGAGCGCTGTGTCTCTACGTCGGCGAGGGAGACGGCGAGAGCGGCGTCGCGGCGCCGCCGGCGCCGGCGCGTCCGCCGAGCGACATTTTCGGGTCGGTCTGGGCGTTCGCGCGCGCCGTGGACGCGTCCAGGGCGCGGCGCGTCGCGCTCGAGAAGCGCCGCGCGCTCGAGGCGTCGGTCGCGGCGAACGCGCGGGACGACTCGGAGGACGAGCTCGAATCGCCGGCCGCGCGGCGTAGTAATACACTAGCAGCAGACGACGAATTAGCGGCGTACTCGTGGTAATACACTTATCTAATTAGCAGCCTAAAGCTTCCCGCCCCCGCCCGGGAGCACGTCGCTCCAGCGGAACCGCCTCCGGTGGTTGCAGTACCCGTTCGGGTGCTTCTCCAAGTACCGCTGGTGACCCGACTCCGCGGGGTAATACTCCGTCGCGTCCTCCACCCTCGTCACTATCTTGTCTCGCTGAAACGTCTTTATCTTCCCCCGGTCTAGCGCGCGTTGCGTCCGCGCGATGACTCTCTCCGCGTCCTTCCTCTGTCCCTCGTCGTGCACGAAGATCACGCTCGCGTACTGGCTCCCCGCGTCGTTCCCTTGCCGGTTCGTCGTCGTCGGGTCGTGAAAGGTGTACAGGTGCGCGTTCAGATCCTCGTACGAGCACTTGGTCGCGTCGAACTTCACCTGGCACACCTCGACGTGCCCCGTGCGTCCGCCGCACACCTCGCGGTACGACGGATTTGGTTTCGCCTTCGACACGAGCGAACGTCGGGGTGGAGTTCAAAGGCGTCAGAAGCGGAGTTGAAAGGCGTCGAGGACGGTGATTGAAAGCGAGGGACCCTGGGCGGAGAGATGCGCCGGGAAGTAAAGTCCTTAAGGATCGGCGTTCACCACGCCGACGCGGTCGTATGGGGACCAGTGTACAGAACACACCTTCGCATCCTTGGGCGCCATGAACCCGACGTTCGTCGCGACGACCGCGCCCGGGTGCGTCTCGTTGAAGTCCTTCGCGTACCACTTCTCGACGCCCCAGTAGCATCCGCCGCCGAACGTGGCCGTCCTCAGCGCGTCGTCGGGGCCATCGGAGCTGGAGTCGGGGATGGCGAGGAACGCGGCGTTGGACGTGCGTCGCGTCGGCCACGCGGCGGATCGGTCGCCGCGGTCGCCGCCGAGCGACGGCGCGTTGCCCATCGATCGAATTTCGCGCGGTTCGGTTCGGTGTACAGTAGTTCCGTTCGGTGCCGTTCTGGTCGGTTCGGGTCGGTTCGGTCGAGGAGGAGGACGACGACGAGGCGCGACGACGAGTGATGACGCGCGCGTCGTCGTCTCGACGGACACGTGTCGATGTCGGAACCTTCACGAGGTTTACGACTTCCGTCATTTCATCGGTCAGTTGAAAGGGAACGCGATCAAATATTGAAACCAAGGGATGGGTGAAAAACGAGAACGCGCCCGCTGGGACGAGAAGACCGACACTCTCCGAACGCCGATCGTCGGACGAACCGAACACGTCGAACGCCTCCGGTCCGCGCCGCCGCGCCCACTCCCCTCCGCGCGGGGACGCCGTCCGCCCCGTCCCCTCCGTCCCGTCCCGTCCCGTCCGGTCATGGGGTGCGCCCCGTCCAAGGAACGCGACGCGCTCGAGCGCGACCGCGCCGAGCTCAGCGCGCAGCGAAGGCAACTCGCGATGGAGCGGCAGGCGTGGGAGCGGCAGCAGCGCGCGAACGCGACGCCGGCGCCGTACTACCCGCCGGCGCCGCCGCCGCGGCAGCAGCAGCAGCAGCACGTCGCGCCGCCGCCGCCGCCGCCGCCGCCGCCGCCCGTCGTCGCCGCGCCCACCGTGGTCGCGATCCCGCCGTCGACGGCGGTGACGTACGTCGTCGTGCCCGATCCGGCCGCGATGCGCGCGTGGGCGTACCCGGGGCAGGTCATCTGGACGCCGCAGACGCCGCCGACGCTGTACCCGGCGATCTCGCAGCGGATTCCGAACTATCCTCCTCCGCCGGGTGCGTGGAGGGAGGGAGTCGCCCGCGCGCTCGCGTCGTCTCCGGCCGCCGCCGTCCAGTCCTCGAACAGATTTTCGAAAACTCATCAATCTCGTCTGACGCTCTCGTCGTCGCTCTCATCATCGTCCGTCCGCCTCCTTCGCAGCCGGGAACTGGACGTACCCGCCCGCGCCAGGGTCGAACCTCTCCCTGCACGCGTCCAGAATCGGGTGGCTCCTCGAGCCCGGCCCGACGGTCGCGAAGAGCGACTACGTGTACACCAGAGAGACGAAACACTTCGGGGACATGTTAAACGAGAAAGGATTCCCCGTCGCGCGCGTGATGGACATCGTCCCGCACGAGGTCCACGCGGGCGAGGGCTTGCGCATGTGCGGCGCGAACGCGCGAGGGAAGTTTACGCAGGACGACAGGAAGACGGAGTACGCGTTGGGGACCGTGGACCTGGGGACGGTGCGGACGACGATGGGGAAGGGCGTCTCCGCGAAAGTTTGCGTCAATTATTTCGCGCAGCCGCTCGACGACGCGGTCTTGTTCCACCTCGGGAACGGCTGGGACGACATCTTCCAGGTCAAGCACGACCGAGGGAACGTCCTGAAGTTTCAGGTCACCCCCGGCGCGCCCGGCGAGGGGTGCACTAAAGGCGTCAAGATGGACGGCGTGTGCGGCTGGAACGACCGCGCCAGCGTGGACTTTCGCGTCGACGACGCGTTCCTCTCGAGTGGGATACGAACCGTCGTCGCGGTACTCGAACCGTCGGGAAAGCAGCGGCTGTACGTCGACGGCGCGCTCGTGGGCCAGGGCGACGGCATCGCGCTGCCGCGCGGGCGGCGGATCCGTACGAGGGTCAGATGAAGAAAGACGGGGAGGCGTGCGAGAGGAGAGAGTGTTGGCTCGGGCGGTGGATGCGGCCGGACCAGTCCTCGCCGTTGTACGCGGGGATCGTGTCCTTGGATCTGTTTGACGACGCGCTGACCCCGGAGCAAGTCGCGGAGGTCTCGAGGCCGGCGGCGTAGAGTTGAGTTGAAGGGTTGAAAGGTTGATAGAGTCGCGTTGACGACTGTAGTTAGGATACAAAAAATGATTCGCGCGCGGGTTGAGTCTACCTCTTCTTCTTTCGCTTCCCCAAGGGTTTGGCCGCTTTCGCGGCCACCTCCCTCGCGATCGAGGCCTCCCCTCTCGCGACGGCCTCGCTCACGACGCCGCCCAGCTGCATCGCGTGCCGCGGCACCCGCAGCGTGTACAGCAACCCCACGACGGTCGTCATGAGCAGAAGCGCGTTCGCCTGGTGTAAGCTCCCGAGGCTCACCGGGACGTGATACAACAACGTGGAGATCCCTAACCCCACCTGCGCGAGCGTTACCACCATGACCGCGTCGAGCGCGAGGGAGCTGACCGCGGGGAGCCGCGGGTTACCACGTAACGTTCCCCATGCGTACGTTACCGCGAGTAACGTCGTCACCGCGAGCGCGCGGTGGTCGAACTGCACCGCAGCGGTGTTTTCGAAAAAATTCCGCCACCCGTACTTCTCCCACATGTCGAAGTACTCCTCCGGGACGACCCTCCCCCCCATGAGCGGGAACGTGTTGAACGCCCTCCCCGCGTCCATCCCCGCGACGTACGCCCCGGACAGCGCGGTCGTCGCGATGAGCCCCGCGAGGGGAACGATCGTCTGACGCGCTTTCCGCGCGGCTTCCAACGCGAGCATCGCGATCCGTCGCGCCCCGGAGTCGCCCGCCACCCACGTCATCGACCGTCGCGCGTGATCCTCGATCGCGCACCCCGGGAACGCTACGCTGAGCGTCGTCCAGAGCATTCCGACGTAGATCGTGAACGCGCCGGTGAGGTGCGTCGCGAGTCGGTACGGCGACACGCGCGGGATCTCGTTTCGCTCCGCCGCCTCGTCACTGAGGGTCGAGGGTCCATACAAAGCGATGTCGGGGTGGATTTCATAGGCGTCAGATGGAGTTGAAAGGCGCCGAGGGCGGGTATTGAAAGCGAGGGGTGAGCGGAGAGAGACGACGGCAAAAGTCCTTAAGGATCGGCGTTCACCACGCGAACGCGTTCGTATGGGAACCAGTGTATAGAACGCGCCTGAGCGTCAACCCGGATTTGACCATCCACCACCCGATCATGCCCTGGCACGCGCCCAGGGTGAACAAGCCCGCGAGGCGCGCCATCAGGCCGGGGGTCACGAACCCGGCCGCGGCGAACACGGCGAGGGGCAGCGCGAAGTACGCGCCGAGGCCTCTGCCCCACATGCGATGGCCGAACTCCATCCAGTAGATGAATTTGTACTCCTCGAGCGTCATCCCGACGTTGGTCTTGACGTACTCTGCGACGCGCGGGGGAACGTGAGTGGTCAGTCACGATGACGTGGGAGGATACATGCAATGCGCGCGGTTGATATCACGCCGCGCGTCGAAGAAGAGTCACGCGACGACGCACCCGGAGACCGCTTGTACTTGTCGAACTCCGCGCGCCACTCTACATCCGTGCTCGGCGCGCGCTCCCACTCGAACTTCCAGTCCGTCATCGACAGCCCGCTCCTCGTCAGCCGCGTCGCGCCGCCGAGGACGACGAGGGAGAAGACCCAGACGCACCCGCCGGCGAGCCACGCGGCGACGGCGTTCTCCGCGAACGCGCCGCCGCGGACGAGCGGATGGACGAACGCCGGCGTCGTCGTCGTCGTCGTCGTCGCCGCACCTCGCGTGGACGACGCGGTCGCGACGCGCCTCGCGGTCGCGCGCGTCGCCGCGGTCGCGACGCGCGTCGCCGTCGTCGTCGTCGTCGTCGTCGTCGTCGTCGCGCGCGCCGCGGCGGCGGACGACGACGCGAACGCCCTCCACGCGAGGTGCCCGACGGAGGAGAAGGAGGAGGCGGTACAGCTGGCGGCGGACGACGACGACGATGACGTCGCGAGGCGGAGCGACGCGATCGATCTCGACGCGACGAGATCGCGAACCGTCGTCGTCCGCGCGACGCCGTCCGACGCGGAACGAAACGCGCGCGCCGCGGCGGACGCGGACGGCGGCGTCGTCGCCGCGCGGTACGCGAGCGCGCAGAGCGCGGACGCCGCTCGCGCGCGCGACATCCTCGCCCGCGCGGTGGGGTGTGCGCCTCGAGCGACAGAGTCATGCCGTGACGTCATTCGAAGCTGAGAAGCGTTCTTTCATTTTTTCAGGTTTTTTCACCGCCGACCATCGGTTTCAAAATTTGATCGCACTCCTTTCAACTGACCGATGAAATCGCCCTCACTGAAAATACTACTGTAGACTACTATCAGTCCACGGGAGCGCGCCTCGGGCGCGCTCCGCGGCGTCTACCCCTCCCCCCCCTACCGTCCGCCTCCTCGCCGAGTCACGCGCAGCGTGCATCGCGCGTCCCCGGCGCTCAGCGTTTCCGTCCGCGCGACGGCCACGCCGCCGAACCAATCGCGGCCGCCGCCGCCGCCGCCGCCGCCGCTCTCGAACCAACTCGCCCCGTCCACGGCGCAACACGTCGCACTCGCGAGCGCGCCTTCCCCCTCCGCAGCGAACACGGAGTGGTACAGACACCGCGACGTGCGCATCTCGAACACCACCTCGGGGTCGTCGCCGCCGCCGCCGGCGTCGGTTTCTGCTCGCGCGCCCGTCGGCGTCGGCGCCTCTCTCCAGTCCCATCCGACGTCGCCGTGATCGTACGCGAGTCCTCTCAACAGCTTCACGCACAGCCCGACCTTATCCCTCGACATCGTCACCGCGGCGGCGACGCCGGCGTTCACCATCCTCGCCGCGAGCCGCTCCCCGCCGTTGTGTTCGCGTATCAACGGTATCAACGCGGCGTCGTCATTAATCCACGGTCGCAACGCGCGAAGCGTGGCGAGCGCGCGGCACGCGTGCTTCACGTGCGACGCGTCGCGGCTTCTCGCGGCCGCGTCGAGGTGCGCCCCGCTTCCAAATACGCCGACGACGACGTCGCGGAAGGCGTCGCCGTCGACGTCGTACCTCGCGCGCAGGTCTCTCGCGCGGCGTTCGATGTCATTCACGATACCTTCTTCTCTTCCCAGACCGCTCGTTCGACGGTCGCGACGGAGCCTCTGGAGCATCCCGCGACGCCACCACTCGTGCGACCAGTCGTCCAAGGACGTCCGCCAGCGCGTCGGGAGCCAGTGCGAGCCTCGCGACGCGAAGTGGTTGAACACCGTGTGCGCGACGACCTCCTCCGAAGGTTCGGACGTCGACGACGACGACGACGTCGACGACGACGACGACGACGACGACGACGACGACGACGACGGGATCTCCATACAAAGCGATGTCGGGGTGGATTTCATAGGCGTCAGATGGAGTTGAAAGGCGCCGAGGGCGGGGATTGAAAGCGAGGGGTGCGCGGAGAGAGACGACGGCAAAAGTCCTTAAGGATCGGCGTTCACCACGCGAACGCGTTCGTATGGGAACCAGTGTATAGAACGCACCTCTTCTCTCTCATCCCCTCGGGAGCCTTCTCCGTCCCCTTCGCCGCGCGCCGCCGCCGCCGCCGACGCCGACACCGACACCGCGCGTCGACGTCCCGCGGACGACGCCTCGCGCGCCGCCCTCGCGAGCGAAGCGCGGCGAAGCATGCGCGCCGCGGGGAGCGTCGGCGAGGGAGGTGTGACGCGCGACGAGCGAAAACGCAGAGAGTCGTTGCCGTCGTCGGCGTCCAGTCATAGTCAGCGGTCCACGGGATGATTATTAATGAAACGCTCGCCGCCATACTGTAGCTCCCCCGCGCGCGCCGCCGTCATGACGGACGCGGAGGCGGGCGACGACGTCGCCGCGCTCGAGGCGCTCGCGGCGTCGATCGCGTGCGCGAACCTGCGCGACGACGTCCTCGCGAACGTCCTCCCGCCGACCACCTCCGCGGCGTCGTCGTCTTCCGAGTTTCTGGACGCGCGCGACGAGATCCTCTCGCCGTCGCCGTCGCCGTCGAGAGCGACGCCGCCGCGGCGCTCGCCGCGCGTGGCGAGCTCCGGGTACGGGCGCGGCGACGGCGTGGCGTCGCTCATCTCCGGCGGCGGCGCGTCGACGCCGGGAGGCGCGAAGAGGACGACGCCGAGACGAACGATGAGCGGCGAACTCGGCGGGAGTACCCCCGAGCGTGCGGTGATCATCCCCGCGTCCCCGACGCGTTCTTCCCCGGCGTCCGCGACGCCGGGGAAGAAGGACGCGCCGCAGCGCTGGGCGGAGATCGCCGCCGCCGCGGACGAGGACGCGGACGAGTTCCACACCGCGCCGTCGACGCCGATGCCGCAGTCGGTATCGCGCGCGAACTCGACGCGACGAACGGCGTTCGAGAGCGCTCTGCTGGAAGCAGAGCAGGCGGAGGAGGACGCGTCGAAGAAACCGTCGCCGGCGCCGCGTCCGAAGCTCGTCGTGCGGTTCAAGCGCGAGGTCGTCAACCCCGCGCAGAGCCCGGAGGCGAGAGCGTCGGCGGACGCGGCGGTGACGGCGACGCCGACGGACGGGGAGCCGCCGCCGCGGACGTCGCCGCTCGCGGCGGCGGCGCCGAAACTCGCGACGAGAGACGCCGCCGCGGGAGCCGCCGCCGGCGCGACCGGTCCCGCGGCGGCGGCGGCGGACCGACCGTTCCCGACGCCGGAGCGCAGACCGCGGAGTAAACTCCCGAAGAAGAAGCCGTCGCGGCAGAGGAGCGCGTTCGCGACGTTTCGCGACGCGAAGCGTCAAGAGAAGAAGGAGGTCGCGGCGTTGACTGACGACGCCGTCGACGCGCTCGCGGCGGCGTTTGAAAAAACCGTCTCGCTGTCGGTGGCCTCCCCACCGGCCGGGTCCACGCGACGCGCGTCCGCGTTCGCGGCGCGCGCGCCGCGATCGATGCGCGACGAGAACGTCGGCGTCGTCGGCCTGTCGTTCAGCGACGTCATGGAGCTCCACGAGGGCCCGCCCGCGCACTTTGAACGCCCGGCGCGGCACGCGGCGGTGGTGGCGAAGTTTTTCAAGGAGGGCCTCGAGGGCCGGTGCGAGCGCGTCCCCGCGCGGCTCGCGACGGACGACGAGCTCCTCCTCTGCCACTCCCAGTCGCACCTCGACGCGGTCGAGTCCACGTTCGACGCGTCGAAAGACGAGGCGGTGCAGGGCGAGGGGGATATCTACTGGACGACGCACACGGCGAGATGCGCGAGAACCGCCGCGGGAAGCGCCGCCGCCGTCGCCGCCGCCGTCGCCGCCGGGTCCATCCACCGCGGCTTCGCGGTCGTGCGCCCGCCGGGGCATCACGCGGAGTGCGCGCGCGCGATGGGGTTCTGCTTCTACAACAACGCCGCGATCGCGGCTCGCGTCGCGCTGAGACAGCCGGGCGTCGAGAGAGTGCTCGTGCTCGACTGGGACGTGCACCACGGCAACGGGATCCAAGACGTCCTGTACGACGACCCGAAGGTGATGTACGCGTCGCTGCACCGCCACGGGAACGGGTTCTACCCGGGCACGGGCGATATCGACGAGTGCGGGATTAGGGAGGGCGTCGGGTACAACGTCAACATCCCGTGGGCGGAGAAAGGGCTGGGCGACGCCGATTACCTCGCCGCCTTCGATCTGGTGATCGATCCCATCGCGCGCGCGTTTAACCCCGACGTCGTCGTCGTCGCCGCCGGGTTCGACGCCGCGGAGGGCGACCCGCTCGGGGGAATGAAAGTCAGCGACCAAGGCTACGCGCTCATGACGGAACGGCTGCTGGCGCACGCGAAGGGGCGATGCGTCTGCGCGCTGGAGGGGGGGTACGGACTGAGGCGCGTTCTATGTCACACTGATCCCCATACGACCCCGTCGGCGCGGTGAACGCTGATCCTTAAAGACTTCGCCCGGCGCGTCTCTCCGCCCACACCTCGGTTTCAATCCCGACACACCTCCCTCGACGCCTTTCAACTCCGCTTCTGACGCCTTTGAACTCCACCCCGACGTCGCTTTGAACGATGGACCCTCGACCCTCAGCGTCACCGCCAACGCGGCGGCGGCGACGCTCCGCGCGTTGCTCGGGTTCGCGACGCCGCCGCTCTCGAGCCGACGACGGCCGAAGCGGTCGTCGATCGAGACGCTGACGAGGGTGATCGACGCGCAGAGGGCGCACTGGCCGGTGTTGGGCGGGGAGGAGCACGCGCGGAAGGTGAGGACGGCGTTGAAGGCGACGCACGTCGTGGGGAAAGAGCTCAGCGACGGAGACTTTTTGAGCGGAGGGGCTGGGTAGGAAGGAACCGGCGACGTAGAACGACGTAAAAAGTAGACGACGATCATACGTAACACGTAGCAGAAGAATCGGAATCGGAAACGGTCGACATACGACAGTCACACTAGAACGTAACGTAACGTGTGATGAATTATATTCACATGCGGTGTTCCTGTCCATCATCAGTCGTCCCGCAGAAGCTCGCGTCTCGACGGCGGCGCGTTCCCTCGTCTCGCCCGCCCCTTAAAATTCCGCCCCTCGTAGCTCACGTTCCACAGCTCGCCGTGTCCAACCCCACCCAACACCTTCTCCTTGCTCGTCCTCCCGTGCGTCAGGCTCTTCATCCCCTCCGCGACCTCGCTCAGCCCCGGCACGAGCGCGGTGTAGCACGTGCTCGCCGTGATGGCGTTGTTATTCCACGGGTCCAATCGCACGAGGAGCTTCTCCACCTCCCCGTCGCTGAGGGTCGTTCCATACGAGCGAATGTCGGGGTGGAGTTGAAAGGCGTCAGTTGGCGTTGAAAGGCGTCGAGGGCGGGGTTTGAAAGCGAGGGACCCTGGGCGGAGAGAGACGACGGCAAAAGTCCTTAAGAAACGGCGTTCACCACGCCAACGCGGTCGTATGGGGACCAGTGTATAGAACGCACCTCAGATCATGCCGCGCGCGCTCGCACAGCTTCTTGAACTGCGACTCGTTCAGCGTGCCTCTCGCGAGGCAGTCCATGTCGCCGATCGCCTCCGCGAACGGCGCGAGCGCTTCCTCCTGCGTCTCTAACCCGTGGAAGAGACACACCTGAAGAAAGTCTTCGTACGGGACGCGTTTCGCCGTCTTCTCGCGCGCGACGGCGGCGATCTCCTTCTTCGTTCGGCGCTTCGTCCCCGGCTTGTCGTTCTCGATCCCCTCCTCGTTCTCCATCTCCCTCCACGCCGCCTCCACGACCTCGCTCTGCACCGCGCGCATCCGCTCGATGATCGTCGCGCTGTCTTTTCTTCCGTACATGAACCGCACCATGTCGAGCCACTCGTCCTCGGCGAGGTCGCCTCGCGTCTTCGCCGCCAACGCGTCGGCGATCTCGTCGTCGTTCGCGTGCGGGCGCTGCGACCGGAGGTAGCTCCGCAACAGCTCGCGCACCGTCGCGACGATGACTTTCTGTTCGTTTCGAAACTCCTCGTCGACGAGGTTGTGAAGGACGCGGCCGAAGACGGCCACCTCGCAGTCGACGTCGGCAAACTTATCCGCCGCCGCGACGATGGACGTCGCCCACTCCGCAATGATGGACTTGACGCCAAACTTGTGGTTCAAAAACGTGTACAGGTGCTGATGCATCGTCTCGCGGGGTTGCTTGTGCTTCGCCGCGCGCGCGTCGTTCGCCGCCTTGGCGTCGCACACGTCCTCGATGACGTCCTTGAGCTGCTTCAGCGACCACCGCTTCGGCTCCGCGACGTCTGACTGATTACCCGTCCGTTGACGACGGCGGACGATCGCCATCGGAGGGCCAAACTGGCCCTCGCCGCCGCGCCCGACGCCCCGTCGCGCGGCCGCCTCCGCGGCGGGCGTTCCGCTGTCGATCGCCCACCTCGGCGTCTTCTTCGCGCCGGGTTTCGTCGCGCTCGCTTGAAGCGCTCGCTCGAGCGCGGCGCGGTCGCCGCCGCCCGCGCCGCCGACGCGCGCTCCCGCCGGCGCGCTTCCCGTCGTCAGCTTCAAGTCGTCGAACGAGAGGTCGAGGTCGAGCGTCGTCGACGGCGCCGTGCTCGACGGCGGCGCCGGCGGCGCGCCGGCGGCGCTGGACGGCGACCCTCCCCCCGGGGGCGACGCCGACGGCGTCGGATTCGTTTGACGATTCGTGATCATCGTTTGCCGTTTTCGCTCGAGCGCCGCGACGTGCGCTCGCGCGCTCTCGAGGTCCCGCTCCAGCTGCTTCGCCACGGCGTAGAGCTCGCTCATGCTCGCCTCCGCGCGCGCGCGCTCCCTCTCCGCGTGCGCCGCCTTCGCGCGCGTCGCGTCGGCGAGCTCGCGCCAGTCGTCGCACAGATCTTTGAAGATGTCCTTCACCGCGTCGAGAATCGCGCCCGCGTCGGGCGACGACGAGTCGCTGCGGGGCGTTCGATTGGTGGGCGACGTGGCGGGAGGTGATGTGATTGGTTAGGAATTTGATGACATGGACGTTTCATTGGACGAGAGAGAGCGACGGAGAGGGCGCCGGCGGAAGGACGCGGTCGCGCGTGGACCGGCGTAAACATGATAGAACGCACTTGAGCATCGACACCACGCCCTCGAGGACGGGGAGGTACAGATCGCGCTTGACGGAGAGGAGGATGGCGGCGCGGCCGGGGTCGTCGTCCACGCGCGCGACCTCCGCGCGCGCGTTCGATACGATGTCCTGATGGATAAACGTCGCGCGCGGGGTGGGGTGGAGGCGGTGAGCGAGCCGAGCGATCCATCGATGGAGCGATCGATAGCGTGAATGAATTTTGCGCGGAACGGAAATGGAGAATCGTCGCGCGCGATCCGAAGGGAGAGGGGCGATCGGCGCGGGGGCGCGCGCGACGCGATCGATCGCGCACCTTGACTCTCGCTTCTGTGTCCCGCGACCATCGCTTCGTGTCGACGACGTCGCCGTCGAACCCTTTCGCAGCCTTAAACGCGTCGTGCATGATGCGCGCGGCGTCGGATTCGTCGCGCGCGAACGTCGAGACGCTGAATTCTTCATCGCCTCGCCCCGCGCCGGCGCCGCTCTTCGCGGAGTCGCGCGAGGGCGAGCGGTCGCCGAGAGCGCCGTCGTGGATCCCGCCGGTGAGTTGCGACATGGTATGGTGCCTGCCCTGGCGCGCGAACCGTGCGCGTGCGGCGGTCGACGCGCGGCGCGGTGTGCGTCCGAGGACGGACGACGACGCGATGAAGATAAATTAGGAGGTTGCGCCGCTGCCTCTTTTACAGGTATGCGTTCGATGCAAACGTTTTTCACCCATCGATCGGTTTCAAGATTTGATCGCGTCACCTTTCAACTGACCGATGAAATCACCCTCATTAAGTGTGAACAACTTTTAGTATCTATCTCTCCGCCGCTCGCCCGCTCTCCGCGATGCTCCCGAGCTTCCCGCTCAGCTCCTCGCGCATCGCCGTCGCGAGCTCGTTCCGCAGCTGCACGCGCTTCGCGTTCTGCTCCTCCTCCGACAGCACCGCCGCGGACTGCGGGTCGTTCGGCGAGGAAAAAAAGTGCCGGTCGGTCGGTCAGTCGAAAGGGACCGACGCGATGGATCGCACGTTGAAACCGACGAGCGGTGGGTGAAAAACGCAAACGGTTTGAAAAAAGAACAGAACGCACCTGAGGCCTCGAGCTCGCGTACATCGGGTTCACGTACGACGTCGTGTAGTCGTCCAA
>Ga0181561_10002919_pt1 | contig 15080 bp, 8 predicted proteins | sample 011ome_19_FD_133760 | JGI IMG/M metagenome (GOLD analysis project Ga0181561, IMG submission 133760) | Coastal salt marsh microbial communities from the Groves Creek Marsh, Skidaway Island, Georgia - 011510BT metaG (megahit assembly) | ecosystem: Environmental > Aquatic > Marine > Intertidal zone...
ATCAATATACTGGTACAATGTAAAATATTACTTTTAAAGAATTTGGTACTGGGCATACAAAGCATCTCTGACGTTGAAATACGCGTCGGAGATTGATCCTTCCACAATCAACTCATCATCTTCGGCTCTTCGACGCACGATGACTTGCCCATTCGCGCATACTAAGGCGCCGCCCTCGCCAAACTCGGCGGGTACGCCCATTCGCTGCAAATATCTTCTAAATTCGGAAAGACGAACGTCGCCGACAAATGCCGAGCGGCGGTGATGTTTAGCCACAATGTTCATTTCAGTGCCTTCATTCTCTTCGTTGTCTTCAACCATCGCAGCAGTGGCGGCTGAAGTTGTCTCTTTCTTGACCAATGATTCCTCGGTAACTTTCCCCGCGAGTAAAGATTCGTCCTTTACTGTTTTCGATACGGTTAATTTCAGAGCATTCACTGGTACCGGGAGCAATTCAGGTGCCGAACCGTCTTCAGGGATTGGCCCAATGACGCCGTCGATCCAACCGACGGCGTAACCGCTCACCTGTCGCAAACGCGCGGATGATAAAACTGCTTCAGATAGTCGAACCTTGTACGTTGGATGTACGGACGACGCGTCTAACGTTTCATTATTCTTGGGGTAGTCTATCTTCGCGCTCTTCAGAAAGTGTTCAGAATCATTGTATAAGTGCGATGAGAGCTTCTCCGCATCTTTCACGGTGCCGTTCACGAGAATTACTCGCCGTGGTTCTAAACGCGGGATTATTGCTTTAACTGAGCGGCCATCGGCTAATCCATCGTAATCAAAGTTTGATTCAATCGCCGCTTTCACGACGATTTCCTTCGTTTCCTTGACGACTTTCGTAGGTATTTCTACCGGTCGTTCCAGAGCTTTGTCCTCTTCACTCAAGGTCGCGTCAATATCCATATCCGGTTGCTTGTCAGTTAAGTTTGCGGTTATTCCTAATGTTGCGTCAATGTTAACGTCAACAAGTTTATCAACGTCTCCGGCACTTTCGAATGACTGATCTCTCGTCATTTCCGGTCTTAACTCGTTCGCGACTCTGAAGAACGCTTCCGCATCAATGGCTTCGCCGTACTCAGTTTTTGCGCTCATATCTGAGGGATCGGATGACGAAGAGTGCCCTATAGTTTCGTCCGGAAAGACGAGATACTCGAAGCTTTCCGGAGTGAACCCGTCGACGATACACTCGCGTCGCTCAAATACCATTTGCTTCTCTCGTAGCGCGATACCAGTTTCCTGATTCACTTGAGGCGGCGGTACCAAACGTTCAGCTCTTTCTTCTTCCTCTCCAACACCCGACTTCTTTTCATCGTAAATATCTTCATCGTCAACTGGTTGCGAGAGTGTCGCTGCGTCCACGTCCATTTCTTCATCCAACAGACGTTTCTTCTCCCCTTCTTCTGCGAGTCGCTTCGCTTCTTCTTCTTTCCTCTTTTCTGCCTCGATTCGTTTCTTCTCTTGTTCTTGTTCCCAAGCTTCCAGTTCTTTCCCAGACAATGCTTCTCGCCTCGCTAATTGAACTTTTATTATCGCGTCCTTCTTCTTCGTCTTTGACGAAGTCGTCTTCGCGTCTCCTTTACTGCACTTTTCGACAACCTCTTTAGCCAATCCAACTTGTCGTCCGATTTCGTCAGGCCAAATGAAACAATTCTTCGCGTCTGAGGCCCATTCTACGAACAACTTCCTCGCAAATCCAGCTTCCAGGGACGCCAGCGAGGCGAGAACAACTTTTGGACCGGGGGGTAATCTCTCGAAATCTTCGTACGAGTGACACGGAAACAATCTTTTCACATCGAAAACATTCTGTCGCGTGCTATCGAATTTCAAACCAACGTCTTCGTTCATCCATTCTAGATGAGATCGCGCAAACTCCAACGCGTTAGCGGCGACATTATTGAATAAAACTAATTGATAGCTTCCTAAATTTTGGTTTCTCCACGTCTCTTCCAATAATAGAGCCAATTCCAACGTCCTCCCAACCGCGTCGCAACAAATTACCACGTTCCCTTCCATGCGCGCGTGCTTTAAGACGCAATCGACTAACGGCAAATCTCTCACCTGCAACCTCGATTCTGGCGCTTTTCTATCTACATTTCGACAATCTGTGATCAATATCGACGGTCTGTGCACAGTTTCTGCTAAATTTGTCCCGGCTAAATGTCGTTCTTTTCGCATGTTGTAATCGACCGCGTAGACGATATCCTCAGCATCTTTTGATATGCGCCAACACGAACCACCTAGCGTGTGACCGGCGTTGATAGCTTCGACGACGATATCGCTATTGGTAGAACTACCACTATTCCTATTATTAATATTACCTGCGCTACCCTCACCGCCATCTCCACCCGCGCTTTCTCTCCTAACACTCACTCTTGAATGTTGCTGATACTTCACCGGAACGAACTTACTAAACGCCAAATCCACGTCGTCTAAACTATACCCAACATCTTCTCCGAATTCGCCTCGAAACTCGGAATATCCGAGCGCTATGTCGTAACACAACATCTGTCCTAACTTATGCGTCGGTATTGACGCGTAAATTTTACAGTTTGGGTTGCACTTTACTCGTTCCGAGAAGAGCAAAGGTACCGCGCCGACGTGTCGTTGTGTGCAGTGCGAGATCAACACGCAATCCAAAGTTGGCGCAATTTTCTCCAACTCTTTCACGTATTCCGTCTGATCGAACCGATCGTCCCATCCACAGTCCAAAAGGACGTTCGTCTGATCAATTTGCAATAAATAACAAAGCGGTTCAGTCGTCGACTCTTCCTCGTCGTCTCGAATGCCTCCCAATATAGGCCTCAACGAAACTTTATTACCAGACTCGAGGACTAAATTTCTCTTCGCTTCCTCCTTACTGAGTCGTACACTTTGACTCTTCACAACGCCATTATTATCGTTCTCGTCCGCGTTCTTCTTTTTCTTTTCCTTCTTCTCTTCTTCTTCTTCCTCTTCAATCGGCGTCTGCGATTTTCCTCGAGTCGTTGTCGATTTCCTCTTCGCCGCTGTCGTTTTCTTTTCTTCTTTTTCTTCTTCTTCTCCTCCCAGCGCGGTCGGAGACGGTGATTTTCCTCTCGTCGCCTTCCTTTGCGTCGTCGATGTCGTCGTCGTCGTCGCTTTCTTCTTCGGCGGCATGACGATGTTTTCCTTTCGTGTGAAACTGAATACACACAAAACGTGCGCGCGCGCGAAAGAAGGAATTGAAAGTGCGAGTTGTTTTGCACAAAAAATCAAAAGGGTTTAGGGTCTCAGTCCTAGAAACGCCACAAAAAGAAAGACAAGGCGTAACGTAAGAATATCCCATCTGGACTCTCGCTCGATTCGCGACTGACCGGAAGGGAGAGAGAAAGAGAGAGAAGGAAAGAAGAAAGAAGCCCGCGTCCGGCAAACAAAATTTTCATCTTCTTTTCTTTGCGTTACCCCTCGTTTAAACGAGACAACGACGCGCGGAAGAGAGAGAGAGAGAGAGAGAGAGAGAGAGAGAGAGAGAGAAGTTTGTTAATTTGGGGATAAAACAGCTTCCTGTGGGTGAGAAGAGAAAGATAATAGAATAGAGAGAGAGAGAGAGAGAGAAAAGAAAGAAGATCGCGAGCGAACAGCGGCCCGATAGAAGGTGAAAGAACGACAAACATGTTCAGCTCTTTATCGAACGCGGCGTCTTCCGCGGCGTCTTGGGCCATGGGGTCGAGTTCTGCCGGCGACGACGGCGAAGATGAACGCGTCGACCCCACGAAACTGTTCCACGAGTACCCGCACCCGCCGGATTGGCAGGAGCGAGTCAGAGAGGTTTTAGAAAACTTGAAGAGGACAAACACGGAAATTCCTTTGAAAATGTGCCCGATGGGGGACGTTGAGGCCACGTGCCGGCGATTTTTAGTCGCGCGGCGGTATAACGTGGAAGCGGCGGAGTTGATGATGCGCAAAGCGATCGAGTTTAGAGCTTCGGTGCAAATCGGCGACGTGAAAGGCGTGGAAAACATTTTGAAAGCACCACCTCGTTGGGATTTGTTAGAGTTGGCGAGGAAGATATTACCGAACACGCCGTTTCACTGCTACACGAAGCAAGGGTATCCGGTGTATTTGTTGAGGATTGGCAAAGGAGATTCGAGTTTAGCATTGGAGGTTCCGGATGAGGTGCACGTGTATTCGACGCTCATAAGAGGGGAGCATTTGATGCAGTCGATCATTCCAGAGGCGACGGAAAACGTGAAGAAGTTAGTGGAAGGTAAAACGAAGGAGGAGATTAAAGAAGATTTCTGCGCGGTGAACCAAGATACGAAATCACAGATGGTGGACAAGCAAGTTGTTTTGTTGGATTTGAAAGACGTCGGCTTGAGCGCGATGAAGTGTTTATACGTGTTCAAGATTGTGAACTCGACCGCATCGCATAACTATCCGGAGCTGAGTAAGGCGATTTACGTTTTGAACGCGCCCACGGCGTTCGATTACTTGTACGCGGCGGTGAAACCATTTTTGGCGGTACACACGCAACACAAGGTAAAGGTGTTTTCGGATCCAAAGTTGCAATACGAGGCGTTGCAGAAAGTATTGAAGGATGAGGATATCCCGGACTTTTTGGTGCCGAGCGAGGATGTGGTGCCTGGAAGACACAATGGTTTCACGGACGGAACAGTCACGAATCAGCTTGGGGATGGGTACATACCGGAAACGGTTAAGAAGCAAAACGAGTGGATCAACGCGCAAGCGAGCAGTACGTATGCGGCGGCGACGAGTCCAAAAGCCAGCGACGCGAAGAAGAGCCAATTCAAAGAAGATAGCGGGGACGGTGGCGACGCCTTAGGTGGAACGATTGAGAAAATCAACATCATGAATTTAGCGGAGGATCAACCATCGAAGGAGTAAATTTATACCACGTAATACTATCTCGACATTCGTAATAAAAATGAGAAATTTGTAGCCTAAGATCTAAATCATAACTATACGAGCGCGCGTTCTGTTCTAGCGTTTTAATCGAGCAGCGCGTTGGGCTATCAGCGCTTTTTGCTTCAACTCTTCGATTTCTTTCTTTAAAGTTTCGTTTTCTAGTTGCAAAGCGCTTATTGTTTTTGCGTTCGAGTCTTCTTCTTCGTCTTTGCCTTCGTTTTCATTTTCGTCTTGGGCAGCACCGCCTTCAAACCTCTCCAAAGCACTCTCTACAGCCTCGATTCTCTTACTTCCACTCAACACCTCTAGCCCACTTGCATCCATAAAAGTCATCCCTAACGCCTCTAAAACCTCCATCAATCTCTCGCCATCAAACAAATACAAATATGCCACCAACGCTTCCAACGCGGAAGCGTCTCGATGTTCCAACCCGCTGTGTCTCGCTCTCGATTCGTGTCCGTAATCCGCTCCCCACTTTAAAATCGCCAATTCTTCTTCCGTTAAAAATGTTCCTCGTTCTAACGAGAGAAGTTTCTCCAAGTGCGAGTGCATCGCCACCGCCGAACACCATCCGTCTTGGGCCGCTCTCTGTGGCCTCAACGTTTTCACCGAGGCACCACCACTTCTGCTTGCTGCTCCGTTTGCTGGATTTTCCCTCTCGGATTTATCGCATCTGCGCAAAACTAAGTGTTGCCTAGCGAACAATTCCCAAACGGCGTCGCCGAGGTAGGTAAAGCACAGCGCGACGGACGCGTCGCGGTTCTGTAACAATTTTGGAATCGATGATTTCGCCGTCGCTTCAATTCTCGTGTTCTTAAAAATGTGCGCGTCTAAACCTTTATGCTGGGGTGGTTTTCTTCGCTTATTGTTCGATTTGTTCGTGGATTTGTTGCCGCATCGTATCGTTAGTACTTTCAAGGAGGAGGAAGAAGAAGACGCGGAGAAGGTGGAAAATACGCGCGGATGAGGAAGCATCGCAGAACAAGTCGTTACAAATGTGTGGATAGAACAAAGTTTTACGTATACTCGTGTTGTGAAAAAAATGTGGTCTCTCTACTCGTAATCACTCACTCATCAATAATCAGTCCGCCGCAGCTAACGCGCTCAACTTGTACCAAGCGCACTCGTCTTCGTTACAATCTCTGCTCAAGAATTCTTGCCAAGATTTAATGCCGGCTTGTCGATAGTTGTTTGTGATGCGTTGCACGGGTTCGCCCATCACCGTCGGGTTGTGGTCGCACGTTTCCGATTCTTGGTCCTTGGCGTGTCCTCTTCCGGGTAAGCCTTGGCGCAACGTGTTACACATTCCGGCTTTTAAATCCGAGGAAACGTGGCGGATGAGATTGCGGAAGCCTTCTGGCCAGGTTTTCGGGTTTTTCGTCCGCCATTCGTGTGCTTTTTGGTACAACTCTTCGTCCGTTGTGTATTGTTCCAACTTGGCGGCAAGTTCATCCACGGAGTTGAAATCGCGCAAGTCGATGACGGACTCTTTAGACGGAATGAAATTCTCTATGCCGTCCCAACCGATGTAGATCGGGATCGAACCTCGAGTTAAACTGTCCCAAAGCTTCTCCGTCATGTAGTTTGGACACTGGACGCCGTTTTCCAAGGCGAAGTAAAACATGAATTGAGATTTGATCAAGTCTTGCTCCATGTGGTTCCCGTCACGTCCGGGGTCGTTTAAGGCGTCCATGTTATGTTCGCATCCACCCATGGACATGACTGGAAATCGCGTGGCGATGTGTTTTAAGATAGCCGATCTATCTTCAGCGCAATCTTTGGCCCACCAGGCGATGGCTGGCACTCGCGCTTCTTTCGGTAACTTCCACAACTCGTAATCGGTTAACAACGCGGAAATAGACGGACCAAACGGATACCACAACCCAGTTGCGGTTGGATGAAACGCCGCGATGTATTGCATCTTCTTCAAACTCTCCGCATCTTTCAATTCGTAACCATAATGATCGGCAGATTCGTGTGCGTAGTAAAAATCAACCTGTTTAGAGTGATCCTTTTTCGGCGGTAAAAAGTGCGGGTCTTCGCCTTCCGCGTGTTCGGTTTTAAAATCCGCGGTCCATAAGAACGAGCCTTGGTTGAACAACCTCACGTCGCATTCGGGCGATAACTCCTCTCTGACTTCTCCTATGCACAAACCGGGTTCGTATAGCGTATTCAAGTTACCCGTGTACGTCCCGTCCCATGAGTCCTTACCACCGGCTAAACACATCGTGAACTTCCCGTTGTGCTCTTTCGCAGGTCGGTGCTTCCACGAGCCATCCGCGAACGCGAAATCATTCTCATCAAACTGCGGGACTAAACTCGGAAAACTCTTAGCGTCGGCGCCGTCCTTCGAGAGCAACGTGAGTAACGGATCGGAAACGTACGAAGAAGTCGACCCATGCTTCTTCGATTTCGCGACTAATTTTGACTTTTCCTCGTCTTTAATCACCATATCTTTGATGGCGTCGTACGATTGTGCCGTCAGCGGGATTTCTCCTAAAGACGTGCCTCGACGTCCTCCTCCTCGCTGGGAAGTCGTCGTCGCGATTCGACCATTTTGCATTTTTGCATCACGTCGCTGCGACTTCGCGGCGTGAATCACGTCGAACCCATCGTTCCCGGATTTATACCCGGCGACGCCAAAAAACACCATCATCGACGCGACGCCGGTCAGTCCAACGATTTTCTTCATCGACGACGACGACGAAGAAGAAGAGGAGGCGCAGCCCCCGGTCGCGGCGCGCTGCGACTTCGCATCCGCGGCATCATTAACGAGCAGCGGTGCATCTTCGTTCGCGCTGTTCGTCATCATCGAGCAGCGCGAGGAAGAATCCAACGATAAACGCGCGTAAGTATTGTCTTTGCTCGTACTCTCTCTCCTCAGATGCAGACAGACGCGGCGATGAAAACTTTTAATGCTTTTGCGCGGCGCGGGTGTTCGTTCGACAAATACAAATGGATGGGCGCGCGTTGTGGAGTTTTTTTTCTCTTTTTTTTTGTGCGAGAAGATTTTGCGAGAGAAAAAGCTTTAATTCTCTTTCAACAGAGACTACTACTGAAAGCGAGAGCGCGCGCGCAAACGAGAAGACGTAAGTGAGTAATATTTATATAATTATATATATATATATATTGGATGTGTGTAATATAAAAAAGACTATACGTATTTTCTCGTTCACTCTCTTCTCGCTCCACAATCTCTCTCGTTCCTTTTCTGTCTCTCTCTCTCTCTTTCTCTCTTTTATATAAGAAAAAACAAATGAAATAATAGTTTAATTTTTAAGCGGTTGGTTCGTCGATCCACTCGTCGGCGTCTTCTTCTTCGTCCTCCTCCTTCGCGTCGACGAAATCATCCGCAGCCGCTGGTGCGGGAGGCGGTGGCGCCGGTGCAGCCTTCGGGCTCGCCGGTGGCGTCGCTTTCTTCGGAGATTTCGGGGCGGGGATTTTCGGCGCTGGGATCTCCTTCGGTTTCTCTTCTTCTTTCTTCGGCGAAGGAGGCGCCTTCGGACTGGCCGGCGGCGTCGCTTTTTTCGCCTCTTTCTTTGGCGATTTCGGCGGCGATTTCGGCGTAGGAGGCGCTTTCACTGGTTCTTCTTCCTGTTCTTCTTCTTTCGTTTCGGTTTGTTTTTGTTCTTCTTGTTCTTCTGCTATGGTCGCCGATTTTTCCACCTGTTTCGCTAACTCTTGCTCACCCCCGTACGCCGAAGCCGACTGTCTCTTGCCGGACATTTTAGCCTTTTTGGCGTCTTCTTCCATCACTAAAGCTTCGTCAAAGTTTGGAAACAAGTTTGCGAACTCTGCCGGGTCGGCTAACGCCTCGGCGGCTTTCTTGTTAATCTTCCCTAAATCTGATTTCCACAACTGAACGATTTCCGATACTCTAGACGGCGCGTACGTTCGCGCCATGAAAGCCGCTTCGGGTACTCTCCCAGTTTCCACGAGCAAGTCCAAGCACGCGTCGATATCGCCCAACGAAAACAAGCACACGAACGCGACGTTGTTCTTGCCTTTTTCTTTGGCAACTTCGGCGAGTTGCATCAATTGCTTCGGGTTTGCCGCCGCGGATGCCAACAAGAGTTGGCCGCTTAAATCGCCAGAGCGGTCCAAGCAGGCCGCGGCTAAGTCGAGTTCGCCGGTAGACATCGCGAGCTCACCGAGCTGTTTCCACTTGCTTTCGCCGACATCATCGGTGTATGATTCAATGATTTCTTTCGCGATCCCCAGCTCGCCAAGCTGTACCGCGAGTTCAAACTTAAAGTCTGGATCAGTCGCCACTCTCAAGGCATCCGAAACCAAACCTCTAGCCTCCAAGAATCGAGCGACCGAGTTGTGGTGTTCTTTCGGAATAGACGTCAACAACTCCTCGGCGGCTTCTAATTCACCTCGCAAAACTAACGTTTTAAACTCGATGACGCTCAAAAGCATCGTGTACGTGACGACTTGAAACTCTTTGTCGATCAAGTACAATCGACTTTGCGCAGCCAAGTACCCCAACAAGTACATTGGTCGATCCATGTGGAACAACGTCGTAACTTCACCGCCAATGACGTAGTTCAAGCGCATATCCGTGTTATTGTAGACGAAGCAATCGCCGACCCAAATGCCCGTCATGACGTTCTCCGAAATTTCCGCCAAGAGCTCGAAAGAGTCCTCGACACCTTCGCCTTCGTCGAACTCGCCGCTTTCAAACGCCGCGGCAACCACTTCCGGGTCGTACCTCAAAATGTAGAAGCTGTTCTCGGAGATGATGCAGCACATTTCCCCAGACTCAGACCATTTCACATCTCTTACCGTCGCATCGATGCGTTGAATAACGTTTGCTTGTTCCCAATCGTAAAAGCAAATGAAATCAGTCGATCTCAAACCCAACAAAGCGCCGCCGTGCAAACCTTCAGCCGCAAAGTGCGGGCGAAACTCCAACTTTTCTTTGAAGTTCTTGAAGATTTTAATTTTACTCGGCGACTCGCGAATGGCGTATTCGCTCGCATCCGCGGACCAACCAAACTCTAAAGCCGAACCAAACGCTTTGTTTCTCCACGCCAACGCGGTGTAAATGATATACTCCCCGTCGCCGCACGCGGTGATAAACCTCCCATTCGGGTTGTGCTCAATCGATTGCGGATACAAATCGCACGAACCAAAGTCCTTCGCAGCTAACGGTAATCTTTCTCCGTCCGCAATTTCGTAGTCTTGCGGCAACGCTTTCACGTTGACCGTTTGCACTTCGTTGTGCTTGGCGTACACTATTTTACCGCTCGCGTCCATGCTGGCCACTGGGTCTTCTCTACCAATCTTGAACATAACAGTCCCTTCGTCGTAACCGACAGAGACCGCATTGGAACCTTTAATAACACCAATCGCCCATACGCGTTCTAAGCCGTAATTTAAGGTGTTTTCCAATCTGTACGTCGTTTGGTGCCAAATTCTCAACGTCCCGTCTTCGCTACCGGTGATGATGATCGGCAACTCCGGGTGAAACGCAACCGCGCTGACGTTGTGGGAGTGCCCGTCCAACGTTTGCACGCACGTTTTCGTTTGATAATCCCAAATCTTCACCAACTTATCGTCTGCTCCCGAAATCAAATATGGTCTATCCCCGCCGGTAAAATAATCCACGCAGTTCACGCCCTTCTCGTGGCCTTCCAACGTGAAGTTCGGCGTCGGTTGGCCAATTGACCACACCTTGATGGTTCGATCCAAACTCGCCGACGCGAACGTGTTCGTATCCTTCGGGTTAAAGCACGCTTGCATGACGTAGTGCGAGTGCCCTTCAAAAATCTGCACGCAATCCCAATCTTTCTCCCACGACCACAACTTGATCAACATATCGTCCGAACACGACAACACGAACGGTTGCGTAGGGTGCACGCACACCGACCGAATGTAATCCGTGTGCGCCTCGAACGCCTTAATAAGCTCCGACGTGTTGTAGTTATACACTCGAATGAACATATCATCCGAACCGCACACGATCCATTGCTTGCGCAAGCACCACTTCGCCGTCCGCACCGGTAACTCCGTCACGTCGAAGCTCTTCACTAAACTATTCGTCGCGTGATTCCAAATAAACACGTTCCCGGAGTACAAGTTCGCGAGAATCCACGGCTCCACCGGGTGCAAATCCACGCCTTTGACGCGATCAGAGCGTTGGACCAGTTTACGTTTGATGTCTAATCGCAAAGGCATTTTTGGTAACGATAGTAATAACCCGAGATCGCGCTATTTTTTTTCTTGTTTTTCCTTTCAAAACCCCCCCTTTACTGAGTTAAGGATCGGAGAGATGAAAATTAAAAAAAAGGCAAAGTCTCTTCTTTCTCTTCTTCTTCTCTCGCTCGTATTCCTCTCGACTCTCTCTCTCTGACTCTCTCTCTCTCTCTGACTCTCTCTCTCTTTCTGCGTTCGTTCGTCGCTCCCTCGAGACAACAAAATTCTTTCACAGAGAAGAAGCGCGAGCGCCTTGGTGCTTTTTTTGTGAGGATGATGCGTTCTGAAGAATGAGAGAGAGAGAGTTTTTTTCGATTTTCGTCCTCTCGACGATAAGAGAAAAGCGAGAAGAGAAGTTCGAATGTTGCGTGAAACAGGCGGTGTGATAGTTTTTTTTTGTTTTTTTTTGAAAGGAGATGGGGGCAGAGAGCATCCCTTTGAGAGGCCTCTCTCTCTCTCTCTCTGTCCTTCTCCTCGTTCGTCCATCCGGAGCGTCGCGAGAGCCGTCGTGCTTATTTATTTTTCCTTTTTTGTTTCGCTCTCTGCTGACGACGCTTTATTTTAGCGGCGATTGCTTTATCTTCTCTCTGTGTGTTCTCCACAAATACGGCGGAGAGACTCGATAAAGTTTGCTACAGAGATAGACGGTAAAAAAGGCACACACACACACACACACACACACGCGCGCGCTTGCATCGTTCGTCGCATTAGTTTGTTAATCGTTGTTATTGTTATTTAAAAGAGAAGAAAGAAAAATGTTTAGCGTAGCGTCCACGACTTCGTCCTCGCTGGCGAGCCGACACTCGAACGCCTCCTCCTCGCCGTCGCTGAGAAGAAAGACGAGCGGTGCGGCGACGATGAAACAAAGACAAAATAAGCAGCATCAGCAGCAGCGCGGTTTTGCGGTGCAAACGTTCGCGAAGAAAACTCCGGACGGGCCGAGAGTGTGCATCGCGGGCGTGACCGGAGCGGTCGGGCAAGAGTTTTTGAGAGTTTTGAAACAAAGGGACTTCCCGTACAGCGAGATGAAGATGTTGGCGTCCGCGAGAAGCGCGGGGAAGAAAGTCGAATTCGACGGGGAGACGTACACGACGGAAGAGTTGACGGAAAATTCTTTCGATAACGTGGACATCGCGTTGTTTTCCGCCGGTGGGTCCATCTCGAAGAAGTTTGGCCCTATCGCGGTGGAGAAAGGGTGCTTCGTCGTCGATAACTCGAGCGCGTTTCGCATGACGGAAGGCGTGCCGTTGGTCATTCCGGAAGTGAACCCGGAAGCTATGGCGGGCATGAAAGTTGGATCCGGTAAAGGTGGCATCATTGCCAACCCGAACTGCTCCACGATTATCGCGTTGATGGCGACGACTGCGATTCAAAGAAAAGTTGGCATCGAGAGAATGGTCGTGTCTACGTACCAGGCGGCGTCGGGCGCCGGCGCGCAAGCCATGGCTGAGTTGGAACAACAAACGAGAGAACTCGTCAACGACGGGGAAGTTAAAACGAAAGAAATCTTCCCGTGGGGATACGCGTTCAACTTGTTCTCCCACAACGCGCCGATGATGGAGAACGGCTACAACGAAGAGGAAATGAAAATGGTGAAAGAAACCAAGAAAATTTGGAACACCGACGACATCAGCATCTGCGCGACGTGCATCCGCGTCCCAGTCATGCGCGCGCACGCGGAGAGCATCAACTTGACGTTGAAGAACGAATTGAGCGAAGAAGAGGCGAGAAAACTCATCTCTGAATTCCCGGGCGTTTCCTTAATTGACGATCGCGCGAACAACCGATTTCCGATGCCTTCGGACGCCAGCGACCAAGACGACTGCTTCGTCGGTCGCATCCGAAGAGACATCTCCCAAAAAGGGAATAAAGGCTTGGAATTGTTCGTGTGCGGGGATCAAATCAGAAAAGGGGCCGCGCAAAATGCCGTCCAAGTGGCCGAGTTGTTGCTTTAAGTGCGATAACGGTTGAGGTATTCTTGGTATTTTATTCGAGTTTTTTTAACCGAAGTACTCGTACACGTATATAAAACGAATCGTTGATCTTTTCCTACGCACAAAATTTACGCACCTCGACGCCACCATCATGCTGACGACCAAGGAAAAGATGACCACCGAGGCGTTAGCCGGTGCGTTCCTCGCTTTTTTTTATCTCTGTCTCTCTGTGATGTGTTTTTTACGCCCAACACACCAACAAACGCTTCTACGCGCGCGTTCGCAAATTCGTGTTCGTTGAGCGTTTTGAATTTGGATTACACCGACGCTACGCGTCGCGCGCGCGGATGAAAACTGACGATCGTCCTTTTCTCTCTCTCTCTCTTTATCATTCTCAATCTTCCTTATGCAACAGGAGCCATCGGTGGCGTCGTCTCTGCCATGCTCTTATACCCGCTCGATACGGTCAAAACCAGAATCCAAGCCGAGCAGAAACAAGAAGAGGAAGCGGGGAATTTGAGAGGTGGTGGTTTATTCCGCCGGTCCTCGAGTGGACCTTTGCTGCCAAAAAAGAACAACGCGCCGTTCCTGTACCAATTTTACGAATCCGTCCATCGAGACGGCTTGTTGCAACTCTTCAACGGGGTGAGACCGAAGTTTTACCACTCGATGATGTCCTCGTTCGTGTATTTTTTCGCCTTTAGCGGGTTGAAACGGAAAGTGGAGGAGAGAAATCCACATCAAAAGATATCGATTGGGATGAGTTTGTTGGTCGCGACGATGGCGGCGGCGACGAACGTGGTGTTGACAGAGCCGTTGGATACGTTGAGCACTCGAGCGCAGGTTGTGAGTTGTCCGACGAAGAGAGGGGAGAGAGGAGGGGAGAGAGATGGAGCGTCTGTGCGCGATTCCGGAGATTTTAGCAACGGTCAGAGTTTCAGTCAGAGAGATCCGAAAGAGGAAGAGAGAAAGAAGAAGTTTCACGCGAGCGATTCGGAAGTTACGGATTCCGAGAGCGAAAGCGATTCCGACTCTGAATCATCCGATTCTGACGACGATCTGAGCATTATGAGTACCCCGGGACAAAGGTCGGCAACTAAAGGAGGGAAAAGAGTTGGTTTGGTTTCTTCGACGAGCTCGTTTCGAGATGTCGTGCATAGGAAAATTGAGAGAGCACAGCGCGTCTCCTCGAAAGCCATTCAAAAATTGCGCAAGAAAGTACCGTCAAAGAAAACGATGGAAAAGAAAGCGAGAATGTATAAACGACGCGTGCGCAGAGAATTTCGGAGGGCGACGGGATTTTTGACCTCGACTGTGCCAAATTTATACGCCGGTGTAGGTGCTTCGTTGTTGCTCACGGTGAATCCAACCATTCAATACACCATGTACGAGCAGTTAAGACAGAGAGCTTTGAAAGGCTTGAGCGTTGGGAGAAGGAAACCGGTGACGGAATTGCCTGTGTTTGAGGCGATCGTTATTGCGGCGTTATCGAAAGCGGCGGCAACGGTGGCCACGTATCCTTTGATTCGCGCGAAAGTGTTACAGAAAGCGGCGACGAATCCGAAGGATCAACAATCGAACCAGCAAAAGAACAGAAGAAACGCGAGTAGTAAATCAACCGATTTTGCGACGTTATCGTTGTTACAAATTATGGCAGACTTAAAGAAACGAGAAGGTTACGCGGGTTGGTATAAGGGCTTAAACGCTCAGTTGACGAAAACCGTCGTAGCTTCGGCCATTGGGTTGAGCATCAAAGAAAAATCCTTTCGAGCGAGTCAACTATTAGTGGCCGCGTTTAGCACGAGATGAACCAAGTGTTGATTGATACGCATATATGTTTTTTGCCTTGTAAATACTAAGTACTATAGTCATTGTATTCTAATAATACATAAAGCTAACCGACAAATGCCACCACAACTGCGATGTCATCCATCTTCCCTCCGGTTAATTGAACGCCTTGCAACTTCTCCGCCCACGTCAATTCCATGCCTTCTCTCCTCGCGGCGATCATAAACGGCGAATCGTATTCCTCATCGGTACTTCTTGCAAACGCTA
>Ga0181561_10002933_pt1 | contig 15047 bp, 4 predicted proteins | sample 011ome_19_FD_133760 | JGI IMG/M metagenome (GOLD analysis project Ga0181561, IMG submission 133760) | Coastal salt marsh microbial communities from the Groves Creek Marsh, Skidaway Island, Georgia - 011510BT metaG (megahit assembly) | ecosystem: Environmental > Aquatic > Marine > Intertidal zone...
CTCGCGCGCGGCGTCGAGATCGGCGCGGAGCGCTCTTTCGGTTTCGGCGGCGGCGTCGCGCACCGCTTCCGTAGCCTTCGCCGCCTCGACGCGTTCGGTCGCCGCCGACGCGATCGCCGCGGCGACGGCGGCTTCGGCGTCGGCGCGTTTTCGCTCCGCGGCGTCCGCGCGCGCGCGCTCGCGTTCGACGTCGCGCTTCGTCTCCTCCACCGCCTTCGTCGCCGTTTCCAGCGACTTCTTCGATTCTGCGGAGGCCATCTTAGCACCGGACTGGAAAAACGACAGGTCCGACTCGAGCGCCGAGACGCGCGTCTTGAGCGTCGCCTCCCGGCCGAGCGCTCTCGCCTCGGTTTCGCGCGCGCGCTTCTCCGCCTCAGCGAGCGTCGTTTCAGCCTCCGCCGTCAATCGCCGCGCCTCCGCGAGGTCTGTTTCCGCGCCCGCCTTCGCGGCGACAGCCGTCCGAGCCTCTTCGCGCGCGGACTCGAGCTCGCCAATGAGCTCGGCGACGCGCGCCTCAGCCGTCTGCAGGCGGCCCTCCACGCGAGCCTCCCGCGCCGTCAGCTCGGCGTGTTCGTCGGCGCGCGTCGCCGCCGCGTCGTCCGCGGCGGCGGCGGTGGCCGCGAGCTCAGCCTTCAGGTTTTCGAACTGCTGCCTGAGCTGCCCCTCGCGGAGGCCAGCGGCCTCGAGCGCAGCGGCGAGCGTCTCCGCCACCGACGACGGCGGCGGCGCGTCGGGCGCGCTCGAGGTGGAGGAAGCGCCCTCCGCCGGCTTCGGATCCGCCGGCACGGGCGTCCCCTCGGCGACGCCGCTTTCGCGCGTCGAACGGGGATTCGTCGCCGGATCCAGAAGCGCGCGAAGCTCGTTCTCGCGCTCCTGCGCGGCTTCCAGCGCCACGAGCGCCGTCTCCGCGCGAGCCGTCGCGTCGTACGCGTCGCTCGCCGAGCGCATCGCCTCCGCCTTCGTCGCGCGTAGATCGGCTTCGAGCGACGTTCGCGTGTCGTCGAGCTGGGCGCGGAGCGCGGACTCGCGGTCGGCGGCGGCTGCCGCCGCGAGCTCCGCGGCGGCGACACCGGCCGCCTCGGCGTCGAGGCGTCTCTCCAGCTCCGCGAGACGAGTCACCGCTTCCGCCTCGTGCTTCGCCGCGGCTTCGGCCGCGGCGGCGACGGCGGCGTCGCGTTCCTCTCGGAACGTGACCGACGCCTTCTCCACAGCCGCGGCGAGCGTCTCCTCCGCGGCGGCGCGCGCCGCCTCCGCGGCGGCAGCGGCGTCGTCCGCAGCCTTCGCGACGGCGGCGTCGACGGACATTTCCGCGGCGTTCGCGCGCGCGCGCTCGCGTTCCAAGTCGCGCTTCGCTTCCTGCACCGCCTTCTCCGCCGCCTCCAGCGACTTCTTCGTCTCCGCCGCCGCCATCTTGGCGCCCGACTTGAAATACGATAAGTCCCCCTCCGCCGTCTTCGCGCGCGTCTCCAGCGTCGCCTTCTGGCCCAGCGCGCGCGCCTCAGCCTCCTTCAGCGCCGTCGCCGAGGACGCGGCGCGCGCCTCGAGGTCCACCGCCCTACGCCGCGCGGTCTCGAGCGAAGACTCGAGGTCCCTCCGGGCGTCCGCCGCCGCGCCAGCCTCGCGGCGCGCGGACTCGAGCGCCGAGGCGAGCTCGGCGGCGCGCGACTCTGCCGTCGCCAAGCGCGCTTCCAGCCGGGCCTCGCGCGCCGCCGTCTCCGCCTGCGCGTCGGCGTGCGCCTTGACGGCAGCCTCGGCGGCGGACGTCGCCGCCGCCGCGTCGATCGCGGCGGCGGCGGCTCGAGATTCCGCTTCGGCGAGTTTCGCGCGCGCGTCGCCTTCGCGAAGGCCGGAAGCCTCCAGCGCCGCAGCGAGCGCGGATGTGGCCGCCGCCGCCGTCGCCGACGCGCCGTTCGGCTCGGGCGCCGCGGGCGCGCGCGCCGCCGTGAGTGCCCCGCGGGACTCGCCGAGCTCGCGCTCGAGGAGCGCGACGCGCGCGTTCGCGGCGTTGAGCTCGGCGCGAAGCGCGGTCTCGCGCTGGGACGCCGACTCCAAGAGCGCGGCGAGCGCGGCGGACGCCGCCGTCTCCGACGTCGGCTTCGTCTCCGTCGCCTCGCGGAGCGCGGAGACCGTCTCGCGAACGGCATCGAGCTCAGCCTGAAGACGCTTCACGCGCTTCTCCGGGGACGGCGTCTTCATTCGGGGCGCCGACGCGGACGTCTCCTCGAGCTTCGCGAGGAGCTCCGCTTCGCGCGCGCGGCTCGTCCGGAGAAGCGCCTCGAGCGACGCGAGCGCGGCGTCCTTCTCGTCGGCGGACGCCGCGCGCGGAGACGACGGAGGCGTCTCGAGCGTTCCCGCCGCCGTCCTCCCCGCCGCCGTGTCTTCCGCGTCTTCCTCGGTCGAGTCATCGAGACGCGCGCGCAGTGCGGCCATCTCCGCGGCGTGCGCGCGCGACCGCTCGAGCGCGTCGCGATGCATGGCGTCCGCGTCCGCGGTCGCCGTCCGCGCCGCGTCCATGGCGTCGTCGGCGGCGACTTCGAGCTCGACGAGTTTCGCGCGGAGCGCCGATTCCGTCTCGGCGGCGGCGGCGAGCGCCTCGACGCGCGCGCGTTCCACCTCAGAGGCTCGCTCCTGCGCCGCGACGAGCTTCTCGCGGAGCGACGCCAAGGCGTCGTCGAACCGCGACGTCGAAGAGTCCGCCTCGCGGCGTCGCTCTTCGTCCAGCTCTCGCCGCAGATTCGTCTCCGCCTTTGCCGCGTCGCGAATCGCCGCGTCGCGCGCGGCGAGCGTCGCCTCCGCGGCGGCGAGCTTTGCCCTGAGATCCGCCTCGACGTCGTTCGCCTTGGCGCGCGTCTCGGAAACGCGCAGGCGCCACTCGGCTTCGGACGCGGCGGCGCGCTCATCAGCCTCAAACGCGAGCGTCTCCAGACGCGCCTTCTCGCTCGACGCGCGCGTCCGGAGGTTGGACATCTGCTCGCGAAGCTTCTCGAGCTCGGCGTTCGACGCGTCCTCCGCGCGCGCGCGCGTCGACTCCTCGGCGACGGCGAGTCGCGTCTCGAGCGAGGCCACGGACGCCGCCGCCTCGGACCGCGCCCCCTCGAGTTTCGCGCGCCAGGTGGCTTCCGAAGCCGCGAGTTTCTCAGCCGCGGCAATCGCCGCCGCGCGTTCAGTCTTTTCGCGCTCCACCGCTTCGCGCGCCGCCGCCTCCGCCGCCGCCGCCCTCGCCTCCGCGTCGCGCGCGTTCGCGTTCGCCTTCGCCGCCTCCTCGGCGACCCACGAGCCGCGCGCGACGTCCCCGGCGGCGAGCTTTTCTTCCGCGGCGTTCCGCGCGGTCTCCGCCTCGTCCAGGCGCCTGCGCATCACAGCCTTCTCCGCCGCCGCGCGTTCGGCGGTTTCGCGGACCGAGTCTCTGAGTTCCGCCTCGTTCGCCTCCGTCAGCCGCATCGCCTCGTCCAGACTGGCGCGCGCGCGCGCCTCCGCGCGCGCGAGCGCCGCGCGGTGCACGCTCTCGGTGCGACCGAGCTCCGCGAGCTTGTCTTCCGCTTCCGCGAGCCGCGCCTTGAGCTCGAGGTTCTCCTCGGTGGCCAGCCTCTTGGCCTTCGCGAGCCGCTCGCGGAGACGCGTCTCCAGCGCCGCCGCGTCGACGGCGGCGTCCTTCTCGAGCGCCGCCGCCGCCGCCGCGTCCTCCGCGAGCGCGAGACGCGCGCGGAGCTTCTTCTCCGCGGCGGCGGCGCGCGCGCGCGCATCGCGCATCTCCGACTCGCTTTCCACCGCGGCTTCCTCCAGACGCGACTCCGCGTCCGCGAGGTCCGCCTCCAACGCGGAGAGCGTCTCCGCGTCGCGCGCGTCTCGCGCGGTTCGACGAGGAGGCGCGACTTTGACGGTTTCTCGCCTCGGCGCCTCGGCGCGCGGCGCCTCGGCGCGCGCCAGCCGCGCTGTGGTTTCGTCCAGCGCCTCCTCCGCCTCGGCGACGCGCGCCTCCGCCTCGGCGAGACGTTTCTCGGACTCGGCGAGTTTCCGCTCGAACGCGCCGCGTTCTGTCGCCGTCTCGTTCCGCGCCTTGGCGCGCTGCTTCTCCAGCGCCGACTTGAGCACGGCGCTCTGCGTGGACTCAAGCCGCGCCGCGCGGAGCTCCGCGGCGGACGCGCGCGTCTCCGCGACGGCGACTCTCCGCGCCGCCGCGTCCGCGCGCGCCGCCTCGTCGTCCGCCGCGCGCGTCGCGCGCTCCAGGCGTCGCTCGAGGTTTTCGATCGATCCCTCGAGCGCGCTCGATCGATCCCTCGACGCGCCTTCGCGTTCCGAGTCTTCCCGCCGCCGCCGTTCGCGCGCGGTTTCTTCCCGCGAGGCGCGCGTCTCGGCTTCCGCGCCTTCGCGCTCGGCGCGTTCGCGACGCGCGTCCTCGCGCGCGCGCGCCAACTCGGCTCCGAGCGCCTCCGCCTCGCGACGCGCGTCCGCGAGCTCGTCCTCCAGCCTCGCCGTCTCGCGCGCGGCTTCGCCCGCCGCGTACCGCTCCGCCGCCGCCGTGTGGTACGTCGACTGCGGCGGCGGCGGCGTGCGCGCCTCGAACGCCAGCACCGCGGGGGACGCCGGGTTCGAAAGAGACGGCGACATCCCCGTGAACAGGGGGTTCTCGGTGGCTGGCGTGCGCCCGACCGGCGACGCCAGCGGGGGCGACGCCAGCGGGGGCGACGCCAGCGGGGGCGACGCCGCGGACGCCAGCGGAGGTGACGCCGCCACCGCGAGCGGCGGCGTCCGCGCCGGCGACGCCTCCGCGACCCGAATCGGTGACGCCTCCGCGAACGTCGCGGGGGAAGCCTCGGCGACGGTACGCGTCCCCGCCGGAACAGCCACCGAGCGTTTCGTTTCTTCAAACGCCTGTAACCGCGCCGCCGCTCGCGCTTCCCTCAACTTCGCCTCGTCGAGCTCCGCGCGAAGCGCCGTTTCCTTCAGCTCCGTCGCCTCCAAGAAGCGCTCCATCTGCGCGTCCGACGCCGCGAGCTGCGCGACGAGCTCGTTCTCGCGCGCCTCGCGCGCCTCGCGCGCGCGCGCGTCTCGCTCGGAGATGCGCGCCGTCAGCTCCGCGACGGATGACGTCGCCTGGCGCAGGTCGCTCTCGGCGACGGCGAGACGCGCGTCGCGGTCGGCGAGCTCGTTCTCGAGCGAGACGACTTTTTCGCGCGACGGCGACGGAGAGGGAGACGCCTCCTCCGACTTCGCGGAGGCGAGCCGCGTCTCGAGTTGGTCGATGCGACGACGCAGCGCGACGTTCTCGTCCCGCGCCGCCGCAGCGGCGGCGGCGCTCGCGGCCGTCTCCGCGGCGGCGGTTTCGCGTCGTTCTTCGTTTCTGCGTTCCGCGCGCGCGCTCAGCTCCCGAACCGCCCTGGTCGCGCGGCGCACGTCGGACTCCGCCGTCTCGACGCGGGCGTCTCGCGCGGCGACGTCCGACTCCAGCATCGCCACGCGCGCGCGCAGCGCCTCGGTTTCTGCCGCGGTTCCCGAGGTTCCCGCGTCTCCGGATTCCCGCTCGAAGGTGGACGCGACCAGCGAGAGCAGCGACTCGCCGGGGCTCCGCGGCGGCGATTTCAGAGGCGAGGCCCGGGAAGGCGCGCGCAGGGGACTCGCGGGGGGCGTCCGCGCCTTGGCGGCTTCGCGCTCGCGCCGCGTCGCCATCTCCGTCGCCTCGCGCTTCGCCGCGCGCGACGCGAAGTCTGCGAGCCGCAGCTTCACCTCGAGCTCGTCCACGCGGTTCTGCATCGCGTCGACAACCCGCTCCATCTCTTCGCGCGCGGCGCGCTCGCGCGCGGCGGCGTTCGCCTCGGCGAACTCCTCGCCGGTCCGCGCCGCCGCCGCCGCCAGCGCCGCGCGCGACTCCAGGTCGGCGACGCGCGCGCGCAGCGCCTCGTTCTCCCGGCCGAGCTGGGAAGCCGCGGCCGTGGCAGCCGCGGTCACGGCGACATCGAGTGGTTCCGCGCCCCGCCGCGGCTCGCTGCGCTCGCGGCGTCGCGGGGGCGTCGCTCGCGGCTCGGAGCCGACGCTCCCGTCGTCGCTCTCGACCTCGCCGGCGAGGTCGGGCGCGTGCCGCTTCTGGAACCACATCGCCTTCGTCTTGACCGAGGCGTTCTCGGGCGCCACCGCGGGCGAAGGGCCGAGCCTGGGCGCCCTGGCCGTGGACTCCGGTCGAGCCGTTCGCGCCTCCGAGTCATCCGACGAGTCCGAGGGACGGCCGGGCTCTTCCTTCGCGCCTCGGGTTTTCCTCGGCGCGCGCCGGGTCTCGGCGAGCTCAGCCTTCGCCGCGTCGTAGCGCCGGCGCTCCTCCACCAGCGCCGCGGTGACCGTCTCGAGCTCGGCTACCGCCTCCTCCCGCGTCGCCTCCGCCTCGCGCGCGGTGGCCATGAGCCGCGCCATCTGCGCCTCGGCCGAGTCGGCGTACGCGCGGTTCAGCGCGGCGGTCGGCGACGGCATCTCGGCTGCGGGCTCCGCCGCCGACTTGGCGCGCGCCGCGGCGAGCGCCATCTCCGCCTCCGCCAGCGCCGACCGCGCGTCCACCAGCTCCCCCTTCAGGCTGCGCGCGACGGAATCGGCGTTCTCCCGAGACGCCTCCGCCGCGGCGACGCGCGCGTCCGCGCGCCTGATGTGCGCGTCCCGCGCCTCGAACGCCGCGCGCCGCGCCTCCTCGGCGTCGCGCTCGGCGCGCTGTTTGGCACCCGCCAGGTCCAGTTCGAACCGCCGCCGCACCATTTGGATCTCCTCCTCCGCTTTCGCGCGCGCATCCGCGGCATCCTGCCGCGCGCGCGTCACCGCCTCGTCCGCGCCGCTCGTCGTCGCGTGTTCGGCGCGGTGCGCGCGCTCGCGAGCCTCCTCGATGAGGATCCGCGCGCGCGCGTTGCCGTCGCTCACGGCGCGCTCCGCCGAGGCGCGGCACTCCGCCACCTCGCGGTCGCAGCGGTCGCGCATCAGACGCAGCTCGTCTGCCACCCGCCCGCGCTGCGTCGTCGCGGTCTCCGCGCTGAGTCTGTGCGCGTCAGCCTCGGCGCGCGCGCGCTCGACGTCCGCGCGCACCTCCGCGAGCACGCGCGCGTGTTCCTCCCGGCGCGACGTCTCTGCCGCCATCAGCTCGTTCACTTTCTCCTCGAGCGACCCCGCGGCGACGCGCTCGCGCGCGGCGAGCTCCTCCCGCACCGCCGCCTCCCTGGCGACGGCCACCTCTTTGTCCGCCGCGGCCTCGTCCGCCACGGCCGTCGCGGCGTTGAGCCTGCTCCGCAGGCGCTCGATCTCCTGCTCCGCGGCTTGAGTCGACGCGACGGCTAAGATGGAGCGCCGGAGATTCGCCGCCGACTGCGACCTGTGCGCGGCGACGTCCGCCTCGAGCGCCGCCGTGGCGTCGCGGAGCGCCGCGAGAGCAGCCTCGGCAGAGGCGGCGCGAGTCATGAGCGCCGCGTTATCCAGCTGCGCGTGCTCGAGCTCCCGAAGCACGGACTCGGCGGTTTCCGCGGCGACGCTGGTCGCGAGCGCCACGGCTTCGTCCGCGCGCGCCGCGGTGTCTCGCTCGCCTCGCGCGCGCGCGTCTCGCATTTTCGTCTCCAGCTCGTCGATGTGCTTCGAGCACGCGGCGATGATGTCGTCGCGTTCCTTGAGCTCCGCTCGCATGGTCTCTATCTTCACGCTCTGCTCGACGTTTCGCCTCTCGACGGTGCGGAAGTTCCGCACCTCGCCCTCGTCCGTGCCCAGCGCGGCGGTCAAATCCTCGACGCGCTTTTCGCTGTAGAAGAGCTGGAGCTTGACGTTCGCGTTCACCTTGGACAAAGTCGCGATGAGCTGCTGCTGCTCCTTCGGGGTCATGTCCATGGTCACGTCCGACGGGTCGACATCATCCCCCGTGCCCATCGGCGCGGACCGCGCCGACGCCGGCGACCCGCGGTCCGCCATCGCGGAGCGGAGTGCGCCCGAATTCTCCGCGTCCCAGAAAAAACAGGTAGAGCCGAGGAGTTTGAATCCGGTTCGGGAGACGGGGAGAGTGGGAGTAATAGACTGGGAACGCCTGGCAGTGATCTGCAGGAGCGGGTTTCGGCGCCAGCAACGAGAATTCCGTTGGAAAATCGCCCCGAGCAGCACTTCTTCGGGCACCACCTCGCCGGTGCGGTGGTCGCCTCGTCGAGGTCGCGATGGCGTCGCACCCCCCGCCCTTCGGCGGCGGCTACGGCGACGAGCGCGGCGACCCCGGCGCGTTCGTGGTGGAGGACTTGACGCATGGCCTGAACGAGTGGCGTAACATTCAGGACATCGTCCGGCTTTCGTTCGTGGCGTTCCACAAGGCGTTGCAGGCGCAGGGGGACGCCATCCAGGCCCTGACGGAGCAGACCGAGCTCCGGGCGCTGAAATCGGACGTGCGCGCGGCGTTCGAGACGCACGAGGAGCTGCTCGAGGTTCGGCTCGGGGAGGCCGAGGCGGCCGACGCCGGCGACGCCGAGACGCCGAACGCCGAGACTCGAGACGCCGAGATTCTCGAGCGCGTCGCCGCGCTCGAGCGCCGCGCCGAGACGGTCGAGACGCGCTTGGAGCGCTTCGCCACCAAGGCGGAGCTGGAGAAGGCGAGCGAGGAGACGAGGACGAAATTGGACGCCTTGCTCAGGGACTTGCGACGCGACAAAGGAGGAGTTTCTGAAACGCCTCCGCCGCGCGGCGACGCCTCCGCCGCGGACGCCGCCTCGAAGACGCGTCTTCGCCTCGACGCGGCGTTCGAGTCAGCCTCTCCTCTCCGTCACGCGTCCTCCTCGCGAGATGAACGATATGAAGATACGCACGGAAAAACGCACGCGCATCTCCGCGGCGAGCCGCCAGGCGATGGCGGCGTCGAGACGGCGCCATCCGCCGTCTCCGCGGAGATGCGCGTCGCGCTGGCGTCGAAAGCCGACGCCGCCGAGGTTCGCGAGACGCTCGAGCGCCTCGAGCGCGCCGCGTCCACGTACGCCACGAAGGCTGATCTGCACAGCGTGAACGTCTCCACGGTGACCGCCTCCGACCTCGCGGCGCTCGCCGCGGAGAAGGTGGGCGTGGACGAGGTGAACCGCGCGCTGGCAGAGGTGAGCGCGGCGCTGGACGAGAAAGCCGGCGCGGCGGCGCTCGACGCCTTGGCGCGCGAATCGCGGATGGCGCTTCGCGGCGTCAACGCAGAAACCTCGCTGAGCGTGGCGCGGTGGATCTGGAAGTCGGGGCGCACGAAGGCGCACGGAGTGGTGCCTTGGAACGTGCAGAGCGTGAACACGGACCCGGAGAACTTCCGGTGGGAGCGGGATAAGACGTTCGTGCGCGCGGGCGCGCCCGGCTTGTACGAGGTGACGTTCGGGTTCTTCGCGCGGAAAAAGCCGGCGGTGCGGCTGCTGGTGGATGGCGAGCCCGTGCTCGCGGCGGTGAACAGCGCGAGCTACGTGACCCACCACAGCAGCGGGCGGCTGACCAGCGCGACGCGACACCCGGCGGGGAACGTCACGGGGCTCACCTTGATCGATTTCTTGGCGTTGCCGGCGAAGGCAAAGGTGGCCGTCGTGTACGAGGGCGAGACGGGGGCGGAGGGATTCCTGTCCCTCAAGAAGTTGTAGTACAAAGCCCCTTAGGCCTTAGCGAGGATGTGTTAGTTTTCCTCTCATCAGTTCCGATTTTTCGCGTACGTACGCGACCTCAGTGTCGTTTTTTGGAGCACGCGACCTCAATTTCGCACTCGACCCGCGCGCGGCCGCAGCGATGGAGGCGCGTCTGGGCGGCATCGCCGCGGTCTCGGACCAGAAGTCGAGGACCTCCCAGTACAAAGAGGTCCTCGACGAGCTGTTGTCCGGCGATGGGGACGCAGAGGGGCTGAAGCTCATGGTGACGCACATGCTGTCCGACGACGTGCCCCTCGTGATCTCGAGGCAAGTGCTGCAGACCCTGTGCCAAGACCTGCAGAGGTTGCCGTCCGAGCGGCACAAGGAAACCGCGGACTTCGCGCTGGAGAAGATCACCCCGCGCGTGGTGTCGTTCGAAGAGCAGGTCAGCGTCCTGCGCGAGGGGCTCTCGCAGCTCTACCAGGACGAGCGGCTCTGGAGCCGAGCGGCGCAGGTTCTGTCCGGTATAGATCTGGACAGCGGCATCCGGGTGCTCTCGGACGAGTACAAGCTCCAGAAGTGCGTGCAGATCGCCGCGCTGTACCTCGAGGACGACGACGCGCTTAACGCGGAGACGTACATCAAGAAGGCGTCGTTCCTTCTCGGCGCGTGCAAGGTTCGTCTTCCCCTCATCAGGATCCGCCAGCCTCCCAAAAAAGCGCCCCCGACAGGAATCTCCGGACCGATGATTATTACCAATCTTAACCACACCAAGCGCGACCCGACCCTCACCTCGCCGTGGGACCGAACGTCGCGCGATTCGTCGCGTGAGACCCGGTCGCGAACCGAGGGTCAGCGCCGAGACGAAAAACGTGTGCCTTGAGGTCCAGAGCCGCCGCCGCGCGAGCCGTTTTCCCGTTTTTCCGAGTGTCGATTTCGAGCCAAAAAAACGCCTCGGAATCGCAAACGCTCAACCCGTCTACCCCGTCCCCGCCCATCTCCGAACGCGGCTTTCGACGCTCGCAGGACCCCGCGCTGGAGCTGCAGTACAAAACGTGCTACGCGCGCGTCTCCGACGCGAAGGGGCGGTTCGTCGAGGCGGCGATGCGGTACTACGAGCTGTCGCAGGCGGAGCCGGAGGGGCGAGGCGCGGGGAAGAGCGAGGCGCGCCTCGCCGAGGCGCTGTCGAACGCCATCACGTGCGCCATCCTCGCCTCCGCGGGCCCGCAGCGCAGCCGCGTACTCGCGACGCTGGTGAAGGACGAGCGGTGCGCGTCCGTCCCCGCGTTCGGCATGTTACAGAAGGTGTACCTGGAGCGCATCCTGCGCGCGGAGGAGGTTGCGGCGTTTGGCGCCGCGCTGAAACCCCACCAGCTCGCGGTGGGCGACGACGGGCTCACCGTGCTGTCCCGCGCGGTGAGCGAGCACAACCTGCTGAGCGCGTCGAAGCTGTACAACAACATCTCCGTCACGGAGCTGGGTGCGCTCCTGGGCGTGGGGAGCGACCGCGCCGAGCGCACGGCGGCGAAGATGATCTCCGAGGGGCGCATGGCGGGCTCCATCGACCAGGTGGACGGCGCGGTGACGTTCCGCGATGCCGAGGACGGCGGCGCCGTCGTCGAGCAGTGGGACGCGCAGATCATGAACGTCTGTCTGCAGGTCAACGCCGTGGTGGAGCTCATGGAAAAAAAGAACGTGACGGTCGCGATGTGACGGGTTTCGTCGCGAATAGAGCGCCTCGATTAGAACGGCCTATATAGAAACGAGACGAACGCCCCCCGCGTTTTTCGGACGCGCGGATTCCGGAACGCGTCACGCGATTTGCCAATCGATCGGCGCGCCGCCCTCGCTTTCGATGAACGCGTTCGCCTGCGAGAAGTGCTTGCACCCGTAGAAGCCCCTGTGCGCGGATAAGCCGCTGGGGTGCGGGGACTTCAGAACCTTGTGCCCCTTGGATCTGTCGATGAGCCGTTCCTTTTCCTGCGCGTTTTTGCCCCACAGCAGGAACACGAGGCCGGAGCGGTTCTTGGCCAACGCGCGGACGGCGGCGTCCGTGAACGTCTCCCACCCCTTTTTCGAGTGCGAGTTCGCCTGGTGCGCGCGGACGGTGAGCGACGCGTTGAGCATCAGCACGCCCTGCGTGGCCCACCCGTCCAGGTCCCCGTGCGTCGGTTTCGTACACCCGAGGTCCGTGCCGAGCTCCTTGAAGATGTTCTGCAGCGAGGACGGCACCTTCCACCCGCGCGGCACGGAGAAGCTCAGGCCCATCGCCTGGCCATCGTCGTGGTACGGGTCCTGGCCCAGGATCACCACCTTCACGCGCTCCATCGGACACGTGTTGAACGCGCGGAAGATGTTCCCGGGCGCGGGGAACACCTTCGCGCCGGAGTTCCACTCGCGCTTGAGGAACGATTTCAGGCTGGACATGTACTCCTTCTTGAACTCGCCCTCGAGGATGTCCCGCCACGTCTGCTCGACGAGCAGAGCGTCAAGGTCGGGGGTCTCGCCCGCGTTCTTGGCAGCTTCCCACACCTCAGTGGCCTTACGTTGCAGCTGCTTGCTCATCGCCACCTGTTTGTTGAGCTCGGCGCGTTGCCTCTGCGCCTCGGTCAAGCCATCTCGTGGGGCAGCTGTATCCGCGGGACGCTTGGAGGCGTTCGTCCCGGGACTCTTCGCGGGACTCGTGCCGACGGCGTTGGAGACGGGCGCCGGGACCGGCTCGACCGCTTCGGTCGCCTTGGGCTTCTTCGCCACGGGGGCGAAGAACGACTGAATACTCCGCTTCTCGGGCGCCATCTCTGCCGCGCGTCGGGTGTAGTGTGCCTAGGCGCGATCGGGCTGTGAACAGTGTGCCTACGTTCTACTTGACCCTTCGGCAGTTCGAAACGAGTTCGTCGAGCTGTTCACATTTTTCCGTTGTGATTCGAAAATTTCTCGGACGACGCCCGTCGGTGGCATCAACGCACTCCGCGGTCCGCGCGACCGAACCCACGAGTGTTCGCTCGGGCGTTTCGCGTGTGCGTGTCACACCGCCGCGAAGCACAACCTCCGCGCGGGTCACTGGAACGACGCGCCGGGGGTACTCTCCGCTTCGTCGTCGTTCGAATTTCGACCACATTCCCGGCGACCCGGTCCCTAACCGAGGTTCGAGATGGCGCCCGACGGCCTTTCGGACCGCCAGTTCCGGCGTAAGGTGTTCGAGGAGCTCCAGAATGCCGGCACCATCGATGGCCTGAAAGGTACGCTCCGGTCGCGCTTGGTCGGCGTCCTGCAGCGCCGCGACCCCGGCGTGTTCGCCAGCAGCGGCCCCGAGCATCAGACGCTGTGGCAGAGGGCGGCGAACAGCCTGTACGTGGAGTACCTCGCCTCGCAGAACTACGGCTACTCGCTGTCCGTGTTCCAGCCCGAGTGCGGGCTCACGAACCAGCAGGTGATGACGCGCGAGGAGCTCTCCCGAGTGCTCTCGCTGAGCGGCCCCATCGCGGGGCACCTCCCCGCCAGCCCCACGAGCGATGCCCCCGGAGCCCCGCCTCTGCTCGTGAGCCTGCTGCAGGGCGTCGCCGACATGGGCGGCGCCGGCGCGAGGCGAGAGATCCAGACGCAGACGGACGACGACGGCGGGAACAGCTCTCTGTCGCTCCGACTCGCGCAGATCGATGAGATGCACGAGCGCGCGGTGGAGACGGAGCGCGCGGCGCCGCGCCTCGACGCCGAGGCGCGCATGGCGTCGTTCCAGAAGGAGTGCGAGTCGCGCCTGCGCGCGGAGATGGAGGAGCAGGTGCGCCGCGTGCGCGACCACGAGGTGGGGCAGGCGCGCCTGGAGGAGGCGGCGAAGCACCGCCGCCAGATCAAGGAGGCGCGCGAAGAGCTCGAGCGCGTGCACGCCGAGCGCCTGCGCAAACTGCGCGCGCGCGAGGAGAGCCAGACGGAGCGCGTGCGCGCCGCCGAGGCTTCGCTCGAGCGCGCCGCGTTTGACCACCGCCAGCGGCTCGCCGCCGAGCACGAGACGCTCCGCGAGGCGAAGGCCACCGCGCAGCAAGAGGAGACCGCGCGCGTCGTGCGGCGCGCGCGCGAGGACGAGCACCTCGCGCGGCGCGAGGCGGAGATGGCGTCCAAGGAGCAGCAGTGGGCGACGCGCTACGCGGAGCTCTCCGCGCAGGCGGAGCGGCGCGCCTCGGCGCGGCGCCTGGAGACGGACTCCGAGGCGGAGCTCCGGCTCGAGACGGTCACCGCGGAGATGTCCGCCATCTCGGACGAGCGCGCCAAGCTGGAGGCGGACCGCGCCGCGCACGCCGCCGAGCTCGCCGCGCTGGCGCGCGCGCGCCGCGAGGCGGCGGAGGCGCGCCAGAACGCGGGCGAGCACGCCACGGCGACGGAGATTCTCGAGGCGCAGCTGCGCGACGCGCGCGCGCAGCTCGACGCGGCGAGGGACGCGCTCGAGAAGCGCGGCGTGCCTCTCCCCGTGGCCGCCTCGGACGTCGGCGCGGGGGGCATAGGCATGGGCCTCGCGATGAACGCGGGCGTGGCGAGCGGCGCCGTCTCGCCGGGCGCGGGCGGTCCCGCGTACTCGCAGCTGGTGGCGGCGACGGAGCGAGCCAAGGCGGAGACGCAGCTCGCGCGCGCGGAGATTGCGCAGCGCCGCGGAGACCTGGCGCGGATCAAGCGGGAGCGCAACACGGCGATGGCGGAGCGCGGGGATGCCGTGCGCGAGGCTGCGGAGTGGAAGGGTAAGTGCGAGCTGGCCAACGCGATGCTGGATGAAGCCGTGCGCCGCGCGGAGGAGACCTGGGCGACCATGCAGGACACCAAGGCGACCATGCGCGTGATGCTGGACGAGGAGCGCGACAAACGCGTGCGGGCGGAGGCGGCGGCGGCGGCGTTCCGCACGGCGGCGGAGATCCCGGGGGTCACCGCCAAACAGCTGGGGTTGCGGTCGTCGCTGGACGACGACGTCAAGGCACGCGCGGGGACGGATGACTCGCCCACGGTCAACGTGCTCCGCCTGCAGCAGCTGGAGCACCAGCAGGAGACGCAGCGCTCGGCGCTGGACCAGTACAAGAGGAAGCTGACGTACGAGAGGCAGGCGCAGGAGGCGAGCGCCGCGGTCGCCGCGGCCGACCTCGTGGCCATCCGGCGCGCGGATGCCGCGCGCGCCAAGGCGGAGCAGGAGAAACACAAGTTCTACGTCGCCGAGTCCGCCGCGGCGGGCGCGCGCGAAGAGGAACCCGAGAGCGCCGAGAAACCCGCGTCGCCGAAAGCCGCGTCGCCGAAAGCCGCGTCGCCCAAGCCCGCGTCGCCCAAGCCCGCGTCACCCGAGCCCGCGTCGCCGAAACAGGAAGACGCCGCCGAGGCGAAGCGCCGGAGCGAGGCGGCGGCGGCGCTGGAGGCGGACCGGAAGAAACGCGAGGCGCTCAGCGCGAAGATCGCGGCGGCGCAGGCGGCGGACGCCGCGCCCGCCGCGCCCGCCGCGCC
>Ga0181561_10002935_pt1 | contig 15043 bp, 10 predicted proteins | sample 011ome_19_FD_133760 | JGI IMG/M metagenome (GOLD analysis project Ga0181561, IMG submission 133760) | Coastal salt marsh microbial communities from the Groves Creek Marsh, Skidaway Island, Georgia - 011510BT metaG (megahit assembly) | ecosystem: Environmental > Aquatic > Marine > Intertidal...
CCGAAAGAGTCGCCTCCACCGAAGTCGTCACCTCCTCCATCGAAGTCGTCACCTCCTCCACCAAAATCGTCACCTCCTCCGAAAGAGTCGTCTCCATCGAAGCCTTCATCTTCGCCGGAGCCCGAGTCGTCTCCACCGAAGCCTTCATCTTCGCCGGAGCCCGAGTCGTCTCCATCGAAGCCTTCATCTTCGCCGGGGCCCGAGTCGTCGCCCCCCTCGAGCCCGTCATCGTCATCAGGCTCGTCAGTTCCAGGCTCGTCAGGCTGTTCCTCAGGCGTCAGGTCGCCTTCCTCCTCAGGAGTCAGGTCGCCTTCCTCCTCAGGCGTCAGATCACCTTCCTCCTCAGGAGTCAGGTCGCCTTCCTCCTCGGGCGCCAAGTCTCCGCCCTCCTCTGACTCGTCGATTTGCGGCGGCTCCTGCTCCTCCGGGTCAGGCGGCTCGGGGATGTCTCGCGCTTCCGAAAAGTCGATGTTGACGGGCACGTTCACGTTCGTGACTTGATTGAACACGTTGCTCTGCCGGACGAGCACGTCCCTCGCGTCCGAGCGCACCGCGAAAGCGAGTCTGTCGTACGCGACGTTCCACCCGATCGGAATCCACTGAGGGACGTAGACGGTGAAGCGCACGCGGCAGCTGAAAAGGCACGTGCGACACGCGCGCGAGACGGATCGAATCTTGCAGTACTGTTTTTGTTTTCCCGACGACGAGGATAAGGTGCGTGAGCGGCGGGAGAGTCGCGCGGGGGTACGCGTGCCTCATCGCGCGATGCGTCGTTCACGGACGTGTGCAGGACTCACGCGGGGACGTACCTTCTCGTCGAGCCCGATGGTGTTCGTCCACGCGCGGCAGAAATCGCGCCGGACGTCCCCGCGACGGAAGGTTCTCGCCGGGACTCCGTCGAGGACAACCAAGCTCGTCACGGGCCGCACCCGAACAGCGGCATCTACCGGCGCGCAAGCCAGCAGAAGCGCGACAGCCGTGAGGGAGAGCATCGCGGGCGAGTACCGTGAAGATCGCATGTCGGTTCGAGACGCGCGCGTCGGGCGCGCGGTCGATAATGGCAGTCGTCGTGGCCTCGTCGTCACCCTCGAGAAACGCGCGTTTTCTCGGAGCGGCCGTTTTCGTCGTCTTCGACGGCGGATTTTTCCATCCACCCACTCCTGCGCGCGCGCAGCAATCATGCCTCTTCTGAGGCCGCCTCGGTCGGAGTGGGACTTGCTCTCGAACACGAAGAAGGACGCGCCCGTGCCTCCCGGATTCTTCGTCCCCGTCGAGGAGGAGAACCCCATCGGCGTCGCACAGACTGGCCTGAAGCAGTTGGGCGGCGTGGTGAAGTGCGTCCACTCGGCGCGTTGAACGAATCGAATCCATCCTTTTTTCGCCTCGCCCTCGAACGAAGCTGACACGCGTCCCCGACCCTCGTTCGCAGCCTGAACCTCCCCACGGCGAAAACCACGGAATCGTGCGCGGAGCTCCGAACGATGAAACGGCTGAACGTCCGCCCGAAACTCGAACCGTGCGAGAAGTACCGTCGGCCCATGACGAGCTCGCAGGAGATCGGGTGGGGGATGACGATCCCCAAATAAAAGAAGCGGAGGAGTCGTAGGCGGAACGTTTCTACTATCCTATACTTTCGTACAAGGCTTCTATCGCCACATCATCGCGTTTCTCAGACGTCTAGACGGTGTTCGTCGTCGTCGCGCCACCGTCTCACCCCGCTTCGCGTCACCCAACACTCCGCCTCGTCTCAGTCTCGTTTCTCTTCCGAGGAGGCGCGTCCGAATGCGTTTTCCTCGGCGAGCGCCGAGGCCACGTACGCGCCGACGACCAGATTGACGGCGACGACGGCGGCGACGCCGCTGACGATGGCGTTATTGCTCTCGATCTGCGCGTCGAAGCTCGCGATGGACCCGCCCAGCCGGGGAACGAGCACGTCGTGCACCGCTCTGTACGTCACCCACGGCGCGGCGAACATGGCGAACGTGTACCGCATCAACTTGCGCATCGTCTGCGCAGGGCTCAGGGATCGCGTTCCTCCTGACATGGCGGACTAGGCGAACACCAGGCGGCCCAGCGCGAAGACGGCGGCGGCGACGACGAGGGTCCACGCCAGGGTGACGAAAAACGGTGGCGTGTCGCTCTTCGACTGGTCCGCCGCGCGGGTACGGCGGGCGTACTTGGACGGACCGCTCTCTTCGTCGGCGGGCGCTGTGGGTGCACCGCCGACCAGCTCTTTGTTGATGCGCCGACGACGAGCGCCCATGCACTGTGAAACGGGGGTTCCGAGGCGCGCCACGCAGTGAGGCGCTCTCGGTCACGCGCTCTGCTTCTCGAGACTCGCCGCGCTGTGCACTCGCGTCAGGAGGCGCCGACGGAAGTGAGGCGCTCCTGCAAAAGTAAAAGTCGGAGAGGGAACGAGATCTGGCGAAGTCACAACAAATCGTCATCCTCGTGTCCGTAGATCGTCAGTATACCGCGCGCGCTCCAGGATGGAGACGGGGGCCGGTGGGGACGGCGCGCCCGGCGTGGGCGCGCCCGGTGGCGGTGCGTCCGTGAGCTTCGCGCCCGGGGACCCGTCTTCGAAGCTCCTGGAGCTCGAGCGCACGCTCGCCGCGAAGGATGCGGTGATGGAGCCGGGCGTGATGGATTCGCTGCGCACGTACGTCGCGAGCGGGGGCAAGCCCGCGGCGGCCATCGAGCTGTTGTCGGAGAACTACCGGGGCTACGCGCAGATGAGTAGCTTGGTGTGCGGCTGGCTCGAGCTCACCGAGGAGACCGAGCCGTCGGCGCACAAGCACGCGCAAGCACGCGCCGCGCAATTCAGCCCGCTGTCCCCGGTGGCGCAGCTCAAGGACCGCGGTGGCGACGCGTCCGCGGCGGCGACCCCCCGGTACTACGGCGACGAGGACGACACGCCTCAGGGGGGCACGACCGCGCCGAGGATCGACGCGACCCCCCCCGGTTCGGGCTTCGGCGCGGGCGGAGGCGCGGGTCCCGGCGCGGTCGCGGAGGCGCTCGAGGGCTGGCGCGGGCGCGTGCGGCGGGACGAGACGTTTTTCCTCGAGCAGCTCATCCGCCGGACGTTCGACCCGAGGCTGGTGGACGCGGTGACGGGCCGGCCGACGTGGCTGACGCAGCTGCTGCACTCCGACCGCGGGCGCGGCGTGCTCTTCTCGCTCGCGGAGAAGCACCCCGACTGCCTTCTGATCACCGTCGCGATCCAGCACGCCTGGCAGCACGGGCACGCCGACGAGGTCAAGGCGCTCGGCCCGGCGGCGGCTTCGTACTTCAGCATCTTCCACGAGCTGCTCGCCGACCACTTCCGCGACTTGATCGGCGCCGGCGACGACGAGGCGCGGCTCGCGGAGGCCACGGGCGCGATCCGCACGGCGTGCTGCCAGTCGCTGGCCACCTACCTGTTCGCGCAGATGATGCTGGCGGACCTCGCGAACGGGGGCGACGCGGGGCTCGGAGCCGCGCAAGCCGCGCAATCGCGCGCCTTCGCCGCGCGCGTCTCGCAGGAGCTGCGCGCCGCCGCCGCCGCCGCGCACGGCGCCGGCGTCGTGCGGCGCGTCGCGCCGCTCCTGGCGGCGTCCGACGCGGACGCCGCGGCGACGGCGGTCGTGGGCGACCTGCTCCAGGCTGCGGACGACTTCAAGCGCAGGCGGGGCACGGGGCTCGCCGCGTTCCCCCCCGAGACGCTGCGGAAACTGCGCGACGCGTACCTGGGCGACGAGGAGACGAGCGCGGGCGCGGACGTCGCCGGCGCCGCCGCGAGACTTCCGGCGGCGTCCCGCGCCGACGCCTCATCAAACAACGCGGATACGCCGTCGACCGCTCCCCTCCGGTCCCCGGAACTTCTGCGCGCGTTGTTCGATGAGGCGTTCCGCTGGGACCCGAACGCGGACCCCGCGCGCAACGCCACGGCGCGCGCGCGGTGTTTCGACCTCATCGCGACGGCGACGTGCGGCGCCGACGAATTCGGCGAGACGCGGGCGAACCTCGCCGCCGTGTTCGAGTGGTGCGCGGGGACGACGCGCGGCGTCCCCCTCGCGCTCGAGGAGGGTTCGTCCCCGTTCCTGGAGACCGTGAGGCACCCCGTCCCCGCCGCCGGCGCGCTGGCCTGGGTCAAGTCCGCCATGGGCAACCCCGAGCACTACAAGCAGGTGCACGCGGCGGCGAACACGGCGGCGTACCTGCACGTCGTGTCTGAGATTTGCAAGGCGCATCCGCGTCTGCGCGCCGAGGCGTTGGAGACGGTGAGCGCGGCGATTGGCGCCATGGGCAAGGGCGCGAACGAGCAGACCCACCTGGCGACGCTGGACGTCGCGGTGGAGCTGGTGGAGCTCGGGCTGGTGCTACCCGCGCTGCGCGCGGCGTCCGAGAAGTGGAGACGCGTCGTCGACCCGTCGCACCTGCGGTACTTCGCGGGCGAGGTGCTGGAAGTGGCGGGGCCGCCGTACTCGGGCGCCTTCGCGGCGGCGGCGCTGGAGCTGCTGCGCGCGGCCAACGCCGGCAAAGGCATGACGCGCGCGTGCGACGAGTTCGCGGAGCAGTGCCGCAGGCAGCGCGCGCGGGGCGCGCTGCAGCCGCCGCTGAGTCAGGACCTCGACGAGGTGCTGGACAGACTGGCGGGGAGCGGCGCGGGGCGGTGACTGGGCGAGCGACGTCTGAGGCGTGTGGCCGACACTAAAAAAAGACGGACGGAGCGCGGTTATAGCCTAGAACGCGGCGGGTTGGGCCCACGTTTATCTTTTTTACAAGTGACGGAGATTTTCACCGGTCGTGACTCGAGTGGATAGGATCGGACGATGGTTTTTCGCGACTCGAGGATGACGGTTTAATTCGCCCGTACGCTCAACCGCCGCCGCGAAAAGCGCACGGAAAGCGCGAAGACGTTCGCGGTTCCGCACATTTGCCCGCCCGCTCTCCCTTCGGACCGGTACTCGCGCCACGATGGCCGCCATGATGTCTACCGCCATGCACACGAGGTGCGTCACGCGCGCACACGCGTCCCTAGGTCGAGCCGCGCGCCCCGGCGCGTCGCGCGGGCACCAAAAACCTGAACCCCGAGAAAGAATCGCCATCGGCGTTTCGCGAGGATGCCTCTCCGCGCACGCGCCGAGTCGCGCGCGGCGACGCGTTTCGAAGCGATGGGACGACTGGAACGGCTTCCACGTTTTCGTGATATGCGGACGCGTCGCTCAGCGCGCTCGCCGAGCGCGTTCGTGTCCCTCCATCGCCCGCGTACCGCGCGTAACTAACCGGCTTCCCGTATTCTCGTCCGTTCTTTCCGTCATCGCGCAGGGTCGCTCCCGCCGCCCTGAGCTCCAAGACGAGCTCGAAGCTCGGTACGTCCCCGCCTCGCTCGGAGACCCGCACCGCCGGGTGCTAAACATGACACCTCCGATTGCGCGCGCGATTCGCGCGCGTCGATCAGCGCGTCGCGCGCCGCTCGCCGCCGCGCCTTCCGGAGGCGTCGTGACGCTTCGGCGTTTTTTTCCTTCCACCGCCTTCCTTTCACGGAGAAAAGAAGAAGATCGGCTCTTCTCGCGCGCGCGTCGCATACGCCGTCGCGTACGCCGCCGCGTACGCCGCCGCTGACCTCTTCCCTTCTCTCCGCTCACTCCGCAGGCGCCTCTTTCCCCGCGCGCCGCGCCGCGCGCGTCTCCACGGTGACCACCGCGGTGGCGAAGAGGCTGTACTTCAACGCCGACGACGGCGCCGCGCTCAAGAAGATGCAGCGGGGCGTGGATAAGCTGGCGCACGTGGTGGGCGTGACGCTGGGCCCCAAGGGCCGCAACGTCGTGCTCGAGTCCAAGTACGGCTCGCCCAAGATTGTCAACGACGGCGTGACCGTCGCGAAGGAGGTTGAGCTCGCGGACCCCGTGGAGAACACCGGCGCGCGCCTGGTGCGCCAGGCGGCGCAGAAGACGAACGACTTGGCGGGCGACGGTACCACCACCGCCACCGTGCTCTCGGCGGCGATGATCACCGAGGGCATGAAGATCGTCATGGCCGGCACCAACCCCGTGCAGCTGACGCGCGGCATGGAGACCACGGTCGCGAAGCTCATCGACGTCTTGAAGGACCTGTCCAAGGAGGTTTCCGACGAGGAGCTGGCCAACGTCGCGTCCGTCTCCGCCGGCGGCAACATGGAGGTTGGCACCATGATCTCCGACGCCATGGCCAAGGTTGGCCGCAAGGGCGTGATCACGCTGGAGGAGGCGCGCTCCGTGGACAACAACCTGGTCGTCGTGGAGGGCATGCAGTTCGAGCGCGGGTACATCTCGCCCTACTTCGTCACCGATTCGGAGCGCATGACGTGCTCGTACGACAACTGCAAGCTGCTGCTCGTGGACAAGAAGGTCAAATCCGCGCGCGACATGATCATCATCCTCGAGGAGGCGATCAAGCAGGGCTTCCCCTTGCTGATCATCGCCGAGGACATCGAGCAGGAGGCGCTCGCCACGCTCGTGGTGAACAAGCTCCGCGGCGCGCTGAAGATTTGCGCGCTCAAGGCGCCCGGCTTCGGCGAGCGCAAGTCGCAGTACCTGGAGGACATCGCGATTCTCACCGGCGCCACGGTTGTGAAGGATGAGCTCGGCCTGTCCCTGGACAAGGTTGGCACCGAGGTGCTCGGCAACGCGGCGCGCGTCGAGCTCGGCAAGGAGAGCTGCACGATCGTGGGCGACGGCAGCACCAACCTCGAGGTGGAGGCGCGCGTGAAGCAGATCAACCGCCTCATCGAGGGCACCGAGGCTGAGTACGAGAAGGAGAAGCTCAACGAGCGCGCCGCGCGCCTCAGCGGCGGCGTCGCCATCATCCAGGTTGGCGCGCAGACGGAGACGGAGCTCAAGGAGAAGAAGCTGCGCGTGGAGGATGCGCTCAACGCCACCAAGGCGGCGGTGGAGGAGGGCATCGTCATCGGCGGCGGGTGCACGCTGCTCAAGCTCGCCGCCGCGGTGGACGACATCAAAGCCACGCTGCCCAACGATGAGCAGAAGCTCGGCGCGGACATCATCAAGCGCGCTCTCAAGTACCCCATGCGGCTCATCGCGTCCAACGCCGGCGACAACGGCTCTGTCGTCGTGGAGCGCGTCACCACGGACGCGAACCCGGACTTCGGGTACAACGCCGCGACGGGCAAGTTCGAGGACTTGATGGTCAACGGCATCATCGACCCCACGAAGGTGATCAGGTGCGCGTTGGAGAACTCGTGCTCGGTGGCGAAGATCTTCCTCACCTCCGACGTGGTGGTGTGCGAGATCCCGGAGAACGAGCCCCAGGTGGCGGGCAACGCGATGGACAACTCCGGGTACGGCATCTAAGCGGCAGCGCGGAGAGAGGGTGTGGACGAGGGCGGCGCGGGGGAGGGACACGACCGCGCCGAGGGGCGTATGAGCGATTCTTTAGACTTTCATGCGAGCTCAGAGATACGCGTAAAGTTTCGTCGCGTACGTAACGACCGAGTCTCGTCGTCGCGACGCAAATTATTTTTCTTTCCTGAGCGCCTCGAGGACGGCTTCGAACGCGGGGGGCGGCGGGTCTTCCAGCACGAGCGCCTCGCCCGTGATTGGGTGCTCGAGCTCGATCGAGCGCGCGTGCAGAAACAGCGCGTTGCCGGGCTTGGCTTTCTTCTTCGACCTCGCCGTGCCGGTTCCCGCTCCGGGGGTTTCCAGCGCCTCCTCGGCGCGTCTGGGCAGCCCGAACGAGGGTTGGCCGTTTCGATACAGCGGGTCCAAAACGAGCGGCGCGCGAAGCTCGAGGCCCATGTGCTGCCGTATCTGGTGCTTCCTGCCCGTCAGCGGCCGCACCTCCACGAGCGCGAAGGTGTGCTGCGCGCTCTCGTCGCCCTCGAACGTCTCCAGCACGCGCCAGTCGCTCCGCGCGGGCTTGCCGTCCACGGGCGCCGCCGCGCGCCCCTCGCGCGCGCGCTCGGTTTTCAGCCGCCGAGCGTCGACGTCGCCGGGGTGCCTCTCCGTCAGCGCCAGGTACGTCTTCCGGACGCGCCGCTGGAACCACCGCGCGACCAGGCTGAGGTGCGCCTCGTCCGTCTTCGCCACCAAAAGCACGCCCGTCGTGGGGCGGTCCAGCCGGTGCACGATGCCCGGCCCCGAGACGTGCGCGCCCACCGCGCTCAAGCCGCCGGCGCCGTACGCGCGCGCCAGCGCCGATGAAACCGCGTCGCCGTCCCGCGCCTTCTTTTTCGGCGCGTGCTTCTTCGGCCCGGCGCCGCGCGGCTCGTGCGTCAGGACGCCCGCGGGCTTGGAGACCGCGACGACGTGCGCGTCCTCGTACACGACGCGCAGGCTCGCGTCGCGTGTCAGCGGGGATGGCGTGTTCGCGGCTCTTTCCGCCGGCGCGCCGGCGGCGCGTCTCGCTGCGGCCAGAAGTGCGCCGGCGCCGGCGTCGTCGCCGGCGGAGACGCACGCCGCGCGCGCGAGCGCGTGGCTGACGACGTCCGGCGCGACTCGCGCGCTCGGCATTTCCTCGAACACGACGGAGAGCGAGGCGGCGTGCGCGCCGCCGCGCATGTCCAACGCGCTCAGCACCAAGTTAAACATGCTCGCGGCGCGACCGCGCGCCGCGGAGAACGCCTGGTCCACGGGGTTGGCTTTTTTCGCGCGTGTGCCGGTCAGTCGCGCGTCGGCGGCTCGCCGTTCGGCTTCGTCGAGTCCGCTGGCGCGCAGGACGCACGCCGCGAGAAACGCCGGGTCCGTCGCTCGGGGGTCCTCCCACTTCGCGAGCGCGATGTCCGCGCCGAACAGGGCGTCGACGTCGTCGCCGCCGAAGTGCTCGGGCGCCTCCAACGCGAGGTGCGCAATCAGCATCTCCGAGTCTGACCGGCACGACTGCGAAGCGCGCCGACCCTTCTCAGGCCGCTCTGCCTGCGGCGGGCTCTTCGCCGCGACCGGCCCCGCGCGCGGACGTCCATCTCGTCTGAAAGCACCCCCGCGCGTAGACGCCCGCGGCCATCCGGGCGACGCCTCGAGCGTCGCTGCGCGCATCGGCTCTGGGTTGCAGCCGTTTTATCGGCTGCAACCCAATGTCCCGAGGGTTTTCTTCGCACGCGGACTGGCGGAGACGGATGCGACGAAATTTTTCACAATCACCTTCCTCTAGATGTGATTCACTGCGGCGTGTGCCGTGCCTCTCAACTCGTGATGTCCTTGGCGGTGACGTTCTCGATGAACCCCGCGCGTTCTCGCAGCTTGTCGGCGTTTTTAGGCCCTCTCGATCCGTACGCGTACAGCTCCGGGTTGAGCCCCCCCGCATCTACGTACTTGAGCAGCGGCGTGAAGATCTTCCACGCCGCCCTGAGTTCGTCCCGGCGCACGAAGTGCTGCTGGTCGCCGTTGATGCAGTCCAGTATGAGGCGCTCGTACGCCTCGGGGATGGGCGTGTCTTCGTACTTCTCCGTGTACAGCAGCTCGAGCTCGCTCTGCGCGAGCTCCATCCCCAGACCCGGTTCCTTCACCGTCATCTTCATGTAAATCGCGGGGTCGGGCTGCAGACGCACGACGAACTCGTTGCGCGCTTGCCGCCCGTTCACGCGCTGCTCTTTGAACAGGTCTCCGGGAACGTCGCGCAGCTGTAGCCGGATCTCGCACTTGTGCTCGTTTAAAGCTTTGCCGGCTTCGACGATGAACGGCACGCCCTCCCAGCGCTCGTTGTTCACCCGCAAAACGGTGAGCGCGAAGGTTGGCGCCCTGCTCCCGGCCGGCACGGTGGGGTCGTCCAAGTACGCGGGCCCCTCCGGTCCGTTCGTGTACTGCCCGAGCGCGACGTCCTCCGTGCTAACCGGTTCGACGCATCGCAAGACTTTGAGCTTCTCGTCGCGGATGTCGTCCGGCGAGAGCGAGCACGGCTTCTCCATGGCGACGAGGCACAGCAACTGCAGGAGGTGGTTCTGGATGATGTCGCGGATGATGCCGTACTGGTCGAAGTACCCGCCCCGGCCCTGCGTCCCGAACGGCTCCTTGAAGATGATCTGCACGTTCGAGATGTTGTCCCGGTTCCACAGCGGCGCGAGGAAGCGGTTCGCGAACCGCATCACCACCAGGTTCTGCGTCAGCTCCTTGCCGAGGTAGTGGTCGATGCGGTACAGCTGCGCCTCGGAGAAGAGCGCGGCGATGCCGCCGCTGAGCGCCTCGGAGGACTTCAGGTCCCGGCCGAAGGGCTTCTCCACGATCACGCGCGTCCAGCCGCCGGCGGACATGCACGACTCGCGGATGTTCGCGCACACGGGCGGGTACACGGAGGGGGGGAGCGCCAGGTAGAAGATGCGGTGGCCGGCGACGGCGTCGCGCTGCCGCTCGAACAGCGACATCCGACGGCCCAGCCCCCCGAACACATCCGCCCGGCTCGCGTCTTCGTACGCGCCGCGCTCGTAGAAGCACCGCGCGAGGAACGCCTCGACTTTCTCGGGCGGGCCCTTCAGGCGCTCACGGAGCGTATCGCGCAAACGCGCGTCGTCCAGGTCCGAGCGCGCGTACCCCACCACCGCGGTGCCCTCGGGCATGTGGTCGTGCAGGAACAGCGCGAAGAGCGCGGGGTAGGTTTTCTTCTTCGCCAGGTCACCGGTGCACCCGAGAACCGCGACCGTCAAGCACGTCCCGGGGTCGCTCCAGTCCGTCTTGTGCGCATCACGCGCGGCGCTGGACTTCACCATCGCGGTCGCCGATCGACGCAAACCGAGCCCGACGCGACCCCCGCGCGAGCCCCACGCGCTCGCCTTCAGAAGTGCGAGACGATGTTAAATTCTTGTTCGTTTCATCACCCGAAACACTCTCGAAATCGTATTCGAACACATTCAGTCTGCACTCTACAGCTCGAGCAGCGAACTCGCGATGACGCGCGCGTCGTTCACTCGAGCGTGAAGCGCGCTCGCCCGCGCGGCGACCCCCCAGTCGCAACTCCCCCCAGCGCTTCGCGGATCAGCGTCGCGTCTCCCTCGCCCGCCACCTCCAGCGCCGCCCTGAGCGCCGCGTCCGGGTCGTCCGGGTTGCGCCGCGCCGCCGCCGCGCGCAGCATCGAAACCGCCGCCGCGACGTCGGCGCGCGAGTGGCTAGGTCGCGCGATTTCGTCCCGGAACACGGAAGACGACGCGTTCTGGAGGGGCTCACGGTCCCCCCGCGGCGTTCTTTCCGACGAGACCCCGCCCGTGACGCGCGCGAACAGGGAGAGGAGGCCCTCCTCCATCTTCGCCGCCGTCGCCGAGGCGGGCACGGCGGCGCGCGCGCGCGAGCGCTCCGGCGAAGGCGTCCGCGAAGTCTTCCCGCCGCGCCGCTTGAATCGCCCGCGGCCGCCGCGCGCCTCCTGCACCATGTTGCGCAGGTCAGCCATCTCCAAGCGCTCATCGGCCGCCACCGCCCTGCCGCCGGCTTGCCCGTTTCCGGACTCCACGTCGCCGACGCGCGCGCCTCCGGCTCTCGCGTCGGAGCGGCTCTTCGCACGAGAGGGCTTCTCGTCGTCCCAGCCGTCGCCCCAGCCGTCGCCCCAGTCGTCGTCCTCCCGCGCGAGCCGCCGGTGCGCCACCGCCGCGCCGCTCGTCGTTCCGGAATCGGCGGCGCCTCCCGCCGAGCCGCTCCCGCCGCGGAACAGGGGCTGCCCCCTCCTGTGCGCGCCCGGACCGATCCAGCCGTGGATCACCAGCAGCGCGGCGACGGTGGCGGCGAGCGAGACGGAGAGGAACACCGCGCACAGCGCGCCGAGCGCGGCGGCGGCGCGCATGTGCTGCGTGGCGAACGCCGCCGCGTCCTCGGCGGCGACGTTGTCGCCCACGACGCCGGTCTGAATTACCTGCCAGTGGTTCGCCAGGTACGTCTTCGTGTCGTCCGAGTGCTCCAGCAGCGTGTGCGCGGCGGCCACCGCGAAGGACCACGCGAACGCGCAGAAGAAGAAGTGCGTCCAGAGGTGCGCCGTCACGCCGGTGGTGATCCCCACGAAGCCGGCGACGCTCGCGAGCATCACCAGCACGCCCGCGGCGGCGAGCAAGTGCGCGGCCCACGCGCCGCCGTACGCGTGCGTGCCTCCCCGGCGCAGGTCCGAGACCACCACCTCGTCCTCGCCAACCGCCGCGCGCTCGACGCGCGCCCGCACCGCCGGCGGCAGCGTCGCGTTCAGGTCGACGTCCTCGGTGGCGTTCACGCCCGAGAACGACGCCGTGAAGTGCACCACCGTGCTCTGCAGCACGCCGTTGCGCGAGCGCTTGCGGCGGTCCACGGCGTTGATCCACATCGCGCGCGCGGGGAAGGCCTCGTCCGTCCCGGCGGGAGGTGAAGGAGGGGGAGAAGGCGCCGCCGGGGGGGGCGGGAACGGCGGAGGCGGCGGCGGAGGCGGCACGGCAGTCGCGTTGCCGTCCTCCAGAAGCCTTCTCGTCGGAGGCGCGGGGGGGCTCGTGTCGTTCGTGGGCGGAGGCAGCGGCGGCAGCGGCGGCGGCGGTGTCGCGCTCACGGGGTCGACGCCGTGCGGCCTGCTCGAGCCCGCGCCCTCATCGTCCCTGAAGATCTTCCAGGGCTCGCGCCGGAGCAGTGTCACGAAGGCGTCGACGGGCTCGCCCGGCCCGCCGTCGGCGTCCACCGGGAAGTCCACCGAGACGTCCAGGCTGAGCGCGCCCGGCACGACGTAGGTGGCCCTGGCGACCACCGCGCAGAGCACGAGTAGGAAGAAGCCGAAGAGGATGCCCATGAAGTTGGCGCCGGCGCCGACGCGCTTGAGCGTGTACTTGAGGCCCATGACGCTTCCCGAGGCGACGAGCGCGAAGGAGAGGAACACCGCGACGGCGATGAGGATGTTGTTCGCGTCCGTGAACCACCGCTTGGCGATGTGCTTGGTTCTGTCCTCGGAGTAGTTCACGAGGTTGTCGTCGCGAGCGCTCATGTCCCGCGGGTCGAGCCGGGACCAGTACGCGGCGACGGTGGCGTCAGCCTCGTCGCGGTAAATGCGGGTCATCTCCGCGGCGTAAATCACGCCCGTCAGGAGAAACAGGCAGAACGTGTGGTACGCGAAGAGCGTGGGTTTGTGCCCGGTCATCGCGCCGACGATGCCCTGCATGGAGGTTAGCGTGATGAACGCGCCCGCGACGGCCATGGCGTAGTCGGGTTCCTGGAACGCCGCGAACGTCACGCCGTGGTTCGCGTAGATGCTCTTGACCAATCCGGCGGTTCCCTCTTCGTTCGATCCCATCACCGCCAGCGCGATGCCGAGCCCGAACAGCGCGACGTTCAGCACGAGGAGCGACAGGCGCGCGAACAGCGCCTTAGCGCCGCCCCCCTCGGTTTCCACCATCTCGGCGACGTCCCAAGGATGCTCCAGCTCAGCGCAAAGCGAACTGATGAAACCGGGAATTCGTTCGATCTGAAGAGCTTAGAGCCCGAAACAAACGTCCACGAGTCGGTTTTTATTTTCGGGTCCTGTTTTCTCGCGCGGCTCGCAGTCTCCCGATCGCGGGCGCGACCATGGGAGCCGCGGTGTCCGCTCTGAATAATGTGGGGTACAGCACGCAGAAGAACGTGGTCATCAAGAGCTGGAGCCTCAGTGCGTGTTGCCCGCGTTTCCGCGTCCCTTCGCCACGCCACCCAGAGTCTCGAAACGCGCAACACCCAAAAAAACCACAGCGTCTCCATTCTCTCTCGGTCCCTCATCTCACCACCCAGACGCGTCCCCCGCCCCGTCACGCAGGCTTGCTGTACTACAGCATCATCGCCGTGATGTTCGCATACATCGTCGGTTTCACCCTGGTGGCGAAGAAAGGGTACCAGGCGACCGTCCCCGCGGTGGGGAGCGTCGCGCTCAAGGTGAAAGGCATCGCGAGCCGCCCGAGCCCGCCGGGCTCGCTCGAACCGCCGGAGCTGTGGGACGCGTCGGACCTCACCGTGTACGACTCGACGGGCGTGTTCGTGGCGACCAACATCATGCGCACGGAGCAGGCCAGGGGCGTATGCCCCGGGACGCACGAGGACGAAGCGTGCGCGCTCCCCGGAAGCGGGCACGAAACGGAAGCGTCGCCGGCGACGGAGTGCCGCGAAGGCGTCTTCTCGCGCTCCGGCGAGCAAACCGGTCGCTGCGTTCCGGCGCCCTCCGCCGGCGCCGGCGGCGCGTGCGAGGTGCGGGGCTGGTGCCCCGGCGAGCCCGACGCGGACGACGCGAGCGCGCCGCTGGAGAACGTGGGAAACTTCACCGTGTTTCTGCGCACGGACGTGCGTTTCCCGGGGATGCGCGACAAGTTCGGGCGCACGTTTGACGTGACCAACGCCAACGGCACCGAGCCGACGCCCGGCTGGAACTTGTTCACGCTTGACGAGATTTTGAAAATGGGCGGGACGCGGTACGAGGACGTGAAGGATGCTGGCGCGGATTTGCAGATGAACATCTACTACGACTGCGACCTCGACAGCGCCCTGGAGGCGTGCACGCCGAGGATGCCCTTCGAGGTGATGCGCATCGACACCGCGGACTCGGCGTTGTCGCACGGGTACAACGCGCGATGGCTGTCGGCGGCGAAACAAGCGGGAAGTACCGCGTTTCCCAAACACGCCGACACGCGCGCTCTGGTGAAAGCCTCCGGCCCGCGCATCCGCGTCTCCATCACGGGCGTCGGGCGCAGGTTCGACCTGGGGCAGTTGACCACCGTGGTCGGCGCCGGCGTCGCGCTCATGGGCATCGCCACCGCGGCGGTGGACGTCCTGCTCCTCTACGTGCTGCCCAAGCGCGCGCGCTACTTCGGGCTCAAGTACGAGGTGTACGGCGCGAACGACGAAAACCTGGTGTGCGGCGCCGAGGAGGCGGCGCGGGAGACGCCGGGAGAGGAGGGCGAGGAACCGCTCTTACGCGGCGCATAACGCGTGGACTACGTAGCTCGTCATGTATCACTGTTACTATCATATGTTTACTATGTATCACTATCATCACGCTCTATGATCCTGGCGCCGTCTCCCGTTCCGGCGAGCTCGACGCGCGCGTCGCCGGCGAGTTCCGGAAACGCCGCCGAGTACGTTTCCCGCACGCTTTTCGCCGCCGCCTCCGCTTCCGCCGCGTC
>Ga0181561_10002936_pt1 | contig 15042 bp, 10 predicted proteins | sample 011ome_19_FD_133760 | JGI IMG/M metagenome (GOLD analysis project Ga0181561, IMG submission 133760) | Coastal salt marsh microbial communities from the Groves Creek Marsh, Skidaway Island, Georgia - 011510BT metaG (megahit assembly) | ecosystem: Environmental > Aquatic > Marine > Intertidal...
GCCAAGACCCAAGACCACGATCCCTGCATAGGCGGGCATGGAAATATCGTCGGCCAGAAGGATCGCACCCAAAGCCAGAACGATCAGCGGCGCGACCCCGCGAGCGATCGGATAGACCCGGCTGAGATCGCCGTTCTCGTAGGCGTAGGCGAGGAAAAGCTTGTAGACCGCATGAAGAACGCCAGATGCCACTAGCCAAAGCCAGACCGTCCCCTCCGGCAGGGGCCGACCCAAAGCGATGAGAAGGCCGGCGGTGCCCTGAACCGCTGTCATAATGACCATACCGGTCATTTTGGACGTACCGACCTTGATCAGCGCGTTCCAAGTCGCGTGCAAAAGCGCGGCCCCGAGGACAGCAAGGAAGACGAAAAGGCTCATTCAGGGTCCTTGTTGAGAAACCTCAACTAGAGCCATCAAATCAGTAAGGACGCAGCCGCTTCAAGTCGTAAAAGGGCAACCTTGGTCTCGATCCCCTGCCCTCCGGAAAAACCGCCGAGGCCGCATTGCGCAAGGACACGGTGGCAGGGAACGATGATCGGGATCGTATTGGCCCCGCATCCTTGCCCGACCGCTTGCGCCGTGACCCCCAGATCGCGAGCAATCTCGCCATAGGTTCGCGTGCGACCTAGGGGAATGTCGATCATTGCCTTCCGCATGGCTTGGGCAAAATTGCTGGCCGCAGGCTGAAGCGGCAGATCGAATTTCTCAAGCCGACGGTCGAAATAGGCGTCGATTTGGGCCTTAACCTCAGCCGCAAGCGCGTCGCCCGCCCCGGCAGGCGGCGCATCTCTCCACGATAGGGCAGCGATTTCGCCGCCCTCAAGCGTGACCGTTATCGGGCCTGTCGGTGTTTGCAGACCGAAGCGGCGCGTCTCAGTAGACATCTTTGAGCTTTACGCTCCGTCCGCCTTGCTCGAACGTATCACCCTTGCCGAGGCCCGCGATCTTTTGCGCGACGGGGCTGTCCATAGCGATGCCCATGAAGGTCTGGCCGCCAGCCTCGAAACTGCCCGTTGCAACGGACAAAACGAAGTTCCTGCCGCCAAAACACACCACAGCGCCTGCCTCGCCCTCGGTTTTTGCCCCGAAATCAATTTTGCGGATCGCAGCAATCTTGGCTTCGTGGATCGCTGCCGGTCCTTCGAGCGCGTGGGCGATATCCGCGGTCTCGCGGGCCACGGAAATTTCGTCGGTCGTAAAGGCTTCCTGTTCATCGAGCTGTGAATCCCTTAGATAGGCTTCATACTGCTCACGGGCTGCCTCCAGATCGGCGGCTTCGAGGGCGAGCATCTGCTCGCGGATCAGGGCTTTATCGACGCGGGTCATGGGAAATCCTGCTCTGGTTATGAGACGTGGCTGCCTCATAAACAGATTTAGGGACTTTCCAGCCTATGCCAAGGCCTCGTCGCAGCGATGGCAGACGCCGGCGTGCGCATGGGTGCCAACATCGGGCAGGATTTTCCAGCAGCGCTGGCATTTCTCGCCCTCGGCCATCTCGAAGACGACCCCTACGCCATCGACCTCGGGCAGGCGGAAGGCCTCGGCTGGGCTCGGATCGGTCGTCACGTTGATCGCCGAGGTGATGCAGAGATCGTCAAAGGCGACGGTCTTGAGGATCGCGGCCGTCGCTGCATCCACGTGAACCACCGGCGCCGCCTCGAGCGAGGCGCCAATCACCTTGTCGGTCCGCTGGATTTCAAGCGCACCGGTCACCACACGACGCACGCGGCGTACGGTCGACCATTTGGCGGCCAGCGCCTCGTCGCGCCACTCGGCCGGAGTTTCCGGCATATCGACCAGATGGACCGAGCTTTCCGCGCCCGGGAACCGCTCGAGCCAGACCTCTTCCGTCGTGAAAACGAGGATCGGCGCGAGCCACGTTGTCAGCCGGTGGAACAGGATATCGAGCACCGTCCGCGCCGCGCGGCGGCGGGCTGTGTCGCCATCGCAATAGAGCGCGTCCTTGCGGATATCGAAGTAGAACGCCGAAAGATCAACGGTCGCGAAATTGAAGACGGCCGAGAAAACCCCTTGGAAATCATAGGCTTTATAGCCCTCGCGCACGGTTTGATCGAGTTCGGACAGACGGTGCAGCACCCAGCGCTCAAGCTCGGGCATTTCCGACACATCAACCCGATCGGCCTCGGTGAAATCGGCAAGGCTCCCCAGCATATAGCGCATGGTGTTGCGCAGGCGGCGATAGCTGTCGGCCACGCCCTTGAGGATTTCGTCGCCGATCCGCTGGTCGACCGTATAGTCGGTCTGGGCCACCCAAAGGCGCAGGATGTCGGCGCCGTATTGTTTGATGGCCTTGTCGGGCGCAATGATATTGCCGAGCGACTTGGACATCTTCATGCCCTTCTCGTCGAGCGTGAAGCCGCAGGTCACAACCCCGCGATAGGGCGCGCGGCCGATGGTGCCGCAGCCCTGAAGCATCGAGGAATGGAACCAGCCGCGGTGCTGGTCGGTGCCTTCGAGATAGACATCCGCCAAGCCGTCTTCCGAGCCATCCTCGCGGTCGCGCAGAACGAAGGCGTGGGTCGAACCGGAATCGAACCAGACGTCAAGGATATCAAAGACTTGGTTATAGTCTTCGGGATTGAAGATGCCGCCGAGGAACCGCTCTTTCGCGCCCTCGACATACCAGCAATCGGCGCCCTCTGCCTCGAAGGCCGCGGTGATGCGGGCATTCACATCGGCGTTCCGCAAAAGGAAATCGGCGTCGGTCGGCAGGGCGCCCTTCTTGGTGAAACAGGTCAGCGGCACACCCCATGCGCGCTGGCGCGAGAGGACCCAATCGGGCCGCGCTTCGATCATGTTGTAGAGACGGTTGCGGCCCGCCACGGGCGTCCAGTCCACCAGCTTGTCGATCGAGGTGAGCGCCCGCTCGCGGATCGTCTTGCCATAAGTATCCTGCCCGTCACCAACCTCGCGGTCGATGGCGGCAAACCACTGCGGTGTGTTGCGGAAGATGACCGGAGCTTTTGACCGCCACGAATGTGGATAGCTGTGGGTCACACGGCCACGGGCGATGATCCCGCCAACCTCGACCAGCTTTTCGATCACCGCGGCATTGGCATCGGCCTCTTTGCCCTTGGCGTCAAAGACGCGCTTGCCGGCAAAGAAGGGAACGTGCGGCAGGAACTCGGATTCCTCGCCGACGTTGTGGGTCATCCGGTCCTGCCAGCCGCGCTTGACGAAACAGTCGTAGTCATCCGCGCCATGGCTGGGGGCCGTGTGCACAAAGCCGGTGCCAGCATCGTCGGTAACGTGCTCGCCGTCGATCATGGGAACGTCAAAGTCCCAAAAGCCATTCGCCCAATCGGCCCCACGGAACGGGTGAGCGAGGGTCAGGCCAGCCAGCTCTTCGCCGCTTACCGACCGCACACGCCGCCACATCGACGCCTCGAGCCGCGCTTTGGAGAGGCTGTCCTCGGCCAGTGCATCTGCAAAGACGAAATGATCGCCGGCCTTGACCCAACTTTCATCGGGACAACCGGTGACTTCATAAAGCCCGTAGTCGATCGACGGGTTATAGGCGACGGCCCTGTTCGACGGGATCGTCCAAGGCGTTGTCGTCCAGATCACCACCGAAACGCCAGCCAAATCGCCTGCCCCGTTCGTCGCTTTGAACGGCACCCAAATCGTGTGGCTCTTGTGATCGTGGTATTCGATCTCGGCCTCGGCGAGCGCGGTCTTTTCAACCGGCGACCACATGACGGGCTTCGATCCCTGATAAAGCGTGCCGGTCATGAGGAACTTCATGAATTCCTCGGCGATCACCCGCTCTGCGTGGAAATCCATCGTGAGGTAAGGGCGATCCCAAGTGCCGGTGACGCCAAGGCGCTTGAATTCCTCGCGCTGGATATCGACCCAGCCTTCGGCAAACTTGCGGCATTCCTGCCGGAAGGCGACGACATCGACATCGTCCTTGTTCTGCCCTTTTGCGCGGTATTGCTCTTCGATCTTCCATTCGATCGGAAGGCCGTGGCAATCCCAGCCGGGGATATAGCGGGCATCGCGGCCCATCATCTGCTGGCTGCGAACAACCATGTCCTTGAGGATCTTGTTCAGCGCGTGGCCGATATGCAGGTGGCCGTTGGCATAGGGGGGGCCGTCATGCAGGGTAAAGGGCTTGCGGCCGCCCGCCTTGGCCTTTTCGCGCAGCTTCTCGTAAACGCCGATCTGGTTCCACCGCTCGAGCCATGCAGGCTCGCGCTGCGGCAGGCCCGCGCGCATCGGGAAATCGGTTTTCGGAAGGTTCAGCGTGTCTTTGTAGTCAGGTGTCTCGGCGCACATCTTTTGCGTCCTTCAATCGGAATTCAGGTCTGGATTTAGGGCGGTGCGAGGTCTCAGACACCTTTGCCCGGCGACTCTATCTCAGAGCGCCGGGAGAGTAATTCGGGCAATGATCGCGGCAAAATGGACCATGCGGCGCTTATAGGCGCGGGCGCGGGCGGGGTAAAGCCTTCGCATCTGCGGCAGGCTGCCCGCTTGCCACTTGCTGGGCGCTGGCAGAGGAGCGGCCTATGACAGCCACCATTCCGCCCCGATTTCCAATCACCGCAGACCAGATCTCTCTGGTTGTCGCCCGTTTTTATGCCCGCGTCAGGGCGCATCCCGTTCTTGGGCCGGTGTTCGCCAAGCACGTTGGCGATTGGCCTACTCACGAGGCCAAGATCGCCAGCTTCTGGCGCAACGCGATCCTCTTTGAGCGAAGCTATGACGGCAGCCCGATGGTCGCGCATATGAACGCTGGCAATGTCGAGGGGCCGCACTTCGCCGTATGGCTTGGGCTGTTCGACGAGGTTTTGCGGGCCGAGCTGCCGCCCGAACTGGCTGCCGCGTGGTCGGCACTTGCGCACCGGATTGGGCACGGGTTGCGGCTTGGGGTTGAGAGCATGAAAAACGAAGGGCCGCCGAAGCTCGTCTAGTCTTTTGAGGCGCCAAACAGCCCTTTTAGCGCCCGCGCCAAAACGGCGCTCACCGAGGTGCGTTTACCTGGGCCGAACGGGATCGGGCGGCACACGTCGATCGCGGCAAGACCGACACGGGCGGTCAGTGCGCCGTTAATCACGCCCTCGCCAAAGCGGCGTGAAACTTTGGACAGAACCCCACCCCCGGCAACCGAGCCGATCAGATCGTCGCCCACCGCCACAGCACCGGTCGCCACAAGATGCCCAAGGACAGAACGGGCAAGCCGCCAACTGCCGAGCGTTCCGGCCCGGCCGCCATAGATCTCGGCGATCCGGCGGATCATCCGAAGATTGGCGGCAAGGGCTGTTGCCACGTCTGCGAGGGCCAAGGGCACAATCGCTGTCACCGCTGCCACTTGCCGCGAGGCGGCTTCGACCTCGGTCATCGCGCGAGCGTCGAGAGGATCAAGAAGCGTGTGCGAGGCGAGCAGAAGAAGACCATCGGCATCGAAAACCTCATCCCGTTGTTCTTTCAGCCGCGCCAGCCCCCAGCGCATATCCGCGCGCCCGTGGTAGAGGCGGCTTAGATCATCAACCACGGCCCGAGCGCCCGCGAGGCTCGCTTCGGATATCGCTATCTTGGCCTCCTTCTGGATCTGGTCGAGCCGCCGGAGGCGGCCAAATGCCGACAACTCCCGCAAAGAGATCAGCGCGGCGATGAAAAGGAAAAATGCCAAAAGGCCCAGCGCGATGCTGCCAAGCATCTGATTGCGCTCAAGAAGCGTCGTCACGAAATCCCACGCAGCAAGCGACAGGGCAAAGCCCAACAGAGCCGAGAAGCTTCCCCAGAACCAGCGCCCGAGCCGCCCGCCGCGGGGCGGGGCGCCTTGTGCGATCACCCGCTGCACGGCTGTCTCCAGCGGCAGATCGCTCACCGGTGGCGCGGCCTCGGGGCCCTGCTGTTCCTCGTCAGGCTCAATCTCGATCAGGAGCGAGCGCTTCCGGTTCAGCTCGGTCATAGCCTGTCTCCGATCAAAAACTGCGCGGCCTTGTCGAGCCGGATATGCGGCGGGCCCTCTCCGGGGCGAAGCGTCAGCGGCGCGGGGGCGAATTGCATGATCTCGTAGTCGGTATCGAGCCAAGCCGTCGCTCCTTCCCGCGCGGGGGTTAGAAGATGCGCAGGATCTTCGGGCAAATCGCCCGCGTAGAAAGCGGCAAGCCGCCCCGTTTCAAGAAGGCGCCCGCGCACAACGTCAAGCTGCTCCCCTTGGCGCGTCACCGTGTCTTCGACGGTTGTCCGCAAAGCGGCAATTGACATTGCGGCCGTCTCCGCCCCTGCGAAGTCGGCGCGGTCCTTGGCGCCGCGCACCAGCGCCTCGGTGATCGCGGTCAGGCGGGAATGCTGGCTGTGGTGCAGGTGATCGGCCTTGGTTGCGGCGAAAAGGATCTTTTCGATCCGCTTGCCACCCAAAAGGCGAGCGAGAAAGGGGCTTTTGCCTGGGCGGAAAGCAACAAGGATATCCGCCATCGCCTGCCGCAGGTCTTCGACCGCGCAGGGGCCAGCATGGATCGCGCCGAGTACATCGACGAGAACGATCTGCCTGTCGATCCGCGCGAAATGCTCGCGGAAGAAGGGGCAGACGACATTACGCTTATAGCTTTCAAAGCGCCGCTCGAACTCGCGCCAAAGCGCGCCGCGCCCTGCCTTTTCGGGCTTGCGTAGAGGCGCGAAAGAGAGGACGGGCGAGCCTTCCATTTCGCCCGGCAAAAGGAACCGGCCCGGCGAGCAATCGCTATAGCCCGCCTCACGGGCGGCATGGAGGTGGTCAGTATAGGCTTTGGCAAGATCTTGCGCTGCGCTTTCCTCAAATTCGGCGGCGGCATCGGTTGCTCCAAGTCGGTCGAGGAAGTCGGCGGCAAGCGGGCGGTGATCAAGGCGGCCGAGCGTCCGCAGCGACCAGTCTTCGAAACTCATGTCCATCAGCCCGAGATCGAGAAGCCATTCGCCTGGGTAGTCCACGATATCAAGATGCACCGTCCGCGCCCCTCTTAGACCGGAAAAAGCCCCCCTCGGCTCGATCCGGAACGACAGGCGCAATTCGCTAATCCGGCGCGTGCCCGAGGGCCATGTCGGCTCTTTCGCGGTCAGTCGCGCGAGGTTGGTCTCATAGTCAAAGCGCGGCAGCGTGTCGTCGGGTTGAGGCTGAAGAAAGGCTGTTCGGATCGAGCCATCGGCGGCCGACAACAGCTGAGGCATCCGGCCCCGGTCCATGAGGTTCGCCACAAGCGAGGTAATGAACACCGTCTTGCCCGCCCGAGAAAGGCCGGTCACGCCAAGGCGAACGACGCTTTCGCCAAAAGGCGCTGCTACGGTTTCGGCGGCGGACTCAAGCCGCCTGACAAGTCCATCGGCAATCTGGCTGAGGTCCAAACCTGCACCTTTCCTCGTGTTTCCCTAGATAGATAGGGGCGCATTGGCCCCTTGGGTAGCCCCAGCCGCTTGCCAGAAAGGCGCGGCTAGGCTAGGGCAAGGCCATGCCCCGCTATGCCCTCAGAATAGAATACCACGGTGCGCCCTTTGCCGGCTGGCAAAGGCAGGCCGATCAGCCCTCGGTTCAGGGAGCAATTGAGGCTGCTCTGGCGCGGCTCGAACCGCGCGATCACACCATCGCTGCCGCGGGGCGGACGGACGCGGGCGTGCACGCCACGGCGCAGGTTGCGCATTGCGACATGGAGAGGGATTGGGATCCGTTCCGCCTTTCCGAAGCGTTGAACTGGCACCTCAAGCCCGCGCCTGTGGCCATCACAGCCTGCGCCCGCGCGGCAGACGATTGGCACGCGCGGTTTTCGGCTATCGAGCGCCGCTATCTCTTCCGGCTCATCAGCCGCCGTGCGCCCTTGACGGTCGAGGCGGGCCTTGCTTGGCGGGTGAACCACCCCCTGAGCCTTGCGCCCATGCAGGAGGCGGCGAACCATCTGATCGGAAAGCATGATTTCACCACCTTCCGTTCGTCGATCTGTCAGGCCGACAGCCCTGTCAAAACGCTCGGCGAATTGCGGATCGAGGAAATCACCCGCCCTGACGGCGCCGAATTCCGGTTTCACCTGCGCGCGCGGTCGTTCCTGCACAATCAGGTCAGGAGCTTTGTCGGCACGCTCGAACGAGTCGGCGCGGGGGCATGGGAGCCGGATGATGTAAAGGCCGCCCTCGAGGCGCGCGATAGGGCCGCCTGCGGGCCTGTCTGCCCGCCGGACGGGCTATTTCTGGCCGGTGTCGGCTATCCCGAGGATCCTTTCGCGGCAGCGTAGGCAAGACTCCGCCGCCCGCTGAATGCGCGTCTTCAGTGCCCTGCCCTTGCGATAGGACTGAGGGGCCTCTCTGCCTGCTGCCCCCGCGAGGAGATTTCCCGTGGCCCGTCTGAGCCGCCCTGTCGCTGGCCTTCTCGCGTTCACCCTGAGCGCCCTGCCCGCTTGGCCCCAAGACGTCCGGTTCCACATTTCTGACAACGCCGCCCTGACGCCCGCCCTCGAAGCGGCGTCGCTCCTGATCGCGCAAGAAGCGGGCGGCGAGGTTTCGGCCGAGGACATCGTCGCCGCCGCCCGCGCCGATTATCCCCGCCTCCTCGCCGCGCTCTATGCCGAGGGCTATTTCGGCGCGGCGGTGTCGATCCTGTTTGACGGGCGCGAGGCGGCGGGCATCGCCCCGCTCGACGCCCCTACCGGCATTCGGGTTGTCGATATCGTCGTCACGCCAGGGCCAGTTTTCAGTTTTGGAAAGACCGAAGCCACGCCACTTCCCGAAGGCACGGGAATGCCGTCGGCCTTCGGCTGCGGCCTTCCAGCCAGCACTGACGCGATCCGCGATGCAGCCCGCGCGGGTATTGATGCGTGGCGCGACGCGGGCCATGCCAAGGCCGCGCTCGAAAGCCAACGGGTCATCGCTGATCACCGGGACGACCGGCTCGATGTGAGCCTGCGGTTTGCCCCCGGTCCGAGGCTGACCTTTGGCCCCGTAGCCGTCAAGGGCAACAGCACCGTCTCTGATGACCGCATCCGCGAGATAGCGGGCTTGCCAGAAGGTGCAGTCTATAGCCCTGCCGAGATCGACCACGCCCTCGCCCGCCTCCGCCGCGCCGGAGCCTTCCGCGCCGCGAGCCTGAACGAAGCCGAGGCGGCAACCGCCGATCTCGCCCTACCGACGACCCTCACAGTGGTCGAGGACAAGCCGCGCCGTCTTGGTTTCGGAGCGGAACTGACCTCATTCGACGGCCTCGCCCTTAGCGCATACTGGATGCACCGCAATCTTCTCGGCGGCTCGGAAAACCTCCGCATCGACGGCTCGATAGAAGGGATCGGCGGCGCGACCGGCGCACTAGACGTGCGGCTTGGCGCGGCCTTCGTTCGGCCTGCCACCCTTGGGGCCGATACCGACCTTTTGGCCGGAGCAGAGCTCTCGCACCGCGAAGATCCACTTTACGGTATAAACTCCGCTAGCCTCGATGTTGGCCTGCGCCGCCGTTTCAGCGACGCGCTGCAACTCAGCCTCGCCCTTGGTGTAAAGACCGCAGAGATCACCGACGATCTCGGAAGCCGGAGCTACACGGTCCTCACCCTTCCAACGACCGCTACTTTCGACCGGCGCGACAAGGCTCTTGATGCGCGTAAAGGTTACTTCCTCGACGCAGAAGTGACACCATTCCTCAGCCTTGCGGGCGATGCCGCATCGGGCCTGCGGATCTGGTCGGAGGGCCGAGCCTATTTCACCCCCGGCGAGGCGGGCAAGCTGACCTTCGCCGCCAGAGCGCAGGTTGGCTCGGTGATCGGCCCTGATCTCCTGACCGCCCCACCCGATTATCTCTTCTTCTCCGGCGGCGGCGGGTCGGTGCGGGGCCAGCCCTACCAATCGCTCGCCATTGACCTTGGCGGCGGCGACCGGATCGGGGGGCTCAGCCTTGCGGTCCTTTCGGGGGAAATTCGCACAAATGTCACCGACACGATCGGCATCGTCGGCTTTGCCGATGCGGGCTATGTGGGGGCTTCGGCCCTACCCCTGACCGACGGAGATTGGCACGCCGGCGCGGGCATAGGCATCCGCTATCAGACCGGCCTCGGCCCGCTCCGCCTTGATGTTGCAACGCCGGTCACGGGCGCTGGTGCGGGCCAGTCGATCAATATCTACATCGGCATCGGGCAGACCTTCTGATGCGGCGGTTTCTGCTCCTTCTGGTCTTGCTCCTTCCCTTCGCCGCCGTGGCGCAGGACGAAAGAGACAAGGATTTCCTGACCCGCCTTCTCGAACGGTCTCTCTCCGGCGGGGGCCGCGCGGTCGAGATCGAGGGCTTTGCCGGTGCGCTGAGTTCCGAGGCGCAGTTCGATCGACTGACCGTCTCCGACGATGGCGGCGCGTGGCTGGTCATCGAAGGGGCCAGCGTTACTTGGGATCGCGCCGCGCTCATTAAGGGTCGGGTCGATATCAGTATGCTGGCTGCGGAGTATATCTCGCTGATCCGCTGGCCCGTCCGCGCGCCCGCGACGATCTCGCCGGAGGCAACGCCTTTTGCCCTTCCCGAACTTCCGGTTTCGATCTCGGTTGGCACGCTTAATGCCGGCCGCGTCGCGCTCGGCCCAGACATCGCTGGCGCGGCCGTTGAACTGGCGCTTTCCGGCCAGCTCGCCCTTGGCGACGGCGAAGGCAGCGCACAACTTGCCGCGCAGCGGATCGACGGCGGACGCGGCACATTCATACTCGACACCAGCTATTCCAATGAGAGCCGCATTCTTAAAGCCAACCTCGATCTCGACGAGGGCGAAGGGGGGCTTGCGGCAACGGCGCTTGGCATCGCGGGAGTTCCGGCGTTGCACCTTGCCTTGAATGGCGAGGCCCCGATCGACAGCTTTGCCGCTACCCTCGCCCTCAACACAGGCGGCGTGCGGCGGCTCGATGGGCGGATCAGCTGGGGTCTCGGCACTGAAGCGGTTTATGGGCTCGACCTTACGGGCGATATTTCGGCCCTATTCCTACCTGACTATCAGGCCTTCTTCGGGCCTCAGACGCAGCTGGTTACTAAGGCTGCCAGGAAGGCGAGCGGCGGCCTCTCCCTTTCTGAATTGGTGTTGGAAAGCCGCTCTCTGAGGCTTGATGGCTCGGCCGAGCTTGGGCCGGGTGGCTGGCCCGAGCGGATCGATCTGACTGGCAACCTTGCTGATCCGAACGGCTCAGCGGTTCTTCTGCCCCTGCCCGGCCCGCCCACGCGTGTCGCTTCAGCGGCACTTGCGCTGAACTTTGACGCGGGAAAGGGCAAGGAATGGCACGCAAACATTGATGTCCTTCAGCTTGAGCAGCCCGGCTTTTCGGCGGACATAGCGCGCCTTGAAGGCAGCGGCACCATTGCCCACGGGGAAGACGAGGGGCCGAACCGGTTTGCCGGAGCCCTCACCTTTGGCGCCAGCGGCGTTGCTTTTGCGGATGGCGACCTTTCCGCAGCGCTTGGAGACCGTATCTCGGGCGGTATGAACCTCGAACATACCGAGGGCGCGGCGTTCCGCATCAGAGGCCTCACCGTCAGCGGCCCGGGCCTAGATCTAGCCGCCAATATCGAGATCGCGGGCGCGGACCAAGGCTATCTGATCCGCACTGACGCCTCTCTGGTGGCCGATCACCTTGACCGTTTTGCCCAGCTGACCGGCCGCGACCTTGCCGGAGCGGCTCGCATCGGCTTGGGTGGCACGATCCTTCCAACTGACCTGTCCTTTGATCTCGGGCTTGATGCCGAGACGCGCGATCTTCGGGTGGGCATCGGGGCGATCGACACCCTTTTGGCCGGCCGCGCCGCGGGCAACGGTCGGCTAATCCGGGATGCCTCGGGCGCCCGCATTGAAGGGTTGAACTTTCAAAGCGAAGCGATCGCCGCAAAGGGCGCATTTTCCCTGACTAGTGAAAGCCTGAATGCCGACCTTATGATCGACTTGGCCGATCTCGCCTTGGCACTGCCCGGCCTTGACGGGCCCGCAACCCTTCGATTGATGGCCCAGCCCGACGGCAACGGCGCGACGGCGGTAGATCTGTCAGCCTCGACAGCGTTTGAAAGGGTGACGATCACGGGCGCGATCCAACCGACCACGCCGCGCCGGTTCGAGGGCGTGGCATCGGCCGCGGCCGCCGACCTCGCCCGTTTCGTCACGCTTGCCGGGGCTCGGCTTGGCGGCATGGCCGAGGTCGAACTGAGCGGCGGCGCTGCGCTTGATCTTTCCGATCTGGAGCTGGAAGGACGCGCCACGACGACGGATTTGCGGCTGTTCGATGAAACCTTCGACGCGCTTCTTGGTGGTGGTGGAGAGATTGGCCTCGGCCTCAAACGCGCGAGCGGGGGCGCAATCGGGCTCCCGTGGCTGTCTCTTTCGACACCAAACCTCACTTTGGAGGGAAGCCTTGACCGAGAAAGTGCGATCCCCAAGGCCCGTTTCTCTGGTCGGATTGCCGACATGGCACTTTTGGCGTCCGACTTCAGCGGGCCTATCGAGACACACGGCAGCGCGGCGCTTGATCGAGACGGGCGCTGGGTCTTTGAAGAAACTACCCTTGCCGGCCCCGGTGGCCTTTCAGGAAGGGTCACCGGCAGCATCTCCGACGACCTTGACACCGACCTGCGCCTTGCTGGAACTTTACCCCTTGGCCTTCTGAATGGCGTGCTCGAGCCGCGCCGCGTTGCAGGCATAGCGCGGTTTGACTTTGGGCTGCAGGGCTCTCTGACCGGCGATCTTCTCTCGCGCCTTTCGGGCAGCCTCAGTATCGAGGACAGCCGTCTCGCCGCTCCGACCATCGGTCAATCGCTCGAAGGGATAAACGGAGCGGCAACCTTCAATGATGGCGCGGCGCGTATCGACCTTGCTGGTCGTTCGACCAGTGGCGGCGATGCAAGGCTCGCTGGCACGGCGTCGCTCTCGGCTCCTTTCCCCGGCGATCTGACGCTACACGTCGAAGGTTGGCGGCTGCGCGATCCGTCGCTTTACGACACCAGCCTTGACGGAACGGTAACGATCCGCGGACCACTTGAGGGCGGCGCGATGATCGCGGGCGAGGTAAGAGTTGGCACGACCGAACTCCGCGTCCCATCCTCCAGCATTAGCGCCCTAGGTGATATCCCCGAAATTTCGCATATCGATGCACCACCCGAGGTGACGGCCACGCTTGCCCGCGCGGGGCTTGCAGAATCCGGTGCCGCCGTCGGCAGTGGCGGAGCGCCCTACGGCCTTGATATCCGCATCCTCGCGCCCGAGCAGGTCTTTGTTCGTGGCCGCGGGCTTGACGCCGAATTGGGTGGCACTCTGACCTTGACCGGCACGACCGCCGAGGTCGTCCCTCTGGGACAGCTGGAGCTGATCCGAGGGCGGCTGGATATTTTGCAGCAGCGATTCGATCTGACCGAAGGATCAGCCGATATCAGAGGCGACCTGATGCCGGAAATAGACCTCACGGCCACCACAACCGCGCGCAGCGGAACACTAGTCAACCTTGCGATCCAAGGTCATCTCGATGCGCCGGAAATTGTTCTGTCCTCCTCTCCCGAGTTGCCGCAAGACGAAATCATCGCTCAGCTACTTTTCGGCCGAAGCATCGACCATATCTCGCCACTTCAGGCGGTGCAGCTTGCCTCCGCGGTTGCGACGCTTGCCGGGCGGGGCGGCGCCGGTTTCGTCGACAACCTGCGACAGCGCTTCGGGCTCGATGATCTCGACGTCACATCCGACACCTCTGGCGAGACAACTTTCCGCGTTGGCAAATACCTCGGCGAAAACCTTTATTCCGATGTCTCGGTCTCGAGTGGCGGGCAAAGCGAGATCAGCCTCAACCTTGATCTGTCGGACACGCTGACCGCCAAGGGCAGCATCGACAGCGAGGGACAGACCAGCCTCGGGATATTCTTCGCACGGGATTATTGAAACGAAAACGGCGACCCGAGGGCCGCCGTTTCCAGTCAATTTATCTTGGATCAGGCCGTCGCTTCGAGAAGCGCCTCGGCTTCGTGGAACGGGCAAGCAACTTTGTGGTCATTGCCCAGATCCTTCATCGTCGGACGCTCATCCGCACAGCTTGCCTGCGCCTTGCGGCAGCGGGTGCGGAAGACGCAGCCCGAGGGCGGGTTCATCGGCGAGGGAAGTTCCCCCACGATAACCTCGCGCGGACGCGCCTTTTCAAGCTTGGGATCAGGGATCGGAACCGCCGAGATAAGCGCCTGAGTATAGGGATGCTCGGGGCGCGTGGTCAGGCGATCGGCGTCGCCCTCTTCCATGATCCGGCCCAGATACATCACGCCGATCCGGTCAGAGATGTGCTTCACCACCGACAGATCGTGGGCAATGAAGATCATCGACAGGCCCATGTCGCGCTGAAGCTCCATCAGGAGGTTGATCACTTGCGCCTGAACCGACACGTCGAGCGCCGAAACAGGCTCGTCGCAGATCACCAGCTTGGGTTCGAGGATCAGCGCGCGAGCGATGCCGATGCGCTGACACTGGCCGCCCGAAAACTCGTGCGGATAGCGATTGATTAGGTTCGGCAGAAGACCCACACGCTCCATCAGCTTGGCGACCCGTTGCTTTACCTCGGCGCGCGGCGTCTTGGGGAAGTGTGTCACCAAGGGCTCGGCGATGATCTCGCCCACGGTCATACGCGGGTTGAGCGCGGCCAGCGGGTCTTGGAAGATCATCTGAACATCGCGGCGATGCTCGCGGCGTTCGCTGACTTCCATGTCGGCAAGGTCTTTACCTTCGAACAGGATCTTGCCGCCAGAGGTTGGCACTGTCCCGATGATCGCGCGGGCAAGTGTCGATTTGCCCGAGCCGCTTTCGCCGACAATGCCGAGGCATTCGCCCGCCGCAAGTTCAAGGCTCACGCCATTGACGGCTTGGAGCTTGCGCGGGGGCGTCCACGGCCAAGAGCCGGGACGGCGAACGTCGAAAGTGACCTGCAGGTTCTGAAGCGAAAGAAACGGGGCCGACATCATGCCACCTCCTTGACCGGAACGTGGCAAGAACGGCGGCGGCCGTCTTCCAGCGTGGTGAGTTGGGGCCGCGTCCCCGCGCATTCGGGGCGCAGGTTGGCGCAGCGCGGGCTGAACGGGCATCC
>Ga0181561_10002946_pt1 | contig 15005 bp, 7 predicted proteins | sample 011ome_19_FD_133760 | JGI IMG/M metagenome (GOLD analysis project Ga0181561, IMG submission 133760) | Coastal salt marsh microbial communities from the Groves Creek Marsh, Skidaway Island, Georgia - 011510BT metaG (megahit assembly) | ecosystem: Environmental > Aquatic > Marine > Intertidal zone...
CCACCCTTCTTTCCTAATACGCCCCATCCACCTCCACCTACTATGCGTCCGTTCCCGCCGCCCCGCGGGCCTCCCTTCCCCCCGCCCGCGCGGCCCCCCCCCCCCCCTCCCCGACTGCCGCCCCGGCCGCTCGGCCCTGTTCCCGAAACGACGGGAACCGCGCCGAGGGGTCGGCGTGTCTGACTTTGGCGGCGATTTCCGAAGGGGACGCGCCGCGCGTTTCCGGCGCGAACGCGAACGCGAACCCGAACGCGGCTTTGGCACACACGAAGAGCATCGAGAGGGTCACCGCCGCGCCCAGCGCCTCGAACAGCACAGGGTAGAGCGCCGCCAGGATGGCGTTCAATAGAAAGTGCGCCGAGGCGGCGACGCCGATCGCCGCGCCGCGGACGTCCGCGGGGAACATCTCCGCGGAGACGATCCAGGGGACGGGCGCGACGCCGGCGTGGTAGCTGAAAAAAAAGGCGGCGTACGCGACGAGCGCGCCGAGCTTGAACCGGGAAGGGCACGACTCGTAATGCCAGTTCCCGTCGCACGCGACGATGTTCTGGTGCGCGCGGTGCTTGGCGTGCGGAGGCGCCGGCGCCGGGGGGATCGGCGGGGGAGGCGCGGCGGGAGGCCGCGCGACGGCGGAAAACCCCGGAAGCGGCGCGCGCTCCGCGGACGCGGACGAAACCGCCGCCTCCGCCGCCGGAGCCTCCGGCGGCGGCGGGCTCGGCGGCGGCGGCGGCGGCGGCGAACGCGTCTCGTGGTGGTGTATGAGCGCGTCAGACCAAGGCGGCGGCGCCTCGTTGGCGAGCCTCGCGCGCCTCCGCTCCTCGGCGAGGACGGCTTCCCGGGAGTTCGCGGGGAGGCCGTCGGCGGCGGCGGCGAGGCAGCGCCCGGGCGCCGTCGCGGCGTCCGCCCCCCCCGCGGCGCAGAACCCGCACGCCACCGCCAGGCACTCGCGGCAACTCGCCGCCGCCGCGCACGCGCCGCCGGGCACCTCCGAGACGGGCGCGGAGGTCCCGCGCTCGAGGTCGTAGAAGACGGCGGCGAGCGCGCCGAGCGCGGCGGCGCACGCCAGCGCCGACCCGAGGAACGCCGGGCGCCTGCCGAGGGCGTCCGCGGCGTACGCGCCGGCGAGCGAGCCGAGGACGCACGCGAACGCCACCGCGATGGCAATGTGCCGCGCGTTTTCCTTCCCGGCGACGCCGGCAGCCTGCGCGACGTGCGCGCCGTAGTACGCGAGCGCCTGCGCGCCGACCAGCTGCTGAGCCGCCTGCGCCGCCGCCGCCAGCCGCAGCCGGGGGCGCAGGTCCTCTCGGGTCGCGACGCGCCGGAGCGACCGAACCGACCGCCGCGCGAACGAGAACCATCCCCGCGGGCGAGCGTCGCTCTCGTCTCGGCTCATCTCCGAGTCATCGTCGTCGTCGTCGTTTGCTCCCGGCATCAATCCAACACTGCCGTCGTCTCCGTCCCCCGAGACCCCCGAGACCCCCGAGACGCCGTACCCCGCGCCCGGGACCCTCGGGGGTTTCCTCGCCGGCGTCTCGAGGTCCGCCAGGCTCACGCCCGCGCGCCGCGCGACGGCGCGCGCCTGCCGGCGCAGCCCCTTGTTCGCGAGCCACGCGGGCGACTCGGGCACCCAGAACATGCCCGCGGCCTGGACCGCCGCGGGGATCGCGGTGGCGCCGAGCGAAACGCGCCACAGGCTGCCGTCGTCCGCGTCGCGCGGTGCGAGGATTCGCGCCGCCAACGCGCCCGCCGCCGCCGCCGCGGCGTCGGCGGCGACGACGCCGCCGCGGATGTTTCTCGGCGCGAGCTCGAGGAGGAACGCCGGCGCGTTCGCGGCGCTCGCGCCCGAGGCGAGCCCCGCGACCAGCCGCGCGAGCGCAAGCGTGAGCGCGCCCGGCGCGCTGAGTGCGAGGCACGCGCCCGCGATGAACAGCGCGTCGCACACGAACGCGACGCGTTTGCGGCCGAAGGCGTCGCTGGCGACGCCTCCGAACGCCGCTCCGGCGAGCGCGCCCAACGCGGCGACGCCCGGCGCGGTGTAATCGAGCCACCGCCCGGCGGAGAACTCGTCACGCGCCTGCGCGACCGCGGTCGCGGCGACGACCGCGTCGTACCCCCTGGCGAAGCCACCGAGGCTTGCCACGAGGGCGAGGCGCGCCAACTCCACGCCGCGACGCAGGGGCGCGTCCAACGCATCCTCGACTTGCGCGTCCTCGACCCTGTCACTCGCGTTTAGAGGTCTCATGGCTTCCCAGCCTGAACTGGACGTCGCGCCTTCGTCCCCGCGTGGACGCCTCCGTTCGTCGCGACGCACCATCGCGCCCCCCGGCCTCGACGCTCGAGACCGAGACCCCGCGAGGCGGCGGACTCTGAGGAAAATCGGTGCCGAGCGGCGAACGAAAGCAAAAGGAAAACCAACAATCTGGATCTGCCGATTTTTGTGAAATCTCGGTCTGCTGTGCTGGACATTTCGATTATTTTTGTGCGACTGCTTTCTCATACACACTTTCCGAAAGCTTTTCCGGGAAGACGCTCAGCCAATCAACGCGAGAGAATCAGAGATGGTGGGGTGGGTTGAAGCAGCCAGTTTGCGTTCCAGCAGCGCTCGACACCGGGCATTCCCTTGGCGCGTGACGCCTCGGATTCGTGGGAGAGCCCTCGATCGCGATCGAGATGGCTACGTCAGCGTGCGCGTCGGCCTGCGCGGCCGTCGCGAGCGGGCGCGCTCGCGTTCCCCCCGCCAACGGGCGCGGCGCGAGCGGCACCCCGACGTGCTCGTCTCGGAGGACGATGGCATCGGCAGGCCCCGCGACCCCCGGTTCGCGAACGTCGCGTCTCGCCCGTCACGTCGCGTTCGTCTCCGCGGACGGCGGCGCGCTGGATGAGCCGTCCCCGGCTTCGGTCGGCGAGCCGTCCACGGCGTCGTCCTCCACCGCCACGCGGTCCTCCCCGGCGTCCGCGGCGTCGGCGGATTTGGCGTCGATCCCCGCGATGCCCCCGTCGCAGCTGGACGAGGACTACCTGATGGGCTCGCGCGCCGAGCGCGAGCAGTGGTTCCCGGTGGCGTTCGCGGCGGACCTCGGCGAGGGTACCATGATTCCCTTCGACCTGTTCAACGTGCCGTGGGTGGCGTTCCGGGACGAAAACGGGCGCGCGGGCTGCGTGAAGGATGAGTGCGCGCACCGCGCGTGCCCCATCTCGCTGGGGAAGCTCGTGGACGGGAAAGTGCAGTGCCCGTACCACGGCTGGGAGTACACCACCGGGGGCGAGTGCGTGAAGATGCCCTCCATCAAGAAGCTGCTCCCGGACGTCTTCGTGGACGCCGCGCCCGTGGTGGAGCGCGACGGGCTGATTCGCGTCTGGACGGGGAAGTGGAGCGACGACGCCGGCGCGCAGCGCGACGCGATGCGAAAGCTGGACGAGCGCGCCCTCGCCGCGCCGGACGGGTTCGCGACCATGGCGGAGGTCACGGTGGAGTTGCCCATGGAGGCGGACGAGGTCATGGAGCGTCTAATGTGTAGCGCGGGGCGCGCCGAACGAGCCCCCGAGGTGGACTTCACGCGCATCGACCCCGAGATTTCCGACGACGTCTTCCCCAAGATGATTGCGAGCGCGTTGCGGTCGCTGCGCGCGGCGGCGCCGCGAGAGACGCGGTTCCTCCCGAGCCGCGTGCTGGAGTCGCGCGTCGCGCTGGAGGGCGGGCCGGGGGACTGGAACATCCACCAGATGCACGCGGTGCTCCCCGCGAGGCCGGGGCGGTGTCGCGTGCTGTTCCGCATGTCCACCGACTTCGTGCTCCTGCCGGGCGTGGCGCGGTCCGTGGGCGGGCGCGTGTGGAGCGCGTTGGCGGAGATGGTGCTGCACGAGCAGCTGGAGGAGGCGCGCGCGGGGGGGGGGGACGCGGGGCAGGCGGCGGAGCGCTATCGGTCATGGATGCGAGAAGTGTCCCCCGACTGATGCGTCGAGTCGCGTGTTTTTGGAACGCGAAGAACGCTAGCCCGCGGGGCTCGATGTAATACGAGACGTAACCTAACACATACCTATAATATGTATTCTGGATTTCAATCGGGGCGAGTCATCGCGCGCTCGTCATCGCGCGCTCGACTCGTTCTTCTCCGCCTGTTCCACGAACGCCCGGAGTTTCGGGACGAGCGCGGACCCGAAGAGCGTCTGCAGCGGGTGGTACACCAGCACGGGCAAGCAGAACCACACCAAGTCGGGGGACCCGCCGAACAGCGCCTTGATGAGCGGCAAACCGAAGGCGAGCGTTTTCTGCGAACCCATGAACGTCGCGGCGACGACGTCTTTGCGCGCTAAGCCGGCGGCTCGCGCGGCGACGAACACGCACGCCTTGTACCCTGTGAGGAGCAAACACAGCGTAAAGGTCAACACCGTGACCTCTTTTCCCGAAACCCCGAACCCGGACTGAAACGTGTTGCAGAACGTGTTGTACACGATGCTCAGGATGATCAGGTCGCTGCCGAGTTTCAGCCTAGCCTTCACGGACTTCGCGGCGAGCGACGCGCCGAATGTCGGGGACGCGCGGATCATCATCCCCACCAGCACGGGGAGCAGCACCGAGTACGCCAGCTTGCTTACGCTCGCGGCCACCCCGCCCCCCGCGGCGCCCGCCGCGGTGGCGGCCGCGGCGTCGGATCCCAGGTAGAAGAAAATGAGCGCCGGCGCGACGACGACGCCGGCGAGGTTGCTGAAGACGGCGTGGAAGATGGCGACGGCGACGTTTCCGCCCGCCGCGTTCGTCAGCGCGACGCCCGTGCCTATGGTCGTGGGCAGGCACGCCAGGACGATCAGGCCGTTCACGAGCTGGGGGCTCATGATCCCGAGCGCGGTGAGCGCGGGCGCGATGCCGAACGCGGTCACCAGCCCCGCGAACCCGAACACGAAGAACTGGATCAGCGCGTTCGCCCGGACGTTGGTCACCGCCGACCGCAAGTCGTCCAGCGGAAGCGAAAGGCCCGAGATGAGGAACATCAGACGCACCGCGAGCTTGTTGATGGTCACCTCCGGCTTCAGAGGCCCGCCGTTCGCGCCGATCGACGGGTGCGCCGCCGCGACGAACACGCACGCGAACATGCCGAGCAGGAAGTAGTTGGCCTTTGCGAACGCGGCGACGGACGCGATCGGGGACGGCGTGCTTTCGGCATCGGCAGCCACGTCGGAGCCCTTCCCGGCGGCGACGACGCACGACGCGCCGCGGCGACTCGAGGGGGCGGCCGGCGTGACGCGCCTCGACGTACCACCACTCACGCGCGAGCTCGGCGAACGCGCGCCCTGAGGGCGCGAAAGCGCGACGCACCGGGGTCGAACCCGGGACCCTCCGTTCGGGTTCCCGAAAGCCGGCACTCCGAAACCCGACCGCGACGAGATTTCGTTCGCGACGCACGCCGCAGGTCGCGAGGCGAACGGGGCGCGCGCATTGCGAGCGGACGATCCGCGATGGCGGACAGTCGGTCGCGAACGCGCCGCCGAGGCGAGCGACGCGAGGGAGGGCATCGCCACGTTCGCCGGGCAGTGTGCGGAAACCTGTCGTGGTTGTCGTGGATTTCTCTCCTCGTATAGTACTCGACAAAGACGGTTATTTCGAAGCCCCTCACGCAAACGGGTCGCGCGCGGTGTCGCCGCCCGGCATGCGCGGACGGTAGCGATGGGTCTGCTCACCTCCCTGCTCTTCGCGGGCCCTCTGTCGATGCTGTACGGCGCCAAGTCAGAGGGAGGCATCAAAGGAAGCGTGGGTCGCATGAAGGAGTACTTCACCGACCAGGGGTTGACAGCGGCGGACTTGCCAGCGGCGCTCATCTTCCACGAGGCCATAAGCGTCGGGTTCGCCGCGTTCACGTGGTCCGCGTGTTACGGGATCCAGCCGAGCGTGACGATCGCCAGGCCCATGGCCGGTCTGCCCGGGGCGAGCAAAGTCGCGGGAGCGTTCGACCGGGCCCTCGCCTTCTCGGACAAGAAGGTGGCCGGCATGAAGTGGCTGAAGAAGGTCCCTGTCGTGAAGCACGCCACGCCGCGACGTTTGACGGTTTCGCTCGCGGAGTCGCTGGTGTTCCGGGGATCGATCAAGCCGATCACGTTCGGGGTGAAGCTCTACGTATCGTACAAGTTCGTGGTTTGGGGGAAAAACAGGACGAGGGCCTCGAGGCCGGCGTGTTTGAGTCTCGCGCTGCCGCCGAGCGAATCGTAGAAACACTCATCACATCCTACGCCGACCACGAAGAGCTCGAAGAAAAACGCTGCAAATGTTCCTTTTGTCAAATTGCCTCCTCCACTTCTCCGAGCGCGTGCGCGCCGGGTGCGGCGTCGTCCCGCGTCGCGGCGTTCGCACCGCGCTACGCTTCACCTGACGGCGTGTGAGCACGTCCGCGAACTTTTGTAGGGCCGACCCGCGGGTCCGTGGGCCGGGGACGCGCAGATGGTGGACCCCGGGAATGGCGGCAACGACGCGCACGCCAGTTTTCGGTCCGCGCACCTGCCTTTCGAGCCCCGGCCCGCGATGGCGCCGGTTCCGGAACCGCACCCCGAGGTCCAGCAGCAGCGAGACAACGTCGTGGTCCTCCTCGGCGTGTCCTGCATCGCCGCGTGCTGCATGTGCTGGTTCCTCGAGCACCTCGCGTTTTTGTTACGCCCGCTGGTGTTCGCCGTGGGCCTGAGCCTCATCCTGCGCCCGTTCGTGGACTTCGTCTCGGACGCGCGGTACCAGAAGCACAAGCTCCGCGTGTGGAACGCCCGCCCGCCCTGGCACCCGCGCGTGCTGATCATCCCGCGGCTCATCGCGCTGCCCGTAGCGATCGCGACGCTGGTGCTCGTCAGCGCGTCGTTCCTCTGGGCGCTGTACCTCAGCGAGGAGTGGATCACGCAGCACTGGCAGACGAAGGAATGGAACGACCGGTTCATCGCGCGCGTCAACGAGCTCGCTGACTTCACGGACAAAATCGCGCTGCGCATTCTCAGGGAGAACGACTTCGCGCTCGCGTCGTGGCACACGCTGCAGGACCAGGCGGAGATCACGCTGAAGGACGAGTCGTTCTGGACCTCGTTCGCGAATAATCTGTTCAACTACCTCGGCGACATCGCGATTTGCATGTTCTACGTGGTGTTCCTGTTGGCGCCCCCGCGGACGCCCGCGCGTCTGCAGTCCACCATCGTGCGCAGAATACACGCCGCGGTGAAACGGTTCGTGATGATCATGGTGGCGCTCTCCGCCGTGCGCGCAACGCTCGTGGGGCTGCTGATCTGGGCCTGCGGCATTCCCTTCTCGCTCGCCGTGTCCATCACCGTGGTGTCGTTCTGGCTCTTCTTCATCCCCAACCTGGGGAGCTTCGTCGCCGCCGCGGTCCCGCTGCCGCTGTTAGTGCTGCTGCCGGACCTAACCACGACGCAGAGGTGGTGCGGGTTCTTCATCCCCGGCTTCGGGAGCTTCCTGGTGGGGGACATCTTAGGGCCGGTGTGGTACCGGAAAGGCCTGGACATAAACGAAGTGGTCATCCTGCTGAGCCTGGTGTTCTGGTTCTCGGTGTGGGGGTGGGTGGGCGCGGTGCTGGCGGTGCCGATCATGTGCACTTTGAAGATCGTCATGGAGGGCATCCCGCACGCTGGCGCGCACGCGGTGGCGCGCATGATGGCCCCGACGTACGAGTTCCCGCGTGGCGCGGAAGAGGACGGGGGGGAGTGGAGCGACGACGAGGCGACGCCGGCGGTTTCCGTCGCCGGCGACGGGGCGGAGGTGGATACCGGGGCCGGGACGCGGCAGCGGCGGCGGTGGCGGCGCCCCGGCTGGATCGAGTCGGGGTACAGGAAGGTGCTCGAGTCCGAGTGGTTCAACAGCATGAGGGGCACGGAGACGCCCGCGCGGCGGCGCAGGCGGGACGGAGGCCCGGACGAAGACGACCGGGACACGGGGAGGGCGCCCCTGTTGCGGCGGGGAGACGAGACCTTTGAGACGTGAGACACTTTTTTTTTGAAAAACAAAAAGTAGCTACTACTTTGTCGACGACTTCTCTCCGCACACGCCGCGCATCGCGAGCCAAGGCGGGCACGATCCCTGCGCGTTCCACGGCGCGCCGTCCAGAAAACGCGCGTCGTCCCCCTCGCGCCTCTCGCAGAGCGGCGCGTCCGGCTCGACGAGCCCAGTCGCCGCGCGGAAGAGCATCTCGTCCAGATACAGGCGCGGCGCCTCGGAACACGGCGTCTTCATCTTCGTCTTCGAAGCGCCGCACGGCGCGCCGGCGGGCGCCGCGCGGTCGTTCCAGAGCAGCTTGTACCTGGCGGCGTCCATGCGCGCGCGCAGCGCGTCCACCACGCCCTCCGGGAGCGCCAGGACAGCCTCTGCGACGCCCTTCGGGTCGCGCGCGAACGTCTCCTCCGGGACCTGCAGGATCATGGCGCGCCAGTCGATCGCCCAGCGGAACGGCAGGTACCGCGCGATGTCGTCGCTCACCACAACCGGAACGCACCCGGCCGCGACGGCGTCGAAGATGCGCCGACTCGTCGGGTTATCGCCGCGAGGGACCCAGCAGAACGTCGAGGAAAGCATACCCTCCGCGTACCCGCGTACCCGACCGCCGCTCTTCGAGGACCGCTTTTTTCCGTTCTCTTCGTCTCCTCCGCTCGCGCCCGACGACGACAGAAAAATCTCGTGGCCCTTCTCGCCGACCAGCGCCTCGAGAGCGACGCGCGCCTCCGTCAGCCTGCCCAGGCTCCCCTCCATCCCGCGCTCGCCCGTGCCCTTGAAGAACGTGCTCCACCCGCCGACGTCCTTCGCGGCGTAGTCCACCTTCCCCCCGCTCCGCAGGAGCGCCGCCGCGACGGCGCTGTGCGTCGCGAAGGGCACCGTCGCCGCGACGCTCGGCACGCTCGGCCCGCCGTCGTCGAAATCCGTCACCGCCGTCACGGCGCCGCCGCCCAGCGCGTCCGCCACGGCGACGCTCATCCTCAGATCCTCCGCGACGTCTTCTTTGCCGAACATCCACTCCGAGGGCAGCATGAACAGGAACTTCTTCGTTTTCTTTGTTTTCTTCGAACCCGTCTCCGCCGCGGCGCGCGCCGCGCGCAGGCGACGCCCCGCCTCTGCCACTACTTCGGCGCCCTTCTCGTCCCCGCCCATCTCCGCCCACCAGGCGTCCATCTCCGCCCAGCCGTCCCCGGCGCCTCCGCGTGACGCCGCGTGCGTGGCGTGCCACGCGAACTTCGCCGCGAAGGGGCTCACGTCCACCAGCGAGTCGGTCACGACCAGCAGGTCCGCGTCCTCGGGGGCGGCGACGCGGCGCGGGTCGGCGCGCAGCGGCGCGCGGAGCCACTCGGGGTACATGAACTGCGCGGGTGTTGTTTTCGCCGCGAGCACGTCGTCGTCCGGGGGGTCGAGCGTGTACTCGGAGTCCCCCCGCGCGCTGAACGGCGACCGCGCGAACATGTCGAAGGCGTAGAACGTGGCGTCCGCGGTCGCCGCGCGGACGCGCGACTCGCACGTCGAGCCCTCCCCCTTCGAGGCGCCCGAGGCTTTCCCCAGAGACGCGAGCGCACGCGCGGGCGCGTCCGCGCCCGTCGCGAGCGCGACGACGGCGGCGAGCGCCACGAGCCCCGCGACGAATCCCGCGGCGGCTCGAGGCTGACGATGCCGCGAGGCGCCGTCGCCGGCGGCGAGCCCGCCGACGAGCGGCACGCGCTCCAGACGGTCGCTCGCGACCATCGCGCGCGCGAGCGAGAAATGGCGTCGGACGAGGTGTTACTCGCGCTTCGTGTAGTGCAAGGCATGCGCGAGGAAATTTTGCCGACTTTTCATCGGTTGGCCACCGGTCAGAGCGATCAATCGCTTTATTGGATGGGTCGATTTCATCGGATAACCGATCAACGCGAATGAAGCCAGGGGGGAAAAAATCTGGCGCGAAACTGAATCTGGCCGACGCGTTCGGCGACGCCAAGGCTACGTGTCAAAACCAGGCGCGCCGTTTGGAAGAACGCGGCGTCATCAGATCGACACTCTCGATCGCGCGGACCACCCTCGCGATGCCGGCGGCCATGTTCGCCGCGGCGCACCTCGCGCCCGCTGCGGCGCATCGACAAAGCGCCCACGGGGTGACCCGCGCGGCCGTGTATCGCGCCCCCCCCCGCGCGCGCGCCCTCCCGTCCTCGCGCGCCGGCCGAGATTCGGTGAAGGCTCGCGCGTGGTGGAAGTTCGGCGGAGGCGCGGAGGCTGCGGAGGACACCGAGCGGGCCGCCGCGCCCGCCGAGCCCTCCGGGACGTCCGCGAAGAAGACCATCGACGCGCTCAGCGCGCTCCTCGGCGAGGAGGACGCGGAGGAAGAGGAGCGCAGGCGCGAGGAGGAGGCTGACTTGGCTCGCGCCGCGGCGCAATCGCGCCTCGAAGCCGCCAAAGCCGCGAAGAGCGAGCGCCTCAAGACGTACCTCTCCGCGTCCACCGCGACGCTGCGCGCGCAGCAGCTGCAGATGCTGTTCCTGGACATGCCCATCGTCCCCCCGTTCATGCAAGGCGCGTTTCTCTCTGCGGGTAAAGACGCGCGAACGGAAACGAGCTCTCCCGACGCCTCCGTCCTCGCGCCGTACGACGGCGCGTGGTTCGACGCGAACGTCGACGAAGCCGCCGCGGGAATCTCCCTTGTGTCCTCGCCCGTGGACTCCAAGGCGCGCACGGAGGAGCTCTTCGGCGAGGACCTGACCCCAGCGTTCGTGGCGTACGACGGCGAGAAACTGCCGGGCGAGTTCTCCGTGCCGATCGTGCCGTACCCGTACGTCTGCCTGCCCGGCTCGCGCGCTCGGCTCAACCTGTTCGAGCCGCGCTGGCTGACGCTCTTCGCCAAGCTGCTGGCGGCGGAGGGGTCCGACGGCGCGACGCTGGAGGGCGCGCGGGACAACAACCGGATCGACCTGGGGCGGAACCCCTCCGTTCGAGCGTACGAGGCGGACGACGACGGGACGTACGACATCGTCCCGGGCAAAGGGCGGTTCGACGAGACGCCCTTCGTCGGCGCCGGCGCGTACGGGTCGCTGTTCCGCCGCGCGGACGGGAAGCTGGCGGGCGTGGGCACGCTGATGCGCGTCGAGGCGCACGACGTGGTGGTGGACGGGCAGCTGCTCTCGGTGTACGCCAAGGGCACGTCCAGGTTCAGGGTTCTGCGCGTCAGGCAGGCCAACCCGTACATCGTGGTGGACGCCGTGCCCATGAAGGACGACGCCATCGAAGGGCGTCTCGTCGGAGAAGGCGCTCACGACGGATCAAACGAAAGCGAGGCGCGCGAAAACGAAAACGCGAAAGTCGCCAACAACATCGTCGCCGGCGCGGCGACGGAGGCGGCGGAGGCGGCGTCTGGAAAGGCGCTCGCGTCGCTCGACGCCGTGCTGGGCACGAGGGACGAGGAGGAGCCGACCGCTGATAAAAGCGCTCTGGATGACTCATCCGCGGCGAGCTCCCGCGACGCCGCGCCCGCGCTGGAGAGCGCGAAGGGCCTGGCGCGGACGGTCGAGCGCCTCATCGCGTCGGACCCGTACTACAGCGAGGCGGTTGGCTTGGACGAGGCGTGGCGGGACACGTCGCTGCGGCGCGACGTTTTTGAGATGTCCGACTTCGAGGTGGCCAACGCGATGCTGTACGCGACGCCGGAGCTGGCGCTGGCGATCCTGGCGTGCGAGGACGACGCCAAGAGGCGCGCGCTCACCGAGACCGTCGCGTCGGGCATGGAAGCCGCCGTGGCGGCGGGCCTGACCCCCCGCAAAGCGCGCCTCTTCAAGTCGCTCGGCGCCTTCGCCGTTTTGTTCGCGTTGGGGTTCGGCGTCGCCTGCGCGCGCGACCTCGTCGAGGCGAATTGGCCGCAGTGACCGACGACGGCGAGCGTTTCTTCGCGAAAACACCGGGACAAGAAGTGGGAAACGGAAAACATACGCAGTCCTTGTAACAGTACCATGTTCTATTGTAACTAGCTAGCTACTCTTCGTCGTCACTTGGTGAGCTCGGCGAGCGCCGTCGCGAGCGCCGCCTCGGCGACCCGCAGGCCGTCCGCCGGGTCCCCGTCCGCCGGGTCCGCTCCGCGCGCCCGCTCCAGCGCCTCCCTGTCCCTGAGGAACCGCCGCTCCGTTTTCCCCGCGGGGTCGCCTCGAGGCACCGAAGTCGCCGTCGCCTCCTCAAACGCCGCGCGCTTCAAGTCGCGGTTCGCGCGCGCCAGCGTCGCCTCGCGCCGCCGCGCCGCGGCGAGCTCGGCGCGCGCCGCGTCGCGCTGGCGCGCCAGCTCCGCGAGCTTGCGGCGCGGCGAGACGCGCCCATGCGCCTGTGCGCCTGTGCGCCCGTGCTCCGCCGAAGCCGGAGTCGTCCCGCCCGCGCCGCGCTCGGCCGCCATCGACCCGAGCGCGGCGAGCACGGCCGGGCCGACGGCGACGCCGTCGGCGACGCCGTCGGCGTCGCCCGACGCCGACCCGGAGTCTGCGTCCGAGTCCGAGTCCGCCGCCGCGCCGCCGACGTCATCCGCCGACGCCAGCGGCGTGCTGGGCGAGCGCGGGCGGCCCGCGGCCGCTCCCGCGCGGAGCGCCTCGCGCAGCGCCGCGCGCGTCTCGCGCAGCGCCGCGCGCGCGTCCGCGAGCTCGCCGGCGACGTCCGAGACGCCGGCGGCGGCCTCCTCGAAACTGCCCGCGAAGCTCGGCGCGACGCGCGGCGGCGGCGCCGTCGCCGTCGACGACGCGCCGGCGCTCGGCTTGAACGAATCGATGACTGATCGCGCCTCGCGTAGATCCGCCTCCAGCCGCGCCTTGATCGTGTCGCGCTCGTGCTCGGCGTCCCGCGCCGCGCCGGCGGCGCGCGCCACCGCGCGCGTCGCCTCGTCCAGCTGCGTCTCCGTCGCCTCCGCCGCCGTGCGCGTCTCCTCGCGCTCGCGGCGCGCGGCGTCCAGCTCGCTCCCGAGCGCCGCGAGCCGCGCCTCGGCGTCGGCGAGCGCGGCGCGCGCCGCCGACGCGCCGTCGCGCGCCGCCTCGAACTTCGAGCGCGATTCGCGCTCGCGCGACCGCGATGCCGCGGCATCCTCCGCCGCGCGCGCGGCGCGCGCCTCGGCGTCGGCGGCGCGCGCCTCGAAACGCGCCGACGCCGCCTCGACGTCCGCGCGCGCGCGTGTCTCGGCGGCGGAGGCGGCCGCCTCCGCCGACGCCGCCTCCGCCTCCGCCGTCGCCGCGCGCTTCTCCGCATCCGCGAGCTTCGAGGCGACGCGCGCGCCAGCCTTGGCTCGCGTCTCCGCGGCGTCCGCCGCGGCGCGCGCCGCCGCCTCCTTGGCTGACGCCAGCGCGGCGACGAGCGCGGCGGTTTCTGCGCGCGCGGCTTTCTGCCGCGCCGCCGCCGCCTTGGACGCCGCCGCCGCGCGCCGCTCCGCGCCATCCGCGCGCGTCTCGGCGTCGCGCGCCAGCCTGCCGGCGGTGTCCAGCGCCGCCGCCGCCTCCGCGGCGTCCGCGCGCGCCGCGCGCTCCGCCTGCTCGCCCGACGCGACGAGCGCGTCCGCGTGCGCCTCCGCCTCGCCGGCGCGCGCCTCCGCCGCGGCGGCGTCGCGCGCGGCGTCGCGCGCGGCGCGCTTGAGGCTGCGCAGGAGCTCCATGGGCGGCGTCTCGGCGGCGGCGTCCGCCGCCCACGCCGCGGCGTCCGCGCCGCTGCCGCCCGCCAGGGAGGGCTTCTCGAAGCGCACGGCGTACCACGCGGGCGTGCCCACGACGGTGGGCGAGACCACGCCGCCCCGGGGCGATTGCGGCGATTGCGGCGACTCTGGCGACGCCGGCGACTGCGGCGACTGCGACGACTGCGGCGGCGCCGGCGCGCGCGTCTCCGAGGAGGAGGCGCGTATGACGTCGAACCCGCGCTCGACCCAGGCGTTGACCTGCGCGGCGAGGTCCACGCACCGCGCCTCGGAGGACTCCAGCCGGCTGCGCACGGCGTCCGCCTCGAGGCGCGCGGCGGCGGCGTCGGCGCGCGCGTCATCCCGCGCCGCGCGGCATCGCGTCAGCTCGGCGAGTGCGACGTCTCCCGAGGCTTCCGCGGCGGCGACTTGCGTCTCCGCGTCTCGCGCGCGCGTCTCCGCGGAGGCGAGCGACGTCGCCAGACGTCGCGCGCGCGTTTCCAAAGCCTCCAGGCGCTCGGCGTCGTCCGCGCCGCGCGTCGTCGCGCGTTCAGATTCCGCTCGAAGCCTCTCCGCCAGCCTCTGACTTTCGTCGCGCGCCGTCGTCGCCGCGAACGCGTCGTTCAAAGCCGCCGTCAGCGCGACGTCCGCCTCGCGCAGACGCTCGGCCAGAGCCGCGTTTTGACGCTCCAGCGCCGCGCGGCGCGCGCGCGCCGCGCGCGGCGACTCGGCGCCCGCCGCCGCCGCGGGAGGAGCCCTCGCGCTCGAGCCCCAGGCGGGGCGCGACGAAGAGGCGACTCGCGTGCCGCCGCCCGGGAGCGCGCGCGGGGGCGGCGTGGTCTCCGCCGACGGAGAAGCGCGCGCGAGGCGCGGCGAGACTGATCGCTCATAGCTCCGCGACGCCGGCGACGACGCCGCCGAAGGCGCCGAAGGCGCCGAGCCCGGCGGCGTCTCGGCGGCGGCGCGCCGCGAACGCCGCGGCGAGTGCGTCTCGTCCGCGTACTCCATGGCCATGTCCACGGCGTCGAAGGCGGCCGCCTCGGCGGCGACGGCGGCAGCCTCCGCGACGCGCGCGCGCGACTCCGCCGCCGCCGTCGCCGTCAGCGCCGCCTCCAGACGCTCAGCGAGCGCGCGCGCGTCGCGCGCGTCGCGCCGCGGGAAGGCGCCCTCGTCGCCCGGAGGCGGCGACCGGCCCGGGTCCCGGTCCCGGGCCGGCGTGAGGCTCCCGGAGCCGCGCGGCGAGACGTCCGGCGAGAACGCGAACCCCAGGTTGGCCGCCGCCAGCGACTCGAGCGGGGACGCCGCTGGCGTCGCCGAGCGGGGGCTCGCCGGCGAGCCCCCGCTCGGCGACGCCAGCGGCGTCCCCGCTCGAGTCGCTGGCGGCGGCCAACC
>Ga0181561_10002954_pt1 | contig 14985 bp, 9 predicted proteins | sample 011ome_19_FD_133760 | JGI IMG/M metagenome (GOLD analysis project Ga0181561, IMG submission 133760) | Coastal salt marsh microbial communities from the Groves Creek Marsh, Skidaway Island, Georgia - 011510BT metaG (megahit assembly) | ecosystem: Environmental > Aquatic > Marine > Intertidal zone...
TACAAAGAACTTTTTTTATATATTGGTATAGAACCAACAACACATTCAGATTGTGAAATAATTATTCATTTATATAAAAAATGTGGGATTGAGTATCTTCTCCAATTACTTGATGGTGTGTTTGCTTTTGTCTTATACGATGGAAATAACGAAGAAATATACGTTGCACGAGACCCATATGGTGTTAGACCATTATATGTTTTAAATTATAACGACAATAACACGTATGGATTTGCGTCAGAGTTAAAAGTATTGAGTTGTTTAATGAATAATACAAGTAAACCGACAACAAAAAATGGTAGTATCAAACATGTATTGCCTGGAACTTATTTGACATTTCAAAAAGATAAATGCAATAATGATAATCTATGGAAATTAAATTCATCGTTGAATACATCTTTGAAAGGTATAAAATACACAACCCGTCATTTTTCAAAACAATTATTAATTTCAAAAAAAAATTATATAGAAACAGAATCATTAACCCAAACTTATAATAAAATATGTAATAATTTAATCAATGCCGTAAAAAAAAGAGTCGTTGGCACAACTGATCGACCAGTTGCTTGTTTGCTTTCAGGTGGACTAGATAGTAGTATTATTGCAGCACTTGTTTCAAAATTTTACAATGGACGATTAGAGACATATAGTATTGGTATGGAAGGTTCGGAAGATCTAAAATATGCTGAAAAGGTGGCAATACATATTAATTCAAATCATACATCAATTATTGTTTCTCCTGATGATTTTTTTAATGTAATACCTGATGTTATTCATGCAATTGAAAGTTATGATACTACAACAGTGCGTGCAAGTGTTGGTAATTATTTAGTTGGAAAATATATATCAGAAAATAGTAAAGCAAAAGTGATTTTTAATGGCGATGGCAGTGATGAATTAATGGGTGGTTATTTGTATTTTCATAAAGCGCCATCTTATATAGATTTTGATTACGAATGCAAACGGTTATTAACTGATATTTATGCGTTTGATGTTCTTCGCTCGGATAAATGTATTTCGTCAAATGGATTAGAACCAAGGACACCATTTCTGGATAGAGCGTGGATTGATTTCTATTTATCGTTGCCAATTTCCTTGAGAAGACCACAAGAAGGGCAAATTGAAAAACATTTAATTCGTTCAGCATTTGCGGCAAATGAACCAGGATTACTGCCAAATGACGTATTATGGAGGAAAAAAGAAGCATTTAGTGATGGAGTAAGTGGACACCGCAAATCATGGTTTGAAATTATAAAAGATAATTTAAAGGATTTCAAAATATCATTAGAGGATAATAATTATTGCGAAAACGTTCCAAAGACGAACGAAGAAATTTATTATCGCTATCTCTACGACCAATTTTTTCCAAACACATCAAGTATTGTGCCGTATTTTTGGATGCCGCGTTTTATTAATGCAGACGACCCAAGTGCAAGAACGCTTTCATTTTATAAAACCGAATAATAAGGAATAATAAGGAATAATAAGGAATAATAAGGAATAATAATTATATGTAAACCCAAATACATATAATTTATAATAATTTCACACTGCCACATCATAATTCAAATCTAATTCTAATTCCAATACAACTTTTTCAAAAAAATCTTTACTAACAAGTAAATTATATTTGTTTTTCTTTTGGTCACAATAATATTCATAAGGGTTTGTTTCATATGACATTGAATTTTTATTTGACATATCATTATTGTCGTTAACATCCACATTTACAATATCATTTCCATCTTTTTTAAATAAATTAAAACTGTCAATCACCTCTTTACGTTTATCCCATAATGTGCTTTTTATATTTAATATAAATTTATTATTTTCAATTATAATGTCTGGGTAAAAATGTTTAATAAGTTCTAAGATAAGAACATCATTCATAACTTTACCGTGAGATGCTGGGCACCATTGTTTAAATAAAACGCAAACTTCATCTATTTCAAGTTCATTATACTCATTGTCATTGCATGTAATAATTGTTTCATCCCAGAATTTAATAAATTGCGATACTGCAGGTAAATGAATACTCGTAATACCTGTAAAGCAATCTTTTTCATCGTCGTATTTCAACTTACTTTTAAAAATAGTTTTCAAGGATTCATAAAAAATAATATTAGGAATCGCAATATCTTCCAAAAAATGTTTCCATAAAAATATCATATTTTTTGTATCAATTGATGAAGAAGCACATAAGGTCAATGACTTATCAATAAAATTTGATACAATCGTTTCTGATGTATTTTTAGAGAGAAAATAAGCATGTTCAACCAATTTCATTTCTGTGCAATAATTCAAGAATGCGTCCGAAGAACCATACCGGGAACTATAATGTGCTGAAACACATAAAAAATCAAGCATGTGTTTAATTAATAAAGGTGGAACTTCTACCTTTTTTCGCCCATAACAGCGGTCAACATAGAGTAAACGACAATCCTTGTAATTATGGTCATAATATTTATATTTAATGTTTGTGAATACATTCGGTAACCCAAAATAGGTATAACACTGATTACCAATCTCTCTAACAATGTCTTTTAAGGCAGGTGGAATAATGTAAATGAGAGATGTAGGTGTCGTCGTTGCGATTGTATTCTGCAATAGTTCCTTATTTTCAGTAGCATCGTTCTTGGAAGAGAGACATTCGCCAATAATAGTTAAAAAATATTTAGCATGATTTCTAGTAGGAAAAATAGAAGGACATAACTGATTAATAACAAATTGGATAGTTGCTGACTCGGGTATTGCTCGTAAGGGTGATTTATCCTTGATACGTTTAATAATATTTTTATTTACTTTATGTTTCCAATCTCTCAAACATTTTTCCGAAGAAATAGTGGTAAGAATTTGATGTTGAATATCGTCTTCACTATGAATAACAAAATGAAGACCGTCATAATGCAAGAATAATTCAGTTTGAGCACTATAATAATAACTGTTCTTTTTCAAAAACCGTGTAGTGAATTCGTCGCGGTTCGCACTTAATTGATTGTGGCGTTCTTCGCGTTGCTTTTGTAGAGCGGTATCATTTTCTAATGCAGTCGGCAATAAATGTTCAATATAATTGATAAGACGTCCGTAAACATACTCATTGCTTTTATATTTTTCAATAAGCGCGTCTAATAATTCGTGCATATTAGTGATTGTGTTTGTAGTGGGGTGGGTCGGTAATTGCGTTTCATTATCCATTTAATGAATTCGCTTGTTGTTAATGTATTAAACCACAATTATCTTTAATACATTTATTACATATACATTTATTACATATACATTTATTACATATACATTTATTACATATACAATTCAATCAAGATTGCCAATAACATCGGAAACCGCCACGCGTTTACTAAACTCATATTTCCAACATATAATCTATCTAACAAAATATACAAACTAAGTAGTGTTGTTATAATAATAAGAATCTTAAAGATGCACATGGTGTGTTTATACATTTTAAAATAGGATGGTTATATATTAATAATAATAATATTTTATATAAAATTAAATTATAACGCATTAAATTTAATTTAAAGATTTACCCTATAAACTAGTATATATCCTTTTTAATGTCTGTATCTGCCAGTTCTTCTTCTGCACAAAATCATAGTAAAAATATTCTCACAATACAAACAGTGCAAATTGCGCCGTTTCGCACGTTAATGACTGCCCTAAAGGATATTCTTCTAGAAACCAATATTACGTTCACGCCCAGCGGAATTAAAATTATCAATATGGATAAATCGCATACGATTCTTGCCCATCTCTCTCTAGAAGCAGAAAATTTTGAACTGTATGAATGTAAAATGGATAAAATTATTATTGGCGTGAATATGTTTCATCTGTTTAAACTTATTAATACGATTGACAATGATGATACACTGACAATCTATATTGAAGAAGCAGATTATATGGATGGAATTGTTCAATTTCTTGGATTGAAATTTGAAAATGGAGAGATTAAACAACATAAAATCCAAAAACTCCGTTTGATTGAACCGGATAATGAAGAGTTGGATGTGCCTGATGTGAAATTTTCGTCAGTCATTAATTTACCGTCGGTGGATTTTCAAAAAATTATTCGCGATCTCTCTTGTATTTCAGATAAGATTGAGATTAAATCTATTGCTACGAATGAGGGTGCCGAATTGATTTTTAAATGCACTGGTGGGTTCGCGCATGCTGAAATTAGACGTGCAGAAACGGACGGGGCAATGGAATTTATCCAAAAACAAGAAGTCAGTAAAATCATTCAAGGTGAATTTTCGCTAAAGAATTTGAGTTATTTTATCAAATGCACGAATTTATGTAATCAGATTGAAATTTATTTGGAAAACAATTTACCGCTTATTGTTAAATATAATGTTGCTAGTCTAGGTGTTATCAAATTAGCATTGGCAAGTTTGCCGTCGTCTTAACCCGAGATACTCACAATAATAGATAAATAATTAAATATTCTAATTATTTATTTATTTTTGAATTATAACTATTTTTTCTAGTAAAGTAATAATATAATTTACTTGCGCGCCTTGCGGGAACGAGTGGCGGATTTCTTGATGAATCCAAACTTACCCTTCTTGGTTAAAAACCCAGCTTTGACTAAACGTTTATCTCTCTTGGCGGTGGTGTGCTTGCGCTTAGAAACAATACGTCCGTGCTTGTTCATCATCAAGTTGCTCTTCAATAAACCGCCGGGGGTTTTGTAGGCAGTTCCGTGCCACACTTGAGCGCGAGACCCTTCCAATAATTCGAACTTAGTGCCGTTAATGTGGTATTTACCGTCATCCGCTTTCATATGCTTTTTAACCATTTATATATGTTAATGAGAAAATATATAAATAAAATATATTCTGTCTAAATGTTATTCTAAAAATACTAATGGTAGACGTTGGTTAAAACGAATTTCTTGGCGGAGCACCAAACCCACTTGGTCCACCGGCGCGATATCCAAATCCGTTTATTTCGGTTTGACTTGGGATTATACGAACCGACCCAAAATTAGATGAACGATAACTAACAAGTTGAGAATAACGCATTGCATTTGTTAATGCAGAATTATTTGTATTTCCATTAAATGGTAGATTTCCCGTATGATATACAGGGCATTTACAGTATTTTGTAGGAGGAATATATGACATTTATAATTTGTTTATATATTTATTAATCTATCTTCTTCTATTATTAAATACCTACAGCATATATTTTATTAGCAGTAGAACTAATATAAATTTTTCCATCACTGCCAATTACTGGAGGAGATAATCGTCCTTTATCGGTATCTGATAATTTAATTATCCAATCTTCAGTGTAATCATTTCCAATATCGGTAATCATATGTAAATATCCATAACTTGTTCTTGCGTTTATAGAACAAAACAATATTTTACCATTTGCATCAACTACTGGTGAAGTATAATAACAATTTGCTTTTCTAAATATCCATTTTTCGGCACCAGTTGGACTAGTGCGGTCTATTGCGTAAACATAAGCAATTGTGCTTAAATATAATGTATCATTTGTTTCATTTATAGCAACTGTATTATAAAAAGGACCTATATTAGTATTAGTTGTATTATATTTACTTGACCATATTTTACTACCATCATTATTAGACCCATCTAAATAATAGAGTTCACCGTTCATATAGGAACCATTACCGATAATCACATTATTACTTGAATCAACTGACGGCGACGTATATATCGGATTTATTCCGGCAGGTGACGTTATATTTGCATTATAATCCCATATGTATTTACCTGTTTTTCTGTTTATTCCGTATACTTTTCCATCATCTGACCCAAAATAAATTGTTCCATTTTGACCGAGAACAGGAGAAGAATTTATATTTCCACTAGTATCAAATGGTTCCACCCATTTAGAGTATGCATAGAACCCATTATCGCCGATAGAATACATCTTTTTTCCTGCACCAAAATAAATAGCACCACTAATATCAATTATTGGTGAAGATTGTAGAGGATACCCTGCGTTATACGTCCATTTTGCATCACCTGAAGAATGGACTGCGTGTAAATATCCATCATTAGAACCAACATAAATAGTTCCATCGGAAGAGATTGCAGGACTTGTATAAAGCGACGCTCTTGAAGTTACCGGTCTTGAATAATCAGGATTACTTACTTTTGTTTTCCAATTCTGCACACCATTTGACGTATTCAGTGAGTATAAGTATCCGTCATTTGAACCCAAATAAAGAGATGTGCCGTCCGAATTAATTGCAACAGTTGGCAATACATACAAATTACCAGAGACAAAATTACTTGTCCATTTAATTGTTGGTTGTGTTGCTGGTGCAGAATACGGACTTTTTCCGGTATGGCGTTCATCTAACATAAACATTTGCACTTGAGGAGTGGTAGGGACTACGGCATTTCCATTTCCACTAATATCATATAATTTTCCATCATTTGCCAATACTTTAATATCATTATGATTACATATAATTGGACTTGATTGAACTGGACCACCAAGTTCGTATTTCCACAGATGTGTCCGAGTTACACCATTAACACAATATATATAATGACTATTTGTTCCAAAATAAACATTATTATTTGAGTCAATTGTTGGTGTGGAATTAGATAAATTATTATTTGATATTTCAATTGTATATTTCCATTCTCTCGTGCCAGTAGAACTATTAACTACATTTAATCCATATTTTGAAGTAAAATAAATAAAATCATCATTACCAATGGCAATATTTGATAAACTTCCGTCATAAACATCAATTGATGGTGTGCTCCATGTATTTATACCAGTGAAACGATTATAACTATATACTTTCCCCTTTGGCGTTGTAGCATATACATCTCCATTATCTCTTATTGACGGTGAATTATAAGTGTCATTTGTAATAGATTTTGTCCATAGCGTTTCTGGTGGCGAAGATGTATTATTTGATATATCAATTGAATACATATACGATGTATTTGTTGTAGAATTATTTGCAGTATAAATTAATGTTTCATAATCAGCATCAATTGCTAATGTTCCGGTAATTGGATAACCAAGAGGAGTTGTTGGTGTTCTCCATAATGTAATTCCACGCACTAAGTTATCGACAATTTTATACACAGAACCATTTGTTGTTCCAATATAAATATTTGAACTAACATCTAGCATTGGCGAACCAACACAATTTCCATCAAGTCCAACGCGCCATTTAATGCTACCTTGAGCAATAGAATCCAGACCAGAAATTTCTTCAACTATTGCATATACGTAAGGACTATATAATCCAGTATTTGTTGTAGTGCATGCGTATATGGTTCCGTCATTAGTAATTGCTGGTGTTCCTATAAAATTATAATTATTTATTTTATAACGCCAGATAAAATTAAAATTATGATCATATTTGTATAAATAACCATCACCCGATATAAAATATATTTCTTCATCTTGGTCAATTACTATAGAATGAGGATATGGGTATGTAAGACTACCCGTAGTGGTCGTAGTGACGTTTTCTGAAAGTGGCAATATAGAAGGTGCAGCATAAATACTTCTAGACGTATGTTGTGTATTTAACATAAACATACTGACAATCGGTTGAGGAATTTCTGGTATTTCTTCGAACCACCCAATTTCAATACTGCCGTCTGTTCCGGATTCGTTAATTCCTCCACCTGCACCACCAGCGCCTGGAACAAAATATATTGTCTGACCATTAGATATAGACCCTCCTCCTCCCCCTCCACCACCCTTACCGCCTGCACCACCGCCATAACCAGAACCACCGCCGCCGCCTGCAAAAGTTCCACCGTTCCCACCACCACCACCAATAAAAGAATATATACCATTATTACTTATATCTGTTAAATCAACATTACTTGAGTCAATATAGTTAAATCCATTAACACCTCCAAATTCTCCACCTAATCCTCCATCACCAATACTATCTTGATTCCCGCCTTGTCCTCCACCAATACCTCCACCACTCAATCCTATTCTTGAACTATTTCCACCGTTACCAACATTACCACCCCCTCCTCCACCTCCGCCCGCGATTATCCGAATTGTATTATTTCCAGACCCATCTTGATAAAATAAACTACTCATTCCTCCACCACCACCACTGTTTAAATTTTCTAAGGTTGTTCCGTCACCACCATTTACTTGAGACCCTTGACCTCCTAAACTTTTCCCACCAGTTTTAATCGGTGGTTTTTTACCACCAGAACCAACATTCACAAAGACATTATAACTAACGTCTTTATCTAAAAAATTATACTTTGTAAAGACATAAGCACCTCCGCCCCCAGATGACGCTAATGAACCGCCGCCTCCGCCACCATTTACTCTACAAAAAATAGAATATACATTTATTGGTTTTGACCATACCTGTGTTGTTCCTGTATATGCAAAATTGGCACTATTGTCAAAATTAGTTGACATATATAATCCTATATAATGATATTTTTTTTTAAAAGAATGAAATAATCCAATATCAAATATTCAATAATATATTAAAAAATTGAAAAATGATTTATACAGATATGGATATATAATATATTAATCAACTAGTCAAACGATATGACTTCCGCTGCTTCATCTTCCGAAACTCAAAATGCGATTCTTGCTCAAAAATATCAAAAGAAAACTGATAAACAGCACGTATTAGATACACCCGATACGTATACTGGTAGTATGTCAATGACCGATTATGATACATTTGTATTTTTAGATAAACCCGATTCCGACGACTCTACCAATAATGATAAAATTATAGAAAAACAAGTATCCATTGTTCCTGGTTTGTATAAGATTTTTGATGAAGCAGTTGTAAATACACGTGACCAAACTGTGCGGATGCGCGATTTAATTGATAAAGGGGGAATTACTGACGCAATACCTGTTACCGAGATTGATATTTCATTTGATAAAGAAGATGGAACAATCACTCTATGTAATAATGGAAATGGGATTGATATTGCTAAACATCCGGTTGAAAATATTTGGATTCCTGAGTTAATATTTGCTCATTTGCGCACGTCAACTAACTACGATAAAACCGAGAAAAAAACAACAGGCGGTAAAAACGGGTTTGGTATTAAATTGGCATTTATTTGGTCAACGTGGGCATGTATAGAAACCGTAGACCATATTAGAAAACTTAAATATACACAAGAGTTTAAAAATAACTTGGATATTATTAAAGAACCAACAGTCACAAAATATACAAAAAAACCATATACCAAAGTATCATTCAAACCCGACTATGAGCGAATGGGGTTGCCAGGACTAACTGACGACATGATTGCTTTATTTAAACGACGTGTCTTTGATTTAGCAGCAGTTACCGATAAAAGTGTTAAGGTAAAATATAATAACGAACCGGTGCCTATTAAAAGTTTCCTACATTATGTTGATTATTATGTTGGCGACAAAACAACAACATCACGAATTCATGAAGAAGCAAATGAACGATGGGAGTATGTTGTATGTATGGCACCAAAGGAAGAGTTTACTCAAGTATCTTTTGTAAATGGTATCTTCACGAGTAAAGGGGGAAAGCATGTGGAATACGTATTAAACCAATTTGTGAGAAAAATGACTGCATATATTAAGCAAAAGAAAAAGGTAGATGTTAAACCAAACACAATTAAAGAACAACTATTTATGTTTGTTCGTTGTGTTATTGAAAATCCGTCATTTGACAGTCAAACCAAGGATTACATGAATACACCTGTTTCAAGTTTTGGTTCATCGTGTGAAATAAGCGATAAGTTTATTGAAAAGGCAGCAAAATTAGGAATTATGGATGCTGCATGTGCCTTAACTGAAGTGAAAACAACTAAAACAATCAAAAAACAAGACGGCATAAAGAGCAAATCAGTTCGCGGTATTCCAAAACTGGTTGATGCAAATGACGCTGGTGGTTCTAATAGCAGCAAGTGTGTATTGATTTTGTGTGAAGGAGATTCAGCAAAGGCAGGTATTATGAGTGGTCTATCTACAACTGACCGTAACACTATTGGCGTTTACCCCCTTCGTGGTAAATTGTTTAATGTGCGTGGCGAAACAGCAAAACGCATTTCAGAAGTAAAAGAAATCCTTGAAATAAAACAAATTGTTGGATTACAAGCAGGTAAAAAGTATACAACTGAAGAAGCAACACAACATTTGCGTTATGGAAAGGTGTTGTTTATGACCGACCAAGATTTAGATGGTAGTCATATTAAAGGATTGTGTATTAATCTCTTTGATTCGGAATGGAACACACTGCTTTCTATTCCTGGATTTATTGGATTTATGAATACACCTATTATTAAAGCACGAAAAGGCAATCAAGAACGATTGTTTTATAATGACGGCGAATACGAAAAATGGAAAAAAGAAAGTGCGGAAAATAACACATTAAAAGGGTGGACTTTCAAGTATTATAAGGGGTTAGGGACAAGCACCGGAAAAGAGTTCAAAGAATATTTTGCCAATAAAAAAATAGTGAATTTCGTTAGCACTGGCGAAGGAAGTCGAGACGCAATTGATAAAGTATTTAATAAAAAACGAGCGGCTGACCGTAAAGAGTGGTTGGAGAATTATGACCGTAATCTTTATTTAGATACAAACCGTGATAGTGTGCCTTATGAGGACTTTATTGGCGAAGAGATGATTCACTTTTCAAAATATGATTGTGAACGTTCTATTCCAAACGGCATTGATGGTCTTAAAACAAGTCAGCGTAAAATTCTATTTACATGTTTAGAACGCCGATTAACAAATGAAGTAAAAGTAGCGCAATTAGGCGGTGCAGTGTCGGAAAAAAGTCGGTATCATCATGGCGAACAAAGTTTGTATGGTGCGATTATTAATATGGCACAAGATTTTGTCGGGTCAAATAACATTAATTTATTGGAACCAAATGGTCAGTTTGGAACGCGTTTACAAGGAGGTGATGATGCTGCATCTGAAAGATACATTTGCACGCAATTAAGCAAATTAACTCGTCTTATCTTTCCAGAGGCAGATGACCCTATTCTAACCTATTTGGAAGATGATGGCACACCAGTAGAACCAATGTTTTATGTGCCGATTATTCCTATGCAATTGATAAATGGTGGAAAGGGTATTGGAACTGGGTTTAGCACTGATATTCTTAATTACGACCCACTCACTATTATTGATTATGTAAAACAACGCCTTCTACTAGAAAGTAACGAAGAAAAACTTCCGATTTCATTAACACCTCATTATAATGGATTTAAAGGAACCATTATTCCATTAAATGAACAAAATAATAAATATTTGATTAAAGGCGTCTATGAGATTTTATCAGATAAACAAGTCCGAGTAACAGAGTTGCCTATTGGCACTTGGACTGATGATTACAAAAAGTATATTGAAGAACTAATTGATTTTAAACCAGTTGTTCAATCACAAGAAAAAGAAAAGACCGATAAAAAGACCGATAAAAAACAAAAAAAGACTAAATCTGAACAACCACAAATCAAAGATTATATTGATATGAGCACTGATACGGTTGTAGATTTTACAATTACATTTGCTCCTGGCGTTATTCCAGAACTAAAAGATACAATTGTAGAACATGGCAGTTGTAGTGCTTTAGAGAAACTCTTAAAACTATACACAACTAGGTCAACCACTAATATGCACGTATTTAATGAAAAAGAAAAATTAATAAAATGTGAACAAGTGAATGATTTAGTATCTCACTTCATTACTGTAAGAGAGGCATATTATATTAAACGTAAAAAATACCAAGTTGACGCTTTAAAAAAGGAGGCGTGTGTATTGTCGAATAAAGCACGTTTTATTAGTGAAGTATTGAATGATACAATTGACCTGCGTAAAAAGAAATCTGCAGAAGTGTCACTCATTCTGAAAACACAAAACTATGATATGTTAGATGAAGACGAACACTATAAGTATTTAGTGCGATTGCCAATGGACAGTGTTACTGAAGAAAATGTTGAAAAAATAATGTCAGAACGAGATAGTAAAAATAAAGAACTTGAAATACTCTTAACTACAACCGAAAAAGATATTTGGTTAAAGGAGTTGGATGTTCTTCGAAAAGAATATTTAAAAATCCGCGAAAAAGCACAACAAGAAGCAACAACCGACACATCTTCTTCATCGTCGTTATCAACGTCAGGTAAAAAGGTAAAGGTCAAGACAACAACCAACAAAAAAACTACGAAACAAAATTAATATGAAACAAAATTAATATGAAACAAAATTAATATGAAACAAAATTAATATGAAACAAAATTATAAATAATAATTTAAAATATTTATAATTTTTTTATTTAATCGCATAGTTCAGGTCGGTTTGTGATACCATCCCACGATAAGTTACATCCCTTTGCCCATTTATATTTACCACATAACCCAAGGTCTCCACTCCATTGTGCGGTAGTAAAGTCCATATTATCAAAGCATTGACTATTTCCTAATTTCTTAAAATTCACGCATTCGTTACCCGACGCATCCCAATAATCAGGACAATTAGGAATAACCGGAGGGTATTGAGGGTTATATTTTTGGCGATACAATGCTAATCCGATAAAACACAGGGTTAATATTAAGATAATTATCGCTACCATAGTTACTGTTTTTTGAAACATAGCGTATATATACTATAAATACATAATATCATAATAGACAACTTCTAAATTATACTATACTTTCGTTATTCAATAAATAATTTTTCTATATAGTTTTATATATGGATTTAATCAAACAAATGAGTAGTGGTCAAGAAAATAGTAATGGAAGAGTCAATATATTAGGTCCGAATATAGATAAACGTTTTAGTATGAGTGACCGTATTCCCATTAATGGCACTAAATATTCATATCGAGACGCAATGACTGGAAATTGGTATGATACAGAATTATCTAAAGCATTTTTTAGTTCAAGAAACATTCAAATTATACAAAATGGTATACGAGCAGGTGTTTATAATAAATCAAATCAACAGTATATTGTAGGAGAACAGAATCAAGATGAATTACAAATCATTATGCGTGCTATATTTTTACAATATTCCAAAAACGTGTGTGATGATATACCTGGACAAATAAATAATTTAAATAAGATTGTATTAGAATATTCAATTAATCAAGTGTATGGCGAGGCAGATGGTTATATGAAGTATAAGAGAGACGCTAGCACATTAGTTGTTCCTATTGCAATGCCTATCATGTCCAGTACTAATGATAAACAGTTAGAACTCAAACCATGGTTTTAGATACACATTAACTAGTTTAGTCTAATTAATTAATAGACTAAATAAAATCGCAAGATATAAGTGTTTCTATATGAAATTTGTAAAATTGAAATGCTTTTTTGATTATGATTACTATGCACCCCTATCTCCTGAAGAAAAAATTAAAATGAATCCAACTATTGAAACTACTACAACTACTACAACTACTACAACTACTACAAATACTACAACTACTACCAATGATAAGTATATGGAGCAACTGTTAGAGCGAAGCATTGCGGTGATTCCTTATCCGGAAAATATTCGACAACAGTTTAACTGTGACAAGTTCCTCTCCGAGCAGAAAGAGTTTATTTGCTCCGACAAAAACACCACTAAGTATGTGATGGGTGGATTTGGTGCTTTTGGAAATCCTTCTAGTTTCCATCACGAAGAAGTGCGACAACTACGTCTCTCCATCTACAAGCACATGCTACCTTACTTCAAAAATACCTTTAGTGGAAAGCATCTAGAGTGTATTGTTGACCGCTTTGCGAAACGAGAACCAGGCACATCCGTATCTCCTGAATCATGGCATCGGGACATTTCCAATGTGGATAAAAAGAATAAAATACGCGGAGACCCAGGAGATATCATCTATGGTGGATGGGTGAATTTAGACGAAACAATCACTCAATACTTTACTTGTGTTCCTAGCACACACACCGAAGAAGTTGTGGGCGCTGGGTTTGCGAAAATAACCAAAACCGATAGACCCTTTTACGACTCAAAAAAAGAAAAAATTGGTGTCCCGCCGAATCATATAATAATATTTAATGAAAAACTTGTCCATGCAGTGACACCGTCAAAGATTAAAACCGATACTTATAGGTTGTTTATGAAGTATCGTGTGACAAGTAATCCGAGTTGTCCGTTGTTCCCTAGTGCCGAAATTTCAAAAATAATTGACGAACAAGGCGTGTTCCCACTGAGTTTGGAACAAATGCCGCCAATGTATTCAAAAATTCATATGGTCAATTGGCGCTCACGTGTAGAAGAATTTAGTTTGAACTTTCACCCCCAATTTCTAGAACAAAAAAAGTTGAAGACCGAAACAGAAACGAAACCATATGTAATGCGGGTTATGCCAAGTTTGAAACAAACTGGATTGGAATTATTCCGCCCATACAATGATGAAGAAAAACGAATGCTTACTTTAATTGAGTTGTAAATCAAATCAGATATGAATGTCGTCAATGCCTTTAAATAAATTATAAAAAAAAGAGAAAGGTAAACCCTTTTTTAATTTTTTTATATATAAAAACATTCTTATATATAAAAACATTACTACAATACTAATTAATTAATTAATGTCATATATAAATTATAATAATATTTTAGATAGAGAAACTATATCAAATTCTATAAAACAAATATTAATTGAATTTGAAAAAGAAAAACATAATTTAAGTATAAAACGCGGTATTTATATATGTGGTGCTCCAGGAAGTGGAAAAACACAGTTTGCTATAAATTTATTAAATGAATTGAATTATGATATTATTAAATATGATGCAGGTGACGTGAGAAATAAAAGTGTTATCGATAATATCACAAAAAATAATATGTCTGATAAAAGCGTGTTCAGCATATTAAATAAAAAAACAAAATCGATTGCGATTATTATGGATGAAATTGATGGCATGAATAATGGCGATAAAGGCGGGATTAACTCATTAATAAAAATGATAAGACCTAAAAAGACAAAAAAACAAAAATTAGAA
>Ga0181561_10002957_pt1 | contig 14976 bp, 9 predicted proteins | sample 011ome_19_FD_133760 | JGI IMG/M metagenome (GOLD analysis project Ga0181561, IMG submission 133760) | Coastal salt marsh microbial communities from the Groves Creek Marsh, Skidaway Island, Georgia - 011510BT metaG (megahit assembly) | ecosystem: Environmental > Aquatic > Marine > Intertidal zone...
GACAAGAAGGTGTACGTCTTGCCGAAGCACTTGGACGAAAAGGTTGCCCAATTGCACTTGGAAAAGATTGGCGTCAAGTTGACCAAATTGTCCGCGGAACAAGCCGCGTACATTAACGTCCCGATTGAAGGTCCGTTCAAGCCGGCTGCCTACAGATATTAAACGTTTATACATATTTTTCATCATGTATTAAATTTTTAGTATACGATCAATCGCGCGTTTCACGCGGTGGGCGCTCGAGAGAGCGAAAACCGCGCCGACGCGACGAGAGAGAGAGAGAGAGAGTTGGGGGGTGTTTATGTTAGCTTAATTTGGAATATATATATATATGATCATCATAAAACTTGAATAATAATAATTCTTTCTCTCTTGATCTGTGCGCGTTCGCGTCTCGCCTTTTCGTATTTTGTAGTAAAGGGTGCACCTTTTTTTCGTGAGTCCGTCACAAGTCACAAACGAGGCACACGTACGCGCGAGCACTTTTATCATCAGGAAACACCCCCCAAAAAAGAACCACACGTGCGCGTCCACGAAACGCACATGTCGTCATCTCCTCGCGTCACTTGCGACGCGTCCTCGCCCGCCGGGCAAACCATCGCGCTCCTCTGCGCGTATAAAAACATCTCCTCCTCCTCCGATGTCGTCGTCGTCGTCGATTCCAAAACTAATCCATCGACGCCGCCGCGATATCATCGAGACGACGCCGCCGACGACATCAAAGCGTCGTTTGAAGGTCTCGTTCCGGTCGCCAAAGCGCTGTGCGGAGACGGAGACGACGCGTCTTTACTCCTCGGCGCGACGGATGCGGAAAAACTCGCCATCGATGATTGGCTCGCCGCCGTGAACACCACCTACACCGGCGTCGAGTTCGACGCCGATTGCGAACAGGCTTTGGAGTCTCTGAACGAGCACTTGAAGACGAAGTCTCACGTCGCTGCGAACGATCGAGTGACTTTAGCGGATATCGTTTTGTTTGGCGCGGTGCGCGAGAAAGTGAAACAGATGATGGCCTCCGGTCAGTTGAAGCAGAAGAAGAGTTTGGTGCGATGGTGCAAGCGGATGCAGAGCGTGTTGTCGGCGGGCGAAGAAGGCGCGATTGACTTTTCGGCGATGGACGCGACGTGGACGGCGTTGCCGAGAAGCGAGAGCGGCGGGAAAGCGGAAGTGTCCACTTCGGGGACGAAAAAAGAAAGTGGGGAAGAAAAGCCGCAGCAGCAGCATCCTCAAGGCGGGTCGCAACCGTTGGACGATCCGGTGGCCGAGGCGAAGAGATTGAAAGCCATCGCGAAGAAAGAGGCGAAAGCGGCGGAGAAAGCGGCGGCAAAGGCGGCGAGAAAAGCGGCAGCCGAGGCAGAAGGAGGAGCAGGAGGAGGAGATGCGGCAGCGGCGGAGAAAGAAGTGGACGTTTCCGTCGTCGACATCAGAGTTGGTAAAATCGTTAAAGCGTGGGAACACCCGGAAGCGGATAAGTTATGGGCCGAAGAAATTGACGTTGGATTAGAAAAGCCGTTGCAAGTGTGCTCTGGTTTACGAGAGTTTAAAACTTTAGAAGACATGACCAACGCAGACGTTCTGGTCATTTGCAACATGAAACCGAATAAGATGCGAGGTTTGAATTCTGAGGCCATGGTATTGTGCGCCTCGAACGAGGACCACACGAAGGTTGACTTTGTCAAGCCGCCGAGCGGCGCGAAAATCGGCGAGCGCGTCACGTTTGAAGGTTTCGAAGGCGAGCCGGAGAAGGTGTTGAACCCGAAGAAAAAACAGTTGGATAAGGTGTTGCCAAAATTGAAAACCGACGCGGACGGGGTGGCGTGTTACGACGGGAAGAAGGCCACGACGAGCGCGGGCGCGTGCACTAGCTCTTTGAAGGACTGCTTCATTAAATAAATAACTAATTTACGCTCTCTTCTCAACAACATCGCTACCCAATACTATTCTTACACATCATCACTACAACATTCTATTATTATATCACGCTTTATCCACTTCCACATTATCTAGCAATCGAACGCCACCGAAATACGCGCACGCTAAAACCACGTACTTCTCGCCTTTGATTAACTTTTCCACCGGCCCTTCCAACGTTTCTCGTTGGCGGATTTCCACGTAATCGACTTTACCTCCGCTCAATTCTATGCACCTTTTAATGAAACCAACCCACCCTTGCGCCATGTTCGCACCCATGGCCGGCGTAAACTCATCCGACCGTCCGGAAATACCATCCGCGACGTCTTTCAGCGCCACCGATATCGCCTCCGCCTGCTTTCTCGCTTTTTCGGTTAAATACGTATTTCTCGAGCTCATAGCCAATCCCGGGCAAGACTCCGCGTCCGACGCCTCTCCGTTCACCGGTTCTCTCACAATGCCCCCGCTCAAAATTTCCACGTCCAAATCTAAATCTCTCACCATCTTCTCGATAACTTTCAACTGCTGATAATCTTTTCTCCCAAAAACCGCCGCGTCTGGTTTCACGATGTTCAAGAGTTTCAAAACCACCGTCGCGACGCCGCCGAAAAAATGAGGCCTCGTCGTCGCGCACAATCCCTGACTCACCCCCGGCACCGTCACGTTCGCGCACTCCGACGGGTCCACGCCTTTCCCGAACAAAGATTCCTTCGGCGCAAACACGCACACGCGAGAGTTCTCCCCTAAATCCGCAATTTTCTTTAAATCTTCCTCCAGCGTTCTCGGATACGCGTCAAAGTCTTCGTGCGGCGCGAACTGCATCGGGTTCACGTATATGCTCACGACGACAAAATCCGCGCTCTTCAGCGCGATGGAAATCAGCGAGACGTGGCCTTGGTGCAACCCTCCCATGGTTGGCACCAGAGCAATCTTTTGATCGCACTTTCCTCTCGCCTCGCGCACGCGTTCGCGCACGCCGGCGACGGTATCCAAAACGTGCAGCGGAGGAGATTCATTTTTCGTTTCTTCTTCGTCTTCTTCTTTGGAACAACGGCGCGCAGCAGCGCGAGAAGGCGACGATTTCGGAGAGAGCGCAGAAAGCATTGTTCTTCAAAGTTCTCTCTTCTTTCTTTTCCCGCGAAGCGCAAAAACAAAGAAGGAAGCGCGGAGAAGCGTTTTGCGGTTTTACAGTTGTGTGTTTTTGTGCGGGAAAACGTGCCTTTGTGAAGTGCCCTTTTTTTTCCTAAACCCTAAACCCTAAACATACGAAAATCGACTTTCTCTCTTTCTTCTTTTTCTTCGAATCGCGTCAAAAAATTTTTGAAAGAAGAAGAGGAAAGACCGAGAAGAAGAAAACCAACGCGCGAGCGCGCAGTTTCTTTTCGAGCGTTCAGATCGATTTCAGTCTCTCTGTCTGCGTGTCTGCGTGTCGTCGAGTGCTCTTTTTTAAACGCAGAAGAAGGAAAGAGAGAGAGAGAGAGAGAGAGAGAGAGAGAGAGAGAGATTTTGAGAGTTTTGGATTGTGCCGTTGTGTGTTCCTAAAAATTCCCCCCGCGCGCTCTCTTTGAATTCTTAGAACCACAAAGAGAGAGAGAGAGAGAGAGAGATAAAATACACGCGCACATAAACAAAAACAAAGATGGATTTCGCGGCGTACGAGAACCGGGAAGGCGTGCGAATGTCCTTCAACGCGTGGCCGTGCTCGCGAATCGAAGCGACGCGAATCGTTTTACCGACCGGTGCCATCGTGACGCCGGGGAAATCGATTCCGGAGATGCCGGTGTTGCCGTACGAACCGGTGGTGTGCGAAGGGTGTCAAGGCGTGCTCAATCCGCATTGCATGGTAGATTACGCGAGGAAATCGTGGAGGTGTTGCTTGTGCGATTGCATGAATAATTTGCCGCGAAACTATCACGAGATCAACCCGCAGAACTTACCCGCGGAGTTGTTCCCGACGTACACGACGGTGGAGTACACGATGACGAATAAGAATGTGAAAGCGCCGTGTTTTATGATTGTTTTAGATACCGCGTGTCCTAAGGAGGAGTTGCAAGACGCGAAGGATTCGATCGGGCAACTGTTGGCGTTGTTACCGGAGGAATGTTACGTCGGGTTGATTACGTTTGGAGCGACGGTTACGGTGCACGAGTTGAGCGGGACGAGCCCGTTGCCGAGAAGTTACGTGCTCAGAGGGACGAAAGACGTGACGCAAGAGAAAGTGAAGAAGTTATTAGGATTGGAATTGACGGCACAGGAATACGCGATGTACGATAAAAATACCGGCAGTCAAGTGGCGAACGAGTTGAGCGCAAAGAGTAGATTTTTATTACCCGTCAGCGAATGCGAATTCGTGCTGAGCAACATTCTGGAGGATTTACAACCGGACTCGTTTCCGAGAGAGAAAGGTCAGAGGCCGTATAGAGCGACTGGAGCGGCTATTGCGGTCGCGTCTGGGGTGTTGGCTGAAGCGCATTCGGCGCAAGGCGCGCGAGTTATGGTGTTCACCACCGGACCGTGCACGGTTGGTCCCGGGACCATCGTCGGGAGAGACGCGGACGAAGATTTGCGGTCGCACCGAGACTTGGATAAGAACAGCGCGAAACATTTCAAAGACGCGACGAAGTTTTACAATTCCATGGGCATTCGTTTGGCGACGAGTTCGCACGCGTTGGACGTGTTCGCTTGCTCTTTAGATCAGGTCGGTTTAGCGGAAATGAAATTAGCCGTGGACCAAACCGGCGGTCAAGTCATCTTAGCTGAACAATTCGGCGCGGAAAACTTCCGAAAATCGTTGCGGAAAATGTTTGCCAGAAGAGAAGATGGAACGTTGGAGATGCTTTTCAACGGTACGTTTAGTGCGTTCTGTACGCCGCACGTGATGGTACAAGGCTGCATAGGGCCTGTTTCTGCCTTGGCTGTAAAATCAAAATCAATTAGCGAAAACGAAGTTGGATTAGGACAAACGACGAGTTGGCGGATGTGCGCGTTTACGCCGTCGACGAGTATCGCGGTATATTACGAGATTGTCAATCAACATTCGAATCCGTTGCCGCACGGACAACCGTTCTATTTACAGTTTTGTTGTCGTTACAAATTGAGCACGGGAGAGATTCGTTTGAGGTGCACGACGGTCGCGAGGCGGTGGGTAGAGTCTAGCGCAGCGCCGGAAATTATCGGTGGTTTCGATCAAGAAGCGTGCGCGGTGTTGATGGCGCGAGTAGCGACGTTTCGAACCGAAAACGAAGAGGCCTTTGATTTGTTGAGGTGGTTAGATCGAACATTGATTCGAGCGGGTACGAAATTTGGCGAATATAGAAAAGACGAACCGGAAACGTTTCGGTTGCCGCCAAACGTCGCCATATACCCGCAATTCATGTTCAACTTGAGACGGTCGCCTTTCTTACAAACCGCCAACAACTCTCCCGATGAAACCGCGTTTTATCGATTAGCGCTTGGACGCGAATCAGTTTTGAATTGTCTTCTCATGATTCAACCGACGCTAACGATGTATTCTATGAACGGCCCACCGCAGCCGACGATGTTAGATGTTACTTCGATCACTCCAGATACGATTTTGCTCTTAGACGGGTACTTCTTCGTCGTCGTGCATTCTGGTTCGACCATCGCGCAATGGCGTAAAGCAAACTACCAAGATTTGCCCGATTACGCGCACTTCAAACAACTTCTCGCGCAGCCGGTCGGCGATGCGCGACAATTAGCCGAGTCCAGATGTCCAACGCCTAGGTTGGTCGAGTGCGATCAAGGCGGCTCCCAGGCTCGCTTTTTGTTGGCGAAGTTGAATCCGTCCAACACGCACCAGACGCAGCATCAAAACGGTTGGGAGCAACAGCAAAATTTTGGCGGCGGCGAGATTATTTTCACGGACGATATATCCTTGAGCGTGTTTATGCAGCACTTAGCAAAGTTGGCCGTGGCGAGTTGAATTTAAGTATGTACAAATACATCACCATGCTAACATGCTACTTAACTTTCGTCCACCCGGTGTCATCGTTTTTATGCTTTTTTTTACTGCTGGTATTATTCATCTTCGCGATGCTCGGCTTTCGCAAATCTTCGATTCGTTTCGCTTTACTCGAGCCTCGCATTTCCACGTACGTCTCGGCAATGTCTTTTTGTTTCCACTGTTGGTTCTTACTTCGCCACTCGTATCCCGGAACGGCTTGCTCCATCTTTCTCTCGGCGTCGAGCTCCGCTTTCTTCTTGTCGTAAAACTCTCGATCGCGAATTCTGTCGTGTTTGGGCGTCTTGCCGGCTACTTCGCGTTTCATTCTTCGCAAAGCCTTGCGAAGCGTCGAATGTTTCTCCTGATTTGTCGAGTGATAGTTTGCAACGTCAATATCGGATTCCGACGAAAATTCCGACAAGCTATCGCCGGACTCGAAAGAAGATTCCGAGGACGTCTCGGCGTTGCTCGAATAATTTTCGGCGCCAATCGAAAGGCGCTGTTGCCGCCTTCTCTCGTGTTCGACGTGTTGTTCGAGTTCCTCGTCGCTGGAATCGGAAACAACAGCGCTGAGCGTTTGCTCATTTTTCGCATTCGCTTTTCCCTTGGGACTCGAGAGCATTTGCATTTGTTGCCGTTTCTTCGCTTCTTCCTTTTCCAAAACTTCGTCCAACGCAGATTTGAATTTCAACGTTTCGTTCGAGTTGCCAAATTTAGAAGACGCGCGGTAATACGCTTTCCTCTTTTGAATGACGGATTCGTGTTCAGATACAGGCGATCCCATTTTAACCTTGTTCAGATCTTCTATGTTAATGTGTAAGGATTTCCGTCTGTTGAACTGCGCTCCGCCATCTTTTCGTTTGGTATCTTCCGACTCTTCTGGAACCGAGGAGAGCGAGTTGGTATTTCTGTTCGTTTCCAACGTTGCATTTTCATCTTCATCACTTTCATCGCTCTCTTCGTACGATTCTTGCATTTTTGCCATCTTTTTGCGGGCTTTCTCCTCTTTACTCCGAAATGCGCTCGCTATTCGTCTCCCGAGAGGTTTCTTTTTCTTCTTTTGCGACGAAGACGACGACGACGGTTCAATATTTGACGCGGCCTCGACAATCTTCCCAGGACTACTTTGACGCCACTCAAACTTCTCCGGAACATCTGCTGCTACTCCAGCTGTCGCCACTTTTGCTTCTTTGGAAGATGTTTTCTTGTCCTTCTTTGATGTTAACCGTTCCAACTCGGTTTGAATCAACGCTTCCTTCGCTTCTTCGATGTCCGTCTCCAAAGCCGGCGCTTGCGACACAGATATGAACTCAAACTGTATCAGCAGCGTACCGCACGGCACGTTCGCCAACTCAAACTTCTTTTCCATAAATTCTGCACCAGTATCTTTAAACACGCGCAAGCATTGGGACAATATATCGCCGGAGTGTAATCTGAGCGTCCCGAGACTTTGTTTTCTACCTAACGGCGCGCGATCCCAAACAGAAATTTCAATCGCACTTCGACTCGATTCCGCCGTATCCACTATAAACTCAAACTCTTCCTCCCACGTCGGTCGTCGAGTGTCTACTTTCGTTTTCGTCTTGCGCTTTTGTTTCCCAAACTTAATTTTCACGTAAGGGTCGGGGTTTATACCTCGAGCCGCGCGAAGCGCGTCCGCGCGAATGATGCGCGCGTACAGAACGCCGGTGTATTCTTTCCCTTTTTGAATGACCGCGTCGGTTTCGATGTAATTAGAAATCATCGCTGATTCCGTGTTCACCGTCGCCGAAGTAGTGCTCGTATTATTATTTTCACTCGACGTTGGGTCCGTCCCAGCGGTGTTGTTTGTGTTATTTCTATCCTCAAACGGCAAATATTGCAACGTCACGTGTAATCTCCCGTTCGTTTCTCTCTTCTTTTCCGCTTTATCCACATTCATGGCTTTCCGTCCGACTGCAGCGACGCCTCTCGCACCGACGGACAAAATAGTAAACGGAGAATAAATGACCGCCTTGGCGACTTGCGTCGACCTCGACGCGATGCCGTGAATTTCCGGTTTCTCGATGTCCAAAGTCAAACTCAACGTCTTGTTCGAATCCTTCATTTGAAACCCGCTCAAATCGCACAGCGCGAAGCCTATTTCCGTGTTTAGTATTTCCGTTTGCTCCTCGTCGTTATCTCGTTGTTTGTTTCCGTTATCGAATCCACCTTTTAACATTCGTCCAACCACGCTCGAGTTGTACACGGTAAACCTGATTTTCGAGTATCGAATGTCGTCTACTCGCAAACTGATTTGTTCCTCGTACACCGGCGATCGTCCACCTTTCGCCTCCGTGTACTTCCTCCTCGCATTCTTTTGATTCAGTTCAACCGCGACGAACGATTTCAAACTCGTCATCGCGCTCACGCCTCGTTCTAAAACGTTCGTTCCGCTGACCAACTCCTCCGCGCTTTGGATCCCGATTTTCAACAACCCGCTAATGTTTGCGTTTTCTCTCTCCCACGTTTCACCCATGGGCACCCAAATCTTTTGCGGCCACACCATTAAATCCACCAACGAGTTTGTAATCAAATGCCTCAATGAATTCGCCACGAACGGAATGGTATTAATATCCCCACCGATCAATTTCAAACTGAAATCAATCGTCGGCTTGTCCACGAAGGCGATTTTCATCCCGTCGAACGACGGCCACCACGGCACCAACGGCGTAAACACCAACCTCACCACCCCAAACGCCTCTATGTGTTCCAACTTAATGGGCAAGTTAATGCCAGCCGCTTTGACGTCCAAAACCACCTCTGGTTTCACCGCCACCCATTTAAACTCCAAATCCAGCGTCACCTCGCCTTCCACGTCGTCCAACACTTTCGCCGCCGTAAATATCGGCGGCTCGTCCCCTAACGTCCACGTCCGAAACCCAATCTTCAGTTTACTCATCTTCGCTAAATCGTTCACCACATCCGAAAGCGCCCATATCACCGAAGACGCGATCGCTTTATCCAAGAAAGGCCACATCACCTTCGCCGCTTTATTCAGCCAAGGCACTCGGTTATAGTCCGAAAAATCCACCCACTTTGGTAACGTTCCCGTGATTTTCCTCAACGCCTCGGGATTTAAAATCGTATTCGGCGCGTCCTCGTCCACGATCTGTCGCAAAACGTCCTTCAAACCGTGCAGCCTTTTCGTCGTTCTCGCTTTGGCCAGTTTATACGCGAAAACGAACGTGCATGCGAGTAAAACAACGTTCGCGATGAATCCGAAAGAGAACAGAACGAAAGGTTGATGCGTAACGGCATTTTCGCACACTAATTCTAAACCGACGTTGTTGCCGCCGCCGTTGCTTTTTATGGGCGGCGTCGTCGATGGTGTTCCTCTCTTACCGTTGAATGCGCTCATTATCATATCGTGAGTCAAAGCGTTTAACGCGACATGTTCTCGTGAGTGATGATTGATGTGTGTCTTTTATGTAACGCATAACATTATCGAAGAGAAGAGAATTTGGAAAATAAAATGTTGACTTTTTCCCCATTTAAGAGATACGCGCTGCTTTTGATCAAATAACCACACATCATCATCGATCTAACGATGGCGCAAAAATCACCACTTTTCTCTGCCCCAACAGCGGCACTCGTCAACGTTCCTTCTTCGCGTCGTCGCGTCGCGCGCAGAGGTGGCAAATTGGTCGGCGAAACTTGGGTGAACACCTCCGACGCGGAAGATTTCATCGAAGCCGGTCGCGAGGAATTCCAATCCGAAAACTACGCGTCTGCGATTACTTTGTTCGAAAAAGCCTTGACCGCGGAAGGGTCCGGGACAAAAAGAGACCGGACGAAACCGGCGGAGTTATCGTTGGGGGAGAAACAGTCCGCGTATTATAACTTGGCCGCAGCGCACGCGAAGATGGAAAATTGGGATCTCGCGTTTGCTTCGTTAGAGTTGACGTTTCAAAGCGGGTACGCGAACGGACGGTTGTACGGATTAGGCCGAGCGGCGAGAGATTACGAACAGCTGGAATTCGACGAGGATTTAAAAGATTTGAAAAGAGACGAGAGATGGAGCGAGGTCATGGAGAAGTATCGAGTGAAAGGAAGCGAGATTGCGTTTCAGTTGGATCCGTCGAACAGTTCGATCGGGAAAGCGGTGGAGATGATGTCGAGGAAGAAGACGAACGAGAGATGAGAGAGAATAAAGAGAACAAAGAGAAGAGACGCGATAGTCATCATCGCGTAACAAAAACGGGCGAAAGAAGGCACCCTAAAAGCGAAGAAGAAGAGGCAGAGGCGGTGTATTTATTGTAAAAATTGTATATTCGATACGCGCGCGTATCCGCCGACAAACTCCTCATAAATTCACCTAACAACACACCACTCGCACATGCTTCTCAGAACTTTATCTCGAGCGGCGTCTCGAGCGGTAGCATCGACGTCTTCTTCTTGTTCTTCTTCGAACGGATGCTTTCTCGTCGCCCCTTGGTCGTCGTCGTCGTCGTCGTCGTCCTCCTCCTCCTCTTTCATCGCGACTTTGACGGCGACTTCCCGGCTGCCGGGAAGAAGAAGGCGACGCGGAGTCGCGAGCTGTAGCACCGAAGCGACCGCGAATAACGACAATAACAGCGATGATTTTGACGACGACAGCATCGAACAACTCGTGGATAACATCAGAGATAAGATTCACCTGAACGACCTCCAGTTCCACGCCTACCACGGCGTCCTTCCGGCGGAGAAATCCTTGGGACAGAAATTCTTGATAAACGTCGAGTTGACGCCAACCGCTTCGACGCTGCGCCGCGCGGCGAAACGCGACGACGTGTCGCTCACCGTCGATTACGCGGAAGCGTTCAACCTGATTAAAACGATCGTCGTGAATGGACCTCAGAGAGATTTAATCGAAACGGTCGGCGAGGATATTTGTAGGGAGATTTTGAAACGGTTTCGCGCGGTGGACGTCGTCCGCGTGAAGGTGGAGAAGCCGTGCGTCGCCGTCGACGGGGATTTGAGATCGTTGGGTGTATCTCTCGCGAGGAAGAGGAGGAGAGAGACGTGATGATGGTGACGAATATATATATATATATATATTTAGGTGTCTGGGTGTCTGTTTGTCGTCGTTGCGGCGAGTGCATGTCTCTCCGCGCGCGAATCCGCGAAAGCGGAGAAGGAGAACAGAACGCACGCTTTTCCTCACTAATTTACTCACACACACACTCACTTACACACATACATAGACATAGCAGCGTTTGTATAATACACAGAGAATAATACGAACACGTTTCGATAGATTTGATGAACAGCTCTTCTTGAAAAGTAACAACGCGACGACGACGAGGAGATCCTTTTCGCTTTCGTGTGTACGCGCGTTTACTCTCATTACTCTTTCCTTTTGATTTGATTACCTTTTGCGCAGAAAAGGAGGAGAGATGAGCGCTGCTGCTGCTGCTGCTGCTTCGAGGCAAAGAGACGCGAACGACGCGATGCCGCGTGCGAATAGTTCTTCTTCTTCTTCTTCTTCTTCTTCTTCTTCTTCTTCGTTGGAGGAACAACAGAACGACAGAGGAGGAGGAGGAGGAGGGCGGTTGCCGAAAGAGATAGACTGGGAACATTTGGATAAATCCAAGTTTTTCCTGAATGGCGTGGGCGCTTTTTCTTTGGCGACGTTGGCGCTGTATCCGTTATCGGTGGTGAAAACGAGACAAATGCTCGAAGGAACGAAAATACAAACGCCTTTTAAAGATGTCGTTAAGAATGTGATTAAAGACAGAGGATTTAAAGGGTTATACGCTGGATTTGGGACGGTCGTGTTCGGGGCGATACCTTTACGCATGGTGTATTTGTCGACGCTGGAATATACAAAAGGGAACGCGAGGACGCTGTGCGAGAAGTACGAGTTGGATGAGATGTATTATGGGATCGCGGATGCGGCTGGTGGTGCGACGGCGTCGTTTGTGAGTCAGACTTTAGGAACACCGATCGATATCATCAGTCAGAGGCAGCAAGTGAGTGGGTTGAGACACGCGAATTTTACCAAGGACGGGGCGTTGAGTCCTTCAACCTCCGCGGCGAGCGGTAGCAGTAGCGGTGAGGCCAGTAATACGGTGTTTCGCGGTTATAGAAACGGCTTTCACGCGTTTAAGGAAATCTCAAAAAATGAAGGTGCGAGAGGTTTGTATCGCGGGTACGTGGCCTACGTCGCGACGTTGGTTCCATCCAGCGCCATATGGTGGGGATTTTACCGGACGTATTCGAGGGTGTTTTGGAACCAGTACACGAAGATCTACGGTAGCGGAGGAGGCGATGTGACGTTGAATAACATTGACGAAGAGTTCAACATCGACGACATCGACGATAACGTGGCGTTAGGCGTCACCGCGCTGAGTGGGCTGTGCGCTGGGATGAGTTCAGGATTTATCACGACGCCTTTGGACGCGGTGAAAACTCGGTTTCAAGTTTTATCCGGACAGCAACAAAACATCGACAGAGGTAGTAGCAATAATAATAATAATAATAGCAGTCAAACTAGCAATAACAAAAGGATGACAATTACATCCGTGGCGACGGACTTGTATCGAAAACACGGCATTCGAGGGTATTTCCGTGGCGTGTTACCTCGCATGGCGAGTGTTTCCTTGTGGGGAACGACCATGGTTTCGTTATTCGAAGCTTTGAAACGCTCGGCGGCGGCGGAATCGGCGGCGTTAGCCGCAGCTGCGCGCGGAGAAGAAGGCGATGAAGACGAGTAAAAGTAGATTAGGTTATGCATGTGCAATAACTAAATATAAAAAGTGTTTGTAATAAAACTCTCTCTACTGCGGTAGTTTTCACGCGCCGATCGATTGTCTCAGATTCGCAATCGTGTCTCTCACCGCGTTAATCTTTTCATCCAACTCCATCGACTCGTTCGCGATATTTGCCAATTTCGTAAACGTTTCCTTAAAAATATCCACCAATCTATCCTTCGCCGCGTCCTTTCGATCTCGTAACGCCTTCTTCACCATGTCCAAATGTTCCATCGTTAACTCGGCGTGCGCATCCATTCGATGCAAAACGGCAGCCATTTCAGAATACACATTTTCAATCTCTTCGCGTACGCGAGGATCCACGTTTGGGTGCAACGGTATATCGATGCCCTCCTTCGCCGCTATCCCCTCTCGTTCTTCTTCCTCTTTCATCGGCGTCTTCTCCTCCCGCGTGACTCCTCCTCTTTCTTCTTCTTCTTCTTCTTCTTCTTCTTCCTTCTCTTTCCCGCGCGGAGACGACTCGCTCTCGCTGACGACCGTCGTCCCAGCGGCCGTCTCTTTTTCTTTATCTTCCTCCTCCGATTCTTCTCCTTTCTTTGCTCTCTTTTTCTTCTTCTCGCCAGAAGACCCGTTTTCGCCGTCTCGCGTCGTCTGGCTCGTCGCCGGTGGTCGCTTCGTGCTCACCGATGGATACTTTGGAACGACCATGTTATGTGTGTATGTGCGCGTATTTTTTTTTGAAAAAAATTCACATCAACAAACGAAGGAATATGTGAATTTACGCTATTCGTTTAGTACGGACTACATACACTACATGTGCTATCTATCGCTACGCGCCGCTAAAATGACTCGTCGACTACTTCCACCCTCACCTTCTTTCACCCTCCCATTCACCGGTGGAAATTTTCCCGTCTCGGTTTTGATCGAACACGTCAAAGACTAAATCGACGGATTCTTCATCCGGAGTGCCTCCGATGGATTGGATTTCTTTTCTCACGCGTTCTCTGTCGGTTCTAAACGATGACGGTTGGTTACTCTTGGTTGCGAGGTGTTTTTGTTCTTCGTCGCCAATGAGAGAAGGATTAATGTCCTCGCGAAGAACGTCGTCCAGATTGTCCAAGTTTACGAGGACGTATCGCAGCGCTCTCAGTTCTCTCACGTGTTTTTCGTGCTTACCGCCGCCGAAGAGCGCCGGGATAAAGGTTGATTTACTCTGACGAGTGAACATGCCATAAAGACCGACGCCGATAGCACCAATGGTGAACGAAATAGCGGAAAACGCACCAGTGAGACCAACGGCGCTGTCTTCTAAACCATGCGGAACATTCATTCCCATGATGGCTGCAGGAAGACCCGCGGCTGCGCACGACATACCTAAAATCGTCGCTCGAAGGTTCAACCGAACTACGCGGTTCCGATCAACATCGAGTTGTAACTCCCAAACTTCTCTCGTTGCAGTCAACGCATTTTTTAACTCCAAAACGCGACCACCCATAGCTCGAGATCTTCCCGCGTGCGACGTCAACAGCTGTAATACGTTGTTCGTATTCTCATCAAAGTCGGTCGTCGTCGTGGCGTTTTCCGCCTCGTCTCCTCCTCCTCCTCCTCCTCCTCCTCCTCCTCCTCCACCACCTCTCTGTTGCTCCAAATCAAAAGAAAACTCCTTCCGCACCGCCTCATCCAACATTTGGTGATACTCTCGAATATCCGTGTCGATCTCATCCAGAGCTTGCTTCAACGGTAATAACCTCTGAAACTGCCCGACGGATAACTCGAAATCCGCGCGGTCGCCGTCGCTGTTGTTATTCTTCAGCGGCTTTGTCACCGCGTCGACGAGCAAACCCAACCTTCTCAGTTTCAACTCGAACTGCGTCGAAGCTTCGTCCAAACACGCCTCCGCGGCGAGCTGAGGAAACGAATCACCGTTGGTCGTTGCATCATTCGCGTTCGCGCTTTTCATAATCGCGCTCACCTTCGCAGCCACTGCTCTCGAACTCGCCGAATCTTTCTCGAACAAGTGCACGCACTCCTTCCCGATCACCGCGCTAAATCTGTTCGTCCGCAATATAGAAAACTTCTCTCTCTGCACCAGCGCTGCGCTCACGCCGGTAAACTTATCCGCCACGTGTTCTAACAGCGACACATCTCTCGCGTGGATGGCGTCTAAGATTAACTTTTGGCCTCCACTTCTCTCGTTCGATGCGTACACCTTCCCGTTTTTGTCCACGATCAGCGAGGAGGACGTTTTGAACGCCAATTTCTTCGCGGCGGGAGGATGAGCAGATGATGTTGCCGTTCGCGACGAAAACGACGGCGAAGAGAAAGCCTCGCGAACAACGCGCCATGTCCGCGACATGTTTTTAATGAGTTTGTTATAAGTTTGGGGAAAAA
>Ga0181561_10002960_pt1 | contig 14969 bp, 9 predicted proteins | sample 011ome_19_FD_133760 | JGI IMG/M metagenome (GOLD analysis project Ga0181561, IMG submission 133760) | Coastal salt marsh microbial communities from the Groves Creek Marsh, Skidaway Island, Georgia - 011510BT metaG (megahit assembly) | ecosystem: Environmental > Aquatic > Marine > Intertidal zone...
CGAGGGGGTGTCGACGCGCGCGCGCGATGGGGACGCGACGCGCGCGGGATCGGGCGCGACGACCGCGCGCGCGCGCGAACGGTCGAGGATAATTTTACGCGCGGCGCGCGCGCGCGCGATGGAGGATCGCGCGCGCGCGAGGGCGTCGTCGAGGCGCGCGACGACGTCGGATAAACCCCGAGGGCGGGCGAGGGCGAGGCGACGACGCGCGGCGATGCCGACGACGACGAGCGAGGGGGGACGACGAGCGCGCGAACGATGACTGACGGATGAATTGTGTTTTCGACATCACGCAGCGCACGCAATTTTCGGGCGCTTCCGTCAAGCCCGCGCGGGCGGTGACCATGGTGCGTGTCGCGACGGATGCGCGTGGGGTGAATAGGGTTTCCATCGCCCCGAGCGCGCGGAGTCGAGAACGCGCGAGCGAGCGAGCGTGGTGCGAACGAAGACTGACGAATGCGCGCGGGATCTTTGACGATGAACAGCCCGTCGCGCAACGACGCGGTGATTTGTGCGTGCGCGCGGCGCGCGTCGCCGGGGTTGAGATTCCGAACAACAAGAGATGCGAGACGGCGTTGACGTACGTGTACGGCATCGGCGAAACGAGCGCCAAGGCGATCATGGCGGCGACTGGTTTGGAGAACAAGCGTTTGCGTGAATTCTCTGAGCAGGAACTCACGCAATTGCGCGAAGAGGTGGAGAAGTACCAGATTGAGGGTGAACTCAGACGCTTCATTACGATGAACATCAAGCGCTTGAAGGAGATTCAGTGCCACCGGGGTAAGATGCACATTCGCAACTTGCCGGTGCGTGGTCAGCGAACCAAGACGAACGCGCGCACGCGCAAGGGTAAGGTTAAGACCGTGGCTGGCAAGAAGAAGTAAATTATCTTGTCAGTAGCGGCGACGGGGAGAGGAAATTTAGACATTTCGCCTGTATCTGGGGAGCGTTTGTAGTTGGCGCGCGTTCGTAAGTTTTAATCAAACACAATAACGCCATTCTTTAAAACTACGGACTATACTATTAATGCCTTGGAAACGAACGCGTCATCTTTCCCTGGGCGCCGCCGCGTAGGCGGCGTGCGCGCGCTTGAGGGAGAGGCCGCCGCGTTTTCTCGCAGACGTCGCATCGAACTCGCTCGCGCGACCGAGGAGTTCGGACTGTAAAGTCCTTCGATGCTGAGCCGAGCGCTCTAAGCGCTCGCTTACGTCGCGCAGCTCCGTTTCGAGATCTTTGATTCGTCGTACGTCTTCCGGACGCGACTCTCGCTTTTCGTACATCGCTCGCCACTTTGAGATTTCGGCGCGAGACGCCGAGAGCGCCTCGTTCGCCACTTTCGCCGCCGATTCGTTCACGTCTTGCATGCGCGCGATGGTGATTTTGTGTTCTTTGCGCATCGAGTCGATCTCACTTTCGTGCGCGTACGCCGTAGCCACCGCGGCATCGCGCGACTTCTCCACGTCCATTGCTCGCTCGAGCTCCGCCGCGCCGAGCTCTTCTCTCGCTCGACGAAGTTGACTTCGCAAACTCTCGCGCTCGAGCTCGAGCGTCGTGCTCACTGCGATGCACGATTCGAGCTTAGTCTCGTACTCGCGCTCGAGACGTTCGAGATCTCTCGCGTACTCGTCCGTCGCGCATTTCAATTCCTGCGCCTGGTTTGCCGCCGCCTTTTCCGCGCGATCCGCCTCGCGCGCGTCGTGTTGCGCCTCCACCTCGCGCACGGCCAATCGAACGGCCTCAGCCATGGAATGTTTCAGCTGCTTCGCGTGTTCCTCGTCCATCATCTCTACGCGCTCACGATGCGAAGCCGTGAGGCGCTCGATTTCGCAAACGTGCGTCGCGCTGAGCGACTCGAGACGATGATTACAGTCTGCTTGCAGCTCACTCACCGCGCGATCACGCTCGAATGCCATGGTTTCTAATTGTTTGGCGTGTTGTCGGTTGATGTCGTCGATCTCTTCGCGCAAATCGCGCTCGTTTGCATGATACGCTTCGGATACGTTTGCCACCGCGCGCGCGACGTCGCCTTTCGCCTTCATCTCCATCTCAGTCATCAAGCGCTCCATGGCACTCTCGTGCGTGCGATGAGATTCTTCAATCGCAATCTGAACGTTCTCTTTCGTCTTGCGTTCCCAAAGAGCGTTCGTGCGGTTGATCTCGTCCCTCAGCTTTTGGTCGGCGAAGGATCGCTCGGATTCATACTCGAGCTCTCGCTCGCTCATTTTCTTCTCCAATTTGTGCGTCAACGCCTCTACAGCGTTTAAAGCAAGTTTTGAGTCACGTATTTGATCGACCAGATGAGTCTCTTTAGCCTCCGCGCTTGACTTGATGCGTTCCATCTCAGCCGAGAGCGTTTGATGCCGCGCTTCGTACGTTTCCACGACGTCGTTCGCTTTAGATTCCCGCGATGTCGCGCACTCGAGCGAGCTTTCCAATCGCAGTTTCTCGTCTTTCCATTCGTTTTCTTTCCGTAACCACGCCGCGTTGAGCGCGCTGATCGCTTCCTCGTGTCGCGATTCCGCCACGTCGGCGCGCTCGGCGAATTCAGCTAACGCGCGCGCGTGATTCGCAGAATGTTCGACTTCCATCGCCTTAATGCGAGCTTCGTACGAATTCACGAGTTCGTTTGTTTCAGACTCAGCCTTTTCATTTCGCTCCTCCAAATCGCTCAACAGTTTTTTCAGTCTTTCCTCACCGTCTCTCGTAGCCAACTCGACGACGCTTTCGTTGCGCCGAATCGTCGCGCGCAAGTCGTCAATCGTTTCCTCCAACTCGTGCACGTACTCCGCATGCGCCGTACTCATCGCTGCTTGCGATTGTTGTGCCGTTTCAATGTTTTCGCGCAGTTTCGTACGCTCTTCGATGCTCGTCGCGTACGCCTCTTGCGACTCACTTAATTTCCGCGCGAGATCAATCTCGCTCGCAATGAGACGATCCAAGCGTGCGCGCATGTCGCCGATCGTCGCAGTTTTATTCGTCAACTCCGTTCGCAGACCGATCACGGTCTTTTCGCGCTCATTCGCGCTCGCACTTAGCTCGTCCAGCGATCGGCGACAGGTTTCGTGCGCTCTTTGCGTGCATTCGAGTTCCGATGCCGTCTCGGCGAGCGATTTCTCCACGAACTCGTACGCCGATCTTTGCCTATCGTACTTTTCGCGCGCCAAAGCACGTTCACGATCGAGCGAGTCTTTGTGGTCCTTTTGAACGCGTTCTAGCTCGATGGTTTTGTCGCACATTTCCTTCTTGACGCGTTCTACGCGCGCCTCGGCCTCGGCGTTGACTTTCTCCATCTCTGCCGCGTGCGCCGCGCGCAACGCTTCGATTTCTCGCGCGAATTCTTTCTCCATTTGGCCGCGTTCGTTGCGTTCGAAACGTAAATCGTTCATAAGCTCTTCTTCGACGGCTCGAGCGTTCTCCACGATGCGCATTCGCGCCTCCATCTCCGCTCGAAGCGCCTCTTCGCGCGCTCTCTCCGTCGCCTCGCGATCGCGCTCGCAAGCCGCCTTCACGGTTGCGATTCTCACCTTGGTCTGCGCCTCGCGATTCTCATCTCGCGTCCGAAACTCTTTCGCCGCGAGTCTTAGCCGCGATTTCATCGCCGCCGTCACCTCCCTTCGCTCCTCGTTCGCGCACAATCGCATCGCGTCCGCCACCGCGCTTCGCGCCAACGCCCCGCGAGCGTCATCCTCGGCTCGTTCGCGCGCGCTCGCCTCTCTGTATATCGCGTTCGATGCCTCGTATCGCGTCAGCGCGATATCTCGCGCGAATGACTCCAGCGCGCTCGCTTTTTCCCGTTCGTGCGCGTCGCACGCCGTGTGCAGTTCGCACACCACCTCGGTTAATCGAGCAATTTTACGCGACGCCGCGGCGACGTCGCTCGAGTCGTCGTTCGCGTCGCCGTGGACTTGCATCGTCGATCGTCGACGGGACGGGGTCGAGATCGCGCGTTCGAGACGACGTCGCTCTCGAGTTCGCGCGCCGCGACGCGCGTCGGTGTGTGTCGCGCGTCCCGTCGAGTCAACAAGTTGTTTGTTGACTCGCGCGAGACACGAACCGTCACGAAAGCGGGCCGAGACGCGTCCAGACGTCGGCGCGAGACACGACGACGCGATGACGAGCGATGGCGCCGCGCCGACGACGCCGAACGAAGACGAGCTCGCGCTCCGCGAACCTCTCGTCGGTGGAGCGACCGCGATCGAGTCGGGGTACGACAGCGACGTCGACGTTCCCGCGGACGCCTCGGCGTCCGTGCCCGAGGCGAGAAGAGAGGAAGAACCGACGACACCAGCCACGCCACCGCGACGAGTGAACTTTCGAGGGTTCACCGCGCGCACGCAGTCGTTGTATCTCGGCACGGAACGAACGTTGAGTACGCAAACGACGGATTCGGGCGCCCCGGAGGACGCGGTGGAGAGTTTGGATTTTGCCGACGTCGATTCCCATTGGGCGCGGCGCGCGCGCGGACGCGGCGTCTTCTCCATAGTGAAGTGGGTCGTTGCAGCGTTCATCGGTGTCGGTGTCGGTACGATTGCGTTTCTCATCGATGTCTCGGTGCTCTATGCATACCGAGGTCGCGGGAAGCTGTTCGAAGTGTGTCGCCGACGCGTCCATCTGGCGTTGGCGATGTTTGCGTACGGCGGTGTCGGCGTCGCACTCGCCGCGATCGCTGGGGCTCTCACGACGTACGTCGCGCCGCGAGCCAAGGGTGCAGGGGTGCACTACGTCATGGCGATGTTGAACGGAATATACATTCCGAAAGCGTTCGATGCGTCGACGCTTTGGGTTAAAGCTGTAGCCACGATCGCTGCGGTATCGTCAGGACTTATGATCGGTCCGGAAGGGCCATTGGTACATGTGGGCGCTGCTATTGCGATGCAATTTACGCACGGAGCGTCTTCTGGTATGGCGGACCTCTTTCAATCGGACCTCGACCGCTCTGACTTCATATCCGCGGGCGCTGCGGCCGGGATCGCCGCCGCGTTTGGCGCGCCCATCGGCGGGGTATTGTTTTCGTTGGAGGAAGCGAGCACGTTTTGGAGAGAGAGCACGACGCGCCGCGCGCTGTTTTCGGCGAGCATCGCCACTTTTGTCCTCGCACTGGCTCGCGCGGTGTTTCTGGAAGGATCGGCGGCTTCAGAACATACGCAAATGAAAAATCCTGGCTTGCTTCGTGTGGGCGATTTCGATTCGACGTACTTTTTGATAGAGCTGCCGTTCTACGCCGCCCTCGCCGGCACGTGCGGTGTGATCTCAGGCATCGTGACAAAGTCAATCATCTTTGTGTCCACCAACTACACCCCGCAGCGAAACGAACGTCGGCTTGCGCAAGTCGTTCTTGTCTCCCTGGCGTGCGTCGTAATGTTTTTCGGCGTCGCCGCCGCAGGAAAGTGCGTGACAGAGACCCCCGGTGAAGTGTCGAGATGGAGTGAAGCGTCGATACGATTGTGGTGCGCCGAAGGTGAATACGCGGACGTGGGTTCGATTCTACTGGGCAACAAAAACGATGTCATCGCCTGGGTCCTCGGGTCGCCGGCAAAGGCGCACACTTTACACGCGTTGCTACTATCTTTCGCGACGACGCTCATCTCTCTGATCATGGCTGCGAACCTTTTCGTACCCGCTGGGCTGTTCATGCCCACAATTCTGTGGGGTTCGTTGCTCGGGCGAGCGGCGGCAATCGTCGTCGAGCACTCTTTGAGCCCGCTCGGCGATTTACGCGTGAATCCACACGCTTACGCTCTCGTCGGCGCCACCGCCGCGCTTGCTGGAACGTTTCGAGCCACGATTTCCGTCGTAATCATCGTGTTAGAGGGCGTCGGGAAGAGTGCGTTTCTATTCCCGCTCCTCATCGCCGTTGCGGGCGCAAATTTGGCGTCGCGACTATTTGGGGCGAGTCTTTACGAGGAACAACTCGTGCGCTCGAAGATTCCATTTTTGCACGCCAAGCCGCCGAAAGCGCTCCTGGACGACTCCATCACAGCCTTCGATGTGTGCGCGCGCGACGTCGTCGCTTTTAAGGCGATCGAAAAAGTGAGTGCGATCGAAGAAGCTTTGGCCCAAACGACGCACAACGGATTCCCGATTCTCAGCGCGAAAGGCAAACGCGTCATCGGCGTCATCCTTCGCAAGCAACTGCTCGTGCTCTTATCTCGCCGAGCGTTCGTGGAGAATCTCGTCCACGCGCCCGTGTTGAACTCATCAGCCATGGAAGAAGGTCACGACGACGACTCCGTGCTCGGCGGCCGAACGCCCGACGACGTCGTTTCGCTTCGCGTCGCCGAGTATTGCGCCGAGCTCACCAGAGTCATGCGAGGCTTCCATCATCGTTCGAGCAGTTCTCGTCACGGTCGTCGCGCCGAGTCTTCCATCATCGCTCGACTCGGTCTCACCGACGTCGAGCGCGAGCGTCGTTGCGATCTGGGCGTCTTCATGGCGTTATCTCCCGCCTCCATCGCCGCCGACGCGCGCGCGAGAGACGCGTACGTCCTCTTCACTCGTCTCAGTCTTCGCCATCTGTGCGTCGTCGACGCCGCCACCGGCGCCATTCGCGGCATCATCACTCGTCACGATTTGTTCGACGCCGCGGAATCTGTCGATCGCTCGCTTCATCACTCCGTTTCGTCTTCTTCGATTTTGTTGTAACTCCGCCTCGCGACTCGCGAAATCCCTCAGTGCGCGCCTCGCCTCGCCGCGGTGTGTCATGAGCACCACGTTCGCCCAACGTTGGTTACGACCGGAGGTGCGTCAAGGCTCGAGACGACGACCGTGGAGGACGCCGGACGCGTCGCGCGGAGCGCACGGCGCAGAGCGCGTCGTCACCCGTCGTCCGCGCGCGATCTTCGCGCGGCGCCGTACCCTAAACGATCACGACGACTGACGACGTCCCGTCCTCGTTCGCGCGCGCAGGTGTACCCGATCTTCGCCGCCATCGGTGGAGCCTTGGGATTGTGTGGATTCTTCTGCACCCGCCAACTCGTCGCGAGCCCGGGGTTCACGGCGGCGAAATCTCGACGCATGGCTGGGATCCTCGAGACAAAGGCTGACTTTGACGAAGGGAAAAATTGGCGCGACCACCGCGTGCGACGATTCCTGCGCTCGATGTACGGCGGTAAAGGACACGGACCGCAAATTTTCCCCGGTTTGAACGAATCTTTCGGCGGAGGACAACACTAGAGGACGCGAACGCGCGAGCGAGCGACCAAACGAACGCGTCGAGCGCGACGACGGAGGGGCGCGTCGGATATCCGTCGCGATCGCGTTCGCTCGTCGCCGCGATGCGTCGTCGACGATCGATGAGTTCGATCGATACTAGCACTGTAATATACCCAACCAAGCACCACACGCCGCGCGACGACCCCGCGCGAGCGAGGCGCGCGTCGCCGCAGTTGTCGAAGCGCCGCGCGAGCCGCGCGGCGCCCGGCGATGTTCGTCACCGCGACGTCGTCGCCAGCCGCGCGCGTCTCGGCTCCGAACGCGCGCTCGCGGTGTTCTCAGCGCGCCGTCGCGCGCGCCGCGTCGTCGCCCGCGAGCACGTCGACGCGACGCGTGGACGATGAAAACGAAAACGCGTCGTCGTCGGTTGAGTTCATCTTGGCGACGCTCGGCGCGGCGACGACGTGCGCGTGCGGGACGAACGCGGATGGAGTGCGAGGTTTATTCGCGTCGCGAGACGTGCGACGCGGGGAGACGCTGTTGGAGGCGTCGCTCGACGCGCACGCCGTGGTGGACGACCCGAGCGGAGACGCGCCGTGGTCGAGGCAACTGGCGCGAAGACTCGTCGAAGAACGACGACGCGCGTCGACGGATTTCATGCGGCGCTACGTGTCGAGTTTACCGCAAATGGGCGATGGACCGGCGATCGGGCTGGCGAACGACGCGCGGTGCGTCGAGGCGTTACGCGACGTCTGGGATTGCACCGAAGCCGTCGCGGATATGACGACGTTCGCGCGACAAATCGAAGACTCGTTCGCTCTCGAACGCGCGCTCGATTCAAGCCTGAGTGAAGACGAATGGCGATGGGCGGTGTCGTTAGTGCACTCGCGCACGTTTCGTCTCGAGGACGAGCGTGGACGGCGACCGACGCGACGCGCGCTCGTGGCCGGGGCGGATTTAATCAACCACTCTAGCGTCCCCGAAGACGTGAACTGCGATTGGGTGGCGAACGACGCCGATGTATTCGTCATATCCGCCACGAAAGACGTTCGCAAGGGTGAAGAATTTTTTCTGTCGTACGGTGAACAGTGCGATCGGCACTTTGCGTTATTTTACGGGTTTCTTCCGCGGCGGAACTCGTTCAACCGAGTGAAACTGTTCAACAACGGCCGCGAGGCGCTGGATTGGTATCGAAAGCTGTGCGGCGCCGACGCCGCGGACGATATCTGGAACCGAGAGAGCGAGCGCGTGGTGAAAATGGTGTGCGACAAGTACGGAAAATATACGTTAGATAAGAAATCCGGACTTCGACGACGAGTGATTCAAGATTTGTATCTCGGCGAAGGCTGCGTCGTGAGTGATTCGATGCTCCTTTTGTTCAACGAAATGTGTGGCGACGAAGAGATGGCGATCGCGGCGATACGAACGCGCGCGGAAGAGTTGAAGACAAAAATGGTAAGCGCGACGGGTAAAATAGAGACCGGTATCGCGGTGTTAGATGCGTACTCGCAAGGGCTCGTCCGCGATTATCGCTCTAGAAAAATAGACATTCTCGACGCCGTGATTTGAGGCGACTGTACATACAATTTTTTACATTTCGCGCCCTATTGCGTCACCGCCCAGTTACGTCGATATTAGCGTTTTCGTCGCGTCATCGATCCAAGATCCGGTTTTTAACACCACCCAGTTACGTCGATATTAGCGTTTTCGTCGCGTCATCGATCCAAGATCCGTTTTTGAGCAGACTTTCTTCCGTGAGCACGCCTTGGACGGCCGCAAAAGTGCTCTTCGCTCCGGTACGAAGACGCTTCGCCGTGCGGAAACGCGCCGCGAACTCGCCGCCGACGGCTTCAGCCGTTCGCTCGAGCTCGGCAATCTCCGCGTCCGTGGCACCACAGACGAATGCTTCCACTTGAGTAAGCAACCACGCGACGTATCGTCCCGCTCGCCGACGCGTTTCCGGCTTGAAACTAAACAACGAGCCGTCACCGCCGCCGTTCGATGCGATCACCGCGGACGCGGCGACGGCGACGACTTCGTCCGCGTCGCAACACATGAGACCAGCGATACCACCGAGCACTTTTGGATTCCCTCGCATCGTGAGCACGAACGATAGTTCCTCGCCCTCGTTTAAGCCCAAAGCGCCGCACCGCTCGAGGAGTCTGCGTCTCAGCGCGGCGGTTTCTTCTCTATCTTCCTTCGCTACGGCGTTCAATCCGTTCGCGAACACAGTGTCTGGTAAGTTGAAAACGACCGAGCAATCGCCGTGCGACGGCGTCGAAGGTACGAATCCGTACCACAACCACATTTCCTCATTCGACAGTTCGCCGTACGTCCAGCGCAAAGCTTGACCTTTCGCTACGTCGCGTGTCGTCTTCCAAATAGATTCGCCGACGTCATTCGATTCGATGCTGACATTCGGCCCGTCGTCGCTGTCGTCGCTCGTGCTCGTGGGCGAGTGATTGAGCACGTCGCAAACGGGTACGAGACATCGCTTACGCTCGATGACGTCCGTTCCAGACTTTTTCACCGCGAACGTAATCGCTCGAGTGCGCACCATAGACCACGCCCAAGCGAATTCGAGATCCTCCAACGCCGGCTCGTCGCTCATTTTAGCGACAATCTGTCTCGCGTCGGCGCATGACATCGCAAATTCTCGTCGCGCCGCGTCCACCTGGTCGACGAAGTGGAGCGAGAGCATCGGCACAAGCGCTTCCAACGATTCGTCCTCGTACAGCGCGGGCGTGTCCGCCGCCTCTTTCGGGAGCGACAACGCGTACGCCCCCAAAGCCGAACGTTCGGGATATCGTTTCGCAAAAACCAACATGAGTGCCATCGGGACGTCATCGCTCACGAGTCTTTGTACTTCGCCTTCGTACGCAGAAATTGCCGCGTTTGCGCCGGAAGCGTCGTCGCTCCGCGCGTACGTGGCGTCGAACGCCGTCGACGACAGCGCGCGCGTCATGATGGGCGTGTCGGCCGGGATGTGGACTTTTGCCACGACGCCGCACACGCCTTCTTCGCTCTCGACGCCCCCGATGTCGACTAAATCGTCGCGCGTTCGCGTCCCGTCTCCCGCCGCCGCCTCGCACAGACGAACGAATCGCGCACCGTCGTCGACGGTCGCGTGCGCGCGCGCGCGACGCGCGCGAGGAGACGTCGACGCGAACGAAGATGAACTCGCACGTCGCGCGTCGTTCGCGACGCGCACGACGTCGCGCGCGAGAGAGGTCGTCGCGAACGCCACAGCCATGGCGTCAAAAAGTGTCGCGTCGTCGTCTTGCGCGACGCTCGCCGACGCGCGAGGACACGCGGGCGAACGCGCGAGCGATGAAGGTGACGCCATCGATGCTTCGACGCGTCGTGGTGTTCGGCGGCAGCGGATACGTGGGGAGCGCCATCGCGAGGGCGCTGACGCTGGCGACGACGTCACCGGCTGTCAAGGCGACGACGCAAACGACGTCGAGCGATGCGGCGAAGGCGGACGCGAAGGCGGACGCGAGCGATGCCGTCGATATCGTGTGCGCGTCTCGCACGGGCGCACCTCCGTCTTGGGCGCGCGACGAACCGTGGGCGGCGCGCGCGCGTTGGGTAAAGTGCGACGCGCTCGACGTCGCGCAGTGTCGAGAAACCGTACGAGGGGCTACCGCGGTCGTCACCGCGATAGGTGGCTTACCATTTCCTTGGCTCAAAGCTGAAGAAATCGTGCGAACAAACGGGGCGACGAACGTGATTCCCGGTCGAGCGGCGATGGAAGAGGGCGTGCGAAGATTGGTCGTCGTCGGAGCCTCGATTCCGCCATTCGTGCCTGGTCTCGCGTCTTACGCCGAGGGCAAGGCTCAGGTGGAGGCGTTCGCGCGAGACGAATTCGCGAGTGAAAGCAACGGACGGCGTGCGTTCATACTCAAGCCCGCGGCAGTGAGCGGGACGCGCAGAATGGGTGGCGGCGTAACGCTTCCTTTGTCGCTCGTCATGGACCCGACGCGAGCGATTTTACGCGCGTGCGGCGGCGCGCTCGTCGAAAATGCTCCAGTTCCTTTGGAAAACGTTGCGCGAGCGGCGGTGAAAGCGGCGCTAGATGACGCGTACGGCAACGATGGGTTCACGATGATCACGAACAAGTCACTCATCGAGGACTTTGGTGGCGAAGTCGCGTAGGCGAAATCGCGTAGCGGCGAATCGCGAAAGCGACTTCGGCGCGCAGTACTAGTACTAGAACAAATGTTGTATTAAAGACTAAACGATTCCAGCTGCTTCGGCGATTGCCTGCTTCGCTCTACCCAACCTACGTCTGCGCTCCCACGGCATTTCGTCGTCGAAGACTTCCACCGTCCGCTTCGGCGCCGCGTCGGTTTCTTCGACGGTGACTCTGACGTGCGAGCGCGGGCGATGCATGACGCCTGCGCGTCCTCGACCGTGGATGGAAACCCGTCGCAGGTACTCGCCCTTTCCGACCGTCGCGGACGACACTACTAGTCGCTCGCGATCGAGCCCTTGATTGTTAACCGCGTTTCCTATGGCGCTCTGGAGCACCTTCGCTACAGTCTTCGCCACTCGCTTTGGACTCATGTCGCACTGGATGAGCGCGTCGTCGACGCGAAGCCCGCGGACGAGGCGGAGAAACGCGCTAAACTTCTTCGGTGAGCCTTTTGCGCCCCGTAGAATCGCACTCGCGCTCTCGGATATCCCCTCGTCCGTCAACGCGCCCGGGATGAACGCGCCTCGCAAAGCGTTGGTCGGCGCCGGCGCCTGTCGCAGCGGACTCACGCCGGGTTCACCGCTCGAAGACGCCGCAGAAGATGTTGACGTCGCGTCTTCGCTCGCTTGATCACCTTTCCCGTCGAACGCGCGCGGTGAGGCGTGAAAACTCCGCACGCCGCGCGCGGTGTGCAACCAGCCGTCGAACGGTGCGAACGTCGACGGAGACGCCGTTGACGTGGACGCGCGCACGCTCGAGCTCGCGCGATGCAGCGTGCGCAGCGTTGCGAGCATTCTTGACATCGTCGATGCGCGGTGCGTCTTTCGTCGTCGTCGACGCGCGACTGAGTGAAGACGAGGTGATCCCTGCAAACCCTGGCGCGCGTGCGCGCGCCGCGTTCTCGTCGCTCGTTTTGGCGGTTTAAGTTTTGGTTGCAGCTGAATAACAACAGACAATGAAACAACGAGGACGAATCGAGTACAACACAGACAAAATTGTGACGGCGATCTAGGCGCGTGGCGGGGTGGTCCACCCGGCTTCCACAGGACCGCGGTCGTAAATGACCTCGCGATGGCACGACCAGACGAGCCGAATCGCTTCGATGGTTCCGATTCCACCGGCGAGCGGCGTGCCGGCGGGACCGAACCAATGGTTTTGAGGCGCGCCCGTCGTTCTCGCGCGTCGACCGGCGTACGTGGTACCGTTTACAGTTGATCCAAGGACGCGCTGGACGAACAACTCGTCGCTCGACACCACCGCGGCGGTCAGATGTGCGTCCATTTTCTCGCACGCGTCGAGCACGAGCGAGACTTCGTCGTCGCAGTAAGACGTGAGCACTTGCAGCGGGCCGAAAATTTCCGTCGTCGCGAGCTTGAAGTTTTCATCGCTCGCCATGATTGTTTTTAACGGGACAAAGATAGCCGTCGGCTCGATGGCGCCGTATTGCGAGGGAATATTATGCTCCCCCTCGTTCAACTCTCTTCCGCCGAAGGCGACGCGAGCGCCGGGGAGTTCAGCCAGTTTCTTCGCGTGATCCAACATCGTTTGCGTGGTCACGGTGAGCACGGGGCCAACCGTCAAGTCGCTCAGATTGCGCTGCGCCGCGAGTGATGCGATCTTCGCTTCAATTCCAGCCTTGACCCAGTTCTCGTGCATGAACAAAATTGATTGCGCCGAACACTTTTGACCGCTGCACGCGTACGCGTCCTGATCGCAAACGTGCGCCACGTAATCAACGTCACCGACGTCCGGGCCGAGAATCTTCCAATCGAACCCAGCGTCTTCGAGCTTGACGTTGCCGTCGAGCTCTTTTGTGAGATGGTGCGCAACCTTTTGCGACCCAGTGAAGAGCGTCATCTTCGGTTTCGCTCTGCGCAAAATTTCGTTCATCGTCGCGCCATCGCAGTTAATGAAATCCAGGTCGGTCGCCGGGGCCCCGCATTCGAGCATGAGCCTGATGAACTGCTCGAGCACGATGGAAACTTTCGTATCAGATTTTACCAACGCCTTGTTCCCCATGAAAAGCGCGCCCATGAGTTGCAACACGGGAATCTCCAAGGGAAAGTTGAAAGGCGTGATGACGGAAACCGGTCCGTACGGCCATCGCAACCCGTGCGACGTTTGGCCGAGATGGTCTCCGGAAACGGAAAATCCTCGCGCCAGAAAACGTACGTTGTCGCCTGCGAAGTTTTCCAAAAACTTTCGCGTCACTACGACCTCAGCGAGAGCTTGAGCGTGGGATTTCGGCGCCACGCGTTGAATGAGTCGCGCGAAGAATTCCTCCACGGCCGGTTTGCGCATCTCCTCCGCCAACTTCGCGCTGACTTCACCGTACTTCAGGTAGCGTTCAGGCGCCTTGAATGGATTATGCAACCCGCTCTTCGGGCACGACGCCAACGATCGCGCGACTTCGGCAATCTCGCCTTCGGTGTTCGTCTTCGGCGCGACGACGACGACGTCGTCCTTCGCCATCGGGTCCACCACGCGTTCAGTCGTCTCCCCCGTTGACGGTGCGCGCCAGGTGCCGTTTATGAGATTCGCGCACGTCGCCGGTCCGCCGGTGCGCCGCGACATCGCCTCTGGGTCGCACGTCGCCCACGTCGGTACATTCCGCGCGGCGCACGCCCGTCCTCGTCCTAACGACTTTGCGCGCGCTGATTGTGCTGACTGTGCGCGCGCGAAGGACGTCGATGCGACGGCGTCGCGCGGCCAACACGCCGACGCGCGCGACGCGAGCGCGCGTCTCGCGCGCGCGTACATCGCGCGTCGATCGCCGCGTCGCGGAGTCACGCGTCGAACGTCCTCGCGCGCGTCGACGTCGTTTGATTTGATTAATCAAAAACATCCACCCGCGCGGTGGTCGTTCGCCTCGAACGACGCGCGATCGTCATTCGGACGCGCGCGCTCGGTCGTCGACCGCGGGAGCGTCGAGCGCGCGCGACCGCGGCGATGACTTCGCCGACTCGATCGGTGTCGCAGGCGCTGTTATCGCCCGTGCGACACGTCCTCGCGAGCTTGCGAACGAACTCGTTCGAAGGCGAACGATTCGTCGGCGACGAAGGGGGCGAGGACAAGCGTGAGGAGATATTCGCACGCTTAGAAGCACACGTGGAGAACGGGCTGAAGAAGAACACGCTGAGCGACGGTGATATCTTTGAGTTGATTCGCTTGACGACGGCGTTCGGGTTAGAGGAAGTAGGGACGTCGAACGCGGGCGCCGCGTTGGAAGCGGCGCGGTACGTGCTCACGGGGTCGAGCGCGACGGCGACGACGGGAGATTCAGAGGTGTTTCACGCGTCAACGCCCATGAGTGCGAATGGAACGCTCACCGCGCAGCCGTTGTCACCGCCTCCGACCGCGACGACGCTCTTGGCGAGAACGGCGTCTGGGGGCGCTCAGACGGCGCCAAACACGCCGCAGCCCGATGACGGAGGTAGAATGGAGTCTGCGACAACTGCAACTAGTACGATGAGAGACGCTGCTCGCGCGACGAAGTCTTCGTCACTTCGTTCGAAGAGCAAGTCGGCGCTTTCGTCCATCGCCGGCGCGACTGACGAATCGAAAAAGCCAAAGCCGCGCCGGAGAACCGATGGAGAAACGGTCGAAGATCGTTTGCTCC
>Ga0181561_10002964_pt1 | contig 14964 bp, 16 predicted proteins | sample 011ome_19_FD_133760 | JGI IMG/M metagenome (GOLD analysis project Ga0181561, IMG submission 133760) | Coastal salt marsh microbial communities from the Groves Creek Marsh, Skidaway Island, Georgia - 011510BT metaG (megahit assembly) | ecosystem: Environmental > Aquatic > Marine > Intertidal...
GAAACCCTATGGTGCGCTCAGATTGTCACCTGACCGACTCAAAAAAACGAACGAGCGTGCTAAAACGCAGTTTTGGTCATTTTCGACAACCCAAAAGCGAGGGTCAGTTTCCCCACGCTTTTATTACAAGGAGCCGCCATGGATTTGGCATTCACGCCGGAGCAACTGCAGTTTCGAGAGGAAGTCCGAACCTGGGTCAATGAAAATTTGCCCCAATCGCTGTCCACCAAGGTACACCAAGCTCAACGCCTGAGTCGCGATGACATGCAAACGTGGGCCAAGATTCTTGGCAAAAAGGGTTGGCTCGGGTACGGCTGGCCCAAAGAGTTTGGCGGACCTGGATGGGATGCTGTCCAGCGCCACCTCTTTGAGGAAGAGTGTGCGCTGGCGGGTGCGCCTCGCATCGTGCCGTTTGGCCCAGTGATGGTCGCCCCCGTGATCATGGCCTTTGGCAGCCCTGAACAACAGCAGCGGTTTTTGCCCGGCATCGCCAGCGGTGAAGTCTGGTGGAGCCAGGGTTATAGCGAGCCAGGTTCTGGCTCTGATTTGGCTTCACTGAAAACCCGCGCCGAACGGCAAGGTGACCACTACATCGTGAACGGTCAAAAAACGTGGACGACTTTGGGTCAATACGGTGAGTGGATTTTCTGCTTGGTTCGCACTGACACCGAATGTAAGCCTCAAAAAGGCATTTCGTTCTTGCTCATTGATATGAAATCACCCGGTGTGACCGTCCGCCCGATTCGCCTGCTCGATGGAGAATGCGAAGTCAACGAAGTGTTTTTCGATAACGTGAAGGTACCTGCAGAAAACCTGGTGGGCGAGGAAAACCAAGGCTGGACCTACGCCAAGTTTTTGCTGGCGCACGAGCGCACCAACATTGCAGACGTCAACCGCGCCAAGCGTGAATTGGAACGCCTCAAGCGCATCGCCAAGCAAGAGGGCGTTTGGGAAGACCGCCGTTTCCGCGATGACATTGCTCGCTTAGAAGTGGACATCGTGGCACTTGAAATGATGGTTTTGCGGGTTTTGTCGGCTGAGTCCAGTGGCAAACAAGCGATGGACATTGCTGGCTTGCTCAAGATTCGAGGCAGCGAGATTCAGCAGCGTTACACCGAGTTGATGATGCTTGCGGCAGGCCCCTCGTCGTTGCCATTCATCTTTGAAGCCATGGAGGCTGGCTGGCAGGGCGATCAGGCCCATGGACTGTCTGGCTTCCCAGGCGATGCGCTGCACTGTGCTCCGCTCGCCGCCAACTACTTCAATATGCGCAAGACCACGATCTACGGCGGCAGCAACGAGGTACAACGCAACATCGTCGCCCAGATCGCTCTGGGTTGATTCAGGAGTAAAAAATGGATTTCAATTTTTCTGACGACCAAGAGCAATTGCGTGACGCGGTGAGCAAATGGGTAGACAAAGCTTACGACTTCGAGCGCCGGCGAGCCATTTGTCGCGACGAGCGTGGCTTCAGCCCCAAGGCATATGCTGAGATTGCTGGCTTGGGTCTTTGCGGGTTGCTCATCAGCAGTGACTACGATGGCATGGACATGGGCCCCATCGAGGCGATGGTAGCGATGGAAGCCATGGGCTCAGGCATCGTATTAGAGCCGTTGGCCCACACGCTACTTTGCTCGGCAATCGTTCAAGCGTATGCCGACGATGAGGTGAAGAAAGCATGGCTGCCTCGCATCGCTGATGGCAGTGTCTTGATGGTTTTGGCCCACCAAGAGCGTGGCGCTCGCTACCACTTAGACCGCTGCGCGGCACAAGCAACGCCAGCAGCCAATGGCTACACAATCAACGGCGTCAAGCATGTGGTCCCAGCAGGACAATATGCACAGGCCTACTTGGTCAACGCACAGTTGAACGGCGAGATGGCATTGTTCATTGTCGATGCAACTGACAGCCAAATTCAGCGCAGCAGCTACATCACACAAGATGGCTCTGCAGCAGCTGATTTGGATTTCCAAGGTGTCCAGGCCAACCTTGTCACAAGCCAAGGTCAGGTGGCACTTGAGCACGCGGTTGACGTTGGTATCGCATTGAACTGCGCCTACGCAGTTGGTGTGATGGACAAGGCGTTTAGCCTGACCGCTGAGTACTTGAGTACCCGCAAACAGTTCGGCGTGGCGATCGGCACCTTTCAAGCCCTGCGGCATCGCCTCGCTGATATGAAGATGCAACTTGAACTTGCGCGCTCGATGAGTTACTACGCGACGCTCCGTGTGAACACCTCGCCCGATGAGCGCCGCATGGCTATGGCCAGAGCCAAGTACCAGCTGGGCCAGAGCATGCGTTACGTGGGCCAGCAGTCGGTGCAGTTACACGGCGGCATCGGGGTGACCGATGAGTACGTGGCCAGTCACTACTTCAAGGTTTTGACTCAACTTGAGATGGTCTTCGGCGACAGCAACCACCACTTAGGTGAAGTCTCGGATCGCATGCAAAATGCGGCAGGAGTCTTTGTTTAAAGTGACCTGATGCGAGAAAAAGCCTGCGCTCAGCGCAGGCTTTTTTTTGCCAACGCTTCAAAGACAGTTGGGTACTGCAAATGCAATTTCAGATCTTTGGCTTGCCGATCGGTGATCAAACGACGCGACTCTGTCAAAAAGCTCAAAGTCATTGGCGTGAGGCGCTCACGAGCTTGCTCCAAAGTGATGCGCTCTGGGACTGGTAAGCCCACAGCCTGAGCAATTGCCTCTAGGTAGTCGCCAGATTTGCTATTGGATTCATCTGCCAAATGAATGGCTCGGTAAGGTGCTCTGCCCCAAATGGCTAAGCAGCAGCCGCGCGCTAAGTCTTGTGCATGGATTCGATTGGTATAGACATCGCATTCGGGTAACAGGGTCGGCGCGCCGCGTCGCAGGCGCTCCAATGGGTTGCCTTCGGATCGGTCCAGTGAGTAAATCCCGGGTGCGCGCAATACGGTCCACCTGGGCATGTGTTCACGCCAGCGCCTTTCGGCATCTGCACGACGGATGGCCCTCGCTGTGTGCGGACTCAGGCCCTGAGATTCGCGAACCCAAGCGCCTTGCCGATTGCCGTATACGCCTGTGGTTGAGATGTAAACGGCTGCACGCAATTTGCCTCGCAGGCTCAAACTTTGAACTGCGCGCTGGGTTCGTGTGTCCACTGAACCGCTCGCATTGGGTGGTACCGCATGAACGACCCGTTGGGCCCAGCCTGACCACCGACTGGCCGATCGCGGACAATCCAAGTCCACCACCGCTGGTACTAAACCCATCTGCCTCAACGACGCCACCTTGTCCGTTGTCGTTGTGGTCGCCACCACGTGCGCCTTAGAACGCAACAATTGTCCGATGCGCTCTCCGACGTGGCCGCAGCCCAAAATCAAAATCCGCGGCCGACGAAACCGCGCGGGCAATGCGCCCAAAGGGTTCATAGACATGCTGCTGCCTTCAGATTTGCGAAAATAAGGGTTTTACTGTTCACAGGCATTGAGTATGACATTCAACATCAATATTGAACCTAGCCAGCGTCAATTTAGCGCGCAGGCAGATGAAAGCCTATTGCTGGCTGCGATACGCCAAGGTATTGGTCTGCCTTATGGGTGCAAAGATGGTGCATGTGGGTCTTGCAAGTGCCGCTTGGTCAGTGGTGAAGTGTCGATGCAGCCCTATCAAGAAAAGGCGCTGACACCTGAGGAAGCCAGTCAAGGTTTGATTTTGACTTGCCGGGCTCGCCCGCTCTCTGATGTGGTTCTGGAGTCCAAGCAGGTGACTGCTGAGGGTGCGCTACCCATCCGGAAAATGCCTGCCCGGGTTGCTCGCTTGGAACGATTAACAGACGACGTGATGCGCATGGTCTTGCAACTACCTGCCGCAGAGGCTTTTGTTTATCACGCTGGTCAATACGTCGAATTTATTTTGCGAGACGGCGATCGGCGCAGTTACTCTATGGCCAACGCAGCACACACGCAGACCGAAGTCGGGGGTATTGAGTTGCACCTCAGACACATGCCCGGTGGCAAATTCACCGATCAAGTTTTTACTGAGCTCAAAGAAAAAGCCATCATGCGGTTGGAGGGCCCATTTGGCAGCTTCTATTTGCGCGAGGAAGCCGATTTGCCCATGATTTTCTTGGCTTCTGGCACGGGGTTTGCCCCCATCAAAGCGCTGCTTGAGCACATGGACTTACAAGGCGTCACGCGCTCCACCACCATCTACTGGGGTGGTCGGCGCCCGCACGACCTTTACATGGCCGACTGGTTGTCTGCACACTGTGCCGACCGCCCTCATCTGAGTTTCGTCCCCGTGGTTTCGGATGCCTTAGATCAGGACGCATGGACTGGCCGCACTGGGTTTGTGCACCAAGCTGTGCTTGATGATTGCCCCGACTTATCAGGCTTTGCAGTCTACGCCTGCGGTGCACCCGTGGTGATCGACTCAGCCAAGCGCGACTTCATCGCGCAAGGCCTAAACCCTGACCACTTTTTTGCTGACTCTTTCACCAGTGCGGCAGACGCTGCACAGGGTTAAACCTGCAACGCTGGGCCGGCATACCTCTTACAGCGGTTTACCGGCTCAACTTCCAGTGGCTTGGATCAGCGCCCAGCCAACAGTTGCTTGATGTCAGAGGCCAAGCCTGGTGCACCGCTGCCATATCGGTGGTACAGGCGGATGCGGCCTGCTGGGTCATACACATAGCTGCCAGCTGAGTGATCCATGGTGTAACTGGTCGGAGTGGGCCCATCTACTTTTTTGTAGTAGATGCGAAACGAATCTGCGACCTGCTTCAGTGCACCCTCGGGTGCATACAAAGCCAAGAACGTGGGGTCAAATGCGGCCATGTATGCCTTCATTACCTCTGGCGTATCTCGCTCGGGGTCCACGGTTACAAACAAGCCTTGCAAGCGATCGCCGTCTTCGCCCAGCAGTTGTTTGGTCTGAGCCAACTCAGTCATAGAAGTTGGGCAAACATCTGGGCACTGGGTGTAGCCAAAAAAGATCACGACGGCCTTGCCCTGGAAGTCAGCCAACGAGCGCGCTTGCCCGTTGTGATCGATCAACTCAAAAGAATTGGCGTAATCTGCGCCAGTGATGTCAATGCCCTGAAAAGAGGGCCGCTCACTGCACCCTAGCACCAGAGTAGCCATACCCAGCACGCACAGCGCACGGACCAAGTTGTGTCGCCAACTTTTTAGAACCATCAAAACCAACCCCTTGCGTAGTGATCAACCAGCAGTGCAGCAAAAAGCACCGAAAGATGAATGAGAGAGAAACGGAAAGTTTTGCGTGACAACTCGTCTGAGTAGTTGCGCCACAAAGCCCACGCATACGCCATGAAGCCAATTGACAAAATCATGGCCACCACTGCGTAAAGCACGCCACTCATTCCGTAGGCAAATGGCAGCATACATGCCGCAGCCAACACCACGGTGTAAAGCAATATCTGCAGGCGCGTGAACTTTGAGCCGTGTGTTACCGGGAGCATTGGTAGCCCGCTTTGGCGATAATCCTCGACCCTGTACAGGGCCAGAGCCCAGAAGTGAGGGGGTGTCCACAGGAAGATTATGAGGAAAAGCATCAGAGATTCGGTGCCAACCTCGCCAGTCATTGCCGCCCACCCCAAGACCGGAGGCATCGCACCTGAGGCACCGCCAATCACAATGTTTTGGGGCGTAAGCGGCTTCAATACAACGGTGTAAATCACGGCGTAACCGACAAAGGTTGCAAAGGTTAGCCACATCGTTAACGGGTTGACCCAAACATACAGAATGGCCGAGCCTGCCGCACACAGGAGCATAGAAAAAACCAAAGCTTGCCGCGTCGAGAGTTCCCCTTTGGCAGTGGGGCGCCATGCGGTTCGGCGCATTTTTGCGTCGATTTGCTGCTCGATCAAACAGTTGAAGGCTGCTGCTGCACCTGATACCAGCCAAATACCAAAACTGGCGATCGCTGCCAGCATCAACTCGGACGCTTGCGGCACGCGGGGAACGGCCAAGACCATGCCGATCAGTGCACAAAACACGATCAATTGAATGACCCGCGGCTTCATCAGGTCGTAGTACTGTTGGTAGATCGATTTTTCAATCAAGCCTGCAGGCGTGGTACTCACATTTTTTCCTTGTTGAGGTGACATCTTGCCAGCCAGCCCGAAATCACGATCACAGATGCTGCTGCACCACCAGTGTGGGCCAAGGCCGCCACCAGCGGCCACTCCAGGACCACATTCGAAACGCCACTGAGCAATTGCCAGCCAGCGAGTGTCCACAAAAGCAACCCAGTGGCACGCGCATGGGGGTGACCCCACAGGCGCCAACCAGCAAAGCCGAGAACCCCAAAGACGACCCATGCAAAAGTTCTGTGGGTGTAATGGATTGCCGTCAGCGCCTCAAACACAATGGGCTGCCCCTTGCCGTCCATACCCAGGGGCCGCCACAATTCAAAGCCGCTGGCGAAATCCATAGGCGCCCACCATTGACCTTGGCACATCGGAAAGTCTTGGCACGCCAAGACGGCGTAGTTTGTGCTCACCCATCCGCCGAGCGCCATTTGGACGTACAGCAAAGCGAACACCAGCCAAGCTAGGCGCTTGTATGGCGCAGGCTCATAGCTTGCCCGCCAGGTTGCAGTCAACTGAACCCTGTGCCATTGCAGCAGTGCCAGTAGCGTCATGCCTCCCAACAAGTGGGCTGTGACAATGACAGGCTGAAGTTTCATCGTGACCGTCCAAGCACCGAAGGCACCCTGCAAACAGACCCAAAACAAAGTGAACATCGGTAGAAATAGCCCTGGTTTCAGATGCTTTCTCCACCTCCAGGAAAGCGCCACTTGCACCACAATCAACGCACCGACCACCATGGCAGCGTACCTGTGAACCATCTCAATCCAGGCCTTGGTGTGGGTGACCGGGCCAGTGGGCAACTGGGCTTGCGCTTGGGTGATCGGTTCTGCTGCGGCCCAAGGTGAAACCGTGCCGTAGCAACCAGGCCAATCTGGGCACCCCAAGCCTGAGTCGCTCAGCCGTGTGAAGGCACCGAACACCACCAAATCAAAGGTTAAAAACAGAGTAAGCCCGACAAGCAAAGCCATGAAAACGACTGGCGAGCGCCCGCGGTGTCGCCAATACAGCCACCCCAAAGGCCCCATGGCAAGCAACAAGGCCAGTGCAAGCAGCTCTAGCAAAGGTGCCCATTCGACCAAAGCAACGTCTGTCATGAGTCGCGGCCTTCGGTGTCCCAAAACTGCGAGGCCTTGAGCAACTTGCGCAAATCCTTGCGCATTTTGTCCGGATCAGCATCCTTGGGGAATCGCATCATCCAATTGCCCAATGGGTCAACCACGTAGATGTGATCACTGAGGTCGCCGCCCTGCTCTGGCCGCAGCCATTGCGCTAACTTGTCCGCATTCACTCGCCAAGCAATGCCTTGCTCAAGTGCCGGCTTAAGCTCTTGGCGCACATCCAGTTCATCGGTGATGAGCCAAACCCAATCCATACGCATGCGCTCAGGCCCCATAGATTCGCGGAGTTGCCGCTGCAAATAGAGGCGCCACTCACAGTTCGCATCGCACGCCGCAGGTCCAACGCTGAGCAAGAGCCACTGCTTGCGCAATTCATTCATCGAGTGCGCCTGTCCATGCAAATCCGTGGCTTGGATATCTGGAATGTCTGGCTGTTCAGGAATCAGGGTGCCGTAACTGCTGGTAATTTCTGGCCGAATGACATAGTAGGTTAAGTACGATGCAATCACCGGAGCGGCGCAAACCAGCAATATAAACAGCAACTTGATGCGACCCGCTAAAACACCCGGGGGTTCAGACTTGAGCCCTGCAACCTCGTGCGTCGTCATCAAAAGTGGATCTTCAGCCATGGTTGATTCCTTGTTTGCGAAGCCTTCGTGGCCGCCATATTTGATACCAAATGTAAAGCAACGCAGCCAACGCACTCAATGCGAACCACTGCACGGCGTAGCCGTAATGGGTGTTAACTTTGGCTTCGATGGGATCCCAGTTGCGCAGCAACCCATCTGATAAGTCACCGAGTTGCTTCACGCTCATTGCACCGATGTCTTCACCCAAGGTTTGTGCATAAGCAGACCAGTTGAGGTTTTGCACCACCGCGCCCTCCCCTTGATCTTCACCCAATGTGAAATACTGAGATGGCGGCAGGGACAAAACGCCCTGTACATTGACGTAACCTGTATCGGTTCGGTACGGAGCAATGGCCAAGCGATCTGAGCGATGCCGGGGTATCCAACCACGCTGAACAACCACGAGGCGACCGCTCTCAAGACGCAGAGGTGTCACCACCACAAAGCCCACTGCCCCAGCCATCGTCCGGTTGTCCAAGTAGCGGGTGTATTCAGTGACCCAGCGGCCAGATAAGGCAACTGGACGGTGTTCGAACGCAGGCCCTGGCGTTCCCATTTGCCAATCATGCGCGCCTAGTGGCGCCCCTTGTGATTGGCGCTCTACCGCCGCTTGAATCGCGCGCTTTTCTGCAGCGCGATCGAGCTGCCAAAAGCCTAAGCGCGCGGTCACGACACAGGTCAAAATCGCAGCGACCAACACCAACCATTGGCGTCGCTTCATGACTCAGTCCTTGCGCAGCTCCATGCAGCCTGGCCCACCATGTCGGTGGATAATAGCGCCATGAAAATATTCGTCACATTGGCTTTTGTGCTCATCTTGATCAGTCTCGCGGCTGCCCTGTTTTTTATGATGCGTGGCAAGCCCCGCGAAGGCATGAGCGATGAACAGGTCCGCGCTAAGCGCATGGCCCAAGCACTGACGATGCGCATTGGCGTATCGGTGTTGCTTTTTCTCATCGTTTTGGTCTCTTACTCTCTGGGTTGGATTCACCCCACAGGCTTTGCGGCGGGTCAGTAGCGAGCCCTGTCGGCAGCCAGTCCTGAATGACTGACAAGGGGCTGCCAAACAAATCTGGCGCCCTCGGGCGCCAGATTTGATGAACTGAGGTGGGGATTACAGCCAGTACACCAAGATGTACAAGCCCAGCCAGACCACATCAACAAAGTGCCAATACCAGGCCGCGCCCTCGAATCCAAAGTGGCGTTCGGCAGTGAAGTGACCTTTTTGCAAGCGCAGGGTGATGAACAACAGCATCAACATACCCACAAACACGTGCAAGCCATGGAAGCCCGTCAACATGTAAAACGTTGAACCGTAAGGGCCAGAAGCGAGCGTCAAATTCAACTCGGTCCAAGCGTGGAAATACTCGTAGCCTTGGACACAGAGGAAAACGACACCCAGAGCGACTGTCATCCACATGAAAGCGATTGTTTTGGCTCGCTGGCCGGCCTGTATTGCATGGTGAGCGATCGTCAATGTCACGCCAGACGAGAGCAACAATGCGGTGTTGATGGTAGGCAACCAAAAAGGCCCCATCGGTTGGAATGGCTCGATGATGTCAGCGGGTGAACCTGTCGCACCAGCAGCGAGTGTCGGCCAAATACCTTGGAAGTTGGGCCACAAGACATCATGAATGGGGTCAGCGAGCTGGGGAAGTGAGTGAGCCCGCATCCACCACAAAGCGCTGAAAAAAGCCCCAAAGAACATCACCTCAGAAAAGATGAACCAGCTCATGCTCCAGCGATAAGACACGTCGATTCTGTCGCTGTACAAGCCAGCCTCTGACTCTCGAATGGACTCGGCAAACCAACGCCACAAGGTGACCAACCACCACACCAGACCCAGCGCCAGCGAATACTTGCCCCAGTCGTGGCCATTGATCCACTGGCCTGCGCCCAAAATAACAAAAAACAAGCCAATCGCTGCCATGACCGGATGGCTAGAGGGCCCCGGAACAAAGTAATAAGGCGTTTGGCCGTGTGATGCTGCCGACATGTTGACTCCTATGGTCGCTTTCGCTTTAAACAAACATTTTGTGAGAAGTGTATTGCGCAAACATTACGCCGCCGCAAGCACCCACTTCACCACCAACACTAACACTAGGACGAACAAGAGTCCGCCCAAAGCCCCAACGATCACGATCTGAAGTGGCGTGAGGCTACCAATATCATCTTCAAAGTCCGACTTTCGCCGAACGCCCAAAAACGCCCACAGCACGGCGGTCACAGTCGCCCACCACGTTCGGTGATTGACCAACGCCGCGCCTTCTTTCATCCCCTCGGACCTACCACTGGGACGACTTCAAGCGCCGCCTGCGGCGCAGCAGGAACCTTGCTACCGACTTCGAAGAAGGTGTAAGACAAGGTAATCGTGGTGACATTTTTGGGCAACTTGGGGTCGACCACAAAGGTCACTGGCCATTGCTTTTTTTCACCAGCTTGCAGGGCATACTCGTTGAAACAAAAGCACTCGACCTTGTGAAAGTACTGCGCCGTCACTTTAGGGGCATAACTTGGAATAGCCTGAGCAGACATGGCACGTGGCTGCGAGTTCTCAAACTCGTACATCACTGTAGCCATCTCTCCTGGATGAACCGTCAAAGTAGACTGAGCCGGCTTGAAGTGCCAAACACCACGTGAGTTCGCATCGAACTCGACGGTGATTTCGCGACTCAAGTCGATTTGCGAATTTTCTGGGTTGTAGCTGGCAGCGCCAGAGCTCTCTTGCTCTGCCGCAGCCAAAACATTGATGCCAGTGATTTCGCAAATGGCGTTGTAGATAGGCACCAGCGCATAGCCAAAACCAAACATGCTCAGCGTGATGACGCCAAGCTTGATCATCATGGTTCTGTTGTGTTTTTGGTTTGCCATCCGCTCAGCCCCCAAGCAAGACCACTTTGGCTACAAAACCCAACCCGAACACCAATGCACAGGACAGCACGATCAGTGCTGTTCGCACATTGGCTTTGCGTTGTTCAGGGTTACTGCTCATGAGAATCAGCTGACCACGCGAGTTGCGGTCTCATCGAGTTTGGGTGGGTTCTCAAAGGTATGGAAAGGTGCAGGCGAAGGCACTTCCCACTCCAAGCCTTGTGCTGAGTCCCACGGGCGCTGAGGCGCTTTTTCACCTTGGCCGCGCATCATCGGGATGACGATGAACAAGAAGAAGTACACCTGCATCAGGCCAAATCCAAACGCACCGATCGAAGACAACATGTTGAAGTCAGCGAACTGCGCAGGGTAGTCTGCGTAGCGACGTGGCATACCTGCCAAGCCCAAAAAGTGCTGTGGGAAGAAGGTCACGTTGAAAAAGATCAAAGATGCCCAAAAGTGGAACTTACCCTTGGCTTCGCTGTACATCACACCAGTCCACTTGGGCGCCCAGAAGTAGAAACCACCGAACAAAGCAAACAATGACCCTGCCACCATCGTGTAGTGGAAGTGTGCCACCACGTAGTAGGTGTCATGCAGCGCTTGATCAAGCGGCGCCATAGACAACACCAAACCGGTGAAGCCACCCATGGTGAAGACGAAGATGAAACCGATGGCCCACAACATGGGTGTCTCAAAGGTCATCGACCCTTTCCACATGGTAGCCACCCAGTTGAAGATCTTCACGCCAGTGGGCACAGCAATCAACATGGTCGCATACATGAAGAACAGCTGGCCGGTGACGGGCATACCCGTGGTGTACATGTGGTGCGCCCACACGATGAAAGAAAGAATTGCAATTGAGCCCGTGGCATAAACCATTGACGCGTAGCCAAACAGTTTTTTGCGCGCAAAGGTAGGAACAATTTGGCTCACGATACCGAACGCCGGCAAGATCAACACATAGACTTCGGGGTGCCCAAAGAACCAGAAAATATGCTGGTACATCACGGGGTCGCCGCCGCCTGCTGGGTTGAAGAATGACGTACCGAAGTGGCGATCAGTCAGTGTCATGGTGATGGCACCTGCCAACACAGGGATCACAGCAATCAACAAATAAGCGGTGATCAACCAAGTCCAAGCGAACATGGGCATTTTCATCAGCGTCATGCCAGGAGCGCGCATATTCAGGATAGTCACGATGATGTTGATCGAGCCCATGATCGACGATGCACCCAAGATGTGCAGCGCGAAGATGCCAGCATCCATTGAGGGACCCATTTGCAAGGTCAATGGCGCGTACAACGTCCAGCCGGCAGCAGGCGCACCGCCAGGCATAAAGAACGAAGCCACCAACATGATGGCTGCTGGGATCATCAGCCAAAAGCTGAAGTTGTTCATCCGAGCAAAAGCCATGTCGGATGCGCCAATTTGCAAAGGCAACATCCAGTTCGCAAAGCCGACGAAGGCCGGCATGATGGCACCAAACACCATGATCAAACCGTGCATGGTTGTGAATTGGTTGAACAACTCGGGGTTGACCAACTGCAGACCCGGATAAAAGAGTTCTGCACGAATGCCCATGGCACAAATGCCACCGACCATCAACATCGCAAAACTGAACAATAGGTACAGCGTACCAATGTCTTTGTGGTTGGTTGCGAAAACCCAACGACGCCAACCGGTGGGGGCATGGTGATGATCATCATGCGCGTGATCATCATGGTGTCCAAGAACTGCGCTCATCTTGATTCCTTCAGTGTTAAATACCCACGCAAGGGCTTCATCGGGTTATTGACCACGCAAGGCCATAACAGCCTTAGGCTGCACCGCTTGGCCTGTGCGATTCGACCACGTATTCTTAGCATAAGTCATCACGGCTGCCAACTCGGTGTCGCTCAATGATGACCATGCGGGCATCGCACCGTTGAGACGCCCCTTCAACAAAACGTCTGTGAACATCGCAATGTTGTCATCGCGCACGATGGCTGAACCGTCGAGCGCTTTGATGGGTCCACCGCCCTTGCCATTGGCTTGGTGGCAGGCCATGCAGTTAGATGCGTATACCTCAGCACCACGCTTGACCAATGCGGCGAGCTCCCAAGTTTTGTTGGGGTCGTCTGCCAGCGCGGCCATGGCTTTTTCTTGCTCTTGCACCCACGCTGAGTAGTCTTCAGCACTCAAGACCTTGACTTGAATGGGCATGTAAGCGTGCTCTTTGCCGCAAAGCTCTGCACATTGACCGTAGAACGTGCCAGTCTTTTCAGCTTTGAACCAGTTGTCACGAACAAAGCCAGGGATGGCATCTTGCTTGATCCCCAACTGTGGCACGTACCATGAGTGGATCACGTCTGTTGCAGTGGTGATCACGCGAATCTTCTTGCCGACGGGAACCACCAGTGGATTGTCAACCTTCAACAAATAGTCGTCTGGCAGGTTGGTGTGGTCGCCGATGTTGGAGAGCTCGCGCTGAGCTGGATCCAAGGTAGAAAGAAAGCCAATGCCCTCGCCCTCACCTTTGATGTACTCGTAGCCCCACTTCCATTGCATGCCGATTGCCTTGACGGTGATGTCCGCATTGGACGTGTCCTTTTGTGCCACCAAAACTTTGGTGGCCGGCAACGCCATACCGATCACGATCAGGAATGGAACAATGGTCCAACCCAACTCGACCCACAATGGCTCGGGCAAATCTTGCGCCTCATGACCCAATGAGCGACGGTGCTTGAGGATGCTGTAAAACATCACCCCGAACACAACCACAAAGATGACCACACAAATGGTCAAGATAAAGTAATTCAGCCAGTGCAGCTCTTCAGCGATTTTGGACGCTGCGGGTTGCAGGTTGATACCGTTCACGGATGGACCGCCCGGCAAATCGTTGACCGCGTAGGCTGCTGTCGTCAATAGTGCTGCGAAACCTGCAATGCCGTTTGCCAAAGCATGTGTCACCGCTCGCCAGTGGCGTTGGCTCTTTTGCCCCAATGTCATGGTTGTGCTCACTTTTCTCTGTGTACGCCTTCATGTAGGCTTGGCTAAAACTCAACCCCTGATTAAAACAAAAAAATCGTGTCTTTTCTGCTAAGTGCCAGAAAAAAATCAGGGTTTTTACGAGTCCAGCGCCGGTCGAGGAAACGCAGCCTCTAACCACCAGTGCCCACAGACTTGAGCATTTCTTTCATGCGCGACACAGAAATGGCGGTTTCGCCAGGCTGAGCCTTGACGGATTTTGGCGCGATGGCTTGACCCCAAACCACCTCAACTTCAAGCACCAACCGTCCTTCTGAGTCACGAGGCAGCTCTCGCTGCAACGCGTCCTCAAACGCGCGCCGCCAAGAGCGGCCCCGACAGCCAGCAAATCGGCCTTCGTGCGTGTTGACACCCATGGCGCGCAAGTCTTTCAGCAATGACAGGGCGGATGAATATGTGAGGCTCAATCGCGAGGCATCCATAACAGGGTCCGCAAAACCAGCCTGAACCAACATATCGCCCCAATCGTGCATATCAGTCAGTGGCGCCATGGCTTCACCCCAAGCGTATTTCGCATGTATGCGCCTGAGGTCTTCCAATGTGTGAGGACCGAGTGCGGAAAACATCAGAACCCCGCCAGGCCTCAGGGCGTCCATCCACTGCTGCATGAGGGCTTGAGGCATCAACTCACCACGCAAGCCCATGTTGGCCCATAGCAAATCGACTTTTTGAGATGGCGTCCATTCGTGTGGTCGCTTGGTCCATGGCCAGCGGCTCGCAGGCTTTGTGCCTTTGCCGCGCGAGGCCTCGGGCTCAAACACCCACCTCTGGGCTTTGGGCGCGTGTTTGCCAATGGCAACATGGGCCTTCATGCCACCCCATGAAGGGGCCCAATCCAGCCAATCTTTTGGCCGATCGACAAACCAATCCAGCCGCTGCGCCATTTGGGCCGCCACCTCCTCGTGCAACCACGGGGGACGCCCAACGAACAATCGACGCTCTCGCTGGAGGGCGGCAGCATGCAAATTCGGAACAGGTAGGTTTGACGGGTTCATTGCGTCGGGGCACATTGGGGATCGGTCACGAAACAATCGCGCACTGCAGTATAGACGCGCGCCACACCAAGGAGAGCCTATGCGGTCGATCTTCCAGGCGTTGACGCTGGCCCATTGGCCATCGCGATGCGTGATGTGCGGTGCTTGGCCCACACCCAAAGGCACTCACCCCTGGTGCGAGGCCTGCGACCAGATGTGGGCAACGACACAGCCGAGGTGCGTGCGGTGCGC
>Ga0181561_10002971_pt1 | contig 14944 bp, 8 predicted proteins | sample 011ome_19_FD_133760 | JGI IMG/M metagenome (GOLD analysis project Ga0181561, IMG submission 133760) | Coastal salt marsh microbial communities from the Groves Creek Marsh, Skidaway Island, Georgia - 011510BT metaG (megahit assembly) | ecosystem: Environmental > Aquatic > Marine > Intertidal zone...
CAAAAATTTCAGGAAAATAGTTTCCTATCTCTTCGGCCTGCATATCGACCACTCCAAAACCTTTGATGCCCGGCGTATCGATAATGCTGATGGCCTCATCCAAATCAAACATTTCGGCAAAGGTGGTGGTGTGTTTCCCTTGGTTATGCGTGTCAGAAATATCACTTGTTTTGATATTTAATGAATGATCAATTAAATTAATGAGAGAGGATTTTCCCACCCCAGAGTTACCAGAAAACACGGAGGTTTTGTTTGTCATTTCTGACTTTACTTCGTCAATTTTTATGTTTTTTTCTACCGATGTTTTAATGCACCGATATCCAATTTTGGAATATACCTCTACCATCGTTTCTAATTCAGCCAACTCTGTGGTAGAAAGCAAATCAATTTTGTTAAAAATCAATACTGTTGGTATGTGATAGGCTTCAGCTGTCACTAAAAAACGATCGATAAAATTGAGGTAGGTTTTGGGATAGTTTACCGTCACAACTAAAAATGCCAAATCAATATTGGAGGCGATGATGTGTGCTTTTTTGGATAAATTCACCGACTTTCTAATGATGTAATTTTTTCGTGGTTCGATTTCCACTATCATTCCGTTATCGTCTTCCTGCAGTTCAATTATTACAATGTCTCCTACTGTTACCGGATTGGTTGTTTGGATGCCCTGAAGACGAAACTTTCCTTTTATACGACAAGAAACAATCTTTCCGTTTTCCAGTTTTACTGAGTACCAGCTACCAGTTGATTTTATGACTAATCCTTTTTCCAATCGGTTGTTTTAGGATTCAAAGATACGGTAATTCTAGTCAAAAGAAAATTCCATTTTTTTCAAAAAACAGAACTAGTTAGCTTCGTATTTTTTGGCAAACTTCACCATTTCCGAGATAAGTGATTGGCTTTTTTTCTCTTTTTGGTGATAGAATATTCAACTCGTGGAGGTTCTTCTCCAAAATTAGCCGAGCAGATTTAGCACAATTCATCTTGAAGGAGGTGGAGGAAGAAAACTATTGGTATCAAATGCCATTTATTAGCTACTAGCGTAGCGATACTATCTAACCAACAGAAGAAAGACACTTAAAAAACTGAGTGTCTTTTTTTATTTAAACTCATTTGGAATTTCTTTTTTTTCAAGGAAAACCAAAGAGTTATAACCTTGTTGGTTGAAAATTCTTTATTTTTAAAGAATAATTCAAAATCAATTTTGAGGAAATGTCGATAGAAATAAAAAACGTAACCAAAGAATACGGACTGCAAAAAGCACTTAATGAAGTGACTTTTACGGTAAAAAGAGGAGAGATATTAGGGTTTTTAGGACCTAATGGAGCAGGGAAATCAACGTTGATGAAGATTATTACTTGCTACATTCCACCTACCTCTGGAACTGTAATAGTAGACGGTTATGATGTTCGAGAAGATTCATTAGAGATAAGAAAGAAAGTGGGATATTTGCCTGAGCACAACCCTCTTTATTTGGATATGTATGTGAAAGAGTATTTGAGTTTTATTGCTGGATTACATAAACTACCAAAAAAGAAAGAAAAAGTATCAAACGTGGTCGAATTAGTGGGGTTAGAAATCGAACAAAACAAACGAATAGGGGAGTTGTCCAAAGGATACAAGCAAAGAGTAGGGCTTGCGCAGGCGCTTATTCATGATCCAAACGTGCTTATTTTGGATGAGCCTACAAGTGGACTGGATCCAAATCAACTAGCCGACATTAGGGAGGTCATAAAACGAATTGGTAAAGAAAAAACTGTCATGTTCTCCTCCCATATTATGCAGGAAGTAGAGGCGATTTGTGATAGAATTGTCATTATTAACAGAGGTAAATTGTTGGTAGATCAGGATGCCAACCAAATTATGAAGGCTAGTTCCGACAGACAAATTGTCCGTGTAGAATTTGATCAGATTGTTTCGAAAAATGAGCTAAAGCAAATTGTCGGAGTAAGTAAGGTTAGGCAGTTGGAGGGCAACGAGTGGGAAATAAGTTCCCTTAAGTCTCAAGATTTAAGAGCTTCAATTTCTAAATTTGCAGGTGCAAAAGGAATTTTGGTGTTGTCTTTACAGAAAGAAACTCAAAAGCTGGAAAATATTTTTAAAGATCTTACTCACTGACCCGAGTTGGCGTATAAAATTACCTAAATCAATAAGGAATGAAATTTAAATTAGTATCGGATTTTAAACCAACAGGAGATCAGCCAAAAGCTATCAACGAATTAGTGGAGGGCGTGAACTCAGGAGTGGAGAGTCAGGTACTGTTGGGAGTTACTGGATCTGGTAAGACATTTACTGTGGCAAATGTGATTCAGGAAACAAACAAGCCAACTTTAGTTCTTTCTCATAACAAAACCTTGGCGGCTCAATTGTTTGAGGAATTTACTAACTTCTTCCCCGAAAATAGGGTAGAGTACTTTGTGTCGTATTACGATTATTACCAACCAGAGGCATATTTACCCACAACTGGAACTTATATCGAAAAAGATTTATCGATCAATGATGAGATTGAAAAATTGAGAATACGAGCTGCTTCAGCTCTGCTTTCTGGCAGAAAAGATGTAATTGTCGTTTCTTCTGTTTCCTGTATTTATGGAATCGGAAACCCCACGAATTTTAAGGACAGAATACTTCAAATCCAAAAGGGCATGGTGGTTACAAGGAATACTTTTTTAGCCCAGTTGGTAGATAATTTATATTCTCGAGCCGGCTTAGACTTCGAGAGAGGAACCTTTCGAGTTAAAGGAGATACCGTAGATATCAATTTGCCCTATGCTGATTTTTCTTTGAGAATTGGTTTTTGGGGAGACGAAATTGACGAAATTGAGACTATTGAAACAGATTCTGCAAGAAGAATCGAAAAATTTGATGAATACAGTATTTATCCAGCTAATATATTTGTGACAAGTAAGGACACCATTCAAGGAGCAATATACGATATCCAAGAGGATATGTTGGTAAGAATTGAGGCGTTTAAGGCAGGAGGTCAACACTTGGAGGCGAACAGACTAGAGGAACGAGTAACTCTCGATTTGGAAATGATAAGAGAATTAGGGTATTGTTCTGGAATAGAAAACTACTCTCGTTATTTTGACGGACGGGCAGCGGGGTCAAGGCCGTTCTGTTTGTTGGATTATTTTCCTGATGATTTTTTAATGGTAATTGACGAAAGCCATGTGACTTTGCCGCAAATTCGTGCGATGTATGGGGGTGATAAATCAAGAAAAATAAATTTAGTAGAACACGGATTCCGTTTGCCTTCTGCAATGGATAATCGACCTCTTAAATTCGAGGAGTTTGAACAAATCACGAAGCAAACGTTGTATGTTTCGGCTACACCAGCAGACTATGAATTAGAAAGAGCAGAAGGAGTTTATGTAGAGCAACTTATTCGACCAACTGGACTCTTAGATCCCCTCATTGAAGTAAGGCCAAGTAAAAATCAAATTGATGACTTACTGGAGGAAGTTCACAAAACCATTGTCAAGAACGAGAGAGTTTTGGCCACAACTCTTACCAAAAGAATGGCCGAAGAATTACAGAAATACCTAGAAAAAGTTGGTGTTAGAAGTAGATACATACACTCAGACGTTGATACTTTGGACAGAATTGAGATAATTCAGGATCTGCGGAAGGGAGTGTATGATGTTTTGGTGGGAGTTAATTTGTTGAGAGAAGGTTTAGATTTACCCGAAGTATCACTTATTGTAATTCTAGATGCAGATAAGGAGGGCTTCTTGAGGTCAGAAAGAGCTTTGGTGCAAACAGTGGGAAGAGCAGCCAGAAATGTTAATGGAAGAGTGATAATGTATGCAGATAAAATGACTAATTCGATGCAGCGCACCATCGATGAGACCGAACGAAGAAGAGGAATACAGATGGCTTACAACAAAAAACACGGGCTTGAGCCAAGACCTATCAAAAAGAATTCAGAAAATACTCCCTATAAATTTGAAAATAACCTTGAGAAGATTCCCACTCTTGCAGCAGAGGAAGAAGTGGAGTATCTTACTAAAAATCAAATTGAAGAGAATATAAAAATGAGTCAAAAGGCAATGGAAAAAGCCGCAAAAGAATTTGATTTTGTGGAGGCTGCAAGGCTCAGAGATTCAATTAAATTATTAAAATCTAAATTGCCCGCGTAAATCAAACTAGTTGCTAAAGCAACCAAATGCCATAATGTGCGTAATTTAAAATATAACACATAACATATGAAGAAAATAGTTGTAAGCTCCCTTTTGTCAATATTCACTTTGTTGACTTATTCACAAGTTACTCCAAGTAGTTCTTACCCAGTTATCCCAGGAAAAACTGTACCTTTTGATGGTGAGAAATGTGCTTCACATTACATGGATGAATTTTTAAAAAGATTTGACCCTGCCTATTCTTTAAACAGGCAAATGATTGAACAGCATACTCAGCAGGTACTTCAAAACTCCTCAGTTTCTCGTTCTGGAGGAGTAAACCGAGGTGTGGTTTATACAGTACCCATCGTGTTTCATGTATTACATGAAGGAGAAGCAGTGGGAGACTCTACCAATATTTCGGATGCACAAATTTATTCATGTATTGCAGCATTGAATAGAGACTTTAGGCGAAATTCTGATGATGGCGGTATCGCTCAATCTGGACCACTTGGAGCCGATGCAGAGATTGAGTTTTGTTTGGCAAGAAGAGATCCTAGTGGAAATTTTACAACGGGAATTACCAGACATGATATGTCTGGGGTTCAAGGCTACCTGGATAGCGGTGTTTATCATAGCGGAACATGGAGAAGCGATGCTTCCATGAAAGCTATGGTGCAGTGGAATCCTGCCCAATACATTAATGTGTGGGTAGTAAATAAGATTAAGAGCACTACCAATATTTATCAAGGAGGTGGTGGTGGAGTTATTGGATACGCTACTTTTCCTGGAGGTTCGGCAGCCTCTGATGGAGTGGTTATTCGGTTTAGCGCTACAGGAAATGATATTTCTGGTACAAAAGGATACAACTTGTGGTCGGCTACGAATGACAACAGAGTGTTGACGCATGAAATGGGGCACTATTTTAATCTATATCATACTTTTCATAATACCAGTTCGTGTACAGTTGCAACACCTTGTGCAACCTCGGGAGACTTGTGTTGCGACACTCCTCCCACGACCGTTGGAACCGGTAATGCCTGTGTAACTTTAGCTTGTCCTTTGGATAACAAAGAAAACTACATGCAATATCAAAATGGGGCTTGTGCTTCTGACTTTACTCCAAATCAAGTCTCTAGAATGAGAGCTGTTTTGGTTCCTGGGGGAGCCAGACATGCCTTGACAACGAATCAAAACTGCTCATCACCTTATCAAATTAACCCTACATTGGCAAGTGTTTTCTATCCAGAGGATACAGTTTGTTCGAATCTTATTCCAGGGTTTGCAGTTGTTTGCAATGGAGGCAATGATACATTAACCAGCTTTCAAGTAAATTATGATATCGATGGTGGAATTTCAAATGTACATTTTTGGACAGGAAAAATTGGTCCTTTTGAATGCGATACAATCGCATTGCCAGCATTAGCCACCACGGCTGGTCCTCATACCTACAATGTGAGAGTAGATTCTACCCTCATAAACGGAACACTGAATGATGGGTTTCCAGGTAATAACCTGATGTCAAAAGGATTTGTTTCAAAAAGTGGATTTGCAGTTTTGGTGGATATTAATACTGATTGTAGTGCACAGGAGATATCTTGGCTGATAAGAGATACAAATGGCACAGTAAAATTAAGTGGGAGTGGATATACCCAACAAGTTCAAAATATATTTGAGACTGCTTGTTTAGATTCTGGTTGTTACGAATTTGTAATTTATGATTCGTGGGGAGATGGACTCCAAGGAAAAGGGTTTTGTTCTACCAATGGTAATTTTAGAGTAACAGATGCCGGAACAGGTCAAGTGATTTCGAAATCAATAAACCCAAATTTTGGAGATTCGTTGGTTACATCATTTTGCTTGCCTTACAACACCGTGTTGGTTCCCGGGTTTACAGGTTGTGATACGGTTTACCCAAGTTATCCCGTATATTTAATGGATACTTCAATTTCTTTTCCGGCTGCTTACAAATGGGATTGGGACTTCGGTGATGGAACAACTTCTGTTCAAAAAAATCCAGTTAAGAGTTATTCTACTGTGGGAACCTACAATGTAAAGTTAGTTTTAGAAAACGCGGCATCAAAGGATTCAATTACTCAGGCAGGATGTGTGGTGGTAATTCCAACTCCACCCGGTTTTTGCGATACTCTTTACAACTATGATAGAGTACTTGATTCAATGATTTTTTACAAGTTATTAGGGACATGGGGGTACTATCCCGGACACAATGGAGCTAATATTACGGGTTATGCTGAACCGTTTACACTTACCGGTGCTACAAATTCTGTTCAAAGAGTTGTATTGCCTGTAGTACAAGCTGATGCTGGAACGGCAAACTCCTCTTTTGTAATAAATATTTATGATGACAATGCTGGGACTCCAGGAACTGTACTTTCATCAGATACAATCAGAATTAATTCGTTAGTCGCAGGAGTAAGTAACGAAGTATATTTAACTACACCGCCTTTCATCACAGGGAATTTCTGGGCAGGTATCGAATTGGATTATGGTAATGGCGATACCTTAATCATTACTACTGCCAATAATAGAATTGGAGGAACCAATACCACGTTTGTTAAAACAGGAGGTATTTGGCAAAGTTCGACTGGAGTTGCGGCAATCAACACCTCAATGGGAATTCGAGTGATATACACAGATTTGCCAGCTACCGGAACTCTTAATGTTTCTAGAAATAGATTGTGCCAAGGTCAAACAACCAATTTTAGTGCAACGGGATTGGCAAATTATGATTCATTAAAGTGGTTTTTCCCAGGTGGAACTCCTTCTTTTTCTACCAATACGAATCAATCAGTGACGTACTCCACTCCTGGAACCTACCGAGCAATTCTATACCTTGAAGGAATTTGTTCAAACGATAGTTTGATTACTACCATTAAGGTAGATACCGCGGGAGCAACGGCAAGTTTTACTGAGTCGTCTCTGGCTATTTGTGAACAAGATTCTGTTTCTTTTGACGGAACGGTAAACGGAAACGGAACCATTTATTGGACTTATCCAACTGGTATCCCTTCGTTATCCAATCAAGAAGATAATACAGTATTTTTTGCTACTCCAGGTGTATACCCAATAAAAATGAAGGTAGACAATGGTTGTGGGGCAGACAGTGTCACAAAAACATTAACGGTGAGAGGGTATCCAAATACATCAATTTCTCCCACGGACACAACTATTTGCGATGGATCATCTATTGCCCTTACGATTAATGGTGGAACAGGTTTTTCTTGGAGTACTGGTGGTTCAACCCAAACTATATCGGTTGCTCCTTCGACTACAACTAGATACTGGGGAGTAGGTAGTAATGCAAATTGCGTTGGAGATACTGCTTATGTCACAATTACGAATAATCCTATACCTAATGTTGTGGCAAACGCAAATCCTACCCTGGTGTGCTTAGGAAGTGCAATTTATTTTAGCATGACTGGATCCAATGCCATAACTTATGACTGGGATTATGGGGATGGAACAACTTCTTCCACTCCTAATGCCTCGCACATCTATTCCATACCAGGAACATATACCGCCACTGTAAAAGGTACCTACGGACTGTGTGATAGCTCCGCAAGTATACAAGTAATTGTAAACGATTGTACAGGATTAGAAGAAGATAATTTAGCTTCTTCCATTGTAGTGTACCCAAACCCTGCCAATAGATTTTTAAATATTTCTATTCTCGAAACTAACATGGAACAGGTAACTATGGCAATTTTCAATAGCTCCGGAAAAATGGTTCATAGCTCAGTGATTAATCCAAAAACTGAACAAACAACCATTGATGTGAATGAATTTTCTGAGGGAGTTTATTTAATTCGATTTAATGCAGAGAACAAAGTGGTGACGAAAAAACTAATTATTGTGAAATAATTGCCATTTTTCAGTACAATTTGAAACACCGTTCGAAAAATCGAATGGTGTTTTTTTATGATCTAAGCTGAATAAACATAGTCTGCTTTCCCTTTATTTCAAATTTTGAATGGAGAGGTTAAGAATATCTTCGTTTCTAGTCTTTTTCTTGCGTATTGTGTACGATTTTTTTTAAACGAAAAGGGGTTTTATGATTCTTTATAAAATATTAATCGCAAGATAATTCTATCTTTGATAAAATTATCAGTAGTGAAAAAGAACCTAATAAAAATTTTAAAAATTATCCTTCCTCTTGGAATCGGTATATATTTGACTTGGTATTTTTATTCCAATTTGTCACCGGAAGGAAAAGCTGGAATCCCAAAAGCGTTTGCTGAGGCCAATTATTTTTGGGTGTTTTTATCTCTTGTTACTGCTTGGTTGGGTCACATGAGTAGAGCATATAGATGGCAGTTTTTAATGGAACCTTTAGGTTATAAACCTAAGCTCATAAATTTATATCATTCAACAATGATTGGGTATGTGTTGAATTTTACCATCCCAAGAAGTGGAGAGATAGGAAGACCAGGTTTCCTTTCAAAAAAAGAAGAGTTACCTTTCGACAAGGTGTTTGGAACAGTGGTGGCAGAGAGAATTATTGATGTTATTATGTTGCTTGGGATTACATTCGGAACCTCCTTGCTTGTCGGCAAAGAAGTGATTGACGGATTTACCAAAACGGACAATGAATCGGGGAATTCCTTTGTTCTTAAAGGTATTATTAGTTTCATTATTTTGGGAGGAATTGGAGTGCTTTTTTCAAAAAAACTAAGAAAGATTTTTTTGGAAAAAGTGAAGGGAATGCTAGAAGGAGTGAAGACTATTTTTACGATGAAAAAGAGAGTAGCTTTTATTTTTCATACGCTTTTCATTTGGGTAACTTACGTGCTTTTAATGTGGTTTATGGCTCTTAGTTTAACTGGAATGGAAACCATCGGAATCAAGGAATTGATGGTGGGATTTGTAGTAGGAGCAGCAGCGATTGCAATTACCCCTGGTGGTATAGGTCTCTATCCTTTATTTATAACCGCAGCACTCGTATATTTTGGATATGACAAAGATCTAGCTTCAAGTTTTTCAATTTTATCTTGGGTGGTTCAAACTGCATTTTTGGTAGTAATGGGAGTGATTTCTTTGTTTGCCATTAATGTAAAATTCAATGTGATGGATACCGAAAATGAGGTGCCAAATTCTAAGATATAAGACATGGCCAAAATAAAGAAAACATATTTCTGCCAGAATTGTGGTGCACAATCACCGCAATGGGTCGGAAAATGTCCGTCATGCTCGGAGTGGAATACGTTTGTGGAGGAGATAGTGTCAAAAAATGAGAAAAAATTATTTTCCACTGGGCCTGCCACCAAGAGAATATCAAAACCCATAGCAATTGGCGAGGTTTCGGATGAAAAACACAACCGAATAATCTTCAAAGATTCTGAATTAAACAGAGTTCTGGGTGGAGGGCTTGTTCACGGATCGTTGGTTTTGTTTGGTGGTGAACCAGGAATAGGAAAATCAACTCTGATGCTTCAAATGGCACTTCAGCATTCGAAGGCAAGAGTGCTTTATGTTTCGGGCGAGGAAAGCATGAAACAAGTGAAGATGAGAGCAGATAGAATTGGTCAAACTTCCGAAAATTGCTTTTTATTGAACGAAACAAAGCTCCAACACATATTTTCTCATATTGATGAGTTTCAGCCTCATATTTTAATCATTGATTCTATTCAAACTCTTCATTCGGAATATTTGGATTCCTCTCCAGGTAGTATTTCTCAAATTAGAGAATGCACAGGTGATTTAATGAAATTTGCCAAAGAAACGCAAACTTCTGTATTTATTATTGGACATATTACCAAAGATGGAAGCATTGCTGGGCCAAAAGTACTGGAACACATGGTGGATACAGTTCTACAGTTTGAGGGAGATAGGAATCACATTTATCGTCTGTTGAGAACCACCAAGAATAGATTTGGATCAACCAATGAACTTGGAATTTATGAAATGCAAACAGGAGGACTGCTACCTGTCCTCAATCCATCTGATGTCTTGCTGAATAATAATGATGAGGCTTTGAGTGGTGTAGCGATAGCTTCTACCATGGAAGGTATGAGACCCATGCTTGTTGAGGTACAAGCTCTTGTGAGCACAGCTGCTTATGGCAATCCTCAACGAACCACTACCGGATTTGATACAAAGCGATTGAATATGTTGTTGGCAGTATTGGAAAAGAGGTGTGGATTTAAACTGGGTGCAAAAGATGTGTTTTTGAACATTACGGGAGGAATTCGGGTGAATGATCCAGCTATTGATTTAGCCGTTGTATCTGCCGTGTTGTCGTCAAATGTTGACTTACCTGTAAGTAAAGAAATTGCCCTTGCCGGAGAGGTTGGACTTACCGGTGAAATTCGCCCTGTTTCTCATATAGATCAGCGAATTACTGAAGCGCAAAAGTTGGGCTTTGAAAAAATGATTGTCTCAAAATACAATAAAGGTGTAAAACAATCCGATTTTGATATTGAGCTCATTCAGGTGGGTAAAATTGAGGAGGTTTTTAGGCATTTATTTGGCAGTGAGTAAGAAATTTTCCAAAAAAATACATTGGTTTAATCCTCCTAAAAAAAGAGGTGTTTTTTTCTGGTAACTCAGAAATAGATTCTTGTTAATTCCCCAAAATCTAATCTTCTGCCTGTGGTTGTTTTCATAGATAATCGTGATACTTCTACTTTATGGGTAGGAAAAATAGCACTAGCTGTTCGTTTTATTTCTTTCGCATCCAATTTTGGTGAATAGGTATTAATAACAATAAAACCACCTGGCTCTATCAATTCTTTTGTCGATTTTAGCAATTCTTGGAATTTGTCTTCTAGTTTCCATCTTTCTTTTTTTACTCCTATCCCAAAAGCAGGAGGATCCATAATAACTCCTCTGTACTTGTTTCCTCTTTTTGCCTCTCTTTGAGCAAATTTAAGCGCATCCTCCAGTACCCATTTTATGTCGCTCACTCCAGAGGATTCCATGTTTTCCTTTCCCCAATTGATTACGTTTTTTACACTGTCGCAATGTAAAACCTCCGCATGATTTAATCTTGCCACCACGGAAGCGGCTCCAGTGTATCCAAACAAATTCAATAGTTTGTGATCTTTTTGGACCTTTTGTTGAATAAAATCCCAATTAGTTTGTTGCTCTGGAAAAAGTCCAACATGTTTAAAATTGGTAATTTTTAAATGAAATATAGCCTTGCCATACTTTATTTGCCATTCGTCCTCCGCTTCGGCATTTCTTTTTATCCATTCGCCCGAGGTTGAGGTGTTTTCTATAAATTCAAAATCTACCTTTGCTCTCCAGTCTTCTTCGGAAAGTACAGGAGGGAAATAAGCATTTCGGTCTGGTCTGATAGTGTGAGTATTGCCCCATCTTTCCAGTTTTTTTCCGTTTCCGGCATCCAGTAGTTCGTAGTCTTTCCAGTTCTCAGAGTAAATCGTATGCATGGTTCGTTCTATTTTGTCTACAAAGTTAATGGGATTACATTAGAATCATCCATAATTAGACTGATTCTTAGAAAAATTAGTAGAGGGAAAGTTCTCCTCTAATCTACCCAAAATAGTTCGCTTGAAATTCTATCGGCTAATAATTTTCCCGATTGAGAAAGCGTGTAATTATTTCCAGCTTGTACCAAGGAATTATCGAGAATAAATCGCTTGCTTTCCTTCACAAAGTGAATGGCAAATTTTGGTTCAAAAGTATTTTTTATATATCCCAAATCAATTCCCCAGCTTGTCCTCAGGGAAGTCATTACGTATTCGTTGTAACGAGTTTTTTCATCGAGTTCCTCCTCTTCAGCGATCCAGTTATTTTCTCTTGCTCCTTTTATGTAACGGGCATTATTTGCCACGTTCCATCTCCTTGTTTTTCCATTAAAACTATGCGCAGATGGCCCAACCCCAAGAAAATGAGTTTGTTTCCAATAGGAAGAATTATGTTTAGAATGATGTCCTTTTTTACTGAAGTTTGAAATCTCGTAGTGTTCATACCCATTGTCCGTCAGTATTTTAACTAGAATTTCGAACTGCTTTGAAGTGACTTCTTCGCTCGGCAATTCATATTTTCCTTTAGAAATATCGAAATGCATAGCCGTTCTCTCTTCTGAGGTCAAACAATAGGCAGAAATATGATTGACATCTAAGGCCAAAGCTTTTTTGATGTTTCTTATCCATTCCTGTTCCGTGAGGAAGGGAATACCATAAATGAGATCAATGGTTAGGTTGTCAAATCCTGCTTCCTTGGCATATTTAACGGCATTGGTTGCTTGTAAAATGGTGTGCGAACGATTCATGAATGCAAGATCTCTTGCCACAAATGATTGAATCCCGATACTCAATCTATTTACACCACAATCTTTTATTTCTTTCAGTTTTTGTTTATTCAAATCATCTGGATTGGCTTCCAAGGTAATTTCCGCATTGGATAGCAGTTCGTAGTCATACTGAATAGTGCTTAAGATACTCAATAGTTCTTCTTTAGTCATCAAGCTCGGGGTTCCTCCTCCAAAATATACCGTGTTGATTTCTTTGGTACCTAGGTATTCTTTTTTTTGAGAAATCTCTTTATTGATACAAGCAATCAACTCCGATTTATTCTTCATCGAGGTAGAAAAGTGAAAGTCGCAATAGACACATGCTTTTTTACAAAACGGAATATGAATATAAATACCAGCCAACTGTTAGTTTTTTTCAAAAGTACTGCTTTTTTAACTAATTTTGGAAGATGTTTACTCCCAGAAAATCAGCCTTTTTTTTCTTAATTGCACTTGGTTTATTAATCACTAGCAAGATTATTTCGTTGGTGTATTTTAGTTTCAGATTTACAGGAAATGATGATCTTATTTTTTGGCAAATGGCGAGAGATTATTCTCACGGGATTTTTTTTGAGCCATTTATGTATGGACAGAATTATAACTATGGCATTGAATCGCTGTTTTCCATTCCGTTGTTACAGCTCGGAATCCCTTTCCAATATGCGCTTCCCACTACCACTGCCTGGATGGGAGCTTTTCCTTTTGTTGTTTTTTCCGTTGGGTTTTACAGAATAAAACAGTTTCTTGCCGCTATTCTTTGTTTGTCTATTCCTGTTTGGATGCCAGCAGAGTACGATATTCTCACCTCAATCACCCGTGGTTTTGTCAATGGATTATTTTTTACGTCATTCTTTGTTTTTGCTTTGGTTCGTCCTACCCGTCAATCTTCCTTTTTGTTATTTGGACTGTGTGCCTCCTTGGCATTTGTAACAAATCCAAATTCAGTTTTACTCTCTGTTCCTGTTGGAGTGTATTTATTATTGGAGAATAGAACCTCCCTCAAGTTTTATGGTTATTTTTTCATTGCCATGATTCCTCCCTTAGTTGTTTTTTACTTTTCCAAGCAGTTTTATGAGCTACACCCAGATAATGTGGTTCACCAATTACCAGAGCTAACCTATGCTTTTTCTCGGGTTTTAGAAACCTTGGTCCAATTGGATAGATCTTTTGCTTATTTATCTCCCTCTTTTTTTTGGTTTCATTGGTCTATACTTCTTGTGTTGACGGTAGGAAGTATTTTCTTAATGAAGAGAGATTGGAAAATGGGGATTGCCTTATTTCTTGGAATGATATTTATTTTGTTTTCGCTTGGGATAAATAAAGTAGAAGAGGGTGTCGGTGTTCTATTTTTTTCGCCCTCGAGAATGTTTTTAGCAGTACCAATTTTATTCGCTTTATTGCTCAGTTGGTTTTTCCGTGGGAAATATGCAAACCGATATTTTTATATTTTGATTGCCATGTCGGTGCTCTCTGTCGGAATGAAATTAGTCACTATTGAGTCTATTGTAGCTCTTCATACTTCCGACAAAAGTTATGGTCCCGTAGCAATAGAAAACATAGAAATTTTGAAAAAGGAATGTACCAGGTTCGAGGGAATTACTACTAAAAACAATGTGGAGTTAGTCGTATTTACTCTGTCTTCTCTTAAGAATGTCCCTGAAGTTTCTTTTTATAATTTTGGTTGTGAATTACTGATTCCCAATTTTCCTGAGTCCTCTATGCTTCACAAAGAAAGAAGGACATGGCTATTTGTAAAGCATCAAACGGAAATACCTAAAACGCTATTATTTCTTAATTATGAGTTTAATGAAAACCTCTTGAGGACTGCAAAGCTAGATTATGAGGTTATTTCTGAACTTCCTAATGCTTTGTTACTAAAAAATAATTCAAAATCACTTCCTGAAATCTGCGAGCTTCTCGAGTTGCAGTATACTCGGAACAAAAACTAGAGGAGGGAAACAACTCCTTGAAAAAGAGCAGTAAGATTTTTTTCGGCTTTGCCTGCAACAGCGATAATTTCTTGAATATCTACCGGTTGTAAATTATTGTAGTCACATTCATCAGTAAGTACGGATACGGCTAGTACAGGAAGCCCCATATGGTTTGCTGCAATTACCTCTGGAGTTGTAGACATTCCAACAGCATCTGCTCCTATGATATCTAAATACCTGTATTCTGCCGCAGTTTCGAGCATGGGCCCCTGAACAGATACATACGTTCCTTCTCTCAGTGTAATTTTTTCAGATTCAGACACTTTAAGAGCAATTGATCTCAAATGAGAGGAATAAGGCTCGCTCATGTCCGGAAAACGAGTACCAAGTTCGGGTATGTTTTTCCCGATTAGCGCATTCGACTGAAGATTGATATGATCAATAATAAGCATTAACTCTCCTTTTTTGAAATTTGTATTGATTGCTCCAGCTGCATTCGAAACCAACAACTTAGAAATTCCAAGCAACTTCATTACTCGTACAGGAAAAACAATCTGATTCATTGAGTATCCTTCATAGAAATGAAATCTTCCTTGCATCGCAATTACTTGTTTGCC
>Ga0181561_10002972_pt1 | contig 14938 bp, 6 predicted proteins | sample 011ome_19_FD_133760 | JGI IMG/M metagenome (GOLD analysis project Ga0181561, IMG submission 133760) | Coastal salt marsh microbial communities from the Groves Creek Marsh, Skidaway Island, Georgia - 011510BT metaG (megahit assembly) | ecosystem: Environmental > Aquatic > Marine > Intertidal zone...
GCAGCAATAGCGATGAATCACCCTTCGGGCGTGGGGTACGTCGTGGGGGCCCGGCCTGTCGAGGTAATGGCGTGGGCGCGCTCGAAAGGTTGCCCTTGGGATGAGAATGTGTTCGCCTTTGCCGTATTCCACAACACCACTGACTTGGTCGCGTGGATGTACGCGAGCGGCTGTCCGTGGAACGAGAAGGCCTGCGCGAACGCGGCGCATTCCGGAAAATTCGAGATGCTGAAGTGGTTGCGCGCGAAGGGCTGCCCATGGGACCACTGGACGTGCACGTACGCGGCGGGTGGCGGCCACCTCGAAATACTGAAGTGGGCTCATGCGGAAGGCTGTGCTTGGTGGGATAAAATGATGTCCGCGGAAGCCGCGAAGCATGGACGTCTCGAGATATTGAAGTGGTTGCGCGCGGAGGGCTGCCAGTGGGGCACCAATACGTGCGCGAACGCGGCGATGGGCGGCCACCTCGAGGTGCTTCAGTGGGCGCGCGAGTACGGCTGCCCGTGGAACAAGTTTACGTGCGCGTACGCGGCGATGGGCGGCCACCTCGAGGTGCTGAAGTGGGCGCACGAGAACGGCTGCACGTGGGACGAGTACACGTGCAGGGGCGCGGCGAAGGGCGGCCACCTCGAGGTGCTGAAGTGGGCGCGCGAGAGCGGCTGCCCGTGGACGGGGGACACGCGCCGACTCGCGGCTTCGAAGGGATACGTCGAAACCTGAGATGCCGGCGCGAGACGGCGCTTCGAACGAGAGAGCCGTGACGCTGGACGAGCGAGACGAGAACGAGACGAGAACGAGACGAACGATGAACACGAGCAGAACAACTTTTGCAATCGATCGAGACGTATTACGCGCGCGCGCTGGAGTATCGATATAGTACACCATCCGGTCTACCCCTCGAGTGCGCGCTCTCTCACGCGGCGAGGATGAAGCGTGACAAGACAAGCGCACTTTCAATAGTACGAAGACTACAGACAACCTCATTTCTACGGAACACTCTCGCTCGAAAAAAGTTCGCGCCGCCTCGGACTAACACACCGAGACGCGCGTCTCGGGCTTCTGCTGCGCGTCCGTCTGCACACCCCTCGAGGTGGTGGGCCGCGCGGCGTTCGTCGCGAAGCGGCGCGCGAGCTCGCCGGTGGCGGAGCCTCCGGGCGCGGAGACGCGCCGGCGGCGGGACGACGCCGCGGCGCGCGTCGTCGCCTGGAGGACGCCTCCGGGCGGGCTCCCGCCGGGCCCCCCCCCGCCGAGCGGGGGCCCGATCCCGCGTGCGCCGAGCTCCAGGAAGCTGGCCTTGCGCCTGGCGGCGGCGTCGACGCGCGCGTCCAGTCTGGCGCGTTTCTGCGCGGACGAGCGCGCCGCGCGCACCTCGTGCGTCGCGCACGTCACCACGGCGCGGCGCACGAAGGCGCGCGCCTTTGCGGCGACGGCGTCCGTGGCGCCCTCGCGGCGCTCGGCGGCGCGCGCGAGCTGCGCGTCCAGCCTCGCGGCGCACAGCTTGGGCGCGACCGAGTCGGACAGGCGCCTGCGCTCGACCACGTGCGACGCGCGCTCGACCACGAGCGCAGCCTTGCACTGGCGCAGGCGCACGTCCAGCTCGCGCAAAAGCGCGGCGTTGGCGACGCGGCGCGCCAGGCGCGAAGCCGTCTCGGCGCTCGCCGCCCGGGCGCGCGCCGCGGCGCGCGCGGCGGCGCGCGCCGCGCGCAGAGAGAAGAAGGAAGCCTTGAGCGCCACGCGGTTGGTGAACGCGTCGCGCCTGCGCGACGCGCGGTGCATCCGCACGTCCAGCTCCGCGCGGCGCTCGGAGCCCTCGCGGCGGCGCGAGAGCGCCACCGACTTGACGCGAGCGGCGGAGTCCGCCGCGCGAAAGGCGACGGCGTCGAGGCGGCGGCGGCGCGCCTCCGAGGCGGACTCGAGCTTGCGCTCCACCTTCGCGGCGACGGACGCGCGGCGCTCGAACACGCGGGACTCGACCGCCGCGGCGCGCGCGGAGGTCGCGGAGGCCTTTTCCGCGCGCGCGCGGAGGTGGCGCGCTCGGAGCGCGGAGGCGGACTGGCGACGGCGGGGCGGACGACGGGGCGATCGTTTCGTTTCGGTCAGATATGTAACTCTTTTTTTCGAGGAGCGGCGCGGTTTTTTGAAACGCTCGAGGTTGGGTGCGAATCGCAGTCGAGGAGGTCGATGCGTTGAAAAGTCAACGCGAGGAAAAGGGACAAGTGTCGTGGGTTACGCACCTCCAGGCGTCGGTCGATGGAGGAGCGCCTGTACTGCGTGACCTGCGACTCGACGAGCGCCGCGACGTCGTGGACGTCGGAGACGCGCGCGTTGTGCGCGGCGGCGTTGGCGCTGACGCGCGCCTTGCGCGAGGCGACGATGAGCTCCTTGCGCGCGACCGCCTGCGGGCAGGGAAGACGTCGTGTCGTTGTTAGCGGCATTGTCAACGAACCGGGAACGGGGACGCGCGGGCGCGACCGCTCGCGCCCGCGCGTTCTCGGGCGGGAGCGAGACGCGCGTCAACGGCGTAGTCGCGCGGGACGCGACGAGCGCGGACGTCGAAAGCGATGGCAGAAGAGGAACGATGGAAGGCGTGACGCCGCGCGGGTGCCACGATTCGGTCAACGTTTCGGGACGTACCTCCGGGGAGGCGCCGTGGCGCGCGGGGAAGCTCCTGGCCTTCAGGCGCGCGGCGACCGGAGGCGCGGCGCGGGGCTTACCCGCGTGAACGGGCACCTTGATGACGATGGAGGGGGCGGTGGCGAGGGACATGGCGGACGCGCGTGCGTGGGGAAGTGGCGCGCGCCCGGGCGTTTCGACCGAGAAAAATTTCGAAACGACGACGCGCTGACGAGCGACTCGTCACACTTTTGACAAGACAGGTGTGACAAAAAACGCTTTTCTTTCGCGGCGCTTTACGGGTACGCGCGGCTCGCCGCGGCGTCCTCCTCGCGCTCCTGCGCGTCGCACACCTCCGCGTACTTATCCTCCGAGAGCAGATCGCCGTCGCGCACGGCCGCCTGCAGCGCCGCGCGCGTCACCCGCACCTCCGCGATCCATCCCTTCTCCGTGCCGCACACGACGCCGTACGGATCGGCGAGCGCGCTCGCGTTGATCTCGACGACTTCGCACGCGAACGGCGCCGCGAAGCGTCTGTCCCCGCTGGCGTTCGCCCACACCGCGTGGTACAGCTCGTCGCTGGCGGTGCGTTTGAAGCCCTCCCAGGATAAAACGCAGACATTTTCGTCGCGACGGAGTCTCGAACCCGCCGCCGCGACCGCCGCGATCGCCTTGACGTCGCCGATCTCGTCGAACGCCCGGTCCGCTAACCCGACGCGAACGAACACGAACTCGTCGCTCGCGCCGCTGGTGGAGGGCTCCGGCGCCTCGGTCCGAACGCGCGGGCGCAGGATTTCGTGCGTGCGCGTGTACATGGGCGCCCCCGCGAGGTCCGCGGAGGCGGCGAACGCGCGCGGCGCGCCCGCGAACGACCGCGGGGCCGACGCGGGGACGCGGAGCACTGCCCACGATGACGTGGCCGACAAAGCGGACGCGCAGGTCGCGGGCGCGCGCGGCGCGCGCGCCCCACGCGCGAGGAGCGCTGCGGCGCGGCGGGCGGACGCAAGTGCGGAGGAGACCATGGCGGTCGGGCGCGTGCCGGGGGAAGGGGCGGACCTGGGGGGCACCGCGCTGTGCGTCCACGCGACTCGGCACCGCTATCTTGTTCGCCGGAGCACGCGCGAGCGTTTTCGGCCGTGCAGGTGTTCGATCGGGTTCATCGGTGATTCAAGGGTCGGGCGTTCTGGTTTCGAGGCGGGTTTTGACAGGCATAGTTTGAAAGCCAGATGGATCGTCTCGACCGGGAGCAGAAAAAGTCGCATTTAGGGTACGCTCCGGCAGAACGCGACGCGCGCCGGCTGGGGAAAGCCCGGCGACCCGCGGAGTAGACCGTCGGGAGGGCGTGGTCGTTGCCTGATAGCCGCGCCTGAACCCCCGGGCGAGGGGCTCGAGCGCGAAACGCCCCGGGCGGCACTCGGTACAGCACCGCCGCCGCCGCTTTTCGCTGAGTTAACTCTCGGGATCCGCCGCCGAAAAGGCCACCGCCTCTGGTGCGGGCGCGGGTGCGTTCGCGCGCGTGGAACGCGGCGAGCGGAGTCATCCGTAGCACGCGCGACTGAGCCGTGAGAGACGACAAACCACGACGATGGCGACCCCGATGGACGCGCCTTTGGTGTGCCCCCCGGTGGCGCGCCCCGGCTCGCATCCCGGCGCGAGCCAGCAGGAGGCGCCTCTGGAGTACAGTAAGACGCCCTTCGCCGAGCTGGACGCGCCGCGCAAGATCCGGTCCGTGAAGTTCTCGCTGATGTCGCCCACGGAGATCGGTAAGTGCGGCGTCTTCCACGTCTTCGAGCGCAACCTGTACCAGATGCCGCAGCGCGTGCCGCTGCCGAACGGCATCCTCGACCCGCGCATGGGCACCACCGACAAGAAGGGCGCCGAGTGCGCGACGTGCAAAGGCAAGCTCATCGACTGCGCCGGGCACTTCGGGTACGTCAAGCTGGAGATGCCGGTGTTCCACATCGGCTACTTCAAGAACGTCATCGCGATCCTGCAGCAGGTGTGCAAGACGTGCTCGCGGGTCATGGTGTCCGAAGAGGAGAAGCAGCAGTACCTGCGGCGGTTCCGGTCGCCGCGGCTGGAGATTGTCCCCCGGCGCGCCCTCTCCAAGAAACTCGCCGAGAAGTGCAAGCGGTGCCGGTCGTGCCCGCACTGCGGCGCCGCGAACGGGGTGGTGAAGCGCGCGGGCGCGTCGCTGAAGATCGTGCACGAGAAGTACAGCAAGAACCCCGAGCTCATGGAGCAGTACATGGGCGAGTTCGAGGAAGCGGCGAAGCACAACGAGCAGCTCCGGGCCAACCTCGGGCGCGTGCAGGATGATCTGAATCCCATTCGCGCGCTCGGGGTGTTGCGCAAGATCTCGCCCGCGGACTGCGAGCTGCTGGACGTCGCGGACCGGCCGGAGCACCTGATTTTGACGCACCTGCCCGTGCCGCCGGTGTGCATCCGCCCCAGCGTGGAGATGGACGGCGTCGCCGGGTCCAACGAGGACGACGTGACGATGAAGCTGATCCAGATCATCGAGGTGAACAACGTGCTGCGGCAGGGCTTGGAGAAGGGCCTGGCCATCACGAACCTGATGGAGAACTGGGACTTCCTGCAGATCCAGTGCGCCATGTACATCAACAGCGAGCTCCCTGGTTTGTCGCTGCAGTACCAAGGCCCGGGAAAGCCCCTGCGTGGGTTCGTGCAGCGGCTCAAGGGGAAGCAGGGGCGTTTCCGCGGGAACCTCTCCGGGAAGCGCGTCGACTTTTCCGGCAGAACCGTCATCTCGCCCGACCCCAACCTGCGCATCGACGAGGTGGGCGTCCCGCTGCACATCGCCAAGAACATGACGTATCCCGAGGTGGTGTCCAGGCACAACATCGAGAAAATCAGGGAGTGCGTCCGGAACGGCATGAACCAGCACCCCGGCGCTAACTTTGTGCGCTTCAAAAACGGAGGCACGCAGTACCTGAAGTACGGCGACCGGAGGAAAGTCGCCGCCGAGTTGAAGATGGGCGACACCGTGGAGAGGCACTTACGGGACGGCGATGTCTTGCTGTTCAACCGCCAACCCTCGCTGCACAAGATGTCCATCATGGCGCACAGAGCGCGCGTCATGCCCTGGCGCACGCTGCGGTTCAACGAGTGCGTGTGCACGCCCTACAACGCCGATTTCGACGGCGACGAGATGAACATCCACTGCCCGCAGACCGAGGAGGCGCGGGCGGAAGCCGTCGAGCTCATGTCCGTGCACAACAACCTGTGCACGCCCAAGAACGGGGAGATTCTCGTCGCGGCGACGCAGGATTTCCTCACCGCGAGTTACCTGTTGACGTCCCGGGACACCTTCCTGGACCGCGCGATGGTGGGCCAGCTCGTGGCGATGATGGGCGACGCGCTGCTCTCGGTGGACCTCCCGACGCCGGCCATCGTGGCGCCCGTCGAGCTGTGGACCGGGAAGCAGGTCTTCAGCGTGTTGATCCGCCCGAAGGCCTCGGACCAGATCTTCGTCAACCTGGAGGTGGCGGAGAAGCAGTACACCAAGAACGACGCGCGGGCCATGTGCCCCGAGGACGGGTACGTCACCATCCAGAACTCCGAGATTGTCTCCGGGCAGCTCGGCAAGGCGACGCTGGGGAGCGGCAACAAGGCTGGTTTGTTCTACGTGCTCAACTCGGAGTACGGCGCCGCGGTCGCGGCGACGGCGATGAACCGGGTCGCCAAGCTCTCCGCGCGGTGGCTCGGCCAGCGCGGGTTCTCGGTCGGCATCGACGACGTCACGCCGGGGCACGTCCTGCAGACGGAGAAGGCGCGGGTCGTGGCTCGCGGGTACGCCGACTGCGACGCGCGCATCGCCGCGTACAAAAAAGGGACGCTGGCGCTTCAGCCCGGGTGCGACGCCGAGCAGACACTGGAGGCTGAGGTGCTTGGTATTTTGAGCACGGTGCGTGAGACGGCGGGCGCGGTGTGTTTGCGGGAGCTGCCGACGCACAACGCGCCGTTGACGATGGCGCTGTGCGGCTCGAAAGGGTCCACGATCAACATCTCGCAGATGGTGGCGTGCGTCGGGCAGCAAGCCGTGGGGGGCGCCCGCCCCCCGGACGGTTTCCACGGCCGGTCGCTGCCGCACTTCCGGCGCGGCGAGAAGACGCCCGCGGCGAAGGGCTTCGTGGCGAACTCGTTCTTCACCGGCATGCGCCCCACGGAGTTCTTCTTCCACACCATGGCGGGCCGCGAGGGGCTGGTGGACACCGCCGTGAAGACGGCGGAGACGGGGTACATGTCGCGCCGGCTGATGAAGGCGCTGGAGGACCTCTCGCTGCGCTACGACGGGACCGTGCGCAACAGCACGGGCGGGATCGTGCAGCTCGCGTACGGGGACGACGGCCTGGAGCCCACGGAGATGGAGGGCAAGGACAAAAGCTCGCCGGTAGAGTTCACCCGGCTGGCGCAGCACGTCAAGGGGCTCGTGCCGCGGCGGCGCGCGCCGCTGGTGGGCGAGGCGGAGGTGACGGCGGCGCTGGCCCGGGTGGGCGTCGACGCCGCGCGCGACGGCGCCGAGGGCGCGGCGCGCGCGGTCAAGTCCGACGTGGACGCCGTCGCCGGGGGCAGGCAGAAGGCGGAGGATGAGGAGATGGCTTTTCTGGCGAAGGGTGCCGAGCGGGTCCCGAGCGCCGCGGACCGATCCAAACGAAAGGCGAACGAAGACAAAGAACCCGGCGCCTTACCGCGGAAGGGTCGCGGAAAGGCGTCGGAACCGCGAGACGCGGCGGCTCTTCCCGACGTGAAGCGCGAAGCCGTCTCTCTCGGTAATTCCCAGCGGAACAGCGTCGGAATGTCTGCGCTGTTCAAGTACGAGCTCGTGCGTTTCGCGCGTTCGCACTTGACCGCGCCGGCGTCTTCGTCCGAAGGCGACCCGGGAGTCGGCGCGACGGCGGCGCAGCTGGAGACGTTTTTGGATCGGTGCGTTTCCAAGTACCGCGCGAAGCGCATCGAGCCGGGCAGCGCCGTGGGCGCGGTGGGCGCGCAGTCCATCGGCGAGCCCGGCACGCAGATGACGCTCAAGACGTTCCACTTCGCGGGCGTGGCCTCGATGAACATCACGCTGGGTGTCCCGCGGATCAAGGAAATCATCAACGCCGCCAAAAACATCTCCACGCCCATCATCACCGCCGCGCTCGCGCGCGACGACGACGTCGTCGCCGCGCGCATCGTCAAAGGTCGCGTCGAGAAGACCTCGCTGGGAGAGGTGTGCAAGTACGTGCACGTCGTGCTGCACCCGCAGGCGTGCTACCTGGAGGTGCGCCTGGACCCCGAGGTGATCCGCGCGCTGCAGCTGGACGTCACCGCGAAGACGGTGCGACACGCGCTGCTCGCCGCCGCCAAGCTCAAGCTCAAGCCCAACCGCGTGCTCATCGCCGGCGGGGACGCGCTGCACGTGCTCCCGCCGGACGACGTGGGCGGCGCGCGCGGCGGCGGCGGCGCGGCGGCGGCGGCGGCGGGCCCCGCGGCGCACCGGCGCGCGCTGTTCCACCTGCAGGCGCTGCGCACCGCGGTGCCCTCCGTGATCGTGCAGGGCATCCCCAGCGTGAGCCGCGCGGTGATCAACGACCTGGGCCGGGGGAAGTTCAACCTGGTGGTGGAGGGCACGAACCTGCAGGCGGTGATGGGCGCGGAGGGCGTGGACGGCGCGCGCACCACCACGAACCACGTGATGGAGGCGGAGCGGACGCTGGGCATCGAGGCGGCGAGGTCGTGCATCATCAAGGAGATCAACGACACGATGAAGGCGCACGGCATGAGCATCGACGCGAGGCACAGCATGTTGCTCGCGGATGTCATGACGTACAAAGGCGAGGTTCTGGGCATCACGCGCTTCGGCATGGCCAAGATGAAGGACAGCGTGTTGATGTTAGCGTCGTTCGAGAAGACCACGGACCACTTGTTCGACGCCGCGCTGAGGGGGCGCGTGGACACCATCGACGGCGTCTCCGAGTGCATCATCATGGGTATACCCATGCCGGTCGGCACGGGCATGTTCCGCCTCAAGCACCGCAGCATGCGCCTGGAGGTGGCGCCGGACGACGAGGCGGTGGCGCTGGGGGGCGAGAACGAGGGCGACGGCCAGGGGGGCGCCGCGACAGGACCCGCCGAGGACGGGGACGACGCCGCCGCGCTCGGGGGGGGGTCGGGGCGCGTCGCCGCGGGGCTCGCCGTCGACGCGGAGAACCTGGTGCTGCCGAAACGGCCGCCGCTGCTGTTGTCGGTTGCGTGAGCGGGGTGAACCGCGAGAGAGGATGCGCGAAGAGGATGCGCGCGACGGTCGGTTTGTCATCGATAAACTTTTTTGGCAGGAAACGTGTTTGGTGTTTCGGTGTTTGACGAGCGACGCGCGAGTGGGCACACCTTCGAACGCGCGACGCCGATTTTAAACAGAATCCGTGGCGCTCGATCGGCGGGAGGATGCCTCCCCCCAGCAGCCTCGGGGACGACCTGTCCGATGACGACGACGTGAGTCTGGAGACCGGGGCTGCGGCCGCGGCCGCGACGGGGAAGCCCCCGGCGCGACCCCCACCCAAGCCCGCCGCTCTGCCGATCAAAACAACCGTCGAGGCGCCCAAGGGCATCCCGCAAGATCTCGCGGCGCTGTTCACCTTCGACAAGCCGCGCGCCTCCTCGAAGCCCGACGTCAAGGCGCACATCGCCAAGGTGCTCGGGAAGCGTCGCGCGAGCGTCATCGCGAGCAACGCCAAGGAGCCCGAGGAGGGCGACGGGGAGCCCAAGAAGGGCGGCGAGAAGCTCGGCGACGCGTCCGGTTCGGACTCGGACGGGTCTCCCGTGGTCCTCTCGAAACAGATGCAGCGGCTCGTGGACGACGAGAAGGCAGACGAGAAGCGCCAGAGGCGCCTACGCGTCGCGTCCGAGGAGGCGAAGAAGATCCAGGAGGAGGAGCGCAGGGCGCTCGCGAGCATCAAGGAGGCGATGGCCGCCAGGCAGGAGGAGGCGGAGACCGTGAAGGACGAAGTGCGGGCCAAGGCGGAGGAAGCGGCGGCGGCCATCGGCGCCGCCGACGCCGACGACACGCCGTACCCCTCGGCGTTCGTGCGCGCGCTCGACGACCACGCGTTCGGCTCCGCGGCGATCGAGCGCCTCGCGCCGCGGTGCCCCGCGCCGACGCCTGGGACGCTCAAGCCGTTCGAGAACGCCGCGCGGCGCCGCGTGGCGAAGGCCGGGGGGACGGCCGGGGACGCCGACGCCGCCGTCGCCGAGGCGCTCCGCGAGGCGCTCGAGGGCGGCTTCCTCGCCGCCGCGTTCGCAGCGGAGGTGGACAGCGCGCTCGGCCTCGAGCGCGCGCGGGCGATGATGCCCGCCACGCCCGGCGCCGACGGCGCGACCGATGACGACGCTTCCGAACGGGCGGAGACGAAGGGAAAAAGCGTCGCCGACGACTCGCGCGCGGGACGGGACCCCGCGTGCGACGCGGCGACGGCGCGGTGGCTCTTCGACGCGGCGACTCGCCCTGAGTCGTCCAAGAGCGTCGCGCTCGGCGCGCGCGACGCGCTTCTCGCCGCCGCCGGGTACGAGCCAATCGGGCTGGACGCGAGGCAGCCCCCGCGGCGACGCAGGGGGGTCTTCGCGCTGCCCGTCGCGCGAAACCCGAAAGCGTCGAAAGATCTCGCGAAAGCCGAAAGCCGGGGACCCGGGGACGGCGAGGTTTCGCGTCGGGAAATCGACGCGCGCGCGCCCGCGCTGGCGTGGGCGCCGACGGCGGGCGAAGTGCTGGAGGCGTTGAGGCGCCTGGGCGTGCGCGCACCGGACGTCGGCGAGCCCCTCGCGTCTTCGCTTCCCGCGTCTTCTGTTCCCGGCGGCGAGAACGCGGGCGCGGCGACCAAAGCCTCCGCCGCGACGAGGAGGACGAAGAGGAACGCCGAGACGAAAGCCTCGCGTCTTCCCGGCGAGCGGCGCAAGTCGGCGTCGCTGAACGCGCTCGCCGAGGACATGTCCCTCTCCAAGAGCATCTCGAAGAAGGAGAGCAAAGAGGGCTCGTTCCCCATGTCCGGTCGATCCGCGGCGGACACGCGCGACGCCGCCGCGCTGATGCGCCCTCCGCCCGGGGCGCTCAAGCCGCAGCTCCTCGCCGCCGCGCAGCTCCTCGCCGCGTGGTGCGCGCGCGACGGCGACGGCGGGAAAGGCGCGCGCCTTTCCATCGCCTCGGACCCCGCCGACGCCGCGTCGCTCCTCGCCGCGCTCGCGGCGCTGCGGCTGGACCCGCGCGCCGCCGCGCTCGCGCACGTCGCCGACGACGCCGCCGCCGCGCTCCTCGCCGCGGCGTCGCGGACGGCGGACGAGAAAACCTGGGCCGCGTTCGAGCGGGCGGCGGCGCGCGCGGTGGCGCGCGTGGGCGCGACGCACGCCTCGCGGCTCGCGGCGACGCGCTGGGTGCCCTGGTCATCCGTGAGGGAGCAGCGCGTGCAGGACGCGGCGGCGCTGGTGGCGCTCACGGACATACAGGACGTGCTCGCGCCGCACGTCAAGCGCGCGCTGGCGAACGCGAAGGCGTCGCCCCCTCTCCCCGGATCGCGCGATCCGGGAGGGAAAACGGGAGGGAAAACGGGTGGAAATAAGAAGGGGAAAAGAGGCGACGTCGCCCGAGGCGAGGCGTATTCGGCGAAGGCGTCCGTCCCGAATTGCCAAAACGTTTTGGCAGACGCCGTCGACTTGCAGTCGGCGGCGACCGCGACGCTGGGCGGCGTCGTGGTGGACGGCCACACCACCGCGGAGGAGGCGTGGGCGCTGGTGAGCGCCATCCACCACGTGGACGTCGTGCTGCACGCGGGCATGGCCGAGCCGACGAGGTCCGGAACCGAAACCGAAACCGAAACCGAAACCGCAAACGTCGCGCAGCGGTCGTTCATGAGCTTCCTGAAGGACGTCAAGGCGAAGGTGCCCCGCTCGAACAAAGCCGGTCTGCAGGCGCTCAAGACGCTCGCCGTCGCGACGTACACCAGGCACCAGCGCGCGCAGCAGCTGCGCGAGAGCAAGAGCGACCGGTGACGCGATACGCGGAAGAAGGAGGAGCTAGGATAGACTAGCCGGAGGCGAGCGTAGAGGAGTGACACGTTCTTAGCTAAAGTATCATGTTATCGCGACGCGCTAATGGAACAGCATGACACCCGTGTCGGCGCGTTTCGCGACGAGAAACGCACGCAGCAACGCCGCGCGGTCGGCCGTCGACCCGGCGAGCAGTTTCCTCCCCATCTCTGCCAGCGAGACACCCTCGTGCGCGGCGAGCGCGGCGACTACGTCGTCCGCGTCGCGAGCGTCGCGAGCCTCGGGCGTATCCGCCGCCGCGCGCGAGGACGCCGCCGCCGCCGCGCGCGCGCGCGGATCCGCCGCCGAGCGTTCGTCGCCGCCGACGAAACGTTTCGTCGAAAGCGTTTCTCGCGCGCGCTTCCCGGCGCGGCGCGCGCTCGGTTCGGCGTTGAAGTCGTTCGCGCTCGTTCGCTGCTCCTCTGCGCCTCTACCCTCGTGCTGGCGCGCCACGAGCACAGCGCGGCGGCTGCGCTCGCGCTCGGCCGAGGTGGTTGTGCCGACGATGCGGTCGTGCCTGTGCTCGTACAGCACGCCGTCCGCCTCGCCGGGCCGGGAGTCAGCCTGTGCCGCCGCCTCGCCCTCCGCCGCCGCCGCCGCCGGCGTCGTCGCGCGCGCCAGTCCCCCGGCTGATCCCGGCTGGTCCCGCGCCTTCTCCACGCGGAACGAGCCGCGCGCGGAACGCGGCGCGCCCTCGTCGCCCTCGTCGCCCTCGGAGACGCCTTTTTTTCTTTTTTCGTCACCCTCCTCCGCCTCGCGCTCGCGCTCGACCAGCTCCCGCATGCGCACGTGCTTCCCCCGCGCCACCTCGGCGAAGACGTTGGCGACGCCGAAGAGCTCGCCCTTCTGCTCCTTGTCCCCTTGCACGCCCTCGAAGTAGCGGCGCTCCTCGACGCCGTCCACCGCCACGTTGCTCTGCTGCTGCTTGTACACCTGGCGCTGGTACACCAGCTCCTCCAGCGTGCCGCTGGTCAACAGGCGGTACACGTCCACGTCCCGTCGCTGCCCGATGCGGAACGCGCGGTCCTGCGCCTGCAAATCGAGCGCCGGGTTCCAGTTGGGGTCGAAAATCACCACGCGGTTGGCGGAGACGATGTTCAAACCGACGCCGCCCGCGCGCGTGGAGAGGAGAAACGCGAACGTGCTCCTGGACGCGTTGAAGTCGTCCACCACGCTCTGTCGGTGTTTCGTGCTCGTGGACCCGTCCAGGCGCGAAAACACGTACCCGTTGCGGGTCATGAACCGCTCCAGAACGTCCAGCAGGCGCGTGCTGACGCTGAACACGAGCACTTTGTCGTTTTGCGCGTGCCACAGCCGCAGCAGCTTCTCCAGCGCCGCGAGCTTCCCGCAGTGCGCCGACGAGGACAGGCGGGTAAAGTCACCGTCTGGGCGGTCCGCGCCGCCCAGCAAACGCGCGTCCTCGCCCAGCGCCATCTCCGCCACCAGGCTCTGGATTCGGAACTTGTGCGGGTCCGTATTTTCGAGCGCCGGGTCGGGCTTGAGCAGCTCCAGGTGGTTCGAAACCTTCGCCAGGATCGTCATGCACGGCAACACCAGGCAGTACGGACACATCGCGCACCCGCCCTCCTCGTGCGCGCGCTCGCCCAGGTCACCGGAGTGGTATTGCGCCCAAAGGGGCGCGGGCTCGCCCTCCGGCGGCGTGCGGTGGCAGCACCGCGCGCGCCGCTCGCCGCTCTCGCAGTCGCACGGCTCGTCCGCGCGCGCCAGCAACGAAAACTCGGCGGTGTCCAGCAGCCGGCGGTACACGCGCAGCTGCGTCGGCGCCAGCTCGCAGAACACCACGTTGTCCACCTTCGAGGGCAGCGCGTCGCGCAGCACGTCGCGCTTCTTGCGCGTCAGCACGTACCTGCGAAGCAGAGCCTTGAGCTCGCGCGCGCGCGTGCGCGCGACGCCCAGCTCGTACTCCGACGCGCCGTGCCGCTGCCCGAGCTGCATCTTGCTCGAGTAGTGCTCGCGGAACGCCTTCAGTTCGCCCAGCGACCCGGGGCACGCCCAGTCCAGCAGGCACCACAGCTCATCGTACGTGTTCTGCATGATCGTGCCGGTCAGGCCGACGCGGGGGGAGATGCGCGGGGAGGGCAACCGCTTCGCCGCCGCGTACACCAGCGCTTTGTCGTTCTTCAGCTTGTGCGCCTCGTCGAACACGCACGTCGTCCAGGGCGTCTCGGCGAACTGCTCGGCGTTGAGTCTGAAGGTGTCGTAGGACGTCAGCGCGACGTTGGCGGGGACGCACGCGCGCGCGGTCGCGCCGTCCACCGCCAGCTCGACCGTCGCCACGACGCGCGCCCACTGCTCGCGCTTGCAGTCGCCGTGCACGCGCGCGACGCGGAAGGGCTCGGAACCCTCGACGCCGTCCGGGTCCGCCGAGCCTCGCCCTTGACCGAACGCCTCGCCCCACCGCCGCAGCTCCGCCTCCCAGTTGGCGAGCACCGAGGTGGGGCACACCACCAGCGCGAGCAGCGGGCGCGCGCTCGCGCGCGCCTCGCGGATCGCCACCGGCGAGCGGAGCACCGAGCCCAGGAACGCGACCGTCTGCACCGTCTTCCCCAGGCCCATGTCGTCCGCCAGCACGCCGCCCTTCCCGGAGGCGAAGAGCCGGTACAGGAACCGCACGCCCTCGCGCTGGTACTCGCGCAGGTGGCGGTTCAAACCCGCGGGGACGAAGAGGCTCGACGAAAGGAGCTCGTCGGACGAACGTTCGCGTTCGCGCCGTTCGCGCGAGTGTTCCGCGACCGTCGCCCCGTCGGCGCCGACGTCCTCACTCCGGCGCGGCGGCCCGAGCACCAGCGGCCCGACGTCCTCGGCGCGCGCGGCGTGGTCGCCGAACACGTCCACGCCGCCTTCGGCGTCCACCTCCACGGGAGCCTGGGCGTGGCGTGAGGGTCACGTGACGAAGGAGAAATGAAACACCGTCAGCGCGTGAGACGTGAGACGTGAGGCGAGAAACGGTCGTATCGGCGGTTTCACTTTTAAATGAAGAAACAAAACAAAAAAACGAAAGTGGGCACCCCGAACGGCGAAGAGGCGAGAGAAAAACAAAAGAAAGCGCGGCGGGCGGCGCACCGCGACGTCCTCCATCACGTGTTCCAGCTCCTCTTCGTTCCATAGCTTCGTGCTCTGATGCGTTCGCGGCGGTTCGTTCGCGTTCGCCGGGTCGTCGAGCGTTTCCTCGGGATGCGTCCGCAGAGCCGACCGCGCGTCGCTCCGGCGCCGGCTCGCGTCGCCGTGA
>Ga0181561_10002984_pt1 | contig 14913 bp, 9 predicted proteins | sample 011ome_19_FD_133760 | JGI IMG/M metagenome (GOLD analysis project Ga0181561, IMG submission 133760) | Coastal salt marsh microbial communities from the Groves Creek Marsh, Skidaway Island, Georgia - 011510BT metaG (megahit assembly) | ecosystem: Environmental > Aquatic > Marine > Intertidal zone...
CCCCGTTCGCGTGGTGCACGCCGTTCCTTAAGGACTTTTCCCGTCGTCACTCTTCACCCGCGCTTCCCTTTCAACGTTTGACCGGTAAGACGTTCGACTGACCGATCGCTTCACCCACGCAGAGGTCAACGCGGACGGAGAAATCGACGGCGTCGGCGGCGTCTCCGCCGCGTCGCTCCGCGCCGCCGCAGCCGCGCACCGCGCGCCGGACCACCCCGGGTACACCTTCACGGTCAGAGACTCCGTGCTCGGGATATCCCCGGTGATCGACCTGACCGTCGGCGCGAGCGCGAGCGTGAGCGGGGACACGATCGAGAGGACCGAACTCATCGCGGCGTGCGGGCACGGGAAAAACGGCGCGCTCGCGGTGCTTCAACGCGGGATTCAACCCGAGCTCGTGACCGAGGTCGAAAGCGGAACCCTTCCCGGGTTGAAAGGGACGTGGACGGTGCATCACGACAGCGCGGACAACGAGCGTCTGCGCGGGAGCGCCGCGGCCGCCGCCGCGCAGGCGGTGGATCCCTACCACGCCTATCTCGTCATCTCGCTCGCGTCGTCGACGATGATTTTGGAGACTGGGGAGGAGCTCAAAGAGGTGAGCGAGCACGTCGAGCTCGTCACGGACGCCGCGACGCTGTGCGCGGGGAACGCGTTCGGGCGAGAGCGGATCGTGCAGGTGTACGACAAGGGCGTGCGCGTCGCCGCGGGGCCGGTGAAGGTCCAGGACATCGCCTCGACCGAGCTCGTCGCGGACGCCGGCGACGGAGAAGGAATCGAAATCGTCGCGGCGGAAATTTCGTTTCCGTACGTGCTCTGCCGCCTCTCCGACGGCTCCCTCGCGGTCCTCAAAGGCGACGAGGAGAGCAAAACGCTCGTGAAGTTAGACGTGGACGCGCTCGCACGCTTACCCCCCGGCGGCGGGATCGCGTGCGCGACGCTCGTGGACGACTCGACGCCGGCGGCGGCGCACGGCGGGCTCCACGACCGCTCGCCTGGATTTTTAAAACGCGCGACGACGGCGACGGCGACGACGACGACGACGACGGCGTCGGCGTCCCGGGAAGACGGCGACGACGACGACGATTCGCGTCGTCCGATGTTCCTCGCGGTGACGCGAACCGGCGGCGCGCTCGAGCTCTACTCCCTACCTTCCTGCGACAAGGCGTGGACCGCGAACGGTCTATCCGAAGGCGTCGCCGTGTTGTCCCCCGCCGGGAGCGCGTCGGCGGCGCTCGTCGACCGCGACGCGGCGGCGGCGGCCGACGCCGGCGCCGACCGCGCGCCGGAAATCGTCGAGCTCCGCGTCGACGCGTTCGCGCGCGCGCACGAGCGCCCGCTGCTCACCGCCCTCCGCGCGGACGGCGCGGTCCTCGTGTATCGCGCGTTCACGTGCGCCGTCGCGGGCCCCGGCGGCCGCGCGCTCACGCAGTTGCGGTTCGCGCGCGTCCCCGTCGAGCTCGAAGGCGGCGGCGGCGGCGCGGTCGACCTGAGCGCGCTTCCCGGGTCTCGGCTCACGCGTTTCGAGCGCGTCGGCGACCGCGGCGGCATCCGAGGCGTGTTCGTGTCCGGTCCGCAGCCGCTCTGGCTGCTCGCGCGTCGGTCGCGCGTCCTCGCGTTGCCCGTTCGCGGCGAAGCGCAGCGCGTGGTGTCGTTCACCGCGTTTCACAACGTCAACTGCCACGCCGGATTCATCCTCGGCACCGCCGCGGGCGGCGTGCGCATCTGCCAGATCCCCGGGCGAATGCACTACGAGGCGGCGTGGCCAGTGCGTAAGCTCGCGTTGCGATGCACGCCGCATCACGTGCAGTACCTGCCGGACTTTAAGCTCTACGCGTTGTCGACGTCCGCGCCCGCGAAGTGGGTCGAGCCGGAGGTGGCGGAGGAGGACATTCACGCCGCGACGGTCGTGAAGACGCGCCGCGCGAAAGCGATGGCGCGCGGCGGGGTAGAGGAGCAGTTTGCGGTGAAGCTTCTCGTCCCCGGGTCGTTGGAGACGGCGTGGTCGCGCACGATGGACCCGGGGGAGCACGTCCAGGCGGTGAAAAATGTGCAGGTCAGGACACGCGTATTTCACCCATCCCTCGGTTTCAACATTTGATCGCGTCCCCTTTCAACTGACCGGTGAATGGAATGGCCCTCAAACGTGCAGGTGAGGAATCTGCGCACGGGGGCGTTGCACTCGATGCTCGCGGTCGGGACGGCGATGCCGGGGGGCGAGGACACGCCGTGCCGCGGACGCGTCATCTTGTTCGAGATCAGCTGGCAGATGGTCGACGGGGAGACGAGGCGCGTCCCTCTTCTTTTTTTTTTTTTCGTTGACGCTCTCGCGTTCGGTGTTCGGTTCGGTCGTCCCTTTCTTTTCTTTATCGTTCCATCGGCTCATCAGTCTCTGGACGAGAGGACGAGACGGTTGGCTTCTTTTCGACGACGACGACGACGACGACGACGACGACGACGCGAGATCCGATGATGAACGCCGAACTTCTCATTCTTCTATCTCTGAAGCTCGCTCCTGATTACGCATTCCGGCCATGCTAATCTTGAGGATCTCGCGTCGCGGCCGCGGCGCTCGTCTCGTCCCCCCCGCGGTCCCGTCCCCGCCCGACCGCGCGTCCCTCCCTCCTCTGACGCTCGACACGTCGTCTCGTCGCTTCCCGCAGGTGGGTAGGCCGCGTCGCGTGCGTGCGAGACGCGAAGATGGCGTGCAGCGCGCTGTCCGGGCTGGAAGGCCACCTCGTCGTCGCCATCGGAACGAAACTCATCGTGCACGCGTGGGACGGCGCGGAGCTCATCCCCGTGGCGTTCTTCGACACCCCGGTGCACACGGTGACGATCAACGTGGTCAAGAACTTCGTGTGCATCGGCGACGTCCAGAAGGGCGCGTACTTTTTCCGGTGGAAGGACGATCCGAGGACGGGGGAGAAGAATTTAATCCAGCTCGCGAAAGACTTCGAGAGCATGGACGTCCTCTCCACGGAGTTTCTCGTCGACGGGAGCACGCTGTCGCTCCTCGCCGCGGACACCGCGGGGAACGCGTACGTGTTCGCGTACGACCCGAAGTCCTCGGAGTCGTGGAAAGGCCAGAAACTCCTGACGAAAGCGTCTTTCCACGTCGGCTCGCCCGTGCATCGCATGGTGCGATTCAAGCTCAAGACGCCGACGGGCGCGGGGAACGACGGGCGCGCGGCGCCGACGCCCGCGGAGATCAAGGCGAACGCGAACCGACACGCCGTCTTCTTCGGCACGCTGGACGGGTCGCTGGGGATCCTCGTCCCGATGGAATCGAGCACGCACGCGAAGCTCGAAGTGCTGCAGCGGTGGTTGAATTACAACACCGCGCAAAACGCGGGGTTGAACGGGCGGAGCTACCGCGCGCCCAAGACGACGGAGGGACGCGCGATGCGATCACCCGCGCCGCACAATTTGCTCGACGGCGAGATGTTGCAAGGGTTCGAGTCGTTGGCGTGGACGAAGCAAGCGGAAGCCGCGGACGCGGCGGGGATGACGAGAGAAGAGGCGCTGACGTATCTGCACACGCTCTCCGCGAAGACGGCGTTCATGTAGGTGGTCGTCGTAACTTGCTTCAGCACGGACGCGGACGGAAAGGACGGCTCCACGATCTAAAACTTAGCCAAGATTAATAATACTGCGATACACGCCACTACCACCGCTGCTGCTGCTGCTGCAAATGCCGCTGCTGCGCCATCTGATTCTTGTACATCATGTCCCCGATGTACCGCGCGTCGCGCTCGCCTTCGATCGCGTCGCGATCCTTCTTCGCGCGTCGCAGCGTCTCTCGCTTCACCTTTTGAATCAACGCCACCAGCGCGTCCTCGCGTTTCCGCCGCTCCTCCGGGTCCTCCGCCGCCGCCGTCACCGCGGCGGCGTCGAGCACCGAACTCGTCGCGATCCGCCCGTCGCCGTCGCGCTCGAGTTTCATCCCCGCGAGGCCGTCGATGACGGCGCGCTGACGCTCGAGACGTTCCTCTTCCAGACGTTCCGTCCGCTCGATGAACGCTCGCAAACGCTCAGCCTCCGCCGCGCGCTTCTCCGCGAGCTCCGCCGCCGTGAGCTGATCCTCCGGTATCGCCTTCGCGTTTCGCATCGCGCGCGCCTTGGACGCCTTCTCCGCGTTGAGCGCGTCCACCTCGCCGCGTCGGTCGCGGTCTTTGCGTCGCGACGCGAGGTCTTTTTCAAACGCCGCCGCGCGCGCGACTTCGCGGTCGGCTTCCTTCGCCTCCAAGAGCTTCGCCTCCTTCTCCGCGCGTATGCGCGCGATGAGGAGCTCTTCGTCCGTCATCGGACGACGCGCACGACGCGGCGACGGCGACGGGGAGGAGCGCTCCGCCCCGGGGGGATACCACGGCGGGGCGTCGTCGTCTTCCGTCGCGCGGCCTCGACGTTTCGGCGCAGGCGACGCCGACGCCGCCGCCGCCGCCGAAACGTCCGCCGCCGACGGGCGGCCGACGCCGGCGCGCATCTCCGCCGCCGCCTTCGCCCTCTCCGCGTGCATCTCGTCCACCTTCGCGCGGCGATCGTCGCTCTTCGGCGTCGCGGCGCTCGCGGGGTGTCCCGAACGTCCCGAATTCGCGCCGTCGCCGACCTTCTCGAAATTCACCTTTGACGGGTCAAACGGCGTCTTCTCCGTCGTCCCCGATCGCGTCCGACCGACGTGCTTCGCCGCGCCGCTCGCGGCGTCCATCCCCGCTCTCGCGACCGCGCCGCCCGTGGTCGACTTCTTCGCCGTCGGCGTCTTCTTCTTCTTCTTCTTCGCGCGCGGCGTCCCCGCCGCGGGTCCCCCCTCGACCGCCGCCTCCGCGCGTCGCGGCGCGCCGTCCGCCGCGCTCTCCCCGCGCCACTCCCCCGCGAGCGTCTTCCTCGCGACGGCGAGCCGCAACCCGCGGCGCAGCTCCGGCAGCGACACCATCGCGTCGCCGTCGACGTCCAAGAAAAACATCAGCTGCGACACGAGGTACCGCGTCTCCGCGTGAGATACGCCGCGCGCGCCGCCGTACGCGCCGGCGACGAGTCGCTGCAGGTGAAACGCGTCCAAGCCCTTCGCGCGGATAAAGCTCGGCGGGCGGCGAGGATCCGCGATTGGGGGGTCGAGCGCGGCGTCGAAGAACGCCGCGGTCGACTTCCTCTCGTCGACGCCGTCGACGCGCGATGCGATCTTTTGTAGAAAGTCCGGCACCGTGGGCGCGGTTTTGACGCGCGCGGCGTCTTTCCCCTCGAGCTCCGCCTCCATGACGCAGATTTCAATCTCGCGGACGGACGTCTTGTCGTCGCCGTCGAGGTCGAGCATGACGGTGAAATACGCAATCTCCGCGTCGCTCGCGGCGGGGTACACCGCGCGTATCATCCGCGACAGCTCGCTCGCGTCTAACAAGCCTCTTCGGCGTTCGTCGTGCTTCTTGAAGAGCTTTCGGAGGTTGGACTTCTTCCGTTCAAAGTGCGCCTTCATCGCGTCGAACAGCGCGCGCATCGGCGCGACGGGCGTGATTTTGCCGTCGTCGTCGACGACGCCGACGAGCGTCGGCCACGCGCCGGCGGCGGACGCGTTGTCCGACACTTTGTCCGACACGTGCGTCGCGTCCTCCTCCGAGTCTGATTCGGACGACGACGACGACGACGACGCTTCCGACGAATCGGAAGAGGACGAGGCATCCGAGTCCGAGTCCGAATCCGACGACGCGTCCGACGCGTTCTTCTTCTTTTTCGTCCGCTTCTTCCTCTCCCTCCTCCTCTTCTTCTTCTTCTTCGCCGCCGCCGCCGCGCGCGCGCGCTTCGCGTCCCGCTTCTTCGTCGCCTCGTCCGGCTCGAACACCTGCTTCGTGTCGTGATCCAGCAGCAGCGACCCGTCGCCGTACACGTCCTCGAGCTCCCACGGCACCGCGTCCGGGTGTTCAAACGTCGCCGGCGTCGTCGGCGGCGCCACGGGCGACGTCCTCCTCCGCCGGTCGACACTCGATCGCGCGGCGTCGGCGCCGCCGTCGACCCCTCCGCCGTCGCCGCCGCGCGCGTCCACCTTGACGACGTTCACGAGCCGAAGCGCTCGGAGGAGCTCGTCGTACGACACGCGCCCGTCGCCGTCGACGTCCGCTGACCACAGACCGGCGAGCAGGCTTCGTCGTTCCAGCGTCGTCGCGGAGGGGACCAAGTCGCCGACCATGCGCCAGAGCTCCGGGTACTCCAGATACCCGCTGCCGTCTAGGTCGCACGCGTCGAAGACCGCGCGCACGTCCGCGGCGTTGTGTCGCATGAAATCTGATAACCGACGTAACGCCTCGGGGGGTTCCGTTTCGTCCGCCGCGGCCTCCATCGCGACGCCGGCGGCGCGGCAGTCGCGAATCGTCCCCAAGAGTTCGTCGAACGTCAGCACGCCGTCTCCGTCGACGTCAAGCATCACGCGGAAGTAGTGCATGTCGTGGTTTGACGCGGAGGGTAATATCTTCGCGATCGCGCGCGAGAGTTCGCGTCGATCGAGCGCGCCGTCCTTATCGAGATCGAACGCGTCGAAGACGTCGCGAAGGCGTCGCTTTTCCGTCTTCAGGTATCGGTCCAACGCCGCGAACAAATCCTTCGAGCCGCCGCCGCCGGTCGCGTCCCCCGACGCGTTCTCCTTCCCGGACCCGCCCGCGCCGCGGGCTTTGATCGGGACGATCGCTCGCCCGGTAGGGTCGAGGATCCCGACCGCGCGAGGCCAGCCGCCGTTCGACCCCTCGACGTACGCCACGCCGGTGCCGCGGTCGACGAGAAACGACTTCCCGTCGACGGTCACCGCGTCGAGGGACCAATCCTCCGCGTCCGCGCGCTCGCCGGTCTTCGTCTTCGTCTTGGTCATCGGCGAAGGTGGCGGCTTCGACGACGATCGCGTCGACGAGTCGCGCGACGGTTGACGTTCCGTCTTCCCCCGCGCCGCCGACGCCGCCGCCTTCTTCGGCTTCACGCGTTTGATCGTCGCCAACCGCAACCCTCGCAAAAGCTCGGGGTAAGAGACGTCGCCGCCGCCGTCGACGTCGATCGCGCGCATCCCCACGAGCATGTGCCGTAAGTCCCTCGCGCTCACCCCGGGGACGAGCTGCTTGATCATCTCTCGCAACTCGGGAAACTCCAGCCGACCGCTGCCGTCCAAGTCGCACGCGTCGAAAACCTTCCTCGCGTCCGCGCCGTGCCGTCGCATGAAGCTCTGCAGCTTCGCCATGACGTCGCTCAAGCCGTCGTCTCGCGTCGTCGTCGTCGTCTTCGTCGCGCCGCCGCCGGACGAAGCGGCGGCGGCCTGGGCCTGCATGCACTCCCCGATCGCGGCGATGAGATCGTCGTATCGCACCAACCCGTCCTGCCGGACGTCGCACAGGACACCGAAATAGCGGACCTGATCGATGGCGACAGGGAACGCGGGGTGAACGATGGGTCAGTCGCGCGTTGAAAGGGAAGCGCGGGGTGAAGCGCGAAGACGGGAGAGAAAGTCCTTAAGGAATGAAGTTCACAACGCGAACGCGGTCGTATGGGGACCAGTCAGCGCGGGAACGGGGCGACGCTCACCTCCGCGTCGTCCGCGTCCGGTATCAACCTCAACACGAACGCTCTGAGCTCGCTCGCGTCCAGCGCGCCGCTGCCGTCGACGTCGAGGTCGTCGAACACGTCGCGCAACCTCGCGCGGTTGTCCTTCAGGTGCCGATCGAGAGCTTTAAACACGTCGCCCGCGTCTCTTCCCGCGGCGCCGCCCGGCGCGACGCGCGCGCCCGCCGGGTCGTTGTCGTCCTCGATCAGCCTGCCGACGGCGCGCGGCCACGTCGCGAACGGAACGTCCTCGTACGCGGCGAGCGATTTCGTGTTTCGGTCTACGAGGTACGTCTTGCCGCGCACGCGCGTCTCTTCCAGGACCCAGACGTCGTCCGCCTCCGGGGACGGGTCCCGCGGCGGCGGCGGCGGCGGCGCGACGCCGCCTCCGGACGACCGTCGCCCCCGCGGCGGCGGCGCGGACGCGAACGCGGACGACGACGACGACGCTGACGCGCGGCTTGACCGTCTCTCCGCCGCGGACGCCGCCGCGGACGACGTCGACGTCGACGACCGACCGGCGCCCGGTTTGCTCCCGGTTGGTTTTTTCTTCACCACCCTGACAAGCCGCAAGCCTTGGTTGAGCTCCTCGAGCGATACCCGCCCGTCCCCGTCGAGGTCCACCGCGCCGAGCAAATCCCTCAGCAGCGTCGCGCGCTCGACGCGCGTGAGCCCCGGAACGGCGTCGTCCACGAGACGGCTCAGCTCGTTCGCGTCCAAGGACCCGATCTTATCGACGTCGTGCTTTTCAAACACGCCGCGCGCGTCCTCCTTAAACTTGATGGCCAACGAGGACATGACGTTCGTGACGCCGTCGTCGCGCGACCGCGCGCGAACCGTCCGAACGCAGTCGACGATGTCCTTCAGGGTGACGCGTCCGTCGCCGTCGCGGTCGAGGAGCGCGCCGAACGCGGCGCACTCGCGTTCGTTGACGTCGGAACCCCTGTCGCGAAAGAGGTTCATCATGAACGCGCGCGTCTCGCGCGCGTCCAGCGCGCCGTTGCCGTCGGCGTCGGCGTCGTCGAACGCGTCCGCGAGCGCCGTCGCGCTCTCGCGGAGGAAGAGGTCGAGTGACGCGACGAGCCCGTCGAGGGTCTTCGCGGGGACGAGCGAGCCGCCGTAGCCGGTTCGGGGGTCGACGACGCCGCGGACGTTGCCGACGAATCGCGGCCACCGGCGTCCTTCGTCGTCGTCGCCGTCGTCGTCGGCGGCAGCCTTGGGGGCGTGGTACGCGCGCATCGACGAGCGGTCGAGGAGGTACTCCGCGTTGGAGCCCGCGTCCGTCCAGTACTCGAGATCCCAGTCGCGAACCGGGGTCGGGTGTCTCTTCGCTTTCGCTTTCGGTTTCGCGCCCGCGCCCGAGCCCGTCGACGACGCCGTCTTCGCGCCTCGCGCGCCGTTCGCGCGCGACGCGTGAGGCGGGAGCGACCCGGACGACCGTCTCGCCGGGGCCCCGGTCCCCGGCTGCTTCCGCGCGGCGCTCTCCCCCGACTCCTCATTCTTCCCGCCCCGGGGTCCCGCGCCGAGCGGCACGCGGTCGATGGTCATCAGCCTGAGGCCGCGGAGTAAATCCCGATACGTCAGCCTCCCGGCGTTCAAGACGTCGACGGCGACTAAACCGGCGAGGAGCTCCTTCGTCTCCGCGGGCGACGCGCCCGGCTTCAGCGTCTTGATCATCTCCCGCAGCTCCGACGTCTCCAGCGTCCCCCCGCCGTCCAAGTCGACGGCGTCGAAGACTTGACGAACGCTGACGTCGTGCGTCGTCATGAACTCGTGAAGAGACGCCAGCGCCGCGGGCATCTCGTCGTCCCGCCGCGCGACGACCGCCACCCCCGCGGCTTTCGCGTCTCGAATCGCGGCGACGAACCCGTCGAACGACACGCCCCGTCCTTCGTCGTCGTCCACGTCGAGCATGCACCGGAAGTAGCGTTCCTGCGCCTTGGACACGCCGCCCAGGACGACGCGCCGCAGCAACGCGGAGAGCTCGTCCGCGTCGAGGAACCCGCCGCCGTCGACGTCGTGCTCCTCGAACAGGTCCGACAGGCGCGCGCGGTTTTTGCGGAGAAACGCGTCCAGCGCGGCGAACAAGTCGACGCGGTGGGACGGGAAGTCCACGATCGCGTGCTTCGTCTTCGTCTTTCCCGAGACGACGATGGACGAGCTCTCTTTCAGTCCCGCGGGCGTCGGCCACTCGTCGGCGTTCGCGGGGACGTTGTACGCGATGGACGTCTCAGGGTCGTTCCATACAAGCGAATGTCAGGGTGGAGTTGAAAGGCGTCAGTTGAAGTTGAAAGGCATCTAGGGCGGGGATTGAAACCGTGGGGTGGGCGGAGAGATGCGCCGGCAAAAGTCCTTAAGGATCGGCGTTCACCACGCGAACGTGGTCGTATGGGGACCAGTGTATAGAACGCACCTCACGGTCGACGAGGTACGTCACGCCGCCGATCTTTTCCTCGTGGAGCGTCCACGTCTCCTCCGCGGCGGGTCCGGGTCCTCGCGCGGTCGGTCGCGCGGCGGTCGGGCGTCGCGCGGCGGGTCCGGGTCGCGCGGCGGCGACCGCCGTCGACGCGCCGCCGCCGGTCGTTCGCCGCGCGACGGGCGTTTCCGGGTGTTCCCCCCTCGGCGATCCCATCATCGGCGTCGCGCCCCCGGACGCGCGCAGCGAGGACGAATATCCTCCTCCGTGCGCCCCGTGCGCTCCGTGCGCCCCGTACGCTCCGTGCGCCCCGGACCCGGACGCGCGCAGAGAAGACCCCCCTCCTCCTCCCACCGCGCCCCCCCCCGGCGGCAGCGGCGGCTCCGTCGCGGCGAACAGCCTCAGCATCTCCTGAAACGTCACCTCCCCTCCTCCCGGTCCCGCGGGCGACGTCACCGGGTCCTCCGCCATCGCGGCGAGTATCTCGCGCGTCTCCCTCGCACTCGCGTCCGGCGCGACGACGCGCACGAACGCGGCGAACTCTCTCGCGTCGAGTCGTCCTCGTCCCCGCGCGTCGCAGTCGTCGAAAGCGCTGCGACCGCGATCGACCAAGTCTCGTAAGATCCCGGACAGCCGGCGGAGCGGCGGCGGCACGCTCGCGGGCACGCTCGCGGACCCGGTCGTGTTGAGGTATCCGGATCCGTCCGCGCGCAGGGTTCCCCCGCGGCGCCGCGTCTGAAGAACGAACGAACGAACGAACGTCGGGGCGGAGGGGACGAAAGTTCTTAAGAAACGGCGTTCACCACGCGAACGCGGTCGTACGGGGACCAGTGTGGGATGCCCGCGGGGACGGGAGAGAAAGCGAAGCGAAGTCCTCGAGGAAGAAACGGCGTGCACCGCGCCCGAACGTGACGTGGTCGCGCGGGGAAGAAAGTCCTTAAGAAACGGCGTTCACCACGCGAACGCGGTCGTACGGGCACCAGTGCGAGGAGGACGCGCCTCGGTCGCGACGCGGCGAATCTCGTCGGCGGTGACGGCGCCGTCGCCGTCGACGTCGAAGACGACGGCGAAGTACCGCGCCTCCGCGGCGGACGTCTCCGGGAGGAGCTCGCGGACGAACGACTCCACCTGCCGCGCGCTCAGCGCGCCGGTCATGTCGCGGTCGTGCCGGTCGAAGAGCGCGCGAAAGTTTTCGCCTCGCTTCTCCACCGTCTCGTCCAGCGCGGCGAGGAGGTCGCGCGGGCGGCCGCCGCTCTCGAGGTCGCCCGCGACGTACCGCCCCGCGAGTTCGGGCCACGCGCCGTCGCGCGCGGGCGGGTGGTACACCTGCGTTCGCGTCGGTCGGCGGCGGGTGGGGGATGAAGCGGTCGGCGAGACGGACGGGCGAGCGGGGAGCGGGCGGCGCTCGAATCGTTCGTTCGCGCGCCGACGACGACGACGGGGACGGGGACGACCGAGACGCGAGCGGACCTTCTTCGTGTCGTGGTCGACGAGGTAGGACTTCCCCTCGTACGTCCAAGGGTCGAGTTTCCACTCCTGCGGGCGGGGGGGGACGTTGGGGCGGGGGACGGGGGCGTCGGCGTCGGTCCGCGCGCGATGGCGACATCGTTTCGTTCCACGACACTTTTTCTCGCGCTTCGACCCCTACCAACGAATCGCGCGACGCGGACGCCGAGGAGGGGAAGGACCGACGGGCGGGGGCGCGGAATCTCGCGCGCGACGCACCGACGGCATCGCGTTCGCGCCTCGCGTCGACATCGTGCCGACGGCGCGCGGGACGACCGCGTGTGCGTCGAGCCGGCGCCGGGTCGTCGTCGTCGTCGAACGGTTATTTTCCTCGGCGCGAACGAACGACGACGACGACGACTGGACGACGACGAATTTTCCGTCCGACGTTTCGCCGGCCTCCTGTCCGCTCCGCGGGACGCCCACACTCCCTCCGCGCGCGCGCATGAGCGGAGGCGTGCGATCGGGAACGGTCTTGAGGGCGCTCTTCGCCGGCGGAATAGCGTTCTGGTCCAAGGCCGCCGCGGTCGCGAAGGCGCGTCCTCCCCGGTCGCCTCGCGACGCGCGATCCGTCGAACGACGGACGGCGCGCGCGCGCTCGCTCCACAAGCGCTTCCGCCAATCGGCGCTTCCGAGGCGCGACGTCGCGCGCCCGTCCCGACGCGACCCGCGCTCACGCCCCCCGCCGTCCCTCATCGCTCCAATCGATCCAAACGCAGGCGGGCGGCGGCGTCGGCGCGAAAGCCGCGCTCGCGGCCGCGGGAGCGACCGCCGCGGGCGCGACCGCCGTCGTCGCGTCGTCGTCGTCGCCGTCGTCCGCGCCCGCGGCGGCCTCGCGGGAGACGGACGGTCGGCCGATCGCGACGTCGTCGTCGTCGTCGTCGTCGCGCGCGAAGTCTCCCGCGAAGTGATCCGTCCCGCCTCGACGCGACGGCGGTGGGCGCATCGCATCGCGCGGCGGGAGGGATGAAAGGCGGCCGCTGCGGGACGACGACGCGACGCTTCGGCGGCGGCGGGAATCTCCTCTACTTCGCGGCGACGGCGATCGCGCTCGCGTGCACGCTCTCCGTCGCGTCGTCGCTCCGGTCGACGTCCGACGCGCTGAGGGCGTCGAACAGAGAGATCGCCGCGCTGCGCGGCCGTCTCTCTGAGGGGACGGGGACGGGGACGGGGACGGGGACGGGACGGGGACGAGGAGGGTGGACGGCGGCGGCGACCGTGAGGGCCAACGCCGCCGACGCCGCGGCGGCGGCGGCGGACGCGCGCTACGCGTTGAAACTCAACTCGGACGTCGGCGACCCCGCGCGACCGGACGCGGGCGCGCTTCTCGCGTTCGTGGGCGTCAACACGGCGCCGAGCGCGTTTGACCGACGCGCGACGCTGCGCGCGACGTGGTTCCCGGACTCGAGAGAAGAGGTGCGTTCTATACACTGGTCCCCATACGACCGCGTTGGCATGGTGAACGCCGATCCTTAAGGACTTTTGCCGTCGTCTCTCTCCGCCCACACCCCGCTTTCAATACCCGCCCTCGGCGCCTTTCAACTTCAACTGACGCCTTTCAACTCCACCCCGACGTTCGCTCGTATGGAACGACCCTGAGTTGCGCGCAGCGGAGCTGGAACGCAAACTGCTGTTCCGGTTCGTCGTCGGCGAGAGCGACGTCGTCGGCGACTCCCTGGACGCGGCGCTGACGCGCGAGATGAAGACGCACGAGGACGCGTTCTTTCGCGTGCGGCACGTGGACACGTACGCGAGCCTCACGGAGAAGACGATCGCGACGTTCGCGTCGGCGGCGACGCTCGTCGACGCGGATTTTTACGTCAAGATTGGCGCGTTCTATCTCGCACTTGTCCACGTACGACCGCGTTCGCGTGGTGCACGCCGTTTCTTGAGGATTTTTCCCGGCGTTTCTCTCCGCCCAGGGTCCCACGATTTCAATCCCGACACACCTCGATGCCTTTCAACTCCGCTTCTGACGCCTTTGAACTCCACCCCGACGTCGCTTCGTTTCGTACGGAACGACCCTCAGACGACGACGTGCACGTGCGCGTGCCGCCTTTGATTCGGTTCTTGGAGACGCACCGCGAGCGCGACGCCGCGTACTTTGGATGCATGAAGAGCGGCCAAGTCGTGCACGATCCAAAGTACAAGTGGTACGAGAAGGAGTGGAAGAGGTTCGGGAATCGCGGGAATCAATACTTCCGACACGCCACGGGTCAGGCGTACGGATTGTCTCGCGCCGCGGCGAGGTTCGTCCGGGATAACCGCGCGGCGTTGCACAAGTACGCGAACGAGGACGTCTCCGTCGCCACGTGGATGCTCGCGCTGGACGTCGACTTCGTGGACGATCGCGCGCTGTGTTGCCAGAGCTGCGTCGGGCGGGACGAGTGCATCGTCACGCATCAGTGGAACTGCACCGGGATGTGCGACGCCGCGAATTCGATACCGGCGGCGCACGCGGCGTGCCCGCAGGACGGGGTGGCCGTCGAGGCGACAAAAAACGCCATCGACGCGAGCGTTGGCGAAAATCAAAGCGGCGTGGCCAATAGCAATGAGGGTAGGTGATGGGGGCGGGGCGGCGCCGAAAGTTCCTCTCGCCCGAGCGGCACCCGACGACCCTCGAACGCGACCTAGAAAGAAGAGGCGGCGCGAGCGCGACCGCGTCGGTGAATCATTTTTTTCAGCTACGTACGCGTCAATCCTCCTGGAGCTCCGCGGCGGAGATGTACTCCCCGCGCGTCTCGAAGTGCTTCACGAGCCCCGCGAGGAACGCGTCCTTCCTCGCGATCGTCTCCGTGTCGCACACGAGAACGCACCGCGCGCGCGCTCGGGTCACCGCGACGTTCATCCGCCGCGCGTCCGATAGAAATCCGACGTCGCCTCTGTCGTTGGATCGCACCGCGCTTATGACGATCGCCTCTTTCTCTCTGCCTTGGAACCCGTCCACGGTGGATATCTCGACGCCCTTGAACAGCGCGTCGTTCGCCGCGCGAAGGTCCCGAAGCGTCCCGACCTGCGCGCTGTACGGCGTGATGATCCCCACGTCATCCGCGGCGACCGCGCCGGATGAGATCAAGTCCGCGACGATTCGCATCGCCACCGCGGCTTCGCCCGGGTTATCCCTCGACGCGCCCTCCTCTTCCTGCCTCTCGTCGCAGTCGCATCCGGCGGTGTCCACCAGCTGCAGCGCGCCCAACGGCGCGCCCGACGCGCTCCGTAACGTCCGCCCTCTCGCGTCCTCGGACGCGAGTAACGCCCCGTCGTACATCGCGCGCGACGCCCAGCTCATGATGTCCTCGTGCATCCTGTATTGCGTCGTGAGCATGACGGCGACGTTTTCGCGACCCCACTTGGCGTGCGCGCGTTGAAAGAGCGTCTCCGATAACCCCTCTCTCGCGGCGACGTCGGAGAGCACCGTCGGCGGGAGC
>Ga0181561_10002985_pt1 | contig 14909 bp, 11 predicted proteins | sample 011ome_19_FD_133760 | JGI IMG/M metagenome (GOLD analysis project Ga0181561, IMG submission 133760) | Coastal salt marsh microbial communities from the Groves Creek Marsh, Skidaway Island, Georgia - 011510BT metaG (megahit assembly) | ecosystem: Environmental > Aquatic > Marine > Intertidal...
GACAATTAGTCGACAAATTGCGAAAATATGACGTGGCACATAACTTTCGCGAAATTAACAATTGTATTTCCACGAAGACTGATTGCCCATACGAGGGAAATTTTTTCCGAAAAGACACACAAACCGGACCACTTGAAACCGGACCACGAAAACCCAAGCACGCGCATTACGAAAAAAAAAATCAAAAAAGCGGAAAAAAACGTGGATGGAGGGAGAAAACGAAAACCTCTCAAAAACGAGTCGAGCAAGCTCCTAGGGTCGCTGCGAGCTCGATGTTTGCACCTCAGAGATGAGCGTTGCTACTATCGGGTGAGTGGAAACACGACGTTACGCAGCTGGGTCCAGGTTCGGGCCATTGCTGGCGCCCAGGGCAGCACATCAAACCATCCGTGAGCGCCGAAAAATAAAAAAACAATTTCGGTAGGCCGAACGAAGGAGATGTGGCAAGCGTGTAGACGAGTTCAGTTCGGCACACCCGTCGTCGAAGCGGCGAACGTCTTTGGTCGACCATCATTATGCATCGCGCGCATCAATAGACTCATACACGCTTCTGCCCTTGGCTGTGCGTCGCAACGAAACGGTGAAACGGGTCGAGATTTAACTCCCTCCGTTGATGACCTGCTCGAGCAGGCGGACCGCGAGTGGCGTATCCCGGACGACCCTAACCACATGAAGGGCATTCTGCAGATGCTTCGCTACTGTCACACGATCACGCGCAGTCTTCCGAAAGCGCTGACACTTCGTTTTGTTCTGGCTAAGGATGAAGCAAGTGGAAAACGCTGGGTTATTCCCGACGCACACGCGGTGTATCCTGGGCGTGGCATGAATGTGGTGCCGAGCCACTCGTCGATAAAACAGGCTTCAAACTGGTTGAAAGGAGGCTTTAAGACCAGAAACGTGCACGTACCGGATACCTTTACATCTTTAGTGGAGGCTCAGCTGTTGCGGCACACCCAGCACATGGTCCTTGACGCTTGTGCGAGTGCGACTTCGGCAAAGTGGCTTCCTTCGCAACTCTTTGAGAGAAGTGAAAATGGACGCAAGGATGAAAATCGCGCTGAATGTTCTTATCTGGCGGCTCTAGAAGGTGCTATGACTGCTGCGATAAGGAAACATGGAAGGTGCACGTCTGAGGTTGATACAAACGTCAAAAACACGACGCCATGGGTGATATTTCTTAACGAAGACGAAGCAGATGATGACCTGTTGTACCTCAGCGAGAAGGATGAATTCCGTCATTATCGAGTGTTACATAGCCTGAACGCGAGTGAATTCAAAGTCGCGCTGAGCGATGAATTTGCAGAGAGTGATGCGCGTCCAACAGAACATCTTTCTGACGTGAAAGCGATTTTACTTGACTGCGTTTCTAAAATTCAAAGCGATGTATCGCAAGGTGATGCGATTTTGCTTGAAGGCGTCGATAACATCACGTCGTTGAAGCTTCAGTACGCGCAACTCCGCCTGCATATCTACAGGAGCTCATCGAGAGCGGCGGATCCTGCCTTCACGATGCGTGAAACGCCAAAGAGAACGAGGCGAAAGAGGGAAGATGATCTTTTAAATAGCTGAGTAGTCACACCACAGAATGAATTTCATAGGCCCTATGTATCTTGCGGTTTCGTTGGCAGTGTAATTGCAGTCATCTCCCCCTATGTCTTGAACGACGCGTGTATTATCTTCATGAAAGCTTCTGATGGTTCGAAGCTTCTTTCTAGCCGAGTTGCGTTCATTACAAACAAAAGACGAAGTCTTCTTTCGACTATTTTCTTTTTCGTCTGCTGATAAATACTTTTGCTTGAGTGAAGGAGTCTGCTACTGTTATTCGCATGTTCAGAAATACTGTATGCGTTGATCGTCGGTAACTCTTTGCGCATTCTAGACAATTTCATATGTGCATATATACGTACATTCCTGATTTCTAGGTGAACCATTCTGTCGATTCCTTTATAATCACGTTAATTCAATGCGTTCGACGCGCGTTGAACGATTATATCTAGTTGCGTCGAGAATTCTTACTCTTGTTTGCGTTTTTATTTGAATTTTTTTCCATGACGAATAGCTGTGTCGGATACGGTCTGGCTTCAACTTCGAATTGCAGTCTGTTCTTCCTCTATAATCATCGCTGGTAAGTCGTCCAGCTGAATATCGCGCAGTTTTTAGATGACATACGCCTCTATTTAGTTACAGTTTACAGAGCATGGTGGTATTAATATAGACTAAATAGTTCCGATACTTTGTGCTTCGACTGCAGGTTTACCGCATCGCTCCGTGTTCGATGGGTCAGCATGTGCTCTTTTCAAATGTCAAGTTGGCATCTTGTACGTACTGTAGCTATATGGTGAAATCGGTTAGGGCGGTTTGGATGTATCTCGGTTCGATTGATTGATTTATTTTCAGTATCTCTGCGTAAAGAAAATTCTGTGTGTAAAAAAACAAGTTCTGGATCCCTCGCCCTCCGTTGCGATGTTACAGTATTATGAATCAATCCCCCCCCTCGTTCAAGTCGTCGTCGCCATCGTCGTGTCATGTTTGCATTAGCTTCCCCAAACCGTTCAATACAGAAAAGCCGCAGCGGCGAAGATACCCAGCAGTCCAAACTCACTCACCACAGCGGAGGGCGAAGAAAGCGCGCCCAGCGGCACAATGTCAACGCGTAACCAACCTTGCACCAAGCCTCCGATCACAGCGCCCGAAGCCAGACCGAGAACAGCAAGCGAGATCGAGCGGGCGAGCGTGAGGTTCTTGTTACGGAGCAACCAAACCGCGCCTAGCATCGCGATGGACAGCTGCAGTCCCGGGGGATTGTCAACCCCTGGGGGCTGCGTGCAACCCTGAGCCAGGATCAGCACAGACAGCACAGCAAGCGCGATCCCTCCCTGGGTCAGGATTTCACCCTCCGGAGCCTCAACAGCAGGTCGCGGGGGCAGCTTGTTGGTCATATCCCGCGCCCAAGGGGGAAGCTTCTGCTTCACAGCGGCACCAGGACTCAACACGTCCGCGTACTTCACCTTGTTGTCAGAAACCTCGCCCTGGCTCCTCTTCATGAGGCTCCTCATGAGTACAACATCGTACGCCGCTTCAACCTGCGAGAGATACGAAAAGGGGGTTGGGTCGCACTTTCGGTTAGTAAAGGTGCGAACGACAGGCTAACCCCCAAAGGGTATACGTTCCAGCGGCGAAGGGACCGCGAGAAGGGTCTCAGGTACACGATATTGTTTTTATCAGCGTGACTCACCTTTTTCAGCTTCTCCTCCTCCTCTTGGTACCGCGAGATCATCTGGTTCTTGGCACGGACCATGTCTTCAGACGAGGCGCCCTCGTTCAACCCGAGGAACTTGAGCGCGCCCTGGTAGTCCATCGTGTAGCTCTCGGGCGCCTTGTCAGAAGCCCTGACCACAAACGTCGAGCGAGTCTTCCGGATGTTGGTTCGGAATGTGCTGAGCGCCCGGACCGATCTCGAAGCTGGGATCCTGAGCTGGGAGCTGCAGCGCGCGGACGCGCATGACGCGCGCCCTCTACATGTCACGGATATCATCTTTACGTCCTCTGTGAAGATGGCGTGTCTCGCCTACTGCTCGGCGCTCGCCGAGTGGGGCGGCTGCGCTCTTGATACGCTTCTAGATATTTCTTCGTTTCCGCCTAAACTTCGGAGAATCTGCGATTTCGATCTCGGAGTCCAAAACTCTCTACCCGTAAACTACAACGTGAGTCGAGCCGCCGACGAGATCCCGAACTGACACAGTTCTCGGCGCGGCCGACTCGTGGGCGAGGGAAAGGTACCTGCCAACATGAGTGATGTGAAGAGGGCGAAGTACTCGCTGTCCGTGCAGGGCCAGCCGGACTGGTGCCACTTCTGTAAGTGTTACGTGCAGTCCCATTCCAACTCGAAGCGCAACCACGAGCAGAGCAACGCGCATAAGAAAAACGTTGAGCTCAAGATGCGTGAGATTCGCAAGCAGAAGCAGAACGAAGGCAAGGAAGAGGAGGCGAAAGATCGGATGATGGCGAGCATCGAATCGGCCGCTGCGCAGGCGTACAAAGCCGATTTGGCTGCTGGCGCACGGCCTGAGGATGCGGGCAAAGTTCCGACGCTCAGCGCAGGAGCTCGACAGCGAAATGAAGAAGAGGGCGCGAAGAAAGAGCTGGAGCACGCCGTGGAGACGGAGCTGAAAGCGCGGGCGGAGGCGGAGTATCGAGAGAAAGGCGCGTGGAAATTCGATGACCGCTCGAACTACTATTGGCATGCGAAGTCTTCGTGCTACTTCGACCCAAAGTCGGGGATGTTCTTCGACACGAAGGCAAACGTGTGGTCAAGTCAGGCTCCCCAAAACACCCCGGCGCCGCCGGCTGGTCCCGGGCAGACGGCGGCACCCGCGTCCACCGCAACGGAGCGCAGTGCAGAAGGCGGACACTACCCTCTCGGACCATCTGATGTGAAGAAAGTGAGCGACACCACAACCGTTACTGAGAAAGGCGGTGCCTCCGGGGCTGGCTCGGTTGGGACGAGTGGTGCTTCGGGTTGGGCGCACGCGCCGAAAGCGAGCGCGGCGGTGGGCGCCGCAAACTCGAAAAGTTTGACGAGCATGTTCAACCTCGGGTACGGTACGAATCACCCGAAGTACGAGGCAGCGAAGGCTAAGACGCACACGTCCGCATCTCGCGCTCTAGATGGTGCTGGTGGACGAAGCTTTGAAGCGACAAACGCCAAGAAACTTGGAGTTGTCACGGGAAGAGACGACAGCGGTAAGCGTAAGCGCGTGGATGGCGGAGCTAGCGGGAAGAAGCCAAAAGTCAGCAAAGAGGAAGCGGCAGCCCTCGCAAAGAGGGAGGCTGCGCGGGAGCGTGTCGAGGCACGAACTAAGAAAGCCTTCGGCTTGCAATAGTTCTCTAGCTAGAGCTAGCTAGCTGGTACTTTCAAGTAGCTTAGATGACAACGTCAAAAGTGCGCAGGCTCTCAGTTATCGCCAAACCATCAGGCGGCGGGAAACTGCTTTTTCAACTTTTCGCGCACTCCAGGAACGACACTCGCGTCCACGAGCATACACAGGCGCATCGGTTTGATGTCCTGGATGTCACCCTTATCCTCTGTGTCCTTCACTTTCCACATAAAAGACCAATCGCAGGCTTGATGAAAGAATTCATCCTCCGGACGGACGTACATCATCATTGGCTCGCCGTCGCGCTTACGTTTCTGACCCGCCTCCTCCTCGGGGTCATCATCTCGATACAGCCGGCAAAACATCAGGTACTTCGAAAACTTGAACGAATCCCTGAGCTCCTCGGTGGGCTCGTCTTCGGTAGCCCAACCGATCTCATCGAAGAGCCCCTCAACCAGCGGAGAAGCCGTCTCGGGCGGAATGTTGATGACGCGCTCGTTGATGAGGAAACCAACCTCCTTCGAGGTGAACGCATCGTTCAGCTTGTCCTGGAGATCCTTGGGACATCTGTTCTTTAAATACGCAGCGATTTCTTTGATATACGCCGTATCCTTCTTATCCTGAATGTTCATCACCGACATCACTGCGACGGGATCCATCTCGTCTCCGGCGCCCTGAGCCTTGATGACGGTCCCCACGGTCTTCTGCGCTATGATTGCGTCGCACAGCGGTGAGCTGCTGAACTCTGCGCCGTCCAAGAAGTTACCAAGCAATGCTTTCAGCCCGTGGAAATCGATTTCTGTCGGGTCCTGGAACTCGAAGTCGACCATGATCTCTTCATCTGACTCGTCGCCCGATGACCCGTCGAGATCCTCTTCCTCCTCTGACTCGTCGTCGGTGGATTCTTCGTCGGACTCGTCGGACTCCTCCTCCGGCTCCTCTTCCTTCGCTGGCTCCTTACCCTTCTTCTTTCCTGCAGGCGCCATATTCCTTTGTTGCTTGTCGTTAACGAAGACGCGCGGACGTTCAGCTGCAGCGGTTAGGGGCAGGTGTTGTGGGGGCGGAGGGGTGTCGGCGGCGCGACAGAATCGTCGGCGGCGACAACATCGAAATGCAAATTTTCAGCACTCGAGGCATTTCAGCGTAAATTTCGCGTCTGATATCGTTCGCATCTCCTCGCTACTGCTACTACATGCTCTAGTTGGGTCATTCTATTTAGCCGGATCGATTCCCGCCTCGTCCGTGCTGAAATTCTTCCTCGCTTCCTTGAGCTGCATGTTCATGTCGAGTAGCTCGTTCACGCGCTGCACCTTCTTTTCGTCGTTGCGGATGAGGTACAGCAGGTCCTCCGTCTGCAGCTTACCTCGGCGAGCGCTCACCTCCATACATCGATGCGCGAAGTTGGTCACGTAGTCCAGAGTCATGTCTTCCACCAAGTCCACTGTTTCTTTGTCAGGCTCCTGGACATCCCCGAATCCATACATCATGTGTTTCACTGGGAGAACGGGAAAGAGACTCGCGGTTAGCGTCGAATCAGAAAGACCGACCGAAAGTATCAGAGGCGAAGAGATTCGATTCGGGGGCACTCGGGGGCCTGTAGAAGGCTGGGCAAAAGAACGACACTCACGGTCTCGTGTAAGCAGACCTCGCTTCCGCTTCTTCTGATCAACCTCCGCCTCCGAGTTCTTGCCGTCCTCCCCAGCTGCTTCGCCGGCTCCTTCAGCGGGGCCCTTGCCTTTCTTGTCGCCCGCAGCCCCACCACGGCCACGGCCTCGTCCTCGTCCTCTGCCCCGTCCTCCTCTTCCCCCGGACTTGGTCGGTTTCTTCGCCGAGGAGGGGCCAGCAGCGCCACCACCAGCGCTCACCGCCGGGCTGTCTGGTGCGGACATGACCATTCCTCACGACTTGTTGCCAGGCGCCTTAGGGTTGTGACTGTGGAATTCAACGTGCACACGTTTTTTTGGTCGGGCGAGATCGAGCAGTCGAGCGGAGTGGTAACTGATTCCAGAGGTCGCACCGAAGCTTTTAGTCTCTTTGAGCACACGTGCATCTCCTCTGGAAGGAATCGTCACCATGGTAACAAAGATGTATCTCACAGCCTACAACGTGGCGCAGTCCCTGGTGTGGTCCGCCGCGCTGGTTCTGAGCGTTCGTTCCATCGTGGAAAACGGGGGGAGCTTAACCTCGGTGTACGACGACGCAGGCTGGTTCGTACGCCTCGGTCAGTGCAGCGCCGTGATGGAGGTACTGCACTCTCTTCTCGGACTTGTCCGGTCGCCAGTCCTCACATCTCTTATGCAATGGGCGGGGAGGACGCACGCTATCATGGCCGTCATACACCCCATCGAGTCGTTGCACGGGACGACGGCGGCGGCATTGATGTTTTTGGCGTGGTCCCTATCGGAGGTCATACGCTACCCGTCGTACGCTCTCGGGGCGAACATTCCCGGCTGGCTCAACTGGTTGAGATACTCCGCGTTCATCCCTCTCTACCCCATAGGAGGTTCCGCGGAGATTTGGTTGATGTATCATAGTCTGCCCACGATCGATGCCAGGGTGCCATACACCATCTCGATGCCGAACGCGTTTAACGCGGCGTTTTACTACCCCTGGTTTCTCCGAGGGTTGCTCTACGTGTATCCTTTTCTCTTACTGAAGCTGTACCTCTACGTGTTCGTGCAGCGCAAGAAGAAACTCGTCTCAGACAAGGGGAAGAAGAATTCATAGGTTGTACTCATAGGCACACTAGTAGGTAGTTCTACTCTTCTCTTCGTGCGCGCACGTCAGAAAAGGAAACTCTCGTCGGTCCGTGCACCGCCTTGACCGACAAGGTTTCCCCCGACCTCACCGCGAAGGATTGCACAAACTGCACCGCTTCGTTCCAGCACCGGCTGCTCTCCTTCGCGCCGCATCGCTCAGCCATCGCAGGGTAGGTGCATATGTCCGCGATCGCATCATCTTCGCCGCGATTCAATGTCAAAGTGAACCAAAACACGACGGCGTTCGCGGTGCCTTCGCGAGTCGCCGTCGCGTTCAGAACAGTCTCGCGACAGTACTCCGCAGACGACGACGGATCGTCGAGGTCCGCGTCGAAATCGAAACCGAACACGGGGAACGGTTCGGTTAGCGCGACGTGTGCGACTCGGTCAAGCCGAACGGAGGTGTAGTTCTTGACTTGCGGCGGACGCATCGTGTCATATCCCGCCCATCGCGCACCCTCGACGTCGACGGCAGCAGCTGCCGGTCGAACGACGGGCTCAGGCTGAAACGGTATGTTTACGACCTGCGCCCACACCTTCGCTGCGGCGGGAATCACGCGCGCGCCGGGAGCGGCGAGATTTCGCCTTGCGTGCGCTACCGTGGGAATGACGCCCTCTCCCAGAAGACCATCATCGAGCACCTCGGAAAGCACAATTTCCGCTTTCGCGTTGTTTTTGAAGTTCAAAGCCTCGGGCTCCAGGTCCAACGACGATCCGTGCACCACCCGCACCGTGTCCGCGAAACCGTTTGAAGCCAACACTTCCCTCGCGCATTCCGCCATGTCCCCCACGCGCTCGACGGTGACGACCTCCGCCGCACCCGCACGCGCCGCCATCATCGCCAGAAGACCGGTACCGCCTCCGATATCAATCACCCGGCGACCGATAGTCGCGTCCCGAATTGCCCTGTCGTACACGCTGTTTCGCCTCTCATCGTTGACCATGGGAAAATGCCAACGCTCCACGGACATGCTCACCGTCTTCGCGTCCGCGGGCGCGGGCGCGACGTCAACCGGTGAGAACTTGAAGTGGCCGGACGATGCGTCGTGCGCGACGCGAAGTTTTACGACGCTCCCACTCGACACGGAAAGCGGTGAGGGAAGGAAAGAGATCATCTGTCGTCTACTCTTCCTTTCGATACCACCCGAAAGCGTATCGTTGAGCATCCCACAGTCCGTCCATAACGCGATAGCCGTGAGCTCGCCGTCAACCGTCGCGCGTAGCTCCAACTCGACGGCGTCGAGAAGGCACTCGTTGTCACGCACTTCGGACGAAGTGAGCGATACTCGCGTCAGCTCCGTCTCGTCAGTCACCGCCGTGTGCTTCACGTCCCGTAAACGAACCAAGTCGACCGGTGACTCACCTCGGAACCGGTTGAACGCACCGAGGTCGAAGCCGGACACCACGCCGACGCGAGCGCGCACGACTTCCGTCTGCGCGGGAACGCTGACGCCAACCGCGCGAATACTGACGCGCGAAGGCAATATCGCGGCGTCCGACGTGAGCAAGTTCTCGCACGCGTCCTTGACGTCTTCCAAGGCTCTGCCGATGGTCGATATATCTTCCACGCCAGGAACAAGCAGCACACGCGCGGCGCTTCCAAACGCTCCTTCCGGGGCTTTGGGGTTGGGGCGAAACACGCTCGCGCTGGAAGGAATCACGCGCACGGAAGCTTGAAGTTTGCTGTCTCCGATGACAGATCGGAGTGCCGAGGCGATCGGACGCCTCGGCTCGAGCACGTGCACGACGGAAGGGGGAAGCGCGCCGTCCCGAATCGCAGTGGCGGCGAAGATGGGCACAGATGGTAGCTCCCCCATACAGCTCACCACGTACACTGAACCGGGATGCGCATCGCACACCGAGCGCACCGCGTCGCGCCACACTTTCTCGCGATCGGTGTCATACAAAGGCGCGAAGTGCCAAGGCTGCGGTCTGACGAAAGCATCGTACAACATGTACTGCAGCAGCACGCTCCGAAGACCTCTCTTGGGCTGGACCGCTTCGTTCTCATCGTCCGAGGAGAATGACTCGTCGCTCGAAGTCATGGTGCGCCGTCAACTCTCCGAGGAGTTTGTGCACTCCTTAGAGCTGGGCACCCGAAATCGGTTGCGAACTTGCGATACGTAGTTTTGGGGCCCCGCCAATAAAGTTCGAAATCCAAGAACTTCGCCGCACAGAGCTACCAGGCGGAGGGGTGGCCATCACTAGCGCCCCAGACGTGTTGCACTGGTGACAAAGACACGACAGCGATGATGAGACGTGTCTTAGGGGCCATGGACCCGTGCCGCACAATCGACTTGGTCTCGCCGTGAAGACAAGCCTCAGTCTGAGGGAAATAAGGCGGGGATGTTAGCATCGAAAAGGTTGGCCGTCGCGCTGTTCCTCGTGCTGGCGACCTATGTGCAGCCCTCGCAACCGCAACCCTCGCAAGTGCAAGGTACGCGAAGCACACACTCATCCAACATCTGTCATGCTGCCTTCCACTGTCGAACCTCGCGTCGGACGCTGACACCAGCCCTCTCCGCTCTTCAATCCACGAACGACAGGCGCGGTTTTGGACAGCGTATACCCAGACGTCGGCACCGCACACGCCTTCACCAACGTTGAGTTCAATGGCAACGGTTTATCGCTGAACCTGCCCACGCTCGGATGTCGTTTCGGCGAGTCTGTCGTCTCTGCTTCGAACAGGTCGACGCTCTCAGTGGCGTGCGCGACGCCGTCGACCGGGCCGGGGTTTGTCGTGGTCGGTTTCGCACACATCACCGGGAAAACGTATGCCCCGGGGCGCGACGACATCAGCAGAGAAAGGGGGTACAACGTGTTTGAATTCGTCGAACCGTGGACAGTGAGCTCTGTTTTCCCGCAGGAGACGCGCTCGAGCGGTGGACAGAAGCTGTTCCTCAACGGGCGAAACGTTCGACCGGATATGCAGTGTAACTTTGGCGGCCCTTCGGCGTCCAAAGGCGTAGCGCTCGAGTTTGTCTCCTCCGCCCTCGCCGTGTGCGAGGGGGAACCGACAGCGCAGAGATCCACAGGCGTGCTGATGCTTCAGCACGGCTCACACGCAGCGCCGGATGGACATCAGACGACGATACGGTATCGCGCGACGCCGGACGTGACGTACACGGGTCGTGAAGCGCCGACGCTAGGTGAAGACGTTTCGTTCCTCGCCAAAGCCACGGACGAGAGCGTCGAACGCGTGCTCTCGTGGGACGCGCGCGTCGGGTGTCAGTTCGGCGGTGTGTGGGTATCTGCCACCGGGCGGGCAACGCCGTCGGAGATTCGTTGCGTCGTCCCCGCGTCATCCCTTGGCCGGACACAGGTCACAGTCAGCGATCTGCACTCGCTGACGCCGCTTCCGTCGGTGAACGGTACTCGCGCGGCGGCGGACATCTCGAACTCAGGACGGTTTTCTCTGTCTGTTCGAAAGCCCGTCGTGGTGGACATGATCGTCCCGGCGGCGGGCTCACAAATCGAGCGAGACGTAAACGAAGGCATGGTCGAGGTGTTCGGGGACCATCTCGCGTCTGATTTGGCGTCGCTCGCGAGCTTCTGCTCGCGGCTAAACGATAACCCACAACGACGCTTCGTCGACCGCGCTGCTGCGCGCGAAGAGGTTCGCGCAAAGTGTCTCGTGGCGCTCGCCAGCGGCGGGAAACCAGGTACGGAGCGCGCATTCAGGATCGGATTCAACGCTGTGTCCATCGCTGGTGCTCTGACACGCAGCCGCGACACGACGGCGCAGTACTTGTTACAAGTCCCTCCTCGACTTTTCTCGACAACGGCCGCGGCTGTCCGTGAGGGCGACGTCGTCGTCCTGATCGGCGAGAACTTCGAAGACGAGGCGAGAGGCGTGTGGTGCTCGACGGGCCCGGTCTCCGAGCGCGCGCGAGTCGAGTCTTCCGCGGTGGTGCGATGCGTGATGAGCATCGGGGAAGACGCGCGCGGCTCGTTCGGTGCGGCGTCTACTGGACAAGTAAAACTCGGCGTCAGTTCGGGAGCGGTGACGGCGCCGAGCGCGTCGAATCTGGCGTCCATGACGTGGTTGTCGAATCCTCCGGAGGTGGACTCCGTGACTCCGAACGTCGGGTTGTCGGACGGAGGCACGCGCGTCATCATCGCCCCGCGGGCAGGTGGCATGGGCGCCGCGCGTTTCCACGCGTTAGCGACGAGCTGTCGATTCGGCTCGATCGCGCCGGTGTCCGCCTCTTCCGTCGGGGCGGACACGGTGGAGTGCACGGCGCCGGCGCTCACGCCGGGCGGGATCGCCGTCGGCGCGCCGTACTTCGCCCGCGTCTCCGAAAGCGAGGTGATGTATACCGTCGTCGACGCCGCGTCGGTGGTAGTGTCGACGACTTCGACCACGACGACCCCCCTCGGTGGCGTGGCGCACGTCTCCGCCGTTCGCGCCGCGGCACAGCCCGTGATGGCGTTCGGATGCATGTTCTCCACGTCGCGGGGCGATCCCGTCCCGGCGCCGGACGCGGCGGGGCGTCTGTTGACGTGCGCGTTTCCCGTGTCCGGGCCGGGGTTCACGGTTCTCGACGTCACCTTGTCTTTGTCGCGCTCGCCGCGCGTGCGCGGTGTCGCCGATATCCTCCTCGCGCGACCTTCGCCGCCGGCGGTCATGATACGGTCCGGCCACTCGGGCGAGGTATACGTCGGCGACGCGGTGCACCTGACCGCCGGCGGCCTGGGCTTTGCCGAGGAGACGTGGTGCGTGACGGTCATCGGCGACGACGAGCTCAAGTCTCCGGCGCATCGCGTATCAGCAGCAGCTGTGACGTGCGAGGTGCCGAGCACACGCGACGACGAAGATCACGCGTTGCTCGATGCGACGATGGACGCGTGTGCGGCGCACGCGTGTGGTTTGTCGACCGGTAAAGCCGCGCCCACTCGCGACGCCGGGCACCTCGTGCTCGGCGCGGAGAAAGCTCTGACGGATGCGGCACCGATGCTCGGTTCGACGGCGGGAGGCACGGCGCTGAAACTTCTTCACGCCGGTGCCTCGATCGACGCCGCGCGTCAGTTCTCCGTGTGCCACGTCGGTACCGTCGGGCCGATCTCTGCCTCCACGTTGGGGATCGGGGAGACGATGGAGATCGAGTGCGTGACGCCGGGACACGCGCCGGGCGCGGCGACGCTTTCGCTCGCGAAAGGGAAAGGCCTGACTGGCGACATCTCCTTCGCATTCGTGGAGGATGACGCCGATGAAGCTGAGGTCGAACAGCACGATATCCACGTGGATCCCCCGCTATCCATCGCCGGCTCGTGCGACGACGCCGTGCCCCCGGGCGATGTCATCGTCGTGGGAGACGCATGGAGCCCGTCGGACGGCGGCGCGGAGATTTCGCTTTCGACGGGCTCGACGACGCCTCGGCCGCCTGAGGCGTGCGCCGCGCATTGGACGGCGTGCCGCATCGGCACCACGTGGCCCGTACTCGGTCACCTCATCGAACTGGGTATCGAGTGTGTCGCCCCGGCGCACAAGCCGGGCATCGTGGGCGTCAGCGCCCCGAAAATGCGCTTCGGGACATCGGCTCCGTTCGCGTATCGACGACTTCCGTCGATCGTCGCGGTGGACGCGGCGGACGCGACGTCGCCCGAAAGCTTCGCGTTGGCGGCTCCGATGACCTCGCCTTCGATTCTTCCCCTCGGCGCGTCACTGGACGTGCGCACGCCCGTCCCGCTCGGCGATTCGCCCGCGTGCGTGTTCGCCTCCCACGCCTGGGCGGCGCCGCCGCGCATGTGGATCGCCGCCGGCCACGGCGCGTCGAGCGTCGTCGTGAAGTGCGAGGTTCCCGTCGCCGCGAAAACGGACGGCGCGCTCGTCGTCGAGCGCGGGCGTGTGGACTCGATCCGCTCCGCCACGACGACGTTCAGCGCGTTCCGCGACATCCCGGACTGTGTCGTCGAAGACCTGTCCCCCGAATCGGGCGGCGCGCGCGGCGGTGTCGTGTCGAACGTCCACGCGAGTTGCCTCTGGCGCGACGGCGTCGCCGCCGCGGACGCGCGCGCCGGGTGTCTTTTCGGCGCGATCGGCCCTGTGGCGGCGTCGGCGGGCTTCGACGGCGACTCGCGCGTTCTGCGGTGCGTCGTCCCCGCGCACGCTCCCGCGACTGTACCGTTCGCGGTGACGCTCAACTGGAGAGACGCGAGCTTCGAGCCTTTCGACCCGGTGGACGGCGCGCGCGTCGCGCGCGCGTTCCGCTTCGATACGGAGGAGGAACCCCCGGCGTCGGCGGACGCCGCCGCGGACGAGACGCGTCTGTCGAGCGCGCCGCCGCCTTCGCTCGCCAACGTCGTTCCCTGGCTCGCGTGGGGAGGGAATGTGCTGCACGTCGCGGGACGCGATTTGCCCACGGACGCGAGCGCGGCGTGCGTGGTCGGCGCGAGCCTCGCGCCGGCGTCCGCGGTGTCTTCGGCGCTCATCCTCTGCGACCCGTTTCCGGCGGCGCCCTCGCCGGCGGCTTCGAGGCTGGCGGGAGGCGTGACGGAGATCTCGCTGGGGGTCACCAGCGCCGCCGCGCCGCGCCGCGCCGCGGACTCGACGGCGCTGAGCGTGTTTGTCCTGGAGCGCGCGGCGGTGGTCGGCGTGGACGTCGGTAACGGGTGGGAGCAAGGCGGGGGAAGCGTGAGCGTTGAGCTCAACGGCTGGGCGCCCGCCGGCTGGATGGACTGCCGCTTCGGCACCGTGACCGTGCACGGTCGCGCCGGCGGCTCGGGCTGGCGCGCGCGCGCCTCCTCCGGACGCGCGGGCGAGTGGTGGTCGGAAACGACGGCGGCGGCGGATGTCGAGTGCGTCACGCCCGCGAAGCAGACGGGGCGCGTTCCGGTCGGCGTCTCGCTCGCGCACTCGTCCTCGGTCTCGTTCGACGCGGCGGTGGAATACTCGTACCTTTAGCTGTATTGTATTGCTGTAGCGCGTAGACAAAACCTATCCGACAGTCCATGGGTGGTGAACGGCTCCTCACCCGTGTGATGAATTTGAAGGTTACAACTCAGCTAGCTGGTTCTCGAACGTCGCACGCGCGGTAAACACTGAGACTCCTCGCGTGTGATCACCAACCGTACCCGTCGTCGTACATCTCCGAGTCTGAATTCACAAGCGTGTCTGTTATCTACTACCTCGTGGTGTGTATCTCACTGCTGCTGCGCCGGGAACTTGCCCTTCGCGATCTGGCTGGGCGTAAGCACCGGTGGGTTCTGCACCGGTGGGTTCTGCACCGGTGGGTTCGTGCCGCTCCCGCCCGCGACGTCGCTCGTGTCCGCC